>PDWJ01001669.1_pt1 | contig 89105 bp, 67 predicted proteins | sample 1430881 | NCBI WGS metagenome assembly PDWJ01 (sample SAMN01162460, study PRJNA174530) | Oral metagenome, whole genome shotgun sequencing project. | biome: Marine environment; feature: Marine mammal; material: Swab sample of the gingival sulcus; isolation source: swab sample of gingival sulcus...
CGTGAAGCTCTCGGCGCCCACACGTTCGCCACCGGGCCGGACGGCTACCCAAGAGCGCGCCGCGTCGCCGCCGCCTGCTGCCGGAGCCTTCGATGACTACGTCGTGACCACGACGCGGCAAGGGCGCTCACGGATCGACAACGCCCCGGCGGTACAGGTGCTCTCCCGAATCGAGCTCGATCGTCTGACCCCCGACTCCGTCGGCGCAGCGGTGGAGCGCACACCCGGCGTCTGGACCTTTGGCCCCGCGGGCGTCTTCAACCTCAACCCCTCGATCCGCGGCCTCAGCGGGCGCCGTGTGCAGCTGTTGATCGACGGCAACCGGATCATCTCCGAGAAGAATATGGGGGTGACGGGTTATTTCGTCGACATGGAGCAGGTGCGCGCGATCGAGGTCGTCCGCGGCCCCGGCTCGGTGCTCTATGGGAGCGACGCGATCGCCGGGGTGATCAACGTGTTGACTCGCGATCCCTTCGCCGCGCTCGGACTCCACGGCGGAGCCGCGCTCAGCGGGTCGACCAACAACGGGGAGGTCATGGGCGCGGTCTGGTCGCATTACGCGACGAAGCGCTGGTACGTCGACCTCGCGCTGCGCTCACGAAACGCCGACGAGTACCAGAGCGGGAACGGACAGACGGTCTGGGATAGCCAGTACTCGGACACCAGCCTCGCTTGGGCGGTTGGCCTGCGCAGCGGCGGTCAGCGGCTACGGCTCGAGGCGCGGCACTATTTCGGGCGCGATATCGGCAAGGCGCATAACGATCGCGACATCGATCGGGAGGCCGGCAACGGCCGGCATATTTTCTTTCCGCGCGACGACAGCCAGCGGTTCACCCTGCGCTACCGCGGCGACTTCGAGGGGAGGCTGAAGCGGATCGACGCCTCGATCTTTGTCCACTACACCCATCGCGACAAACAGGTCGATCGACACCTGCTGGTGGGCAACGATCCTGATGGCACCACCGACCTCCCCGTGCTCGGAGATCGGGTGCTCCAGCTCAACAAGGTCGGAGACCTGCTCAACCTCGGCGGCCAGGCCCACCTGGTGGTGGACCTGGGACGCTGGGGAGGGCGCCTGACCCTCGGCTTCGATGGGTTCTACCGGCTGCTCGACCAAGAGGAGACCAGCATCGCCTATCAGCTCGATCTGGCGACGCAGAAGCTGGTCGCGCTGCCACCCTCGACCACAGTGTATTACGATGGCGCCCAGATGGCGGCGGGCGGCCTTTTCGTGCAGAACCGTTGGGCGCCCCATCCGCGGGTGGCGTTGACGCTCGGTGCGCGCGCCGATCTCGTGCACGCCAGCGTCGATCAGGTGCTCCGCGAGGGACGACAGCCAGAGCAGAAGAGCAACACCGACGCCGCGCTGAGCGGCTCGCTAGGCCTGCTGGTCAAGCTCGCCCCCAAGCTCTCTCTGGCGGTCAACGGCGGGCGGGCGTTTCGTGCGCCAACCCTACAAGAGAAGTACCTCGAGACCGTGACCTGCTTTGGCACTCAGCTTGGCAACCCCGCTCTGAAGCCCGAATACGGCTGGAGCGCGGACGTCGGGTTGAAGGGCAACCTGCTTGGTCTGCGCTTCGAGACCTACGTCTTTGCGACCTTCCTGGAGAACATGATCGGTCTCGACACGGTGACCTCAGGCGCCGAAGCCGGCTCGTTGCGCTATGGAAACCGCCAGCGCGCGCGGCTCTTTGGCGTCGAGCTCGTCGCCCAACGCAGCTTTTCGCTGCCCTGGCAAAAGAGCCGGCTGACTCCCTTTGTCAGCGCGTCCTGGGTGCGGGGCGACAACCTCGAGCGTGATGAGCCCCTCGAGCGCGTCCCTCCCCTGCGCCTGCGCGGCGGCCTGCGCTTCTCCAGCCGCCTGCGGCCTGTCGTCAACCGCTGGTTCGTCGAGGCGGAGCTCGAGCATAGCCTCGCCCAAGACCGCGTCGCCACCGATGAGAGCACGACGGGCGCCTACACGGTGCTGGCGCTGCGCGCAGGGGTGCGGCTGGCGCCCTTCGCGATGACCCGCGGGGCGCAGCTGATGATCAAGGCCGAGAACGTCACCGACCAGGCCTACCGCGCTCATCTGGCCCTCTCTCCAGCGATCGGCCGCAACGTGCGGATGGTGCTACGTCTTCATTATTGACCCGAACGCGCTGAGGTGTTGTTCTCGGCCTTGAGAGGTGCATCATGAAACGAGGACGAGATAGGGTTCGTGCGAGGCAGCGTCGTCTCTTACGTTGGACGCTGCCGCTACTCGCGCTAGGCCTCTTCGCTTGCCAGAAGGGAAAAAAGCAGGGGGAGCACGCCGATGATCACCACGATCACGAGCACCCGGTGGGTGTCGAGCGGATCGAGGTCTCGGGGGTGCGCAAGAGCAAGGACGACAAAGGGCGCGATGTGCTCGCGGCCGGCAAGTCGATGCCAAGCGCGCCGACGGCCAAGACCGCGACCCTCCGGGCCAAGGCGGACACCTGGTTGGGTAAGCAGGTCCGTCTCCGCGGTCGGGTCTCGGCGCAATGCACCAAGCGCCGCCGCTGGTTCGCGATCGTCGACGACGACAGCGGGCGGACGATGCGCGTCTTGACCGTCCCCGTGTTCCTGCCCCCGCGACAGGTGGTGGGCAAGCAGGTCGAGGTGGTTGGCAAGCTCGAGCGCCTCGAGCTCCCCTTGAAGCGTGCGCAGCATATGGCTGAGCATCACAAGCTCACCCCGCCAGATAAGGCGAGCATCAAGGGCAAGCGTGTTCAAGAGCTCGTCCTACGCGCCGTCAGCGCACGCTTTTTCCAATAACATGGCGAGCTGGAGACGGCCGCTGCGGTCTCTGCACCGCGACGTGGGCTACCTCTGCGCCGGCCTGGTGCTGGTCTATGCGGTGAGCGGGATCGCCGTCAACCACCGACAGCATTGGGATCCAGACTTCGTCGAGGAGCGGACGACCACTCGAGTGGGCTCCCCCGCGGAGCTCTTGGGTCGACAGAGCGCACGCGACCCCGGCGCGCTCGCTCGCGCCGAGCAGGCCGCCTTGGTCAAGGCGCTCCTCGCCCGGCTCAAACGACAAGAGCAGCCACGGACCGTGTTCTGGCGCGGCGCCGATCGCCTCAGCCTGTTTTTCGGTGACAAGGGTCGCGACGTCATCGACTACCACCCGCGGCGAGGCGTCGCGATGACCCAGCACCGACGTTCACGCGCGGTCTTTCGGCAGCTCAACGCGCTTCACCTCAACGAGCAGCGGACGGTCTGGACCTGGTTCGCCGATGGCTTAGCAGTCGCGCTGCTCTTCCTCTCCGTATCTGGAGCGCTGATCGTGCGCGGGCGCAAGGGCCTGTCGGGCCGCGGCAAGTGGCTGCTCTTGGCAGGGATCGCCATCCCGATCTTGGCCCTGCTTCTCCTCGGTTGAGCTACCAGCCTCTTAGCCCTCCCGCCGCGACGCTTGCTCTTCGAACCGAGCTCGTTGTCGCTCCAACTCGCGCTTGGGAGCACGTTTTTCGGGGAGCTGGTCTTCGAGCTGTTAGCGGGCGGCCTCGATGCGCCGGATCCGCTCGCGGTCGGCCACCACCCGCACATGCCTCAGCTCCTTGCGTGACGTGCCGCCGATGCTCCAATACACCGCGAGCACGATGTTGATGTGGTAGACCTTGGGCAGCTGTCGCTCCACGACTCGATCCGCGCCTTCGTCGAAGATCCGCACCGTCGTCTTCGCGTCATCGGCGCGACGTAGAAACGCCGACAGATCAAAGCGGATGATATCGATCACGGTGTACTCGGCCCGGTGCAGCCGGCGGATGACGTGCCGACCGCGCAGCTGGATCTGCTTCTCGTACTTCAGCACGGTCTCCGGCTTTCCGTCCGAGTCGCCCTGGTCCGGGTGGCGCGGATGACGTTGTTGGTGGATCGCAGGTGGGACGTCCGCCGAGCGCAGGAAGGTCGACGCCTCTCGGCAGCGACCGATGCTCTCACCGCTGATGGGATCTCGGATCTCGACGCTATAGTCGGCAAGCCAGCCTGTGAGGCGAGCTGAGAAATAGGCCTTCAGCCCGTCTTTGATCCTGTCTTTGAGGATGTAGATCCCCACCGCCGCGACCACGAAAGGCCAGCTGTTGAGCACATAGAGCTGCGAGCTGTAGATCGTGGCGAGGACGGCGAAGGCCATCGCCACCCCCGCGGCCACGCCGCCGATGAGGTGCGTGCTGCGCCTGCCCTCGCGGGAGCGCTTGATGTCGAGCCAGAGCACGGAGGTGGCCAGCTTCTTGAGGCGCCCACGGCGGCGAACGAAGTGCTCATGGCTTGCTGGATCGTCATTGAGGACGGTGGGGTAACCACAGCGGACGCGATGCGCTCGCTCGGCGAGCAGCAGGGCGCGCGCCGCCGCGCGTAGCTCCTGGAGATCGTCTGCCACGGCGCTCTGATCGATGGAGACCAACAGCTCCGTAAGCTGCGACTCCGCCTCGAGGCTGACATACTCGTCGATCCGCTCGTAGCCGAGCGGGACCTCGCGGGGGAGGTCACCCGCCATCACCTCGGGTCGGAGCTTACGATAGTGCTTGAGGAGCTTGCGCACCTTGCGCACCAATCGCTGGCCTAGGACGTCCACATCACCCACCACGATGGGTTTGTCGCTCACCCTCGGCAGGAGCTGGCGCAGGCGAGAGATCGTCGAGCGTAGGTTGGCGCGGACTGCGGTGGCGAAGATCTTCAGCTCGATCATCAGCTCACGGCTCGTCTCGACCTCCGCCCCGCTGGTGGCCCGGAGTCGCCGCAGACGCTCCTTGATCTCGTCGAGGGGAGCGTCGTCGCCGCCCTCGAGCGCAGACAGCGGCAGCTCCGGCTCCCGAAAGCGCACGTGCCCGCGAAGATCCGCGTAAAACTGAGCTGAAGGGTATGTTTGCGGCCCGATCCCGAGGCTCTTCGGCAGATAGATGTAGGCATCGAGACGGTAGCTGCTGTTGTGACCACCAGGATAGTCGAGGCGCAGCTCGAGGCGCTTGCTGTCGTGAACCCCGACTCGGCTATACACTTTGGTGGCTCGAGAGCGCTCGTCGTCCATCCGACAAATGTGACAGGTCGGTGACATTCTTGCAACGGGAGGACGGCAAGGTCGGTCGATGCGCGAGCCCGGGAACGCCACCAACGCTGCAGAAGCCACCAATGCCGCAGACGCCATGAGTTGTCGCGGAAGCCGCCGGGGGCAGCGAGCGAGATGCGTCAGCGCGTCGGAGGGCGCTCTCTGCGCCCCTCTTCTGCGCTGCCGCGACCGCAACCCAGAGACGCTCCTCGAAGCACCGCAGCAGCGGCGCCGTAGTCATGCCTTCGTTGTTGTAGACCCCATCGCGAGGGGGTGAAGGACGACCGGCTAGACGCTCGAGCGAAACCGACCGAGCGCCAGCAGGCTGCGAATGAAGCTGCCTGCGAGGTCCTGCTCCAAAAAATGGGAGGAACAAGATCTCGGGGTAGCTCACCAGCGCCAGACTGTCGAATGCGAAGTCCTGCTCCAAGAATTGGGAGGAACAAAGAAAGGGGGCGAAGCGACGCTTCTCACCGCCCTGCTAAGCGCGTCTGCCCAGCGCTTTCAGCGCGCGATGAGCGGCGTGGCGGTAGAGGTCTGAGAGGGTCGGGTAGTTGAAGGGCAGCTCGGCGAGCTGCATCGCCGTGCAGTCGAGACGCATCAGCGCCGTGCCAAGGTGGATCAGCTCGCTCGCCCCCGCGCCAACGATGTGCACACCGACGAGCGTCTCGCGCTCCCGCTCAAAGAGCAGCTTCAGCATCCCGCCGGTGTCGTTGATGATCTGACCGCGCGGGTTGCGATCGTAGTGGCCACGCCCCACCACATAATCGATACCCTTCTCCTTCAGCGCCTCCTCGCTCGCGCCAACGTAGCTGACCTCGGGCAAGGCGTAGATCGCGAAGGGGAGGAGATCGTGACGTGTCATCGGCCGATCGATGTCGAGGGCGTAAGCCATCGCCTGCCGCCCCTGCTCCATCGCCGTCGAGGCCAGCGCTGGGTAGCCGATCACATCACCGACAGCGTAGATATGTGGCTGGCGGGTCTGATAGCGCTCGTTGACCTCGAGCAGGCCACGGGGCGTGGGCTCGAGGCCGATCGCCTCGAGGTTCAAGTCCTTGGTGTTGCCGTCGCGCCCCACCGAATAGAGCAGCACGTCGGCCTCGAGCAGGTTGCCGCGCTTGGTATAACAGCGCACGAAGGAGGGCTCATCGTCACCCACGGAGCGGACGATCTCGACGCTCTCATGCCGGTCGTCGTGAAGGAACACCATCCCGAGGCGTCGCAGCTCGCGCTCGAGGATGCCAGCGATCTCCCGATCCATATAGGGCAAAAGCTCGGGGCGCGTGTCGACCAGCGTCACGGCGATGCCGAGCGCTGAGAAGATCGCCGCGTACTCGACGCCGATCACGCCCGCGCCGAGTACCAACATGGAGCGCGGCATGGTGGGCATGCGGATGATCGTGTTGGCGTCGAAGACGTGCTTACCGTCGAAGGGCACCTCGGCCGGGCGGTTGGGCGTGGTGCCCGTCGCGATCACGATGATCTCTCCGCAGAGGCGCAGCCGCGTCTGCCCATCGACCATCACGGCGACGGTCTGCTCGTCGATGAAGCGCGCGTCGCCACGAAAGACCTCGATCTCATTGCGCGCGAGCGTCTCGTTGATCAGCTCGAGCTCGCGCTGAACGACCATCCGCTCGCGGTACATGAAGTCGGAGATGGAGATCTGCTCGGGCACCTCGAGGCGAAAGCCCTCCAGATGCTTGGCTCGCAGCCGATGGAGCAGCAGCGCGCTCTCGCGCAGCGTCTTGGAGGGGATCGTCCCCCAGTTGACGCTGGTGCCACCGACGACGTTGGTGCGCTCGATCACGGCGACGCTCTTGCCGGCGCGGGCTGCCTGAATCGCGGCCCGCTCTCCGGCGGGACCGCAGCCGATCACGACGACGTCATAGGTGCTGGACATGGTGCTGGGAGTCTAGCAGCTCTCGTCGGCTTCGCACCGAGCGGAGGAGCGGACGCTACATACCGAGGAGCGCCTTGGCGGCGAGGGAGAGGGCGGTGTCGGGGAGCAGACCAAGCAGCAGCACGAGTAAGCTGGTCAGGCCGAGCATCGCCGCAGCGCTGAAGCTCGACATGGGCTTGACCTCGCTGACCTCGCCAGCCTCAGTGGGCCGCTCCCGGAAGTACATCGCGACGATCGGCTTGAGGTAGTAGTACATGCTCACGACGCTGTTAAAGACCGCGATGATCACCAAGGTGGTCAGCTGGTCATGGGCCAGCGCCGCCTTGAAGAGGAAGAACTTGCCAAAGAAGCCGGCCAGCGGCGGCAGCCCACCCAAAGAGAGCATAAAGATCGTCATCGCCAGGCAAGCCGCCGGGTGACGCCTGGAGAGGCCCTGCCAATCATCGAGGCTCTGCCGCTCCGCGTCACGCGCGCCAAGCCAACCTACGACGGCGAAGGCGCCAAGGGTCGTCACCGCGTAGGTCAGCAGATAGAAGAGGACGGCGCTCGTCTGCCCCCGGTCGAGGCCAACGACGATCACGCCGATCAAGAGGTAGCCAGCGTGAGAGATCGACGAATAGGCCAGCATGCGCTTGATATTCGACTGGCGCAGGGCGGCGATATTTCCGATGGTCATCGTCAGCGCGCTGAGGGTCCAGAGCACGTTGATCCAGCCGGTGGAGCCGAAGGTCCACTGCTCGGCCCCGAAGACGCCGCCGACGACACGGAGCAAGATCCCAAAGCCAGCGGCCTTGACGGCGGCGGCCATGAAGCCGCTGACCGGCGTGGGGGCGCCCTCGTAGGCGTCCGGCGTCCACATATGGAAGGGCACCAGCGCGACCTTGAAGGCTAGCGCACCGAGGAGCATGAACATGCCAAGGAGCACCAGCGGGCTCCCGCCCTGGTTGCCGATCCCCCGAGCGATGCCGGCGAGGTTGGTCGTGCCCGTAGCGCCATAGAGCAGCGCGATCCCATAGAGCAGCAGCGCCGAGGCCACCGCGCCCATGATGAAGTATTTCATCCCCCCTTCGGCGCTCTTGCGATGGCCCGGCCAGCTGGCGACGAGGGCGTAGACGGCCAGAGACATCGTCTCGAGGCCGATCATCACCATCACGAAGTCGCCGGCGTGGAGCATCATCATCATGCCTGCGATCGCCAGCAGCACCATCGCGAAGAAGTCGCCGTCGGTGAAGCCATGCTCTTGCAGGTATCCCTCGGCCAGCAGCACCGTGAGCAGGCCGGCGAGGATGAAGAGCAGGTCCAAAAAGAGCGCGAAACGGTCGACGACCATCATGCCGCCGAAGAGGTCGGTCACCGCCGCCGGGTGGCTGATCCAGGAGCTCGCGGTCACCGCGAGGCCGATCACCAAACCGAAGGCCGTGAGCAGGCCGAGGCGGGCCCGTGAGCCGGCCTCCCGGTTCCCACCGATCGCGCTGGCGAGGAGCACGACGCAGGACCAGATGACGATAAAGAGCAAGGGGGCAAGGTGCCCGAAGTCCGAGAGCTTCAGGGTGGCGCTCATGCTGCACCCCCGACCTTGATGGGTTGGACCACAGGCGATGTGTTGGTCCGCCTGAGATCGACCTGCGGTGTTGGTGGCCAGAGCATCCCGACGCGGCGCCGCTTGATGACGCGCTTGGCCTTCTCATGGACGTCGCGCTTTTTCGCGGCTTTCTTGTCGCTCGGTCGCGGCGCGCTGATCTTCCATAAGGGGTAGCGGTTGCGGTACCGGAGGGCGGTCAAGCGCTTCGGCTTCCCGCGATGGCCCTCGCTGGCCTTGAACTTGATCTTGTACTCTTTGAGCATCAGCTTCACCGAGCCCTCCATCCGCGAGAGGAAGGGTTTGGGGTAGATGCCCATCACGAAGATCAGCAGAAGGAGCGGGGCGAAGGTCATGATCTCGCGCCAGCTGACGTCTTGCAGGTCGGCGTTCTTGGGCTGGGTGATCGGCCCGAACATCAGCTTCTGAAAGAGGTGGAGCAGGTAGACCGCGCCGAGGACGACGCCGATCGCGGCGATGGAGGCGATCAGCCGCGAATGCCAGATGAAGAGCGGGAGATCGGCGGCGAGCTGCTGCTGGTGGTGCGTAAACGCGCCGACCATGATCAGAAACTCGCCGATGAAGCCGTTGAGGCCCGGCAGCCCGGCAGACGAGAGCATCACCACCATGAAGATACCGGCGAAGACCGGCATACGCTTCCACAGGCCGCCGAACTGATCGAGCTCGTGGGTGTGGCGGCGCTCGTAGAGCATGCCGATGGCGAGGAAGAGGCCGCCGGTGGAGATGCCGTGGTTGAGCATCTGGTAGATGCTGCCCTCGACGCCGGCCTCGTTCATCGCCATCATGCCGAGCACGATGAAGCCCATATGGCTGACCGAGGAGTAGGCGACGAGCTTCTTGGCGTCACGCTGGGCGTAGGCGACCATCGCCCCGTAGATGATGCCGATCACGGCCAGCCCCGAGATATAGGGAGCGTAGGCCGCGGCGGCCCAGGGAAAGAGCGGGATCGCGAAGCGCAGGATGCCGTAGGTGCCCATCTTCAAGAGCACGCCAGCGAGGACCACGGAGCCCGCGGTGGGCGCCTGGGTGTGGGCGTCGGGGAGCCAGGTGTGGAGCGGGAAGAGCGGCACCTTGATCGCGAAGGCGAGGAAGAACGCCGCGAAGAGATAGAGCTGCGCGGGCTCACCCCAGACGCTCTGGGTCAAGACCATATAGTCGAAGGTGTAGTCGCCAGTGACCTGCCCATGCGTCACGTAGACATAGATGATCGCTACCAGCATCAGCAGGGAGCCGACCAGCGTATAGAGCACGAACTTGATCGCCGCGTAGATCTTGTTGCCGTGGCCCCAGATGCCGATCATCAGGTACATTGGGACGAGCATGATCTCGTAGAAGACGTAGAAGACGAAGAGGTCGAGGGAGACCAACGCGCCGATCATCGCCATCTCGAGCACCAGCAGCGAGACGACGAACTCCTTCACACGATCGGTGATCGCCTTGTAGGTCGAGAGCATCACGATCGGCGAGAGCACGGTGGCGAGCAGCACCAGCCAGAGGCTGATCCCGTCGACGCCGACGTGAAAGTTGATCCCCAGCGACTTCACCCAGGGGTAGCTCGCCTCGAACTGCATGCCGCCGGTCTTCAGCTTGAAGCCTGCGAGCAGCCCCAGCGAGACCAGGAAGGTCAGGCAAGAAAAGACCATACCCATATGCCGATGACCGCGCTCGTCGGCGCGCGGCATCAGCGCCACGGCGATGGCGCCCACGAGCGGGAGGGCGAGCAGAGCGATGAGCAACATCAGTGCGCCCCCTTCCCATGGCCAGCGTGGCCAGGCGTCGATGCGGCGTGCTTCGCCCCATGCGCCTTGGCCTTCTGCTTGCGCCGCGCCTTCGGATCGCCGACCTGGAGGGTGATCGTCTTCCGGCTGGTCGTATGCCAGCGTTTGTCTCTGACCTTGAGGATCACGCGATAGCGACCTGGCCGCTGGAACACATGGCCGGCCGTCGCGCTCGGGCTCCAGAGCGTGTGGCCGTGGTCGTCTTTTGTCTTTGGCAGGTCCCAGGTCCCGTCGCCGTCGAAGTCCCAGCGATACTCGAGGTGGCGCTGATCGGAGCGGACCTCACGGCTGGCGTCGAAGACCACCCGCTGACCAGGCTCGGCCCAGCCCTTCTTCTTGTCGACGCCGTGGACCTTGAACTGCGCCGGCGGGGTGCTGACGTAGTAGAGGATCGCCACAAGGCCGACCAGCAGCGCCACCACATAATGCTGGATGTTGCCCGTCTGGAGACGGCGCGCCAGGCGACCGAGGGTGTCAACCAGCTTGCCACCGACGATGTTCACGGCGAGGAGATCGATGAAGACGAAGTCGACCAGCCGCCAGAGCAGCCAGGCCAGCTTCTTGAACGGCCAGATGATGATGCCGAAGTAGATCTCGTCGACCAGGTACTTGTGATAGACGAGCTGGTAGAGGGTGCTCCAGCGGGCCGCGAAGTCGGCGGCCCAGCGGCTCGGTCCTTTCTGGTACATCCGGAAGCCGAGGAAGCTCATCCCCGCGGCGATCACCGTCGACAGCAGCATCAGCCCGCCCTCGAGGGTGTGACTGTGAGCGAGCGCGTTGGGCGAGACGTAGCCCGAGGCGAGGTTGAGCTTCGCCGCAATGATCGCGCCTTGGTCGACGACCGGGGCGAGCCAGGCGTGGAAGAAGTTGGCGTGACCGCCGAAGACGCCGTCGAGCAGCCCGGGGAGGCCTAGCAGGCCGAGGATCGCCGCGCCCACCGCGAGGACCACCAGCGGCATCGCCATCGCCGGGCCGGGAGGGTGGATCTTGGCCTGCTCCTCGGCGGAGAGGCGACAGTCACCGTGGAAGGTAAGCGCATAGAGACGAAACATATAGAACGCCGTACACATCGCGCCGGCCATTCCGAGCACGTAGATCAGCATCGGGAACCAGCTCGGCCCCCAGGCCGGGTTGCCGGTGCTGATCGCCTTCCACAGGATCTCGTCTTTGGAGAAGAAGCCAGAGAAGATCGGGATGCCGGCGATAGCCAGCGTGGAGACGAGGAAGGTCCAGCGGGTGATCGGCAGCTGGCTCTTCAGCCCACCCATGCGGCGGATGTCCTGCTCGTCATGGAGCGCGTGGATCACGGCGCCGGCGCCGAGAAAGAGGCAGGCCTTGAAGAAGGCGTGGGTGAAGACGTGGAAGATGCCGGCGGAGAAGGCGCCCATGCCGACGCCCATGAACATATAGCCGAGCTGGCTGACGGTGGAGTACGCCAGCACCTTCTTGATGTCGTTCTGCGCCAGGCCGATGGTCGCCGCGAAGAGCGCGGTCAGCGCGCCGACCAGCGCGATCAGGCCCATCACCGCCGGCGTGAGCATATAGAGGAAGTTCATCCGGGCGACCATATAGACGCCCGCCGTGACCATCGTCGCGGCGTGGATCAGGGCGCTGACCGGCGTGGGACCCGCCATCGCGTCAGGGAGCCAGACGAAGAGCGGGATCTGCGCCGACTTCCCGGTGGCGCCGATGAAGAGCAGCAGCGCCGCGGCCCCGGCGATGGTCACCGAGCCTAGCCCCAGCGGCTTGTAGCCATGGAGCAGCGCCTGCGGGTTGGCCGCCAGCTTGTCGAAGTCGAGCGAGCCCACGGCGGCAAAGAGGATGAACATACCCAAGATGAAGGCCACGTCACCGATGCGGTTGACGATGAAGGCCTTCTTGCCAGCGTTGGCGTTTTCGATGCCGAGCTTCTGCGTGCCCGACTTGTCGTACCAGAAGCCGATCAGGAGATAGGAGCAGAGGCCGACGCCCTCCCAGCCGACAAAGAGCACGACGAGGTTGTCGCCGAGCACCAGCATCAGCATCGCGCCCGTGAAGAGGTTGAGGTAGCCGAAGAAGCGCGCCGCGTCCGGGTCATGGGACATGTAGCCGCTCGAGTAGACGTGGATCAAAAAGCCCACGAAGGTGATCGTCAGCAGCATCACCGCCGTCAGCGTGTCGCACATCAGGCCGAGCTTGATGCTCACGTTGCCCGCGACGATCCAGTCGAAGACCGTCTGGTAGAGCTTCGGCGACGCCGCCCCATGGGCGCCAGCCTTCCACATCGGGAAGAGGTCGCCGAAGACGGCAAAGAGCGTAACCAGCAGCGCCCCTAAGACGCTCCCGATCGCCAGCGTGTGCACCGCGCGCCGCGGGAGCTTGCGCCCGATCAAGAGGTTGATGGCGGCGCCGAGCAGCGGGAGCAGCGGGATCCAAATCAGCGGAAATCTCATCGCAACGGCCTACTTGGTGAGCGTGAGCGTGCGCGTTAGTGCTTCATCAGGTTGACTTCGTCGACGTTGACCGTGCGACGACTGCGGAATACGGCGACCACGATCGCCAGGCCCACCGCCGCCTCGGCGGCCGCCAGGGCGATGATCAGGAAGGTCAGCCCCTGACCTCCCATCTCGCCGCGGGCGCGGGCGAACCCCACCAGCGTCAGGTTGACCGCGTTGAGCATCAGCTCCACCGACATCAGCACGATCAGCACGTTTCGCCGCATGATCACGCCGAGCAGGCCGAGACCAAAGAGCAGCGCCGCCAACACCAGCACATGGGTGGTCGGGATCATCGCGAGGCCTCCGGCTGCTTGTCGTCGGCGTTATGGCGGCTGATCATCACGGCACCGACGATCGCCACCAGCAGCAAGATCGAGATCGCCTCGAAGGGGAAGAGATAGTCGGTGAAGAGCAGCTTGCCCATCGAGCCGACGGCGCCGTAGCGCTCGGCGACCTTGCCGGGCATGGCGACGAGCTTCGCGTCACCGACGACGCCAGCGACGCGCCAGACCAGCGCCCCGATCGCGATGATGCCGAGCGCCTTGACCGGCCACCCTCGCATCAGCTGCACATCTTGATCCTCGGGCTTGCCCACGCTCATCACCACGAAGATGAAGAGCACCATGATCGCGCCGGCGTAGACGAGCACCTGGATCGCCGCGAGGAAGGTCGCGTGGAGCGAGAGGTAGATCCCGGCGGTACAAAAGAGCGTCAGCACCAAAAAGAGCGCGGCGCTCACCGCGTTGCGCCGCGTGACCGTCATGATCGCTCCGAAGAGCGTCAGCGCGCCGAAGATGTAGAAGGCCACCAGCGCCCCACCGCCCTTGGTCGGCGCGGTCGACGCGACCGGCGCGGCCAAGGCCAGCGAGGGCCAGCCGAGGACTGACCAAACCAGCAAGGGTGCGCCGATCACGGCGAGCAGCGCCCATCCGCGCCTCGTCGTCCTATTTCGTTCCGTCATGGCAAATCGTCCTGCATGCTCATGATCGCTCGTCGCAACGGAGCCCCCGCTCGTAGGCAAAGAGCGCCCTCGGCGTTCGTCCTCAGCTCGCCGCCGCGACCCTCGACTCGGCGAGCCTGGCCTCGAACTCGCCCCGAAACTTCGTCAGAAAGCCCAGCATCGGCCAGGTCACGGCGTCGCCCAGCGCGCAGATCGTGTTGCCGCCAATCTGTCGAGCCGCGCCAAAGAGGCGATCGATGTCACCGGGGCGCCCCTCGCCACGAGCCAGCCGCGTGCAGACCGCCGCGATCCACCCCGAGCCCTCGCGACAGGGCGTACACTGGCCGCAGGACTCATGGGCGTAAAAGCGCATGATCCGAGCGCAGGCGGCGACCATGTCCGTGCCCTCTTCCATCACCACGATGGCCCCGGAGCCGGGGCTGGAGCGCAGGGTGCCGCCGGCCCAGCGGAAGACCTCCCCGAGCGCCTGCTCAACCTCTTGGATCTTCTCGCTCTTGCCTAGGCCGTCGACCGAGTAAGGCACATCGCATTCGTGGGGCAACAGCACGGGCATCGACGAGCCGCCGGGGATCACCCCCTTGAGCGGCTTGTTCGGATCCCGCATCCCGCCGGCGACCTCGTCGATGATCGTCCGCAGGTTGATCCCGCAGGGCACCTCGTAGACGCCCGGGTTCTTGACGTGACCGCTGATCGCGAGGCAGCGGGTGCCGCCCTCTCCCTCGCAGCCGAGCTCGGCGTAGGCCGCGCCGCCCATCTCGATGATCGAGGGCACAGACATCAACGTCTCGACGTTATTGACCACCGTCGGCTGACCGAAGGCGCCTCTGATCGCGGGGAAAGGAGGTTTTAGCCGGGGATAGCCGCGGCGACCCTCGAGGCTGTTGAGCAGCGAGGTCTCCTCACCGCAGATGTAGGCCCCAGCGCCGCGATGCACGACCATGTCCATCGCCCAGCCGCTGCCGACCATCGACGTGCCCAGCACCCTGCGGTCGTAGGCCTCTTGGACGGCCTGGTCGAGGATATCCGCGACGTGGTGCAGCTCACCACGAATGTAGATGAAGACCTTATGCGAGCGGATCGCGTAGCCGGCGATGCAGCAGCCCTCGATCAGCCGATGCGGATCCCAGGTCATCAGCCAGCGATCTTTGTAGGTGCCCGGCTCGCCTTCGTCGGCGTTGACCACCAGGTAGACGGTCTCGGCGTCCTTGGGCACGAAGCCCCACTTCACGCCGGCTGGGAAGCCTGCGCCGCCACGCCCGCGGAGGTTGCCGGCCTTGACCTCGTCGATGATCTGCCGCGGCTGCATGCGTACGGCCTTGCGGAGCGCCTTGTAGCCGCCGAGCTTCTCATAGGTGGCGAGATGCTTCGCGTCTTCGTTGCCGAAGTGTTGCGTGAGGAGCTTCTTCATCGGCTACTCCTGCCCCGCCTCGGCGTCGACCGCCTCGGCCTCGCCTTCGGCCTCGCCAGCCTTCGGAGGATCGGATGCCGGCGCTGGCGCCGCGGCGCGCAGCTTGCGCACCAGCTCCGGGACGTCCGCCGGCTTGATGTTCTCGTAGTATTCTTTGTTGATCTGCACACAAACGGCGCCGCCGCAGGCCGCGAGACACTCCACCTCCTGCAGGGTGAAGAGCTCGTCGTCGGTGGTCTGGCCGTTTGTCACGCCCAGCTCGCGGGCGAACGCGTCGAAGACCTCGTAGCCACCGCAGATCATGCAGGCGATGTTCGTGCAGACCTGTATGTGGTAATGACCCACAGGCTTCTTGTTGTACATGGTGTAGAAGGTCGCCACACCATAGACGTGGGTCAGCGGGAGCTCGAGGCGGTCGGCGACGAGCCGCATCGCGTCTTCGGAGATCCAGCCGAACTCGTCTTGGGCGAGCCACAAGAGCGGCAGGCAGGCGGCCATCTTGGTCGGGTACTTCGGAAGGAGCTTCTCGATCTGCTCTTCCGACTCCTTGCTGAACGAGAGAGCCATCGTGAGTAGACCCCGGGGCGCGTGATCTCACGGCGCGCCGTGCGGCGCCGCCTCCAACATCGAACGCGGCACCCTTGACGCGACGCCACTTCAGTTGCGCACGAGAGAAGTGGCGGGGGATGTCTTCTTTCCGCGCAACCGTAGGGAAGTCTATCTCGCCTGTCAAGCCGTTTCGGTGGACGCAGATAGCGGTGAACATTGAGACTTTTCTCTACTGGCGGCTCGCGCTAGGGTGGTCTCCATGGGGCATCCCAGGCAAGCTCTGATGCTGATGGCGCTCGTCATCTTCGCGAGCTGCGAAGATCCGCGCGAGTGGCGTTCGCGCCAGGCCGTGCGCCAGCTGGTCAAGGCCACGCCGCTGCGCGCCACGGCCGCGATGGATCGGGTGGTGACGATCGGCTGCTATGCGCTGGTCGACATCGAGCAGGCGCTCCACAACGCCCCGCTCTCCGGTCGCCTGCGGCTGCTCGAGGTGATCGAACGCGCCCGATGCCGCGAGGCGATCCCGCTGCTGCGCTTTCTCGAGCGCTGGGATGATGAGAAGGACGTCAAGAAGCTCGCGCGACGCATCCGTCAGCGCTTCGAGCGCGCATCGCCCCCCTCATCGTAGCGTCACGGCAGTACCGTCGCGCAGCTATGCAGCCGGCGATGCTGCAATCGTCCCTGCTTGTCGAGATAACAGAGGCTCGGGGTGAGCTCACCAAGGCCGATGCCGCTCGTCACGTCGAGCTTGGCCGTCGCCAACAGGGTACTCGTTCGGGAGGCGTCGACGTCGGTATACCCGACCGCGATCCCGTAGCGCAGCGCTTGGCGCCGCCGCGCCGTCGAGAGCCGCAGCTCGAAGTAGCGCCACCCGTGGCTCGTGAGAGCTCGGCCGCTGAGCCCCTCCGACCTGCCGGCCTTCTTTGGGCTACGCTTGGCGCGCAGTGACAGCTCGGCGTGGGTTAGCCCCGAGCCAATGAAGTGCTCGGTGATGCGCCGCCGCAGGCAGCTCTCGGTGTAGCCGCTGGGCGCCTGCCCCAACCAAAGATGCAAACGATCTCGAGATGTCAGATGATCGTCGCGCAAAGCTCCGCGCACAAGCAGAGCCTTGCCAGCCAGATCGACAGCCCACAGCCGGAGGGTCAGATCGTGGCGGTTACGGAGCTTCCCTCGGAGCTTGTAGCCGACGCTCGCCAGCGAGAGCTGACAGCGGCGAGCATGTTGGCGAGGAGGCCAGCTCGGTTCCCTCATCATGCGGACGAGGGGGATCGGCCGGTAGGCTCCCTGGAAGAGCGCGCGGGCAGGCTGGCGCCCCTTGCCCCGGCCCGTACAAAAGGGCGCGGTCCAGCGCACCTCCGAGGTCCCCTTGCGAAAGTCGACGATGGCGGTGCTGCAGTGGCGCCGTGGCTCGACGGTCCAACGCCCGCGGCGGACGAGCTTCGTCACGCGTCGGCGCTGGAGATCGAAGACGCAGTCTGCTTGCCAGCTCCAAGCGGAGCCGCCGTGCCGGCGAAGCACGAGCTGATGCCCTTGATGAACGACGCGGAGCTGATCGGCGCGACCGGCGACACCGAGACCGCCGTGGCAGAGGTGCGCCACGCTGTAGTGTCGACCGCTGCGGCTCAGCACCAGCTGCAGGCGGTCGCAGCGGCGCTCGTTGGCGCCCGGCGTGTGCTTGCAACGCAGCAGCTGCTCGTTGCGCCCGTCGCCGTCGAGGTCGGCGACGCCACGATCGCCATCGAGCGGCTGGCACCCGCGGGCGGGCACTGACAGCGGCGGCGGCTTGGCGCGCGCGAGGCTGTCGGCTGCCCCGATCGCCAACGCGATACAGGCCAAGGCGGTCATGAGCCCGAGTCTCTTCATCGTTGTCTCGTTCGCACCCGCGTGCTGCTGTCGTCGCGCGTCCACCGTGGCGCCTTGCAAGCAGACCGCGTACCAGCCGTGAGCGGTAGATGCGCGCTCTAGACCGCCTTCTGTGGGCCTTTCGCGACGCACCTCGACGTCAGCTCCCCACACCGTGGCCTGCTCGCGACGCCCGTTGCCACGATAGGTGAAAAACACGACCAGCGTCTTGATGCAACGCCTCTTCCGAGCACCGCCACGAATCCGACCTTCCCCTGCTGAGGTCAGGACTACAACGTGCCGGTGTGCTAGCCTGTGGGAGGCTGACCGGTCATGTATTATTCATCAACAAAAACAAATGTTTACATGGTAAACTGAGAGGACCTATTGGCTCAACCAGCGCGCAACAAGCAGCTGCAGATGCTGACGCTCGCCTTTTGGGTCGTCTTCGATGTCGACTTCTGAGCGCTCATTGGGGATGATCAGGCGACAAGGAGGGGATACGCCATGATCGACAAGGTAATCACGTTTGTCAGCGATCATCCGCTGTTCAAGATGGCGATGGGCGCCATGCCGCCTGCCGTCTCCGAGGTGCTCCTTGACGTGCAGCAGATGCTCGTCGCCAGGCAGCAGGGCACAGCTCGGGTGATCGAAGATGACATCCTCGACGGCGAGCGTCAGCGTGGAGTCTCCGCGGTGCTCGGCGACGTCAAAGGTGGCGCCGTCCAAGGCGCGCTGCTGGTTCGCGGCGCCGTCGAGGCGGGCTCCTTGCGCGGCGTCAACGTCATCTTGGGGCCAATACACGGCGGTGTCGTGCGCGCTGTCAACGTGATCGTTGGCGACGTCCATGGCGGGGAAGGTCGCGGGATCAACCTGATCGTCGGCAAGCTCTATGGGGGTGACCAGCAGGCGATCAACGCCTGGGTCGGCGACGTCCACGGCGGCGAGCTCGCCTGCGCGCTGCTGATCGGCGACGTTCATGACGGCAAGGTCAAGGCGCAGGTCCACGTCGGCGCGGTCTACGGTGGGGAGGTCGAGGCCAAACACCACATCGGGCCAACACCCGCGACCACCACCACCGAAGAACCCGAGGCGAGCGATGAGGCCGCGACGACGAAGACCGACGCGCCAGGCCCCACCCCGTAGTCGAATCGTCCTGCACCTCAGCTTGGGGTGCGTCATACTGGAGATGCGATGTCTACGGCGCTCGACAAGCCTTCAAAGGCCAAAGGTGTCGTCCCCGCGGTCTGCAGTGGTCTGCTGCCGGGCCTGGGACAGCTCGTAAACGGCGAAAAAGAAAAGGCAATCGGCGTCTTCGTCGTCGTGGTGGGGGCCGGCCTGCTGACGTCCGTGCCCTTGATCGGCGGCGTCGCGGGGGTGATCGCTGGCGGCACCTGGATTTATGGCGTCGCCGACGGCTACTTCTCCGCCCGCAAGAAGCGGTAACCATCGGCAGCTAAGGACCCCATTGTTCTGGGGGGCGAGAAGGATCAGCCCTCGATGCGAGGTAGCAAGCGCAGCGTCGGCTCCCGACTCTTAGGAGCTTCCCCACATGTTCGGGACCGAGCTGGGTGCTGAGCTGCCGAGCCGATGACGTGGCCGAAGAAACGAGCCATAGAGGTGGTCTGGCGAGCTCTCTGAGGCCTAGAGCGCTGACCAACTTCCCTCCCGTCGCCGCGCTGGTCTTCGAAATCACACCGGTTGTCGCTCGTCGGTTGCGTGCTACCAGCAGGCGCCCTTCTCGCTCCTACGCCGTGATTCCGCATCCTTGGCGCAGCTCGGTCCGGTAAGCTGATCAGCGCTCTAGAGAGCGGCCGGCAGGGCTGTGCCCGGCGACGGGAGGAATGGGCAGGGGTGCTCTTAGGCTTCGCAGCAGCGCGCGCTGGCCAGAGGTCTCGAGCAGGGCGTGCCATGCTGCCCCAGACCAACGCCTCACAGGTCTGCAGCACCTGCGCTCGCGTCACCGGATGCTGCGCATCGGCGTCACCTCGAGACCTCGAGCGCCGAGCCGAGCCGGCGACCGGAGGGGTACCCAAAGCCGCCGAGTGACCCTCGACCCTGACCTCCAGCTCCACATTCGTCGGGGTGAACCACGCCGACGTGAGACGATCCCCCAGGTTCTTCGCGGTCGTCATGCTGATCTCATCGACGAACCCGCGAAAATGCTGAGGCTGTAGACCTCTCGACGGTCGCGCGCGTCTATTCTCGGTGTGCCGCCAAAGGCCGCAGGGCCGACACACGCCGGAGGACACCATGACTCGACACCGTCAACGACGCGCCGCCCATCGCGTCAGCATCGCGCTTAGCGGCGCCGCCCTCGTAGCCTTGCTCGGCCCGCATTCGGCCTTCGCCGGCGGGAGAAACCCCATCCAGGCCAGCTACACCCTCGAGATCTCCGCGACGAAGCATCGGGGTTGTATTAGCGGTGGCACCTCGCTCTCCCTCAGCGGCGCGCTGAAGCTCTCGGTCAACGACCATCAGGCGCGACTCGTCGTCGACACCAAGACGTCGAGTACGAGCTACCAGAGCCGCAGGCAGCCGATGCGCACCTCTCACTCCTCGAGCGTGCTCAATAAGACCTACAAGGGCAGCGTCAAGCCCTTGCCCAAGGGCTGGCTCTTCACCTTCAATCTCGCCACGCCCAAGGCGACCAAGACACAGCCCAAGACCTTCGCCATGCGCTGCCAGATGGTCACGCTGAAGGTGCGGCCGGCGACGAAGGCAGGGCAGCGGGTCACGACCACCAGGGGCGTGCCCGGCTCCAGGCTGCTCACGGCCCAGGTGTTGAGGTGCTCCAGCAGCGGTCTTGTCCCCCAGGTGATCCGCGACGCTCATCTCAAGGGCAGACTGCACCTCGGCGAGGGCAAGGGCATCAAGCTGGTCAGCTCTAGCCATCACGCGACGACCCGCGGGATCTACTACGCGCGCTGACTCGCTGGCGGGCGCTGCCCGCGCTTAAGAGCTTCGAAGGGCTGGTCGCGACGGGAGGGCTCGATCAACAGGCTGCTAACCGGCCGGTCGATCTGCCACCTGGGTTGGTGCTCGCGGTGTCGTGGAGTCAGCGAGAGACCTTCGCGCTCTCGAGCGCCAGCGCCACGAGCTCGGCGAGGCACTCCTCGAGGTCACGCTCGGCTGTGGCGAGGCGCAGCGCCGGCGTCTCGGGGGCCTCGTAGTCAGCGCTGACGCCAGTAAAGCGAGCGATCTCACCGCGCTCGGCTCGCTCATAGAGCCCCTCCGTGTCGCGGGCCGCGCAGGTCTCCACCGGCGCGTCCACGAAGACCTCCATGAAGCGATCGGCGCCGATGATCTCCCGCGCTTGCGCCCGGTCGACCGCCCGCGGCGACAGCAGCGCGACGATCACGAGCAGCCCCGCCTCGTTGAGCGAACGCGCCAGCTCCGCCGCGCGACGCAGCTGCTCGGCGCGCTCGGCGGTCGAGAAGCCCAGGTCCGCCGAGAGGCCAAGGCGCAGGTTCTCGCCATCGAGCACCCAGACGGCGTGGCCCGCGTCGAAGAGCCGACGCTCGAGGCCATAGGCCAGCGTGGTCTTCCCCGACCGAGGCAGCCCGGTGAGCCAGAGCGTCTGCGGCCGCTGCCCGTAGCGCGCCTCGCGCTCGGCGGGGTCGATCGCGCTCGTTCGCCGACGCAAGGCCTCGCGGCCCGGCTCGGGCGGTTGCGCTGCGTCGAGGCCGACGCCGGCGGCGCCGCGGTCGAGCACCATCGCCGCGCCGAGCGTCTCGTTACTCTCGGGGTCGACGAGGATCAGCGCCCCAGTGCCGCGGTTGCGCTCGTAGGCGTCGACGGCCAGCGGCTGCGCCAGCTCGAGGCTGACACGGCCGATGTCGTTGAGCCCAAGCTCGACTGCGGGCCGTCGCGAGAGCGTCGCCAGCTCGATGCGGTGCCGGATCGCGCTGACCTCGGCGCCGCTCCAGCGCGTGGTCTGCTTGATCCGCAGCCGACGACCAATGGACAGCGGCTCGTCGTGCATCCAGACCACCGTAGCCTCGAGCTCGCGCACCACCCGCGGCAGGTTCCGGGGCTGCACCAGCATCTCGCCGCGGCCGACGTCGACCTCGCGATCGAGGCAGACGATCACGGCCTGCGGCGGGAAGGCCAGCTCTCGCTCGCCATCGAAGGTGACGATCCGCTCGACCACCGCGCGCTGCCCCGAGGGCACGGCGACCACCGGCTGCCCGCGGCGCAAGATCCCCGAGGCGACGCTGCCAGCGAGGCCTCGGAAGCCCGCGTCGGGGCGAAGCGCGAGCTGCACGGGGAAGCGCAGATCGATCAGGTTGCGATCGGCGGCGATGTGTACGCCCTCGAGGTAGGAGAGCAGCGGCTCACCGCAAAACCACGGCATGCGCTCGCTACGCGCGACCACGTTGTCGCCAGCGAGCGCCGAGACCGGCAGGAAGTGGACGTCGCGGGTCTCGAGGCGGGCGGCGAAGCTGGCGTAGTCGGCGCGGATGCGCGTGAAGACCGCCTCGTCGTAATCGACGAGGTCCATCTTGTTCACGCAGACCACCACGTGGCTGATGCCGAGCAGCGCCGCGATCACCGCGTGGTGGCGGGTCTGCTCGACCACGCCGTGGCGGGCGTCGACGAGGACCAGCGCCAGGTCGCAGGTCGACGCGCCAGTCACCATGTTGCGCGTATACTGCGCATGGCCGGGACAGTCGGCGATGATGAACTTGCGTCTCTCCGTGGCGAAGTAGCGGTAGGCGACGTCGATCGTGATCCCCTGCTCCCGCTCGGCCCTCAGGCCGTCGGTGAGCAGCGCGAAGTCCGTCGCGCCGCCAGCGGCGCCGAGGCGCTGCGAGTCGCGGCGCAGCGTCGCGAGGTGATCGTCGTAGACCTGATCGCTGTCGTGAAGAAGCCGCCCGATCAGCGTCGATTTCCCGTCATCGACGCTCCCCGCGGTAAGAAAACGCAGCAGCTCTCGGCGATCGTGCTCCATGCCGCAGGGAGCCTAACCCAACCCGCGCGCGAGGCGTGCTCGACGATCGAGCTTCTCGGACGAGGCTCGCGCGACGATCGAGCTTCTCGGAAGGTCTCCCGCCCGATCGCCATGAGCAGCAGATGGCCTTGCCGCGCGCGCCGCAGGTGCACTACGCTCGTACGATGCGGCGTAGGTCGCGACGCGATGTAAACGAGCGTGGTGGGCAGAGACGCGCGTGAGGGCTCGATCACGTCCAGGCTGCTAGAATGAGAGAGCCATGTTGCGCGAGCTGCCGACCTCCGACCTCCCCCCCGCGCGCCTCGGGCGCGGCGCGGTGATCTGGCTGACGGGCCTGTCGGGCTCAGGTAAGTCGACGCTCGCCCAGGCCGCAGCGCAGCGCCTGCGCCGGGGCGATCGCGCCTGCGTCGTGCTCGACGGCGACCTGCTCCGCGAGGGCCTCTGCAACGACCTCGGCTTCTCCCCCAAAGACCGCGCCGAAAACAGCCGCCGCGTCGGCGAGGTCGCCGCGCTCTTCGCCGCCGAGGGGCTCGTCGCGCTCTGCGCTCTCATCTCGCCCGACGCCGCGGGTCGCGATCAAGCTCGCGCCGCGACCGCTCGGCAGCTCCCCGCTCCGCCCTTTTTCGAGGTCTTCGTCGATGCGCCCCTGGCCACCTGTGAAGCGCGCGACGTCAAGGGGCTCTACGCCAAGGCGCGGGCCGGAGAGCTCGCGATGTTCACCGGCGTCGACGCGCCCTACGAGGCGCCGCAGGCGCCCGAGCTGCACCTGCGGACCGATCGCGAGGATCCTCGCCGCTGCGTCGAGGCCCTGCTCGCGCTCCTCGCGCCGCGCTGAAAGAGAAGTGGTTGCCGATGAGCAGCAGCATCGAGCACAACAGGCCAAGCGGCTACGTTCTCTCACACCTCGACGCCCTCGAGGCCGAGGCGATCCACATCTTCCGCGAGGTCGTCGCCGAGCTCGACCGCCCGGTGATGCTCTACTCGGTGGGCAAGGACTCGTCGGTGATGGTCCACCTCGCGCGTAAGGCCTTCGCGCCAGGGCGGCTGCCCTTTCCCCTGCTGCACATCGACACAGGCTACAAGTTCGCCGAGATGTACGCCTTCCGCGATCGCTTCTGCGACGAGATCGGCGCCGAGCTGGTCGTCACTCGCAACGAGGCGGCGATCGGCGAAAACGCCAACCCCAAAGACCTCGGCACCACCCGCTGCTGCGGGCTGCTCAAGACCCGCGCGCTCCTCAACGGCCTCGACGCCGGCGGCTACGACGCGGCCTTCGGCGGCGCGCGCCGCGAAGAAGAGCGCTCCCGCGCGAAGGAGCGCGTCTACTCCTTCCGCGACCGCCAGGGCCAGTGGGATCCACGAGCCCAGCGCCCGGAGCTGTGGAACCTCTACAACGGGCGCCATCACCCCGGCGAGACCATCCGCGTCTTTCCGCTCTCCAACTGGACCGAGCTCGACATCTGGCGCTACATCGCCCGCGAGGAGATCCCCGTGGTGCCGATGTACTTCGCCGCCGAGCGCGAGATGGTCGTTCGCCGCGCCAGAGGCGGCGAGCAGCTGATCCCCATCGAGGCCAACTCCCCGCTGCTACCGAGGGAGCGACCTGAGCGCGTCTGGTCCCGCTTCCGCACCCTCGGCTGCGCCCCCTGCACCGGCGCCATACGCTCCCGCGCCCAGACCGTCGAGGCGATCATCGAGGAGCTCTACGAGGCGCGCACCTCCGAACGAATCACCCGCGTGATCGACCACGATCAAGACGGCTCGATGGAGCTGAAGAAGCGCGAAGGCTATTTCTAGAGCCCTCGACACCCGCAGACGGCGAGAGTGCTCTTGAGCAGCAGACACGACCAAAGAGACGACGCACGCAGCCAGGCCGAGGCGCGGGTCATGGATGGCACGACCTGGGCCGAGCTCGAGGGTCGGCGAGGTCCCGTTGCCTACCTCGGCCTCGGGACCTACGCGGGCAACTACGGCAGGGGCGGGCGCCGCGGCGAGACGGGCTATCTCGAAGCCAAGGAGCTCGAGAAAGGCGACGAGGGCGAGCTGCGCGTGCTCCTCCGCCGTGAGAAGCCCACACCGCCTGGCGAAGGCCGGCAGTGCTGTGCCCGGCGACAGGAGGAGTTTGTAGGGGTGCTCTTAACAACCACTGGATGGAGTCGCTCGGCTGTCGCTTCCACCGCATCGCGATCAACAAAGCGCAGGCGCAGGTCGAGGATGACGACAGCGTCCGTATCGTCGTCGCCCATGATGACCCGGGGCTACCGAAGGGGATGACGACCGCTGGCCATCGGCGAGGCACGATGTGCTTTCGCTGGATCCGTGCCCGCGCCGAGCCCCAACCTCGAACACGTGTGGTCTCCTTGAGCGAGCTCACCACGCTGCGGAGAGGGCGCTGAGCCATGGCAAACCCGAAGACCTCTCGGCGCGAGACGCGCCAAGACTACGCCAACCCCGTTCGCCCCGGCCCCATCGCCTGGGCCAACAAGCTCGGCAGCGCCGCCGCGCAGCTCGGCCTCCGCGCGCCGCTCTCAGCGGCGGACCTGCTCGCCTCGGCGCGCCGCCGCGCGGGTCTCCGTGACTTTGGTGGCCCACCCTTCAACGCCCCCTTCGAGCGGCTGATCTCCTCGATCGAGAGCGAAGCCGAGCTGCACCCTCTCGGTCGCTGGATGATCCGCGAGAGCCTGCTGCGCGTGCTGCAAAACCGCCTGCGGATGCAGCGCGACTTCGGCCGTCACCGCGAGATCGGCGCTGGGACCATACAAGACCCGGTCTTCATCGTCGGGCTCCAGCGCACCGGCACGACCTTGCTCCAGCGGCTGCTCGCGCGCGACCCAGCCCATCGCCACCTCGCCTCCTGGGAGGCGATCAACGTCGCGCCGCTCGACCTGCCACGCTGGAAGGCCGGCTGGCAGCGGCTGCGCGGCCTCGGACGCGCCCCGGCGACCTTCGCAGCTCACGGAGGGTCGCAGAGCGGCCACACCATCGACCCGTGGCGGCTCGCGCACGCCAAGCTCGCCGCACGCTCGCTGGGCTACCTCGCCCCGGGCTTCTTCGCGATCCACCCGGTCGAGGCCGAAGCCCCGGAAGAGGACGTGCTGCTGCTCGCGTACAGCTTCTACAGCACGGTCCCCGAGGCAACGCTTCACGTGCCAAGCTACGCGAGCTGGCTTGAGCGGCAAGAGCAGGTGCCGGCCTACCGCCACCACCGACGGCTCCTGCGCTACCTGCAATGGCAGCGTCCGCGCTCGCTGCCGCCCCTGAGCCGCGAGCCCAACTCGAGCTCGAGCGCGACGGCCGACGCCGCCCTGCCACGCTGGCTGCTCAAGACGCCGCACCACCTCGAGCACCTCGACGCGCTGCTCGAGGTCTACCCCGACGCCAAAATGATCATGACCCATCGCGATCCGATCCAGGCGCTGGCGTCGTCTTGCACCCTGATGGCCCACGGTCGTGGCGTGTTCACCGACGTCGTCGATCCGCGACAGATCGGCGCGCAGTGGAGCCGCAAGGCCCAGCGGGTGATGCGCCGCGCCCTCGAGGTGCGCGAACGTCACCCTCACTCTTTCTTCGACGTGCACTATCACGAGCTGGTCAGAGACCCGCTGGCGGTGCTGCGGCGGCTCTACGAGGCTTTCCTCGAGCGGCCCTTCCACGCGCGCCTCGAGGCGTCCTTCACGAGGCACCTTCCGCGTAACCCGCAGCATCAACACGGACACCGCCTCTCCACGCTGGCCAGCTTCGGCCTCGACGAGGCGACCGAGCTCGCGTGCTTCGCCGACTACACCTCCCGCTTCGAGATCCCCCAAGAGCCTCTCTAGAGCGCTGATCAGCTTACCGGACCGAGCTGCGCGAAGGATGCGGAATCACAGCGTAGGAGCGAGAAGGGCGCCTGCTGGTAGCAAGCAACCGACGCGCCATCGCTGACGAGCTCCCGGCCCGCGACCGCGGCGAAGCGAAGCTCCTGCTCCGCGACCTGGCCTCGCGTGTCGCGATCGACGAGGCGTGTGAGCGCCTCCTCGCCGATCCACGACCGCTGCCTGTGCTCTGCAACAACGCCGGCGCTGTGTTCCGCGAGGGACACGAGGGTGAGCCGCGCAGGCCGATCGTCGATGTCTTGGCCGGGTGATGTGTCACTCGAGAGGGCTATCAGGGCGCCCTCTCATCGTGAGCTGCGCGAAAAAGAGCGCGGAGGAGATGACAGCAGGACTTCAACGATATAGAACACTTGCTTCCGGACCGTTCGTAGTCAAAGAATATGCATCCGAAGCATGGATGCAGACGCAACAAAGCAAGCACCTGGAGCAAAGGGCCGTTTTCAGCTCGACGTTTTTCGGATCTCGCTGCCCCTTTGCGTGATCGTCGGCCTCTGGGGCATCGTCGCGCCGGACCAACTCGCCCGCTTCGCCAGCTCGATCACCCGCATCACCTACACCTCGGTCGACTGGTTTTTCCTGCTCTCGGTCACTGGCTTCGTCGTGCTGATGCTCTACCTGGGCTATGGCCGCTTCGGCAAGCTGCGCCTCGGCGCCGAGGGTGACGAGCCCGAGTTTTCGACCCCATCTTGGATCGCGATGCTCTTCGCCGCCGGCATGGGTGTAGGGCTGCTCTTCTGGGGCGCCGCCGAGCCGGTGCTTCACTTCATGAACGCGCCGGGGGTCAAGGGCGGAACGAAGGCCGCCGCTCAGAACGCGATGGTCGTCACGGCCTTCCACTGGGGGCTCCACGCCTGGGCCTGCTACGGCCTCGGCGCGCTGGTGCTGGCGTATTTCGGCTTTCGGCGCCGCCTCCCTTATCTGCCGGGAGCGCCGCTGCGGGGTGTGTTCAAGGGGCGCTGGGTCCGACCCACAGCGTTCTCCGCCGACCTGATCGCTGTGCTGGCGGTGGCCTTCGGCGTCGCCGGCTCGCTGGCGATGGGCATCTTCCAGCTCCAGGCCGGGCTCCACGTCGTCACCGGGATCTCCAACGACTCGATCTGGGTCGCCGTGGGCATCCTCGTCGCGCTGGTCACCGCCTACCTGGCCTCCGCCACCACCGGCCTCGACAAAGGCATCAAGTGGCTAAGCAATATCAACATGGCCCTCGCCATCGCCTTGATGCTGGCGGTCTTCCTCGCCAGCGAGACCTCGCATCTGATGCGCGTCTTCGTCAGCTCGACGGGCGACTACGTCTCGCGGCTGATCAGCATCACCTTGCAGACCTACCCTCAGGAGGTCGGCGACGATTGGCTGCAGAAGTGGACGCTGACCTACTTCATCTGGTGGATCGCCTGGGCGCCCTTCGTCGGCGTGTTCATCGCGCGGATCAGCCGCGGCCGCACGCTGCGCGAGTTCGTCACCGGCGTGCTGATCGTGCCCACCGTCTTCTCGCTGCTCTGGTTCGCGATCTTCGGCGGCACGGCGCTGCACGAGGAGATGCACGGGGCCGGCGGGATCGCCGAGCTGGTCAATCAAGACGTCACGGTGGCGCTCTTCACCCTCTTCGAGCGGCTCCCCGGCTCGTCGCTGCTGAGCGTGATCGCGATGCTCCTCGACTTCATCTTCCTGGTCACCAGCGCCGACAGCGCGACCTACGTGCTGGGGATGCTCACCAGTGACGGCGCCTACGATCCGCCGGTGCGGCGCAAGGTCTCATGGGGCGTGACCATTGGCGCGATGGGCGCCGCGCTGATGCTCTCGAAGAACATCCACGCCGTGCGCTCGATGACCGTGCTCGGCGCGCTGCCCTTCACCTTGGTGATGATGCTGCAGGCCGCGGCCCTCTGGCGAGCGCTGAGACGGGAACGGACATGACCGCTCGAACACCCACACCTCTCGCCGTGCCTCTAGCGACCCTCGTGATCGCGCTCGCGCTGATGGCGGCGCCGGGCTGCCGCCCACGCTCGGAGAGCAAGCTGCGCATCGGGGTCAAGGGCTTCGTCGAGCAGCGGGTGCTCGCCGCGGCCATAGGCGAGCTCGCGCGCCGCGCCGAGATCGACGTCGGCCAGCCACGGGAGTGCGGCGACACCCACGGCTGCTGGAGCGCGCTCGCCGGCGATCGGGTCGACCTGCTGATCGAATACACCGGCACCGCCCTCTCCTATCGTGGCCTGCCCATAGGGCCCAAAGGCGAGCGACCAGACGCGCAGCTGGCGCGGATCCGCTCGGTGGACAAGCCGCGTAAGCTCCGCTGGCTCGTACCTTTGGGCTTTGACAACGGCTACCGGTTGCTGGTCAGCCCAGCGCGGGCCAACGTGCAGCGGCTGCGCAGCATCGCCGACCTAGCCAAGATCGAGGGAGGTGTGCGGCTGGCGTGTCCCCAGACCTACCTCGAACGACCGAGAGATGGGCTCAGCTCGCTGCTCTCCCGCCATGGGCTGAAGCTCGCTACCGACCCGCTGGTGATCGACGACACAGCCAAGCGGCTGCGGGCGCTGCGCGCCGGGCGCGTCGACGTGGTCGTGGCCTACGCCACCGACGGGGCGCTCAGAGATCTACCGCTGACCGTGCTGAAAGACACCCTCGGCTTCTTTCCCCCGTACCGCGCGGCAGTGGTCGTGCGGGAGAGCGCGTTGGCGCGGATCCCCAGCCTCGAGCAGCAGCTGCGGCGGCTTCGTGATCGCTTCGACGAGAGGACGATCCGCGGGGCGAATTACGCGGTGGAGGTTGGACGGCAGCCGGCGACGCGCGTGGCCCGCCAGCTCCTCCGCGCGCTGGGGCTGGTGCAGGCGAGCAAGAAGAAGAGCAAGCTGCAAGATCTCGTGATCGCCCGCGCGCCGGGCGATCGGCTCGAGACGCTGACTCCGCGAGCGCGACGAGCGCTGCATCAGGTCTTCCCTGGCCGACCGACCCAAGTCTCGAGCGAGGTCGACCCGCTGCGGCCGCTGAAGCGCGGCGAGGCGCAGCTGGCCCTGGTCGGAGCCGAGCGGCTCTTCACCCGCAGCGGTGGAGCGCTGCGGCTCTCCCGAGACGTCCGCGTGGCGGGCGTCGTCGGGCGCCGCCTGGTGCACCTGCTGCGGCGACGAGGCGACGCGAGCTCCGACGCGCTGGCTGGCAGGCTCGGCATACCCGAAGACGACGGCTCCGCTGGGCGCCTGCTCGGCGAGCTGCTCCGGCGCGCCCAGCGGAAGGTCAACGCCCGCGGCAGGGCGGCGGAGCTGATCGCCAAGCTCCAGCGCAAGGAGCTCGACGCCGTGCTCTTGCTGGCCAGCGTCGGTGAGAAGCGACTGGCGGAGCTGATCGCCAAGGCCTCTCCTCCCCTGGCGCTGCACCCGCTGCCGCGCCTCGCTGAGCGCGACGCCTTCCCCTTTCTGCGGCTGGGGCGACTGCCAGCGCGCAGCTACGTAGGACAAGACAAGCCGATCGAGACCCTCGCCGCGCAGGTGGTGCTGGTCGGCCCCGCGCCGGGGCGTCAGGTCGATGGCGTCGGCGGCCCGGCCGAGGCGTTGCCCAATCGAGGGCGCCCGCTGAGCCGCACCGAGGAGCGCAGGCTTGTCAAGGTGTTGGGCATCGGGGGGACCCCCGATCCGCTGCTGATCGGGCCGCCGGGGAAGGCTCTCGCCGCCGATCCGCCCGCCAAGAGCACGGCGAAGGCGATCATCCGCCGCGCGCTCAACCTCTTCGCGCTGGCCTTCCTCGCCTGGCTGATGATGATCGCGGTACGAGGCCGATAGCCCCGCGGCTCGCCCTCGGCGTCAACCCTTCGAGACCTGCGTGTCCTCGGCGAGCGCCTCGGCGCCGTCTCCAGCGCCAGCCTCGAGGAACTCCTCCACGGCGTCGGCGGAGGCCGTCTGGGGCCCGGAGGTGAGCATCGCCGCGGCGTCGAGCTCCTCGGCGCCCATCATCCGTACGACCTGCTCGAGCACGGTGCGGATCACCTCTTGGTTTTCCAATGGAAGCTTCGAGAGGCGCGTGACGAAGCGCTCCTGCAGCGGCGAGGGTGACGCCTCGAGCAGGCGGCGGCCCGCGTCGGTGATCGTCAGCACGACACGGCGGCGGTCAGTGGTGCTGCGTTCGCGGGTGACCAGCGCGCGACGCACCAGCCGATCGATGATCCCCGTGATCGTCGCCTGGCTGAGGTCGACAGCGCGGGCGAGCTCGGTCGGCGTCATCGCCTCGGTGCCGGCGAGGGTACGCAAGCTGACCAGCTGCGGGATCGTCAGCCCGAAGTTACTGGCGAGCCAGCGGGAGTGGAGGTCGATCGCGCGGGTGATCCGGCGCAGAGAACGGAGGATGGCGTCTTCGGCAGCAGGCATAGCGCTGCATCATAGCCAAATACCGCGGGATCAGAAAACACCTCTGTGGCGCCCTCGACGGCGACCGCTCGAGCTCTCTGAGCGGGCAGCGCGATGCCCTCCCCGCTGCTGCAAACCCACGACGCGAGCCGAGATCGAGACAGCCGCGGCGTTCTTGCGAGCCCGGCTCGAAGAAGCTGACGCCGAGACAGATTCGCGGGTCGCCTCGCGGGGCTTGTCGGCTATAGTCCCGCTCAATGGCAACATCAGAGACCAAGCGGGTGCTCTTCGTCTGCATGGGCAACATCTGTCGCTCGCCCACCGGCGAGGGCGTGCTGCGCAAGCTCGTGGCCGAACGAGGGCTCGAGGACACGATCGAGGTCGAGAGCGCGGGCACCATCGGCTACCACGTCGGCGAGCTGCCCGATCCGCGGATGCGGGAGGCCGCCAGCGGTCGCGGCTACTCCCTCGACAGCCGAGCGCGGCAATTCGACAAGGCCGACTTCGAGCGCTTCGATTTGATCGTCGCGATGGACCGGCACAACCTGGCCGACATCAGGTCGCTCGACACGGCGGGCGCCCATCGAGAGCGCGTCCGCTTGCTCTCGGACTTCCTCGACGAAAGCGACGAGTGGCCTGTCGACGTGCCCGACCCTTATTACGGCGGCCCCGCGGGCTTTCAGAAGGTGCTCGACATGATCGAGGCCGCGAGCGCGCAGCTCCTCGCCACGCTGAAGCCGAGCTGAGGACCCGCGATGGATCGACAGCTCCGCCTGGCCATCGAGACCCTGCTCGCCTCGCTCGACGACTACGAGCTCAACGACGCGACGGTCGTCGACTCCCGCAGCGTCGGCGGCGGATCCATCAACCGCGCCGAGCGAGCCGAGCTCTCCGACGGGCGGAGCGTGTTCGTCAAGAGCAACCCCGCGCCCCTGCCCCGGATGTTCGCCTGCGAGATCGCCGGGCTCGCCGCGCTCCACGCCGCCAGCGACGGGAGCGGCTTGCGGATCCCACGACCGCTGGGCTATGGCCACGAGCCGCTACCCTTCATCGTGATCGAACACGTCGAGAGCGGCCGCCCGAGCGGAGACTTCTCTGCGCGCCTTGGAAGAGGCCTCGCGGCGCTCCATCGCGGCTCTGCCGAGCTCCACCGCCCTGCGGCAGAGCGTGGTCAACGCTACGGCTTCGAGGCCGATAACTACATCGGCTCGACGCCGCAGGAGAACGGCTGGTCCGCCGATTGGGTCGCCTTCTTTCGCGAGCGCCGCCTCGGCTTCCAGCTTCGGCTGGCCCGACAGAACGGCTTCGGCGCCGAGCTCTCGCGCCTCGGAGACAGCCTCCTCGCACGCCTCGACGAGCTGATCGGAGCGCAAGACGACATCGCGGAGCCGGCCTGCCTGCTCCATGGCGACCTCTGGGGCGGCAACTATCTCTGCGACGACGCGGGTCAGCCGGTGCTGATCGACCCCGCCGTCTACTACGGGCGCCGCGAAGCCGAGCTGGCGATGACCACGCTCTTCGGCGGCTTCGATCGCCGCTTCTACGCCGCCTACGACGAGGCCTGGCCGTGCTCCCCCGGCTCCGATGAGCGGCTCGAGATCTACAAGCTCTACCACCTGCTGAACCACCTCAACCTCTTCGGCGGCGGCTACCTCGGCAGCTGTCTGACCATCCTCCGCCGCTTCGCCTGAGTACCGAGGAGCGAGGAAGCCAGCAGAGTCCAGGCAGCGATGGTTCACGCTTTTCTGCGAAGCCGGGACGATCCGGCGGACCGACTGCTCCGAGGTGATGAGCACCCGAGCTTGACACCTCGCGCGCGGTCTGCGACAGGGTCCCATGATAGCCGACGATCCCGAAGAGCCAGCAGCGGACGATGACGCCGCAGACGCCCCGATCCGCTTCGCCGACCTCCACCTCGACGAGCGGATCCTATGCGCCGTAGCCCAGCTGGGCTTCGACAGCCCGACACCGATCCAGGCCGAGTCAATCCCACCGCTGCTCGAAGGTCGCGACGTGGTCGGCCGAGCCCGCACGGGCTCGGGCAAGACGGCGGCCTTCGGCTTGCCGCTCTTGCATACGTTGGCGCAAGGCGAGCGAGGGCCGGGGGCGCGGGCGCTGGTGCTCGCGCCGACCCGTGAGCTGGCGCTGCAGATCACGGGCGCGTTGCGTAGCTACGGCGCGGAGCTGCCCCTGCGGCTGGTCACGCTCTATGGCGGAGCGAGCTATCGCCCGCAGTTCGAGGCCCTCGAGCGCGGCGTCGACATCGCCGTCGGCACACCAGGGCGGCTGCTCGATCACCTGCGCCGAGGCAGCCTCGATCTCTCGGCGATCGAGCTCGCGGTGATCGACGAGGCCGACGAGATGCTGCGCATGGGCTTCATCGACGACGTCAACAAGCTGCTCGGGGCGATCGCGCGCCGTCCACAGGTGGCGCTCTTCTCGGCCACCATGCCGGCCCCGATCCGCGAGATCGCCGAGACCTACCTCCATGACCCGCTCGAGGTGCAGGTCGAGCAGCGGCAGCTCACCGTCGAACATATCGAGCAGCTACGCGTCGACGTCCCAGATCGCCGCGAGCTCGACACGCTGGTGCGGGTCCTCGGCGCCAAGAAACCAGGCGCGACCCTGGTCTTCGCCCGCACCCGCGCCACCTGCGACGAGCTGGCCAAGGCGCTGCGGAGCCGCGGCTTCAGCGCGCGAGCGCTCCACGGCGACATGAGCCAGGCGGCCCGCGAGGAGGTGCTCCAGGCGCTGCGAGAGGAGCAGCTCGAGCTGGTGGTGGCGACCGACGTCGCCTCTCGCGGCATCGACGTCGAGCACCTGACCCACGTGATCAACGTCGACCTCCCTGACGATGTAGAGGTCTACGTCAACCGCATCGGCCGGACGGGGCGAGCGGGGCGGGAGGGGATGGCGATCAGCCTGGTCAAGCGGCGCGACCGCGGGCTCCTGCGGCGCATCGAGGCCGTCACGCGCCGGAAGATGACGCCGATGCCGATGCCCTCCGACGCCGCCATTGGTCGGCGCCAGCGCGCCTCTCTCGAGGCCGACCTGCGGGCCGCGGAGGAGCTCGGCAACGCCGGTGACGCCGCCGCGCTGCGCGACGCGCTCCTCGAAGACGAGCGCTGGAGCGCCGAGCGGCTGCTCGCGGCGAGCCTCGGCCTCTTGATGCGCGATCGCCGCTTGCGGATCGCCGCCGACGCCAGCGAGGAGGAGCCGGCCTGGGCTCGGTCGCGGGAACGACGACCGCGAGAGCGACAGGCCCGCGACCGCCCCGGCCGCAAAGAGCGCGCAGCCGGCGAGCGCGAGCGTGGTGAGCGACCGGTCTTCGGCACCCTCCTCGGCGCGGCGGTTGGTCGCGCTCATGGCATCGCCGCCAAAGACGTGGTCGGCGTGCTGACCAACGAGCTCGGTGTGCCCTTCGACGAGATCGGGAGGATCCGCATCGGCGAACGGCAGCTCACGGTCGCGATGAGCCCGGCGGCGGCCAAGCGGCTCCACGACACGCCGCGCACGGTCTTTCTGCGCGGCAACCGCGCCGTCTTCACCAAGGCGCGGCGGACCAAGCCCGCTCCGACCCGGGTCGCCCCTCACGGCCGCTCCGGCCCGCGGCCAACGGCGGCCAAGGCGAAGAGGGGCAAGGGCAAAAACAAGGGCAAGCGCAAGGGCTGGCCCTCCGGCGACCGAGGCTGACCGCCAAGAGGTAGGCGGCACGCGCTATGTGCTTCCAGAACACGCTTTGGTCTCCTCTGCCGGCGGCTGAGCGGCTGGGCCTAGAGCGCTGATCAGCTTACCGGACCGAGCTGCGCGAAGGATGCGAAATCACGGCATAGGAGCGAGAAGGGCGCCTGCTGGTAGCAAGCAACCGACGAGCGACAACCGCCGTGATGTCGCAGACCAGCGCGGCGACGGGAGGTAAGCGGGTCAGCGCTCTAGAGCGCTGATCAGCTTACCGGACCGAGCTGCGCGAAGGATGCGAAATCACGGCGTAGGAGCGAGAAGGGCGCCTGCTGGTAGCAAGGGCGCCCGCTGCCTTCGCCGCGCGGGCCAGCGGCAGGATCAGATCGCGGCGGCCAGCGGCGTGGCTCGGATCGACGTAGACTGGTTGATGGTGCACGTGGGTCAAGAGCGCCACCGCCCCGAGGTCGAGGCAGTTGCGCGTGGTGGGATCGAAGTGGCGCACGCCCCGCTCGCAGAAGACCACGCGCTCCGACCCGGCGTCGAGGAGGTGCTCTCCGGCGAGGAGCCACTCGTCGATGGTGGCGGCGAGGCCGCGCTTGAGCAGCACAGGCTTGCCCGTTTGGCCGATCGCGCGCAGGAGCGCGTAGTTGGCCATGTTCCGCGAGCCGACCTGGATCAGATCGGCGACCTCCGCCACCGCCGAGACGTTGCCCTCATCGAGCGCCTCGGTGACCACAGAGAGCCCGTTTCCGTCGGCGGCGTCGCGCAGCCAGCGCAGCGCTCTCAGGCCGTGACCGTTGAAGGCGTAGGGCGAGGTCCGCGGCTTGAATGCGCCGCCGCGGAGGTAGCGCCCTCCCGCCGCGGCGATGGTCTCGGCGAGGCGCGCGATCTGGGCCTCCGACTCGACCGAGCAGGGACCGGCGGCCAGCGAGAAGGAGCAGCGAGTCGTCGTGGTCGCCTGGGCGTCGACCTTCGGATGCGGCGACCGTGAGGCGAGGACGGCCTCGACCCCGGGCAGCTGGTCGAGCTCGTCGATTGGGGCCACGGCGGAGCTCGGGTCGACGATGAACGCCAGGCGACCATCGGCGCCGTCGGTCTCGACGCGACGGACCCAGAGCCCACGAGCTATCAGCGCGGCCTTGACCGCGGGAGCTTCGGCGTCTTTTCGGAGCAGGACGATCATCTCACCCGTTCCTCCTTGCAGCGTAGGGGCATCCCCCTCACCGCGCGCGCTCGGCGCAGAGCTCGATCAAGCGTAACAGCACCCGCTGCGCCGGGCTGTCGGCGAGCTGCATCAGGGCGTCATGAGCCAGGGTCGTGCGCGCGCGGGCCTCGCGGCGGGTCTGCTCGATCGCGCCGGTGGCGCAGATCGTCTCGCGCAGCGACGCCAGCTCTTCGACGCTCGGGGCTCGATCGCTCCCCAACCGAGCGAAGATCGCCGTCTCCAGCTCACGGGCCAGCGCAGGCCTCTGATGCAGCGCCAGCAGCACCGGCCAGGTCAGCTTGCCCTCGATGAGGTCGAGCAGGTTGCCCTTGCCCAGCAACGTCGGGTCGCCGTCGATGTCGAGCAGATCGTCGATCAGCTGAAAGGCGATGCCGAAGTGGCGGCCGCTGTTCTCGAGCAGCTCCAGCTCCGCCGCAGGCAGACCCGCGAGGGTGCCGCCGGCGCGCAGACACCAGCCGAAGAGGGCCGCGGTCTTGCTCTCGATGATCCGCAGGTAGGTCGCCGCGTCGAGGGTCAGCCGCCCCTCGTGCTCGAACTGCAGCGCCTCGCCGATCACCATCGTGCGCAGCACGTCGATCATCCGGGAGAGCAGCTCGGGGCCGCCGTGCTCCTCGACCTTGACCAACGCGGCCGTGAGCAGGTGGTCGCCGGCGAGCACGCTGGCCTTGTTGCCATAGACGACGCGGGCCGTGGGGGCGCCGCGCCGCTCGTCGCCCTGATCGATCACGTCGTCATGGAGCAGGGTCGCCGCGTGGGAGAGCTCCGCCGCCGCCGCGAGCTGCCGCGCCGCCCGGCGCCGCGCCTCCTGTTCGAGCGTCATGACGCCGCTTGGCGCCCCCGCCGGCCGAAGCGGCGAGAGCTCGGCGCAGAGCAGCGTACAGAGCGCGCGCAGCTGCTTGCCGCCACAGGCGAGCAGGTGATGAGCGGCCCGCTCGGCGCTGGTCTCGGCGTCCTCGGCGTCGGCCACCACCTCGAGCTGCGCCGCCGTGACCTGCTGGAGGTCGTCGGCGTAGTGACGTCGCAGCTCGCCGAGGGTCGGCGGCAGCTCGCCGGAGCGCTGCTCGGCCGCCTGAGCGAAGCGCTCGAGCAGGCCATCGCGCGCCGGCCGCGGCGTCCGAGGCGCCGCGACGGCGACGTCGGGCTCCTCCTCGAGGCGGGCCCTCAGCGCGGCGCGCTGCAGCTTGCCGTTGTCGGTGCGGGGCAGCGCGTCGACGCGTACGAAGGCGTCGGGGATCTTGTAGCCTGGCAGGCCCGCTCGGCAATACGCCAACAGCTCGGCGTTGATCTCGTCGTGGGCGGTCTCCGCCAGGACCACGAAGGCGATCGGGCGCGCCCCCCAGGCAGGATCGGGGCGACCTACCACGGCGGCCTCGACGACAGCTTCGTGCAGCTCCAGCTGTGCCTCGATCTCGGCGGGGAGCACCTTCTCACCGCCGGAGATGATCACGTCGTCGATGCGACCATCGACGTGGACGCGGCCGAGCTCGTCTTGATGACCAAGATCCTGCGTCAACACGCAGCCACCAGCGGCGGTGGGCCCACGCACCGTCAGGCGACCGCTCCGGTCCGGGGCTTGCTCTTCTACGCTGACCCGGGAGAAGGGCAGGGGCAGCCCGACGCCGCCCTCCGGGGCCAGATCGCCAGGAGCGCGGGTGCAGATCTGCGACGCCGTCTCGCTCGTGCCCCAGGTCAGCGCCACCGGGGCCTGCAGCGCGCGGCAGCGCTCGATCAGCGGCTCTCTCGCCGGCGCGCCGCCGAGCAGGATCGCTCGCAAGGAGGGCGGGAAGGGTCGCTCCGGGCGCGCGTCGAGCACCCGCTGGAGCATCGTCGGCACTAGCGAGACCAAGCTCGCCTCGCCACGGTCGAGGGCGAGGCCGACCCGCTCGGCGTCGAAGCGTGGATGGAGCAGCACACAGGTGCCCATGAAGGCGCAGCGCATCAGGATCGAGAGGCCGGCGACGTGGTGCAGCGGCACACAGCAGAGCCAGCGATCTCGGGGGTCGTGACCCAGACGCGTCGCCGAGGCGAAGGCGGAGAAGACGAGCTGCCCGGTGGTCAGCGCCTGCGGTCGCGGGCGGGTCGTCGTCCCCGAGGTGTAGACCACCACGCGCTGCTCTGCGAGCCCCCAGGAGCGCTCCGGCAGCGGCTCGTCGACCTGAGGCAGCTCGTCGAAGCCGAGGCGGACCAGGCTGACAGCGGCCAGCTCGGGGGCCGCTGTATGGGCCTCGAGGCGATCGCGCCAGCTCCCATCGCAGCAGAGCAGCGAGGCGCCGCTCTCGGCGACACGGCGCAGGTTCTCCTCGGCGGTGTCGCTCGGCGCCAGGCAGACCGCCACGCCGCCCAGCCAGCCGACGGCGTGAAAGGCGATCACCCAATCGGCCGAGGGGGCGCCAAGCAGCGCGACGCGATCCCCCGGCCGCAGCCCCAGAGCGTGGAGCCGCGCCGCGCGGCGCGCGACCTGATCGGCCAGATGGGTGGCGCTCCAGCTCGCCTCTTCGCAGCTGAGCACCGGGTGATTGCGCGTGGAGGCGGCGAGGCTGGCGATCGGGTTGGGCAAGGCCAGCGCCTCGGCGCCTGCGCCGACCAGCTCGGGCATGGGCAGCGAGGCCCGGGCGGCCTCGGCCTCGGGTTGGGGGTGCTCACGGTCCAGCAGCGACAGCGATGACATCACGACCTCTGCGAAGGTGAAGAGACAGGAGGAAGCCAGTCGAGCCCCGGCGCGGCGACGATCGGCATCGCCCCGAGGGACGACGCTGGATCGCGAAGCTGCTGAGGGAGCTCGCTCTCGGGCAACAGCGCCGGAAAGAGCCCACAAGGCCAGAGCGAGGCGGGGCAAGCCGCGGCGAGGGCCAGCGCGCCGAGGCAGCCGAGCTGCGACTCGAGGCTGCAGCTGATCGCCACGACGACGCCGGCCTCGTCGGCGAGCCGAGCGAGTCGCCGCGCGGCGAGCAGCCCACCGCAGAGCTGGGGCTTGATCACGAAGCAATCGACCGCGGCGATCGCCAGCAGGCGCTCGCCGTCGGCGAGGGTCCGCAGCGACTCGTCGGCGGCGATCGGCACGGCCGCTCGCTCCCGCAGCCAGGCCAGGCCGTCGAGGTCTTCTATGGCCACCGGCTGCTCGACACACTCGAGGTCGTGGGCAGCGAGGCGATCGAGGGCAGCCGCGGCGGCCTCGCGGGACCAAGCGCCGTTGGCGTCGAGGCGAAGGCGCGGCGTTGGCCCCGCGACCTCGCGAAGAGCGGCGACGCGGCGGACGTCGTCGTCGACCGTGGCGACGCCTACCTTGAGCTTGAGGCAGCGCGCTCCGCGTCCGATCGCCTCGCGAGCGGCCTCGGGACCGTCGACCAGCGTCGAGAGCGGCACCGAGCTCCTCGCCGAAGGCAGCCCATCGAGGGCGAGCAGCTGCGCCAGCGAGCCGCCCCGCGCGCGCGCGATGTGATCGAGGGCCGCCTGCTCGAGCCCATGAGCGGCGCTCGGAAGGGGGGTGATCGCGGCGACCTCTTGACTCAGCAGCTCGAGCGCCGCTGGCAGCTCGGCCCCCGCGGCTCGCGCTGCACCCTCGAGGCTCGAGGAGAAGGCCGGCGGCAGGCTCTCGCCAAGGCCCGCGAGGGCGTCGTGAACCTCCAAGAGCCCCTCGTCGGAGAAGCCTGGCAGCGGAGCCGCGTCGCCATGGCCACGTCCGAGGGAGATCCAGAGCCCCTCGCGCTGCTCGATCGTCCCCCGCGCCGTGCGCAGCGGTCGCCGGAGCGCGAACCGATACGGCTGAAGCTTCAGCGTCAGGGCCATAACAGCACCCCCACGGAGAGCAGCGCGCAGTAGACGAAGGAGAGCTGCGCCGTCCGCCCGAGCCAGGGGTTGAGGGCGCGGGCGTCGTCGCGCCAGACGCCGCGCAGACAGCGCAGGGCCAGCGGCGAGGCGCCGTAGACCGACCACCAGCCGAGGCCTCGCTCGCCGCCAAGCCAGGCCACGGGGGGGACGATGAAAGGCAACACGAGCAGCGCCGTGTACTCGAGGCGCGTGGCGCGGGCGCCGAGACGCACCGCGAGGGTCCGCTTGTGGGCTCGGGCGTCGGTGTGGCGGTCGCGCAGGTTGTTGACGACCAGGATCGCCGTGATCAAGGCGCCGGGGCCGATCGCGGCGATCCAGGGGGCTGTTGTCAGGCTACCGGCGACCACGTAGTAGGCGCCGACCACCGCGACGGGGCCGAAAAAGAGCGCCACCGCAGGCTCGCCGAGACCAACGTAGGCCAGCGGCAGCGGGCCCGCGGTGTAGGCCAACGCGCAGAGGATGCTCGCTAGGCCGAGGGCGGCGATCGGCCAGCCGCCGGCGATCACCAGCACGATCCCGCTGGCGGCGGCGCCAGCGAGGACCAGCGCGGTCGCCCAGCCGACCTGCTCGAGGGTCAGCCACCCGGAGGCGACGGCGCGCGCCGGTCCGAGGCGGTCCGGACCGTCGGTACCGCGAGCGCCGTCGAAGTAGTCGTTGGCCAGGTTGGCGCCGATCTGCAAAAGCAGCGCCGTGAGCAGCGCCGCCGCGGCGACGACGGGCGCCCGATGACCGTCGCGGACGGCCAAGGCCACGCCGAGACCCACCGGCCCGATCGCGGCCCAGAGCGTGGCGGGGCGGGTCGCAGCGACCCAAGCTCGCAGCGGCGTGATCCCCCCGTCGGTCTGCACGCTCATCGCGCCTCCTGGACGAACGGCGACGCGGTCGCGAGCGTCGGGGCGGCCGCGAGCGCGGCCTCACAGCGCCGCCAGAGCGACCGACGCGCCTCGCCGCTCGCCTGCCGATCGACCTTCACCTGCACCACCCGCACCCCCGCCGTGGCCACCGCCTCGGCGAGCGCAGGCTCGAGCTGCTCGAGCGCGTCGACCCGCTGATGGGCGACCCCGGCTGCCGCGCAGAGCGCCGCCACGTCGACGGCCTGGGGGGTAACGAAGTGACGCTCGTAGGCTGACTCGTGAGCGGCGATCGGCAGCTGGTCGAAGAGCCCGCCGCCCTCGTTATCACAGAGCACGATCAGCAGCTCGACGTCGAGCTGCGCGATCGCCAGCAGACCGCCGGCGTCGTGCAAGAGGGCGAGGTCGCCAACGAGCAGGGCCGAAAACCGCCGGCTGCCCAGCGCCTCCCCCGCCGCGGTAGCCAGCGTGCCGTCGATGCCGTTGAGGCCACGAGAGCAGAGCACGTCGAGGGGGCGCGGCGTCGCGACGATGAAGCTGTCGAGATCGCGGATCGCCGAGGAGCTCGCCACGTGGAGCTGCGCGCCAGCGGGGAGCGCGGCGACCAGCGCGCGGGCCAGCGGCCCCTCCCAGAGCGGGACGTCGGGCCGCGAGAGCTCCTGATCGAGCGCGCCACGGACGACCGCGTCGGCGTCACGCCAGCGCTCGATCCAGCGCGGGCGGTCATCTCCTCCGCTCGGCGCTTCGTCCGCAGCGTCGTTCGCTTCGACGTTGTCGAGGCGCGCCGCGAGATCTCGCGCCAAGCTCAGCGCGTCGGCGACGACCAGCATCGAGAGACTGCGCTGGGGATCGCGCCACCGGGGGCTCTCCTCGACGACGATCTGCCGGGGCCCCACCGCCTCGAGCCAGGCCTGGACGCTGCGCTGCGTGGGCGGAGCACCGAAGCGCAAGAGCAGCTCGGGTCGCAGCGCCCGCATCGCGGACGAGCGGAGCAGGGGGTCGCTGCCGATCGCCACCTCGGCGCTCGCGCCGGCGTAGCGCAGCTGCGAGGCGCCCTCGACGAGCAGCGGCCAGCCAAGACGGCGAGCCAGCGAGGCCAGCGCCGACCGGAGCTCGGCCAGGCCTCCATGGGCGGCGAGTGGAACGGCGGAGGCGAAGCCGTCCAAGGGGCCGCAGAGGATCACGCCGCGCTCGACCTCCTGCAGGCGCCTGCAGAGCGCGTCGAGCTGCCCGGTGGAGAGCCGGGGACGGCCACGCAACGTCGCCGGCACGTCGGCCTGGTCGACCTCGCTGGCGAGCGCCGCCTCGACCTCGGCCTCGATCCCTGGGCGCCAGAGCGGCTTGCGAAAGGGCACGTTGAGCTGGACGGGGCCGTCTGCGGCGGCGGCGACAGCTCGGGCCGCCAACGTGCGCAGCCAGGCGGTCGGCTGTCCCGCCTCGCCGAGATCGACAAACCAGCGACAATGGGCACCAAAGAGCCGCTGCTGGTCGAGGGTCTGGGGGGCGCCACAGTCGGCGAGCTCACGCGGCCGGTCGGCGGTGAGCAGCAGCAAGGGCACGCCGCTCTGCGAGGCCTCGACCACCGCTGGTAAGAGCTGGGCCGCGGCGCTGCCGGAGGTGCAGATCACCGCGGCGGGGTGTCCGCTGGCGCGCCCGATCCCCAGCGCTAGGAAGGCGGCGACGCGCTCGTCGAGTACATCGTACAATCGCAGCGCCTCTCGAGCCTCGGCGCGATGAGCCGCGAGGGTCAGCGGCGTGCTACGCGAGCCCGGGCAGAGCACAAGCTGCTCGACACCCTGCGCGATCAGCGCCTCGATCAGCAACGCCGCCCGGCGGGCGTTCAGCCAGGCGGCGTCGCGATCGCCGAGCAGCGCGCTCATGAGCCGACCGCCTCCGCCTTCAGGGCGGGCAGCGCCACCGACCGCCCGGCGACGACCCGCAACATCGAAGGGGTCTCGCGCGGCGGTAGCTCCAGCTGCTCATCAGCGACGTCGCTGTCTGCTTCGTTCTGGCGCGCGGGGGCGCGTCCTGGCAGCTCGAAGGGGTTGGTCGCCTCGAAGGTCTTGGTCGCCTCGAAGGTCTTGGTCGCCTCGAAGGTCTTGGTCGCCTCAAAGGTCTTGGTCGCCTCGAAGGTCTTGGTCGCCTCCGCCTGCTCTTCGGCGGCGACCCCGTCGGGGAGCGCCGTGGCGAGGGCGGCGAGCTTCTGCTCCGTCTCGACCCACTCGGCCCGTGGATCCGAGTCGGCCGTAATCCCAGCGCCGACGTAGGCGCGGAGGGTCTGTCCGCGCCACAGCCCGCAGCGCAGCGAGACCACCGCGTGGCCACCTCCCTCCACGTCGAGCCAGCCCACCGGCGCGGCGTAGGCGCCGCGCTCCAGGCCCTCGCGCTCTCGCAGCCAGCGCATCGCGTTGGGGTGAGGGCTCCCGCCGACAGCCGCGCTCGGGTGGAGCGCACGCACGAGCTCGGGCAGATCGGTACCGGGGACGACACGCCCGGAGATCGGCGTCTCGAGGTGACAGACGTTGGCCAGGCGACGCACCCGCGGGCGCTCGGGCCACGTCAGCTCGGAGCAGAGCGGGCGCAGGGCGGCGACCAGCTCGTCGGTGACGATCTGCTGCTCTGCGCGCAGCTTGTCATCCGCGAGCAGCGCCTCGGCCTCGGCCCCGGCGGGCAGCGTGCCGGCGAGGGCCATGGTCTCGAAGCGATCGCCCACCAGCCGTCCGAGCGACTCGGGTGTTGCCGCGATGAAGGCTTCGTCGGGGGCGGCGCCGAAGCCGCGCAGGGAGAAGACCGTGCAGTCGTCGAAGCGGCGGCTCAACCCCGTCAGCACCTCGTAGAGGTTCGGCGCGTCGAGCTGCGGCGCGACGAGAGTCGCCGCGCGGGCGAGCACGACCTTGCTCAGCTCGCCGCGCTGGACGGCCCGCTGCGCCTCCTCGACTAGGGCGACCCAGCCTTCGACGTCAAGCTCCTGACGCGCCTTCGAGGCGAGGGTCTGCGCCTCAGCGAACACCGGCTCCAGCGGCGCTCCGTCCTGGCTTGTGGCTTTGGTGTCGAGGCAGAGCCGGGAGAGGACGGTCTCGGCGTCATCGCCGGGGTAGACGGGCAACTGGAGCAGCGTCCCGTGGCCGATACTGCTGTGGTAGTCGAGTCGGGCGGGGGCGTAGATCCACCGCGCTGGCCAACCCGGCCAGCTCGTGGCGGTCTCGCCGCTGAAGGTCTCGCCGAAAAACGCCAGCGGCAACCGCTCGAGCGCCCCAGCGCGAGGATCGGAGATCACCGCTGCTTGAAGCTGTTCGAAGGTTACTGAACACTTGGCGGCGCTTCCCGGGCCGCCTTCGCCGCAACCCATAGCGACGCCGCGGGCCCGGACGAAGAGATCGCAGGGGGCGTCGAACCACCACACATCAGGGCCCGCGCAGCCTTTCGGCTGGTCGACGACTGACACGGATATCGCAGGAAAAACGTAACTAGAGCTCCGAAGAAGCGCAAAACCACACTCGTCTGCACGGCGCCGCGCCTCGGCAAAGAGGCGATCTCCCTCCAGCTGTCGAGCTCCACGATGGAGATTGAACATCTTCGGTGCTGCGCCCTTTTCCGAGTGGCGTTACAATCGACGTGTTGGCGTGTCAAGTTGTTCACGTTAACGTGAACAACTTAACTCATGGGAGATCAATGCGCAAGGCACGGAGAGCCGATGCGAACTCTCGTTCGGCAGAAGATACCAGAGCCGATCCCGCTGACCAGGACGATCGACTCGAAGATCGGATAATGGCGGTCGGCGACGCCATCGGTGCGTTCATCGAGTGGTGGGGTTTCAAGGCGATCCACGGAAAGACTTGGAGTCTACTGGCCTTGAGCCGCTATCCGCTGCCGCAGACGGAGATCGCCGCGCGCCTGGGGGTGAGCCGCTCGCTGATCTCCAGCGTGATCAGCGAGCTCACCGACTACCGACTGGTCAAGGCGGTGGGCGACCACCGCAACGCCCCCTACGTGGCCCGCTTCGACGTCTGGGGCACGATCGCCGACGTGCTGCGCGATCGGGAGTGGATGCTGATCGAGCGAGTCCGGCTAGCGCTCGAGGCGGCGATCCTCGAAGGCGAGGCGCTGAAGACGACCGCCAGCGGCACCACGGTCTACGATCTGCAGCGCGCCCGCCTGCTGCTACGGATGACCGAGGTCGCTCAGGCCGCCCTGCAAACGATCATCGCCGTCGCCTCGGCTCGCATGCCTCGGGGCTTCGCCGGGTGGCTCCGCAGCGCCGTACAGCTGGTGGCCGAGCTGCGACGCATGCCTTAGCATGCCTGTTGATTGAGGAGCACCCCTACAAATGCCTCCCGTCGCCGGGCACAGGACTGCCGGCCGCTTTCTAGAGCGCTGATCAGCTTACCGCACCGAGCTGCGCGAAGGATGCGGAATCACGGCGTAGGAGCGAGAAGGGCCCCTGCTTTTAGCAAGCAAGCGACGAGCGACAACCGCTGTGATGTCGCAGACCAGCGCAGCGACGGGAGGTAAGTTGGTCAGCTCTAGAGCGCTGATCAGCTTACCGGACCGAGCTGCGCGAAGGATGCGGAATCACGGCGTAGGAGCGAGGAGGGCGCCTGCTGGTAGCAAGCAACCGAATCCGCACCAGGCGGCGCGCGTTGGCGACGTGGAGGTTCTCGATCAGCTTGCCGTCGACCAGCACCACGCCCTTGCCCTCGGCCGTAGCCTCCTCGTGAGCGGCGATGATCTTGCGTGACCAGGCCACCTCCTCCTCGCTCGGCGCGAAGAGCTCGTTACAAGCGGCGATCTGCTTGGGGTGGATCAGTGTCTTACCGTCGAAGCCCAGCTCCACGCCCTGACGACAGCTCGCGGCGAAGCCCTCGGGGTCGTTGAGATCGAGGTGCACGCCATCAATGATCGCGCAGCCCGCCGCGCGGCCCGCCAGCAACACCAGCCCAAGGCTGGTCAGCATCGGCTCGCGGCTCGCCGTATGTGAGGCCTGGAGGTCTTTGGTCAGGTCCGAGGTGCCGAGGACCAGGCCAAAGACGCGCTCAGCGTCGGCGATCTCCTCCGCATGGAGGATCCCCCGCGGGCTCTCCATCATGCACCAGATCGTCAGCTCGTCCGGCGCGCCATGCTCCTCGAGCACGTTGTTGGCGGCGCGCACATCGGCGGCGCTGTTGACCTTCGGCAACAACACACCGTCGGCGCCGCTCTTGGCCGCGGCGACCAGGTCGGCGTGGCCCCAAGGCGTGTCGAGGCCGTTGACGCGCATGATCAGCTCGCGCTTGCCATAGCCGCCGCCCTGAACGGCAGCGACGAGCTGCTCGCGAGCGACCTGCTTGGCGTCGGGAGCGACCGCGTCCTCGAGGTCAAGGATCAGGCCGTCGGCGGGTAAGGTCTTGCCCTTCTCCAGCGCGCGGGCGTTGGAGGCGGGCATGTAGAGCACGCTGCGGCGGGGTCTTGCACTAGCTCGCATCGTCATTCTCCTGCTTCCTGGGTGTCTCGACGGCTAGAAGCCGTAGGCCTCTTTGAGGTCTGCGTCTTTCTCCGCGAGGACCTTGGCCAGCTCCACGACGACCTTGCATTGCTTCACCGTCGCGTCGTCTTGCATCTTGCCGTCGATCATCACGGCGCCGGTGCCGTCGCCCATCTCGTCGATCACGCGCTTGGCCCACTTCACCTCGTCGACCGGCGGCGAGAAGACCTTCTTGGCGATCTCGATCTGCACCGGATGGAGCGACCAGGCGCCAACGCAGCCGAGGAGGAAGGCGTTGCGGAACTGATCCTCGCAGGCGACCACGTCCTTGATGTCACCGAAGGGGCCATAATAGGGCAGGATGCCGTTGGCCGCGCAGGCGTCGACCATCCGCGCCAGGGTGTAATGCCAGAGATCCTGCTGCGCCGTGGGGCGCGGAGCCTCGGGGTTTTCAGCGTCGGGGTCCGTGCGCACGAGGTAGCCCGGGTGGCCGCCACCGACGCGGGTGGTCTTCATCCGCCGGGAGGCCGCGAGGTCTGCCGGGCCAAGGCTGAGGCCCTGCATCCGCGGGCTGGCCGCCGCGATCTCCTCGACGTTGGCCACGCCGAGGGCGGTCTCCAAGATGGCGTGAAAGAAGATCGGCTTCTTCAGCCCGGCCTTCGCCTCGAGCTGCGCCACGAGGCGATCGGCGTAGTGGATATCCCAGGGCCCCTCGACCTTGGGGATCATAATCGTGTCGAGCTTGTCGCCGATCGCAGGCACGATCGCCAGCAGATCGTCGAGGACCCACGGGCTGTCGAGGCTGTTGATGCGAGTCCAGAGCTGACAGTCGCCAAAGTCGGTGTCCTTCGCCGCCTCGATGAAGCCGTTACGAGCGGCCTCTTTCGCGTCGGCGCGGACGGCGTCCTCGAGGTTGCCCAGCAGGACGTCGCATTTTGCCGCCATACCGGGGACCTTTGAGACCATCTTCGGGTTCGATGGGTCGAAGAAATGAATCATCCGCGAAGGGCGGAAGGGGACCTCGCGCGCCGGTAGGGGCGCGCCGATGGCCAGCGGCTCGAAGAAGTGCTTGGCACCACGCATGACAACCTCCGTGATTGAAAACGACGCCGGTTCTTTCGACGCACCGTGTCGTGATGACCCGAGTTCGTCAACAACGCAAACACTAACCAGAGACCTTGTGTCGAGCGCTCGTGTTGAGAGCCCCCCACGCCTTCCTCCCGTCGCTGGGCACAGCGCTGCCGGCCGCTTTCTTGAGCGCTCGCCGTACCACCCGTATCGCTCATTTCTTCGGCTACCAAATCGGCTCGGCAGCTCAGCACCCGGCTCGGTCCCGAGTCTGTCGGGGTGCGCTCAAGCCTGGATCGCAGATGGCGACCCGCTCATGAGCGCAGACGCGTCGCCTGCTTGTCGCAGCGGGCCGCCTCGTCTCCCCAGCCTGCCTCCTTCGCCTGAGCCGCCGCTCGCCTCAGCAGGCGCGCCGCGGCGGCGCTGTCTCCGCCGTCGTGGACGGCGATGGCCAGCCCTAGGGTCGCGTTGAGCCAGGGTTTGCGACCACCGAGCTCGTAGGGCGGCGGGGGAATCAGGCGCAGGGCGCGGGTGAAGACGTCACGGGCGAGCTGGTCGTCGAGGGAATGGAGCGCACGCCGACCTGCCCGCAGCAGATAGGGCACAGCGCGATCGCTGTCACCGGCCTCGAAGAGGTGGTGAGCGATGAACGACGAGGGCTGCGCCTCTTCGATCGCCGCCTCGGCGGCCTGCTCGTGGAGCCTCTGGCGGATCGCCGCGGGTGTCGTCGCGTAGGCGACCTCACGGTGCAGCCGATGGGCGAAGCGCCAGCCGTTGCTCGCGCCGACCAAGAGGCCCAGCCCGCTGAGGAAGCGCAGCGCCTGCTCGTCGTGCTCGGGCTGATCGGGGACCATCGAGACCAACGTCTCCGAGCTCGCTGGCCGGCCAAGCACGGCCATGGTGTGCAGCATCATCCGTGAGCGCGGCGGCAGATGGCTGATCCGCTGGTTGATCACCGTGGCCATGCCCTGGCTCCGCGGCACGCGCCCCTCCACCGCGCAGAGCCGCGCCAGCTCGCTCAGCAGCAGCGGGTTGCCGCCGGAGTTTTGCACCAGCTCCTCGACGCCGAGCTCTCCACCGATGGCGTCGACGTCCACCGACAGGTGCTCGAAGAACGTCCCGACCAGCTCAACCGCCTCACCACGGCCGAGGCCCGAGAGCGTCAGCGTGCGTGTCTCACCCCAGAGCACGAGCAGCTGTGGATCATGTGTCGCGACAATACACAGAGGTGAGCTACAGAGCTCGTGGCTGACCAACGCGGCGACCAGCTCCTGAGAGGGTGTATCGTAGAGGTGCACGTCTTGGAAGACGAGCATCAGCGGCCGCTTGCGGTTGAAGCAGCGGACGATCTCCCGCCAGGCCTGGGCGCGCTGAGCCCGACGCGGCGCCGCGGGCCCCTTAGGGTCTTCGGGCATGCCGAAGAGCTCCAAGAGCCCCTCACGGTGCTGCATCCCCACGCCGAGCTCTGCCGCAGCGTCGAGCACCAGACCCGCGTCATCAGCGGGCAGGAGCAGATTTAAGAGCCGCGCCGCCGCCCTCTGGATCGGGTAGAGTGAGGCGAAGACGGGCAGGATCTCGGGCTCGATCCAGACCATCTTCCACTCGTTGTCGACGCTCATCACCAGCTCACGGGTCAGCCGCGCCTTCCCCGTGCCAGGGGCGCCGATCAGCCGTATGAAGCGCTGCGCGAAGGGCGGCGGCCCCATGGCCAGCAGCTCCTCGAGCATCTCGAGCTCGTGTCTGCGACCGACCATGGGCGGCGACCAGCCCACGGGGCGAGAGGTCGCTACCGTGGTGGTCGTCGGCGCCAGCTCGACCTCTGCCTCATGCTCGGCGGAGGAGGCCTCCAGCGCCGTGATCATGTCTGGGGAGAGGGTCGCCCTGTCGAGGGGCTGCTTGCCACCCAGCGGTGACCCGCAGGCGTCGCAATACTTGGCTCCGGCGATGTTGACCTTGCCGCACTCGCCGCAGGTCTGGAGCGCTTGATGAGCTTGTCCGGTGTCGGTCTTCTGTTGGGCCAGCACCAGGCCTTCGAGGATCCAGCGAAACTCTTCGGCGGAGACGAAACGCTCTTTGGGATCCTTGCGCAGCGCGCGCATCACCACCGCGTCGAGGTAGGGCGGGATCTCCGCCTCTTTGCAGTGCTTCGAGGGCAGCCGAGGGTCGAGCGTCACGTGGTTGACCATCGTGTCGCTGGCGCTCTGGGTCAGGAAGGGGTTGTCGCCGGTGAGGCACTCGTAGAGCAGCACGCCGACGGCGTAGAGGTCGGTCTGGGCGGTGAGCGCGCGGTTTCTCACCTGCTCTGGCGCCATATAGGCCGGCGTGCCGCAGATGCGGTTGGCCGCGGTGATGCGCGCCTCCTGCGGCAGGTGCGTCACCGTGGCCATGCCGAAGTCGAGCACCTTGACGAAGTCGAGCTCGTCCTGGCGCGCGATCAGGTAGATGTTCTCGGGCTTGAGGTCTCGATGCAGCACGCCGACCTTATGCGAGGCCTCTAGCGCCGCGAGCACCTGGCGGCCGATGTGGATCGTGCGCCGCACGCCGAGGTAGCCGACCTCGTAGAGCACCTCCGCCAGCGAGATCCCGGAGAGAAACTCCATCACCAGGTAGGTCAGCTTGGTCGTCGAGTGGAAATCGAGGATCGAGACGATGTTGGGGTGATCGATCTGGCTCGCGAGGCGCGCCTCGTTCTCGATCCGACGGCGCGCCGTGGCGTCGTGTAGTAGCGCCGGATGTAGCACCTTCACCGCCACCGAGTGGCCAAGGTTGACCACCTCCGCCTGGTAGACCGCGCCGTTGCCGCCGATGCCGAGCAGGCTCTTGAGCCGGTAGCGTCCGTTGAGCACCTCGTCGAGCCGATCGAGGGCGTCATGGCCGGGAGAGGTCATCGTCAGCGCAGCGCCGCAGGTGCCGCAGAAGCGCTGGTGCAGGGGCATCATCCCCGAGCACGAAGGACATCGCACCGAACCACCCGTACCGATCGATTTGCTCACAGGCGCATTCTAGCAGAGCCCGTCTGCTCTGCGGTGTCGCGGCTTGCCCGTTTGCTCATGCTAGCGTTGTCTCCTGAGCGTCCCCCCTCTCAGCCACGTGAGAAACTTGTAAGCTGCCTTGGCGTCGTCGATACTGACGAGTGGGTCGGCCCAGCGGGAGCACACAATGCAAGTCGGCGAAGTCGTCGCCGAGCGCTATCAGGTTGTATCGACGATCGCACGCGGCGGCATGGGAGAAGTCTCGCGATGCCGCGATCTGGCGTCGGGACACGATGTGGCCCTCAAGCGCATTCGCCCTGACATCGGCCCGAGCGCCCGTGGCGAGCTCGATCAGCTCTTCTACAAGGAGGCGGCGGCGCTCGCCTCGGTGGCGCATCCGAACCTGGTGCGGGCCCGTGACTTCGGTTTCCTCGATGACGGCGCCCGCTTTTTGGTGATGGAGTTCGTCGAGGGGATCTCCCTCGAGCAGGTCTGGGAGCGGCAAGCCGTGCTGCCCTGGGACCTCGTCGGCGCCGTCATCGATCAGCTGCTCCTCGGCCTAGCCCACCTCCACGCCCGCGGCCTGGTGCATCGCGATCTCAAGCCCGCCAACGTGATGCTCAGCAACGCCACGCCGCTGCAGCGACACTCGCCCTCCCAGCTACAGCATGGTTGTCTCGCCCCTACACCGCGCGTCACGATCCTGGATCTAGGGCTGGCCGCCTTCCGCGAGGTCGCGATCCTCGACATCATGCGGCCGCAGGAGGAGCCTCGCGCGCAGGTCGCGCGCTACGCCACCCCTCCCTACTGCGCCCCGGAGCAGCTGCTGCGCCACGCGATGTTCCTCGGGCCGATGACCGATCTCCACGCCGTCGGTGTGCTCCTCTATCAGTTCTGTAGCGGCGAGCTGCCCTTCGACGGCGAGACCGATGCCGAGCTCCTCGAGGCTGTTCTGCGTCGCGCGCCGAAGCCGCTGCTCTTGCAAAACGGGGCCCCCAAGGAGCTCGACCCGATCGTGCGGCGGCTCTTGGCCAAGCGCCCATGGCAGCGCTACGACTTCGCGATCACGGTCCGCGATGAGCTCGCGCCGCTCTGGGACGCCACCCGCGCGCAAGAGGGCTGGCATGAGCTACGTACGCGCCACGGCGTCGAGACCGCCGGGCCCATCGCCGCGGTCAGCTCCATCGCCAAGCGGATCCGGCCCTCAGCGCTGCTCTCGCTGCAGGTCGCCGATCTCTTCGGCCGCGAGCGCGAGCAAGCGACCCTCGGCCTCGTCGCCGACGAGGTCGGGCGTGGAGCCCGGCGCGTGGTGACGCTGCTCGGCGAGGCCGGAGTGGGCAAGAGCCGCCTCGGTCAGTGGCTCGTCGAGCGCGTCCACGAGCGGGGCCTGATGCACACCCTGCGTATCTCCTACGGCCGCGCTGGTGGCGCCCTCTCTGGGGTGCTGGGCGCGCTCGAGCGCCACTTCGGCTTCTCTAGCGCGCCAGCGTCGGTCATCGAGCGCGCCCTGACCACTCGCTGGGGACAAGACGAGAACGCCCGCCGGCTGGCTCGCGCCCTGACCCGTGAGCTATGCCCGAGCACGAACGCCCCCGTCGAGCCGGAGAGCCCGGGTCGCAGCGAGCTCCAGCAGCGGATCGAGCTGCTGCTGGCCGTGCTGGCGCGGATCAGCGGCGATCGCCCGCTGCTGCTCTGGCTCGACGACGTGCAACGCGCCGAGGACGAGAGCCTGGCGCTGGCCGAGGCGGCGCTGGCGAGCGATCTGCTGCCCGGCGTCTTGGTCTTGATCACCGGCCGCCCCAACGCAACCCACGGGGCGCTAGGCCCGCTGCTGGCGCGCTATGACGTGAAGCCGGTGACCCTGCAACCGCTGACCCGCGCGCCGCTAGAGGCGATGCTGCGCTCGCTGCTCGCCCCCGATGGGAACAGCGAGCCGCCCCGCGAGCTGCTCGACACGCTCTACCGCGCGAGCCGCGGCAACCCGCTCTTTGCCGTGCAGCAGCTCCACGCCTGGTGGCTACGCTCCCAGATCTGGTGGCAAGCCGAGACACGCCAATACTGCGTCGAGGAGGACGCCCTCGAGCAGGTCGCCCGCAACACCGAGACCCTCTGGCGCGAGCAGGTCGACGTCCTCAGCGCCGAGACGCGGCTGGCGGCGCTCGCCGCGACAACCCTCGGCTCGAGCTTCCAGCGCACCTTGCTGGCGCAGCTGTTGGCCGCCCTAGGCCTCGACCCCGCACAGACGACGCTGGAGCTCGTCCGCCAGCAGATCCTGGTGCCCGAGCGCGACTACCTCTGGTGGTATCACGATACCTTGGAAGAATACCTGAGCAGCGAGCTGAGCGCCGATCCTCGGGCCGAGGAGATCTTCGAGCACGCCATCGCCTCGTTGCGAGCTCATCCCCTCGCCAAGACGCGCCCCTACGTGCTCCAGATCGTGCGCGCTCTGCGCGCCGCGAAGCGCGACCAGGAGGCGGCGACGGAGCTCCTCGACTGCCTCGAGCAACGCTGGGATCAGCGACGCCTCGCGCTCCACGCGCGCGAAGACCTGCAGCTGATCGAGGCCTGCGCGGGCGACGCCCTGCGGGGACGCTTCCTCTGCATGCGCTGCCGCGCCGAGTGGGCGAGCTGCGACTTCGCCGCCACCGAGGCCTCGGCCAGGGAGGCCCTTCGCTGGGCCGAAGAGCATGAGGATCAGCGGCTGCGGGCGCGGGCGTTCCAGCTGCTCGGCGAGGCCGACAAGGCGCGCGGACGCTACGACATGGCGCGCGGCTTGCTGCGGCAGGCGCTCGAGAGCTGGGCGGCCCTCGGCGAGCATGGAGAGGCGGCGGTGACCTGCCTGGCGTTGGCTCAGTGCGAGCACTACATGGCGCGCTATGAGCAGGCCGAGGTCTGGGTGCGTCAAGGCCTGACGCTGGCCGACGCGGCGGGCGCAGACGGGCTGCAGACCGAGGGGCATTGGTGGCTCGCCTGGGTGCTCCATGACCGCGGGCGCTATGAGGAGGCCCGCTCTGAGGTCACTCGGGCCCTGGCCGCCTTCTCCGCCCGAGAGAGCCCGCTTGGAATCGGCCAAGCGCACTGGCTGCTCGCGACGATCAACGGCCAGCAGGGCGACGTCGAGGCGGCGGCTCAGCACCTCCAGAGCGCCGTCGAGCAGTTCGAGCTGGCCGGCGAGCGCTGGTGGCTGCTCGCCGCCGCGCTGATGCGAGCCTGGCTGGCCAACGTGATGGGCGACTTCCCCACGGCGTTGAACGTCGCCATGGAGGTGTGCCAGCAGCTCGAAGGACTCGACACGGACAACGAGACCGCCAACGCGCTGTTGGCCAGCGCCGCCGCGCTCCTCGGCCAGGGCGACCTCGACGCGGCCGAGGAGGCCCTCGAGCAGGTGCGCAAGCTCGATCCCCCGGAGCCTGCGCTCCACCAGATGGAGCACCTGCTCCGCGCCTGGCTCGCCGTCCGCAAGCAGGTCTGGACCGCCGCTGAAGATCACCTCCAGCGAGCCCTGGTGATCTGGGGCAAGCTGGGGTTGACGGCCTGGGCCGTGCCTTGGCAGCTCGGGCAGCTCGAGAGCCACGGCTGGCCTCCGTCATTGCAGCGCGGTCTTCGGCGCTGGCGTGCTTCGCTCCAGGAGCCCAAGACGCAGCTCAGCGAGGACACGGAGCCCCTCGAGCGCCCCACCGCCCCCATCCCCTCATCCGACGACGGCGCTCGAGGCACATGAACCCACGGCGCATCCTCGCCCTGCTCTTCGGCGCCAACCTGTTGATCTACATCGCCCGCTACCTGCTGGCGGGCGTGCTCCCAGCGGTGGAGCAGGCCTTCACCAGCAGCAAGACGCAGCTTGGAGCGCTGGCCAGCGTCTTCGTCGCGGCCTACGTGCTGGCGGCGCCGCTCTTCGGGACGCTGGGTGATCGCCTCGAGCGCCGCTGGTTGCTCGCCTTCGGCGCGGCGATCTCCGCCATGGCCACGGCCTGCGTTGGCCTGGTCTCAGGGATGACGATGCTCTTCGCCACGCGGGTGCTGCTCGGCGTCGGGCAGAGCGCCTTCGTGACCCTCGCGCCGACGATGATCGCCGACTGCTACGGGCCCCACCGGCGCGCCTCGGCCCTCGGCGTGCTGACCACAGCGCAGCCCGTTGGCACGGCCCTGAGCTACCTGGTCACCGGGCTGCTCCTCGGCCTTGGCTTCGACTGGCGCAGCGCCTTTTGGCTGATCAGCGCGCCCGCGCTGCTCTCGGCGCTCACGCTCTTGCGTGTACCCAAGCTACAGCGCGGCGGCGTGGAGCTCGAGGTCACCACAGACGACGCGAGCGCCGGCAGAGCAACAGAGCACCGGCCCAGCTGGCGTGCCTACCTGCGCCTGGCGCGCACTCCAAGCTACGTGCTCGATACACTGGCGATGAGCGCCAACAGCTTCGCCATGGGCGGGCTCGCGTTCTGGATGCCGACCTATCTCCACAGAGCCCGCGGTGTGGCGATGGCCACCGCCGACATCGCCTTCGGCTTGATCACCGCCGCTGTGGGGGCCGCGGGCACCCTCGGCGGCGGCTTCACCTCCGACCGGTTGATGCGCAGGACGCGAAGAGCGCCAGCGTTGGTCGCTGGTCTGGCGTCGCTCTGCGCCGTGCCGCTGTTCTACCTCTGGTTCGCGCTGCCAGGCCCGATCGCCCTCTGGGGCCTGATGAGCCTCACCGAGCTGCTGCTCTTCGCCGCTCCAGGACCCTCGAACACGATTTTGCTCAACGTCACCTCGCCGACGATCCGCGGCGGGGCCAGCGCGCTGAACATCGTGCTGATCCACCTGCTCGGCGAGATGCTCTCGCCGCTGGTGATCGGCCTCTTCGCCGATCGCGCCGACATGACGCGAGGGATCGAGGTCGCCGCCTGGGCCATCGGGCTCTCGGGCTTGCTCTGGCTCTGCACCGCCCCCTTCCTGCCCCGCGACATGGAGCGAGTCCGCGGGGAGCTGAGAGTCTAGAGCGCTGATCAGCTTACCAAACCGAGCTGCGCGAAGGATGCGGAATCATGGCGTAGGAGCGAGCAGGGCCTGCTGGTAGCACGCAACCGACGAGCGACAACCGCTGTGATGTCGCAGACCAGCGCGCCGACGGGAGGGACGCGGTTCATTGATGGGGGCCTCGAGCTCTGATTGGCAGCCTCTACTTGTTCAAGAGGGCCATGATCCGCGCCGCCAGGGGATCATGGGGCACCTTGGCCAGCTCCTTTAGCGCCACCTTGCCCGGCGCCCCGAGCTTGCTCAGCTGCTGGCAGGCCGCGAGGCGCAGCTGGACGGGGTAACGTCGACTGGCCAGCTGTCGCAGCTTGTCGACGCTCTTGGCGTAGCCCTCCACCAGCGCGAGCGAGGCCTGCAGCCGGGTCTGCCCATCGGCCACCGCCAGCTGAAGCATCCGCAGCAGGTGGGGCTCGGCGTGAGCTATATGCGAGACGGCGAGCTCTGTGCCGGCCCATTGCTTCTTCGCCGCCTGAGTCGAGGTCAGCAGCTGGTGTAGCAGCGCCAGCGTGGCCGAGGGCACCGCCTTGCCTTGACTCGCCGTGGCGTGCCGTCGCAGCGTCTGGGCCAGGCCTGGGTCGGCGACACGCGTCGCCTCCCTGCGCAGCAGCGTCAGCGCGTCCCCGCCAAGGTGAGAGAGCAAAAGCGCCGCGTGCCGCACGACATGCGGCTGTGAGGAGCGAAGCAGCCGCCCCAAGGTCTCGAGGTCGAAACGATGGAGGTTGCCCAGCATCACCCCGGCCATGGTGCGCACCCGCGCCGGTCGCGCGTCGTCGTCGTGGAGTGCCGCCAGCGCGGGCCCGGCTGCCGCGCCCCGCCGGGCGAGCTTCAGCACGCCACGGATCACCTTGCGGCCGTCTTCGTCTTTCAGCTCGCGCAGCGCCTCGTAGTCAGCGCGCACGTCTGCCCGCCACTGCCCGATCGGGAGCGGCTTCAGGAGCGCCGTTTCACCCTTTGGCGCCTCGCCGGCCTCGGCCTTCTTCTCGGCCTTGGCCTTCTTCTCGCCCCCGGCCTTCTTCTCGCCCCCGGCCTTCTTCTCGCCCCCGGCCTTCTTCTCGGCCTTGGCAGCCGGCGACGCGTCGTGGGGACAGCCGCTCGCAACGAGAGAGAGTGTCGCGACGAGCAGCCCCAAAGGCGCGGGGGTCGCCAGGATGTGGCGCAGCATGATCAGAGCCTCCGTCTACAGGGGGCGCTAGAGCGCTGATCAGCTTACCAGACCGAGCTGCGCGAAGGATGCGGAATCACGGCGTAGGAGCGAGAAGGGCGCCTGGCGGTAGCAAGCAACCGACGAGCGACAACCGGCGTGATTACGCAGACCAGCGCGGCGACGGGAGGTAAGCTGGTCAGCGCTCTAGCGTGCAGGACGCGGCTCGACGATGTACAGCAGGTCACCGTTTTTCACCAGCGCTCGCCGAGGCAGCACCAACGAGCCTCCGACGTGGGAGAAGCCCGTGTAGATCTGCTTGATCGGCACCCAACGCCCAGGACGGACGCCCTTTCGCGTCAGCGAGAGAAAGCGCAGGCCGCTGTTGCGCAGCAGCAGCAGCTCGCGCTTGCTGACGCGCCCGATCTCGTGCCCGAGCTTGCCCACCTTCAGACTCTGCAGCTTGGCGCCGCTGACCGCGTCGATGGTCCAGAGCTGCCCGAGCTGCGCCGAGTAGGTGTAGAGCCGCTTACCCGCCGCACCGAAGGCCACGCCGTAGGTCGTCAGGGGGATCGGGAAGTGGCGCACCTTGCCGCTGACGGTGTCGACCAGGTGCCCCTTGGGCGCAGGCCCCTTGCTCGCGAGCTCAGCATACTCGACCAGCAGCGCCCGGTGGTGCACGTCGTCGAAGTAGGTCTTGCTGCTCATCGAGCGCTTGCCCTCGAACTGCGCCACGACCCGCGGCTTACGCGAGGAGAAGCCGATCACGAAGATCGTGCGGTCGCTGGCGTCCTTGCCGATCACCTGGCGCACGTAGAGAAACTCACGGCGCTGGCTGTCGTAGCCCAGCGGCAGCATGTGGGTGTAGGTCTGGCCGCTGCGAGAGCGCGCCACCAGCGTCGCCTGGCTGATCGCGTTGGTCTTCAGATCCCATTGCATCAAAAAGTGCCGGCGCACCTTCGCCCCGCCGATCGCGTCCTCGACCTCGAAACCGGCCTCCTGGTGCCGGCGGTCGTAGTAGAGCAGCTTCGTGATATGAAACTGTTCATGCATCGGGCGCCGATCCCAGCGCTGGACCTTCATACCGGGGTTCTTGCGCACGTAGGCGTTGAAGGGGGCGGTGACCTTCAGCATCTTGTTGTCGTGCAGCGAGAGCAGGTAGAAGGTCTGCTGCTCGGCCCACAGGCCCTTGCCGTAGTAGAGCAGCTCGCCCCGATTCATCGTCCGCAGCGGCGCTGGGGCGAAGGTCGGCGCGTTGGTGCGCTGATCGAGGGAGAGCTTCTTGAGCAGCTTGGGAGCGGTGACCCGCTGGCGCTTCTTACGACGCCGCGCGGCGGCCGTGGGAGCCTGGAGCAGCGTGGTCGCCACCAGCAGCGCGACCCAGGAGAGACGTAGAGCCAGAGGGGCACACCTACAGACTCGGGACCGAGCCGGATGCTGAGTCATGAAAAGCGGCTGGCAGTGCTGTACTCGGCGACGAGAGGACTTCGTAGGGGTGATCATAGGCTCAGCCTAGCAGAGGGCAAACGCCGCGTCTTTTTGTCGATCGGCCGGGTGCAGCTGCCGGAGGGAGTGACGATGGTGGGGCGCTCCTCACCCCCGACGACCTGCCTGAGATCGTGAGATTGTGGTATCGGACTGACGCGCGAGCGACGAAGCCACCGAAGCCCAATCCGGCCACCGAAGCCCAATCCGGCGCTTTGTTCACGTTTCCAGGTCACAGCACTGAGGAGCCCCCCACACATTCGGGACCGAGCTTGTCACGGCATCACCTCACCGCATGTAGCGCTGATGCATAGGCCTGGCCAAGACTTCAACCTGCTGTTTTTTATTATGTTTTTTATTGTTGCAGCGGTCCCGCCCGGGTAGCCGAGACCTGCCGTTCATGGTGGGACCATGCGCATGTGAACCTTTGGTCACATGCGCTAGAGCGCTGATCAGCTTACCGGACCGAGCTGCGCGAAGGATGCGGAATCACGGCGTAGGAGCGAGGAGGGCGCCTGCTGGTAGCAAGCAACCGACTCATAGGTCGCCAGCTCGTAGGCCCCCATATTGAAGATGCGGAAGACGGTGTCCGAGAGCTTGCCCTGGGCGGCATAGATCTCGTAGCACTCCTCGCCTCCCCAGGCGGCGAGGCGCTCGGCCAGGGGCGCATAAGCGATGCCCTCGGGCAGGTAGAGGGCCGTGCCGATCGACTGCGGCGGCATCCCAGGCTTCTCGAAGCGCTCGAGGCCCAGCCGCTCGTAGCCCGCGCGAAGCAGCTCGGTGCGGGCGCGGTAGGTCGCGTGGCGGCCTTCCACACCGCCCTCGGCGGCATGGACGTCGAGCGCCGCCTCGAGCTCGAGCAACGCCCGCACGTTGATCGTGTAGGGGTGCGAGCCATCGCGCTGCTTGGTCCAGGCCTCGCCGAGGTCGAGGTAGGGCAGCCGCCCGGGGCGCCGCGCGATCAACTCCAGCAGCGAGCGACGTACGGAGACGAAGGCGATATCCGGGTTGGAGTGAAGCGCCTTGTTGGTCGAGGCGATCAGCACATCGACCGTCGAGAGATCGATCGGCTCGACGAAGACCGACGAGATCGCGTCGACGATGAAGGGCAGCCCATGACGCCGCGCGACGCCGCCGACCTCCTTGATCGGGTTGAGCGAGCAGGTGCTCGTGGCGCCGTGGACCATCCCGATCGCGCCGACACCATAGCGCACGGCGACGAGCTCGATCGCCTCGGCGTCGGGGCGCTCGCCGTAGGGCAGCTGGTGATGGACGATCTTCAGCCCCAGCTGGCGAGCGAAGTGCGCCTGGCGCTCTCCATAGGCGCCGTTGGAGACAACCAAGATCCCCGCGTCGGGCACGCAGGACCCAAGGGCCGCGGCGATGCCGCCCGAGCCCGAGCAGGTCAACAAGACCGACGCGTGGGTCTCGGCGCACCCCAACGCGACGCCGATCTTGTCGCGCAGTCGCTCGAGCAGCGGCGCGAGCTTCGGCCCCCGCGGCACGATCGGGTTTTCCGCGTAGCGCGGCGCCACGGCGTTGACCGCCTCGGGCAGGTGGAACACAGCGGGCGTCAGCGAGACGTGCTTCATGACCGCAGTTGTAGTGCGAAAGCGCCTCGAGGCAAAGTCCCCCTAACTGACGAGCGACGCTGCCAGCGGAGCCCAGGACCCGCGATCGTTCATTGGCGTCCAGGACCAGCGACCGTTTACGCTTTTCTGGGGAGTTGTACCTGTCCATACCCTGCTTCTCGCGCTTCGCTGCCCCACTCCTCTCGTTTACACGGCGTCACGGGTGCGCCCAGGACGTTCTAGCGTGTCTATCGTTTGGGTCATCAAGAGAGCGCCTTCAACGAAGCGTCTGTATCGAGAGACGAAGACGCTCCTTTATGAGAGAATGGGGCGATTCAATCGACAGGAGATGACCCATGCGCCCTACGCCTTGCCTAAGAACACCCCTACAGAGTCCTCCCGTCGCTGGGTACAGCACTGCCGGCCGCTCTCTAGGCCTCAGAACGCTCGCCAGACCACCCGTATGGCTTCTTTCTCCGGCTACGACATCGGCTCGGCAGCTCAGCACCCGGCTCGGTCCCGAATGTGTGGGGAAGCTCCTACCTATCGTCGTGTTCGCAGCTATCACGCTCGGTGCAGCCACGGCCCAAGCGCTCCCACCACCGAAGACCGAGGCCGAGATGCTCGCCCTCGCAGACCTGGTGGTCGACGCCGAGGTCAAGAGCATCATCTGCAACGGTCCTCCGGTGGTGACCGCGAAAAAGACCATCACCAAGTACATCAGCACCCTCTGGCCCTCCAAGGGTTACAAGGGCTCGGTGCCCAAATCCTTCACCATCAAGGGCGAACGCTACGTTTATGTTGGCGTTCCTCCGACGGGCGGCTGGCACCAGCAGCCGGTGCCCGAGGGCTGGGTGGGCAAGCTCTACCTGAAAAGGGGGAAGGACGGCAGCTACGCCAAGGTCTGGTGGAACGGGCTGATCGAGGACACCGCGTTGAGCAAGCCCAAGGCCCTGCCGACCTGCGCGAGCAGCGACGCTGGCGTACCCGATGCTGGCGTAGTCGATGCGAGTGTACGCGATACTGGCCTCGTCGATGCCATGAAAGTCGACAGCGCCCCCCTCGACCAAGACGCGACCGTGGCCGATAGCGCGCCTCTCAAGGATGGCGCGACGGTCGTCGATAGCGCGACGCGCGCCGACGGGGGTGTACGGGCGGATACGAGCGCTGAAGATAGCGGAGGCGCGGGATCGGTTGATGACGGCGGCTGCACCATGGGACAGCGCGCTCTTACGAGCGAGCTGCCCTGGGGCCTGCTCGCCTGCTTGGCCTTCGCGCTCGTCGTCCGTCGTCGACGCCGACCCTAGATCGCCCAGATCGTCACGCGTTTCGACGCGCCGCGCTGGGTGGCGGACCTAACGTGGCGGACCTAACGAAGCAGCGTCGCTCGTCAAGGTCATCGGATAGCGGGAGCTGAAAGCGAGCCGCCGCGCGGAGCTGATCGAAGCGCCCTCGGCGCTCGCGGTAGGTCAGCAACGCGGCGACCACGAGCGCGAGGGCGCCTCCTGCAGAGACCACCAAGGCGATCATCGATCCAATCAGCGTCACGGCGGCGCCGAGGCCGAGCATCGCCCCGGCTATCGCGAGGCGCCGATGGAGGCGACGACGGAGGCCGGCTTGGAGGGCGGCGCTGTCGCGCGCGAGCGGCCGCGGCAGACGCTCTGCGCTGGTGATGGCCCGCGCCCGAACGAGGAGGTCGCGAGCGCCACGCCGTTCACCCCGCGCATAGGCGACGATCGCGGCGCTCTGGAGCACCACGGCCTGGCTGTCGGCGCGCTCGTGGGCACCAACGAGCGCCCGCTCGAGCGCGGCGGGGTGGTCGAGCGCGCCCGGGTGATCGTAGACCGGGCCCCAGAGCCAGCGGCGATCGTCGTCGCGATAGATCGCGGCCTGCCGACAGCGGCGTAGCCGCCGAAAAATGAGCGCCAAGGCCTCGGGCGCGCTCGTCGCGACCTCGCGGACGACGCGCTCGCCGTAGCGCGAGCAGCTCTCGGCGTGCTCGAAGCTGCAGCGCACCCGCGAGAAGAGTCCTCGCCCGCGAAAAAAGCGCTGATAGAGCGCGATCAGCCACAACAGCAAGCGCTGCCCGACGTACCCTGTCGTCCCGGTCTTCATCTGACCTACCCTGTCGTCTCGGTCGTCCTCTCTGGTCTCGCCCGTCTCAGCCACAGTCGGGGACGGAACAGACGTCGCAGTCGGGAAGATCGAACCAGTCGCAGTCCACGGCGCAGGCGCCGGCGTCAGCCGCTGCGTCGGCGACGTCGACCACCGTCTCGAGCGTCGAGCTGTCCTGATCGCCCTGTCTTGGAAGCTCGATGGTGTTCGCGATCGCGAGGTCGCCAGGTTTTGTCGCGATGGTCGCGAGCTGCTGCTGCGCCAACGCCAACGCCTCGCGGCCGAGAAAGAAGCCACGCCTCGGACGATAGCGCGCGGAGCGGCGCTGGCCGCCGACCGGGACGCTGGCCGCGAAGGCCGGCCGGTAGCGGCGGGCCTTTCGGGTGAGCTGCGGATCGAGCTGCGCTCCTGCAGCCGGCAAGCCCTCGGCCCCGGCCTCTGCGCCTGACTCCGCGGCGATCCGCTCCCGCTCTGAGAGCGCTCGCTGCGCCCGATGGCTGCCCTCGAGGCCGATCTGGGCGGTCGCCGCGGGGAAGAGCCGCTGCAGCTTCGAGAGCGCGCTCGCGGGGTAGCCGCCGCGTCGCTGCTCGAAGCTCGCGTGCAGGTGGACGACCATCCGCTCGACGCGGTGGATGAACTTACGCTTGGCGTTGTCGAGCCGACGGATCTGACGATGGAGACCATCGAGCGCGCGGTGAAGGAGCGCGAGATGGTCGAGGTTGTCGGCAAAGAGCCTGATCACCGCGCTCTTGGCCTTCTTCCGCTCAAGCTGCAGCTCGAGGTGCGCGAGGCTGGGCGCGGTAGCCGGCGGCGCCATTACGAGGTAGAGGCGATCACCGCGGTGCCGATCATCGTAGCCCAGCCGCGTATACCACCCCTGTGCGCCGAGGGCCTCGGCGAGCTCGACTAGCCAGCGCTCGAAGCGCGTCTCTCGCTGCTGCTTTCGCCTTGACCCCATAGGGGCACCTCCGTTGACGTCTTCAGAACCCCGGTTCGCCGGCGGCCAGCTCGTCGCTTGCACATGATGGACCACCGGCGGTCGCCCTGCCCACGACCACGATACCATTGATGGAAGGATCGGCGCTCGCACCTCGAGCCGAACGCTCTGTCGCAACCTCGCCGTCGCGGTTGCGGACCAGCGGTGAGGCTAGCGCGAGGCTAGCGCGAGCGGCGGAGGAGGCCCAAGAGGACCAGCAGCGGCAGCAGCGCGACGCTCGCCCCGGCGGTCGCATCGGCGTCGCGCGCGAGGCTGCAGCCGCCGACCAGCTCCCGTATGTCGCCGCCGCCGGGCGTGGTCGGTGCGGCGCTCTGGCTGGCCTCGACGTTGATCGAGGCCGTGCCGATGTTGCCCTGCGGATCTTCGGCGGTGACCTCGATGATGTGCAGCCCTGGGGTGAGGGCCACGGGGAAGTCGAAGGGGCCGTTGCGCTTGAGCTCGACCAGGGCGCCGTCGACCTTCAGCGTGACATTGAAGACCTCGCCCTCGATCGTCGCCATCACCGTGGCGTTGATTGGCACGCGTGCGCCCGCGGCGGGCCAGGTGATCGTGACCTGCGGGCCCTGGATCGGTGTCGAGGGGCCGCCGCTGCTCGAGACCTCCACCGTGATCTGAGCCAGGCCGCCGTTGCCCGCCGCGTCGAGCGCGCGGGCCCGCAGCGTATGCGTGCCGGGCTCCAACGTGACGTTGAAGCGATAGGGCGCCTGGGTCGCCACGCCGGCCGAGGCGTTGTCGACGACCAGCTCGACGGAGGTCACCCCGATGTCATCCGACGCTGAGAGCTCGACCCCCTGTGGGCCGGCGGCGAGCTGGCTGCCGTTTTGCAGGCCGAAGCTCACCTGAGGGGCTTGGGTGTCGGGCGGCTCGATCGAGGGCAGCACCACGTCGCCGCCGCTGACCTGCTGGATCCAGGGCACGAAGGGATCGACCCGGGCGTCCCACTCGCTGACGCCGCAGAGAGCGTCACCGTAGGAGTGTACGCCGACCTGAAGCTCTTGGCCGTCAAGGGTGGCGAAGGCCGGGCCGCCCGAGTCGCCGTTGCAGATGTTGCCCATCGACCCACCCGTGCCGCGGATGTTGATCCGCACCGGCTGAACCTCGGCGACGCTGTTGCGCGCCATCCGCTTGACGCCCGAGTCGTTGTTGCCATCTCCGGTGATCCCAAAGCCGATCAGGGTCAGCTGCAAGCCAACCCAGGGGGCTCTGGTCGCCACCGGCGTGGGGCTGACTGACGGGCTCTGGCTCAGCAGGAGCACGGCGATGTCGTTCCGGGTCGGGTTGGAGGTGTAACTTGGGTGGGGGATCGTCTGGGCCACGCTGTAAGAGCCCCCACCAACCTCGAAGGCCACGCTGGCGATCTGCTTGATGCAGTGGGCGGCGGTGAGCACCGTACGCTGCCCGACGAGCGTCCCAGTGCAGGTGTAGGTGTTGCCATCGTAACCGTTGAGCGCCAGCCGCCCCACCGAGGGGTGACCCGAGTAGAGCACACCGTCGGTGATCGCCGTCGAGCGGCTGGTTGGCGTCGAGCTCGGATCTGCGCTGCCACAGCCGGTGGCGACCAGGATCGCGACGAGGAGCAGGTAGAGACGGGAAGCCATGTTTGTCTTTTTGCAACTTTTGCGCCACAGCGCTCCCTCTTAATTCATGAATGTTTTCAAGATATTATAAGCAGCGCTCGCCCACCTTCTCCGGTGACTGCCCTCCCCACCCCATCAAGACTCGCAGCTCTCGTAACCACTTGCCTATCGAGACCTCCGAGAATCGGTCGATCGCGTCGCCCTATCTGCACATCGCTTTGTTTTCATTGGATTTTATCTTGGCTCAGGTCCTGCAAGGAGACCCACTATGCGCATCGTCTGCCCCGTGATCTTCGCCCTCTTGACGCTGGCAATCTGTCCCCAGAGCGTGACAGCCAAGCCCCGACTGCTCCGTCGCAGCCACGCTTGGAGTTCCCACCTGATCCGCGGGCGGCCGTTTCAGCAGAACCCAAACAAGCGCGTCAGCGTCCACACCAGGCGAGGCAAGAAGGCCAAGACGGTCTATTACAGGCGCCACGTCTCTTTCATGCAGCGCGTGTCTTTCATGCAGCGCGTGCTTCAGCTCGCCGTGGATCCAGCCCACCGAAAAGTAACGCCGAACTCCAGGCGCGAGGCGTTTATCGGCGCCACCCTCGAAGCACGGGGGCGACTCCCCGGACCGATCAAGCGCGAAGCGACAGGCAAGAGCGAGTTCACGGACGCCCGCGGCGTCAACTGGGACGTCAAGGGCTTCCACTCGAACTTCCCCCAACACAAGGGCGGCTTCCTGCTGCCTCGAGCCGTCTCCAAGCTGCGCAAGGAGCTCAACGGCGGCGAGAACGTGATCCTCGACACCAAGAACCTCAACAAGCCCCACCAGCGCGCGCTGAAGCGCGAGATCAAGCGCAACGGCTGGGAGAAGCGCATCATCTGGTTTCCCTAGAGCGCTGACCAACTCACCTCCCGTCGGTTGCGCTGGTCTGCGAGATCACAGCGGTTGTCGCTCGGCGGTTGCTTGCCACCGGCAGGCGTCCTCCTCGCTCCTACGCTGTGACTCCGCATCCTTCGCGCACCTCCGTCCGGCACGTTGATCAGCGCTCTCGTCAGGAGCACCGCCACAGATGCGGGACGAGAGTCAGTCGGCCTTGTCGGCGCAGCAGCGGAAACCGTTGGCGGGCAAGATGACGTCTTCGACGGCTTGGGAGAGATCGAAGGTGCACGAGAGGCCGAGCGACGGCGTGTGATAGGCGCCGCCTCGTACGGCGTAGATCGTCTTGCTCGGTGTGCCAGAGGTGCTGCCGCGCGGGTCGTCGGTCCACTCGCGGAGGTTACCCGAGAGGTCGAAGATGCCGGTGAGGCCACCCTGGCAGCTCGTCAGCGCCCCTGTGGTGAGGCTGTCGCCGGCGCCGGTGGTGTTGTCGGCGCCGTTGCAGGTCTGCCCCTGATAGGCGGGCCCGTAGGGGTAGGGGTCGGCGCTGGCTGTGACGCAGGCTGCCTCCCACTCCCCACCGGTACAGAGGCGCTTGCCGGTGGCCGCGCAGGCCGCCTTGGCCTGGGCGTAGGTCACGTTGCCCCAGGGCAACACGCCGGCGCGGCTGCAGCTGCGGCCACCTGAGCGCGCGCCCCCGGAGCTCGCCGTGGCGTCGGGGCGCGAGGCCTCGTAGGCGTAGATCCAGAAGTCATAGGTCTTGCTCTTGTAGGTGCGCTGCACCCTTACCATCGCGTCTTTGGCTCCCTTACCCGCCGCGTCGTCTTCGACCTCGTCGATCTTGCCATCACAGTCGTCGTCGAGGCCGTTGCAGGCCTCATCTGAGGGCGCCTTCGCCGGGGTGGTGATCTTGCACTCTACGCCGGTCTGCGCGGCGTTGCAGCCATAGCTCCCCTGGGCTCGGCAGACGCCCTGCTTGCTCGGATCGGGGGAGCACTCCTTGCCGATCGCCGTCGAGAGCGACGGGTTGGTCCAGGGGTCGTCGGCGACGGTGTCGCAGTCGTTGTCCTTGCCATCGCAGAGCGTCTCGTTGCCGATCACCACCCCTGGGCAGACCCCCGCCGTCGTGTCGCAGCTGATCCCCGAGCCGCAGTCGGCGTCCTTGGTACAGGGCAGAAGCTGAACGTCGGGTCCGTAGTCGCAGACCCAGCCTGAGGTGCCGCGGCAGACCGGCTTGGCGCCGGCGCAAGCGCCGAGCTGGATACAGGTGTTCTGCGAGAAGGTCACACCCTCGTCGACCTGACCGTCGCAGTCGTTGTCGACGCCGTCGCACCGCTCCGGCCCCGTCTCGGTGCATTGGTATTCGCAGCCGTTATTGATCTTGCCGTCGAGATCGATGTAGCCGCCGGCGCAGCTGGCGATGGTGCACACGCCCGCGGCGCAGCCGGGTAGGGCGCTCTTCGCGAAGAGAAACGCGCAGCCCTTGCAGTTGTCGCAGTAGCGCGGGTCGTTTTGTTTGTCGAAGCCCTCGTCCGCGACGCCGTCGCAGTTGTCGTCGACGTTGTTGCAGACCTCGGCGCGAGCTCGGCAGGCGTCGTAGGAGAGATCGGGGACCCCGAAGTCGAGCGTCTTGCCCCTGTCTTGGCGAGCGTCGGTGAGCCCGCGGTCTGGTAGGGGGACACCGTCGACGAAGCTCGGCAGGTCTTTCGCGCCGCCGTCACCGCTCTGCAAAAAGCGATAGGGGTCTTGCTGACAGCCCGCGAGGGTCAGCAGACCGGCCAGCCCAACGAGCGCGCTAAGAGCTTCTCTATCTATTCGGGCCCGAGCCGGGTGCTGAGCTGCCGCGCCGCTTTCGTAGCTGAAGAAACGAGCCATACGGGCAGTACCGCGAGCTTTCTGAGGCCTAGAAAGCGGCCGGCAGTGCTGTGCCCGGCGACGGGAGGAATGTGTGGGGACGCTCTTAAAGGCGAGCAGGCGCATCATCTTGCACCTCCCTGCTCGCCGCGACGTCGGCGCCAGAGCAGCAGCAGCGCCAGGCCGAGCAGCGGCCACGGCGCCGTCAGCGGCTCGCCGCGGTCGCTGATGGCGCAGGCCACGCCGCCAGAGCCGGTGGCGAGCACCTGAGCGCTCTTGCGGTCGGTGACGCAGTTGCCGTTTTCGCAGCGGAAGCCGCTCGGGCAGCGGGTCACCTCGCAGCGATCGGCCTGGCACGTGCCCTCGACGCAGCGCTGTCCCGGCGGGCAAGCCACGCCGCTGCAGGGCCCGGCGACGCAGCTCCCGTCGACACACTCGAAGCCCGAGCCGCAGGTGACGCCCGCGCAAGGGTCCTTCTCGCAGCGGGTCTTCGGCGTGCCACCGTCGTCGCTCACCACGCAGCTCTCACCAGCCGGGCACTCGATGTAGGCGCAGAGCTTGAGGCAGACGCCGTCTTGGCAGAACTCGGTGGCGGGGTTGCAGTTGGCGTTGGCGCAGGGGTCTGTCTTGCACACGCCCTGGACGCAGATCTCGCCGCTCGGGCAGGGGTTTACGCCATAGCAGCTCTCATCGACGCAGCGGCCCTTTCGGCAGGTCTCGTAGCTCTTGCAGCTCACCTTGGCGCAGGCGTCGACGCACTCACCGGCGATGCAGATGAAGTTATCGCCCTGCTGCGAGCAGGTCGCCGGATCGCAGGGGTCGAGGATACAGTAGCCGTTTTTGCAGATCTGACCGGCGGGGCAGACGAACTCGCCTCCCTGACAGGGGCGGGTGCACTGCCCCTCGATGCACTGCGAGTCGCCGGGGCACTCGGCGCCGTTGTCGACGAGCCCATCGCAGTCGTTGTCGACGCCGTCGCACTCCTCTTTACCTGGGCCATTGGCGCCAACGCAGCCACCCCAGACCGCCGCGGAGCAGACCTGCGTGCCGAGGCTGCAGGTCCCCTTGCACACGCCGGTGCTCACGTCGCAGCCCTCGGCGAAGGGGTAGCAAGCCCGGGCCATGCCATCGACGATGCCGTCGCAGTCGTCGTCTTTGTTGTTGCAGAGCTCGGTGGTCGGTCCTTGGCCGCCGGCGCAGATCAGGATGCCCTGGACGCATTGGGTCTTGCCGGGCTTGCACTCGCCGACGTCCCTGCCGCAATCGATGACCTTCAGGCCCTCGTCGATGTCCCCATCGCAGTCGTCGTCTTTGCCATTGCAGACCTCGGGCTGCGCGATGCAGGGCACGCAGCCGCCAGGGATGTCCTCGTCGACCTGCCCGTCGCAGTCGTCGTCTTTGTTGTTGCAGACCTCCGTGCCCGGCGCCTTGCCTACGGCGTCGCAGACCACGCCGGAGCCGTCGGCGGCGCATTGATAGATGCCGGTGGCGTAGCACGCGCCGAGCAGGCCGTTGTCGCAGGGCTGGCCCTTGAGCGGGAAGTCCTCGTCGATCAGCAGGTCGCAGTCGTCGTCTTTGTCGTTGCAGGTCTCGAAGACCACCGAGTCGGCGACGATGCTGGCGATGGTCGCCGCGAGCTGCTGCTCGTCGCCGACGAAGAAGGCGTCGCGCTTGGCGCCAGTGGGCGAGCCCGCCTGGGCGATCGCGTTGAGCGAGGCCTGCTCCGAGGGCAGCACGGAGAAGCCGATCACGTAGGTCTCGACGCCGATGTTGGCCAGCAGATCGGCGGCGGCCTTGACCGGATCGCCGCGACAGGTCTCCGTGCCGTCGGTGAGCAGGATCACCGCGTAGCGCCGACAGGTCGCGATCCGATCCTCGGCGCGGACCTTCTTCAGGTAGGCCTCCACCGTCTGCAGCGAGCCCGCTAGCGGCGTCGGGCCGGTGCCGCGGAGCTCGCAGTCGCCGCCGGCGCCGAAGGCGCAGTGATCGCCCTCGGCGGCGCTCTTATCGAACTTCGTCTCCTGATGGTCGAGCCACATCAAGGTCTGGCCGATCTTCTTTTCGAAGCCGACGAGGATGTCGGCGCCGCGCCGCGGCTTGCCACAGGAGCCGGCGTAGTTGATGCATTCGTCTCCGGGGGAGGTTGGCTGCACCTGGAGCGTGCCCGCCGCCCCAGCGCTGACGGTGCAGGCCCCCGCCGGGGGCGTGCCGCCGCTGTTGTTCTGTGGGTTGTCGTAGCTGCAGCAGATCCCAGCGCACTCGAACCAATGAGCGAGCTGGCAGTTGACCTTGGGGCCGGCGTCCTGGGCGAAGCGAGCGAGGCCGACGTCGATCTCCGGGTAGGCGTTGATCACCTGGGTCAACGCCTGCTTGGCCTTGTAGAGCCGGCTGTCGTCGGTCTTGCCGTTGCCGTCGGTGTCGACACCCGTATGCCCCGCCGAGCCGTCGCCGAAGGTCGGCACGCCGGAGAGGTCGGTGAGCATCGAGGCCGAGGTGTCGACGATCACCATAAAGCGGCTGCGGGTGTCTCCGAGCGCGGGCTGGCAGCTCGGCGTGCTCAGCGGCACGCAGTCGCCGGGGAGCCCCGCGGTGCAGGCGTTGACGCTGCTCTGGCAGGCGCCGCTGCCGCAGGTCGCGGTGCCGAGGCCCTCGTCGGTCTGGCCGTCGAAGTCGTTGTCGTAGCCGTCGCAGACCTCGCCAACATAAACGCCGGAGAGCTGCAGCTCACCCGCGCCACCGCCGGCCTCGCCCTTGCAGATCGCGCAGGTGCCGCCCTCGGCGCCGGAGACGTCGAAGGCCGCCGTGGTGGCGATCACCGCCGGCGCGCCGGAGAGCACGCTGATGATGCCGCCGCCGCCGCCGCCGCCGCAGTCGTCGCAGGTCCCGCCGGGGGCCTGGGCGCAGGGCGGACAGTGGGCGTTGGGGTCGCCCTTGGCGTTGGTGTCGCCGCCGAGCGCGCCCGCGGCGCTGATCGCGGCGGTCGCCGTGACGTTGACCTGATCGCCGACCAGCAGCAGCGAGCCGCCGGCGCCGCCGCCCGCGGAGTCGTTGCCCGAGCCGCAGCCACGGTAACCTTGGGCGCTCACCGTGCCGCGGATCTCGAGCGTGCCGGTGGCGGTAGCGTTGATCGCCGCGAGCACGATCCGCCCGCCGCCTGCGCCGCCGACGCTGCAGCTATCCCATTCGTCACGGCAGCCCTTGTCGCCGCCCGCGGCGCCGAACTCGATCTCGTAGATCGAGTGCGTGAACGCCCGCCCCGAGACGGTCGGCAGCGCGTCGTTGTTGTAACAACCGCCGCCGGTGTTGGTGCAGCTGTTGCCGCTACGTGTGCCGCAGGCCTCCTCGAACTCGGCGGGGAACTGACAGGAGTTGGCCGGCGCGACGATGAAGCAGTCCTTGGTGCCGCGGCCGCCGGCGCCGAAATGCGCGCCCCCGCCGCCGGAGTCGCGCACAGCGCAGCCGCCGCGGCCACCGGAGGCTCCAGGGCCGCCGCCGTGGTCGCAGAGCCGGGGCTGGTAGCCGGCGCCGTCGGCGAGGATCTTGCCTCCAGCCTCGACGAGGATCGACTCGGCGCGGATCTGGAGGTTGCCTGTGTGGACCTTGTCGGTGCCGTTGTAAGGCGGCACCACGATCGTGCCGCCGGCCTTCACCGTCACCGACTTGTAGATGTGCTCACCGCCCATGGTGACCGTGGTCGTCACCACGAGGTCGTCGTTCGGCCCGGCGATGGCCGGTGAGCTGACGAGACAGAGCGTCAGGGCGATAGCATAGGCGGGGCGAAGAGACGAGCTTCGACCAGACACGGCACAAACCTCCTCACGTTCTTTTTGGCCCGAGACCGATCGAACGCGATAACGATGCGGGGTGCGAAGGCTAGATGATACCAGGGCAACGCGGGGGTCCGCAGCGACATTTCAGCTACATTGGCCCCAGCCCTACATGAGCGGCGTCGCAGGCCACCGCGGATCAGCCTGAGGTCGAGCTCGCTTTCGCTTTCGACGCTTGGTCGCCAGGCCCTGACGGAGCGAGTGTGGACGCGCTACACTTGGACCTGGGAGGTCATGTGACGGCGCTTGGTGCGAAGACGAAGTCGACCTACGAGCTGCTCTTCGAGCTGCCGGACGCGCTGCGGGGCGAGATCATCAACGGTCAGCTTCGCGCGTCCCCGCGCCCGAGCGGTCCCCACGCGCTGGCGAGCTCGCGCCTCGGCGGCGATCTCGAGCGTCCCTACGGTCGCGGACGCGGCGGCCCAGGTGGCTGGTGGATCCTCGACGAGCCCGAGATCCACTTCGTGCTCGACGAGGAGGTGCTCGTGCCCGACCTCGCGGGTTGGCGACGCGAGCGGCTGCCGGAGATCCCGGAGGGGCATAAGTTCACCGTCGCCCCGGATTGGGTCTGCGAGGTGCTCTCGCCGTCGAGCAAGAGCAGCGACCGCGAGGAGAAGATGCCGATCTATGCCCACTACGGCGTCGGCTACCTCTGGCTCGTCGATCCCAAGACGAAGACTCTAGAGGCCTACAGGTTAGGCGAGGGAAGCTACGCCACGCTCGGCATCCACCGCGACGACGACGTCGTTGCCGTTGCTCCCTTCGAGGCCGTGACGCTGCACTTGCGCGATCTTTGGCGCTGACGTCGCCCATCAACGAGCGTGAGCTCGATAAACCCCACCCTCGACACCCCGCCTTGATCTGCGGTTGTTCGGCCGACCCAATAGAGACGATGACCGTATTGTCGCCTAGAATGCTGTGGCAGACAAAGCGAATCCGCGATGGACACGGATCTGCCTAGAGCGCAGACCAACTGACCTCCCGTCGCCGCGCTGGTCTGCGACATCACAGCGGGTGTCGCTCGTCGGTTGCGTGCGACCAGCAGGCGCCCTGCTCGCTCCTACGCCGTGATGCCGCCTCCTTCGCGCAGCTCGGTCCGGTAAGCGGATCGGCGCTCTAGACGGCGACGGCGAACTCGCGGAGGACGTCGTTGAGCGAGGTCTTCTTGTCGGTGGACGCTTTGCGGCGGCCGATGACCAGCGCGCAAGGCGTGCCGTACTCGCCGGCGGGGAAGCGCTTGGGTCGGATCCCGGGGATCACGACGGCGCGGGGTGGGACTTCCCCCTTGGTCACGACCTCTTGCTCGCCCGTCACGTCGACGATCGGCGTCGAGGCGGTGAGCGTGACGTTGGCGCCGAGGACGGCCTCGGCGCCGATCCGGACGCCCTCGACGACGATGCAGCGCGAGCCGATGAAGGCGCCATCTTCGATGATCACCGGCGCGGCCCCGGGAGGCTCGAGCACGCCACCGATGCCGACGCCGCCCGAGAGGTGCACACCGCGGCCGATCTGGGCGCAGCTGCCGACGGTGGCCCAGGTGTCGACCATCGTGCCGCCGCCGACCCAGGCGCCGATGTTGACGTAGCCCGGCATCATCACGACGCCGCGCTCGATGAAGGCGCCAAAGCGCGCCGTGGCGGGGGGCACGACGCGCACGCCGAGCGCCTCATAGCCCCGCTTGAGGGGGATCTTGTCGTAGTACTCGAAGGGGCCGACCTCTCGCACCGCCATCTCGGCGATCTTGAAGTAAAAGAGGATCGCCTGCTTGGTCCAGGCGTTGACCTTCCAGCCCCCTGCTCCATCGGGCTCGGCGACGCGCACCTGGCCCGCGTCGAGGGCCGCCAGCGTCTCGTTCACGGCCTCGCGATGAGACCGCTGGTCGAGCAGGTTGGGCTCGGCGACGATCGCCTCGATTCGTTGTTGCAGCTCGGCCAGCTCGCTCATGGGGCTCTCTCCCTCTCGGATGGATAGGCGGCGACACCCGGGCCTCGTCGCGTCACCCCGCGAAACCTGCGCCCGCCGGTCTAGGCGCGATGAAACGCCCGCCAGAGCTCGATAGCACGCTCGCAGTCCGCGAGCGAGGGCACCAGGGCGACGCGAACGTAGGGCTGCTCGACGCCATGGAAGGGCGCCGGGCTGACCAGGATGCCCTTGTCGGCGAGCGCCTCAGCGTAGCCGAGAGCGTCCCGATCCTCCGGCGTGCGAACCCAGAGGTAGAGCGTCGAGGTGCAGGGGGTGTGCTCGAGGCCGACCTCGGCGAAGAAGCGCATGAAGGTGTCACGCTTGGCCCGGAAGGCCTGCCGCCGAGCCTCGGCGTGGGCCTCGTCACGCCAGGCCCAGGAGCCGGCGCGCTGGACCATCACCGTCGTGGCCACACCGAAGTTGGGGCGCGTCTTGCCCAGACGCGCGATCAGCTCGGCGTCTCCAGCGACGAAGCCCGAGCGGTAGCCGGTCATCCCCGAGCGCTTCGACAGCGAGTGAAAGGCGAGCAGCCCCTCGCGGCTCGAGAGCTCGAGCACCGACGGGGGCTTCGGCTCCTCGAAGTACATGTCGACGTAACACTCGTCGGCGCAGAGCAGGATCTCGCGCTCACGGCAGAAGGCGTGGACGCGCTCGAGGTAGGCCAGGTCTACGCCAGCAGCCGTCGGGTTATGCGGGTAGTTGATCCACAGGATCGCCGTCTTCGCGATCTCGTCTCCAGGCAGCTCCCAGGGCTCGAGGCGGTAGCCCGTCTCCGGCCGCAGCTCCACGGGCCAGACCTCGCCGCCAGCGAAGCGCGTCCCGCGCTCGTAGACGGGGTAGCCGGGCACGCCGTAGAGCACCTTGCGCCGCGGCCCGTGGGGATCGAGGAAGGTCAGGGGCAGGTGAAAGATCGCCTCTTTGGAGCCGCGGGTGGGCAGCAGCTCGCGGTCCGGGTCGACGGTCGTGCCATCGAAGCGCCTGCCGATCCACTCACAGATCGCCGCGCGATGGTCGGCCTCTCCGCGGATCGTCGGGTACTGGCTGACAGGCGGGACGCCCTCGCGAAAGGCCGCGACGATGCCCTCGTCGGTGGGCTCGATCGGATCGCCGACGGAGAAATCGAAGACCTCGAGGCCGGCGGCGCGCAGCGCGGCGCGCTTGGCGTAGAGCGCCTCGGCGGGGTAGGCGGCGAGCTTCGAGACGACCGGGTTGACTGTGACCATGGGATACCCTCCTGCCGCGTACGATCAGCGGCCGAGCGAAGACGGTCGGCGCTCTGCGGCGGGGTCACGATAGCGTCGGGGATCGGTGTTGACTAGCCGCCGTAGCTCAGCGGCAGCACAACGCGTCGCTCCGCGCGGTGGCACGGCGAAGATTGAGGGTCGAAAGCGATCGTTGGGGATCGACGCGTTGGCGCGCTTAACGAACGCGCCGAGTTCTCGATAGGTGATCTGCTCGTCGCCGTTGGCGTCGGCGGCGCCATCGAGCCCCCGAGCGGATCTCGTGGCTGAACACACCGGCCTGGATCGCGCCCCACTTGTGGCTCCCATTCTCGGCGCTCATCGACAACAAGAAGGCGAAGGCTCCAACCGGAAAGAGCCGCGCGTGCATCTTGGAGCGGCGGCAGCCCAACGTCCTCCGTCGTCTTCTCGACGAGTGGCTCGCCTGGGCGTGCCGCTCGCGGTTGCCGGCTTTCGTTCGCGTCCCCCGCACCATTCGCAACCATCTCGACGACATCATCGCCTACGTGAGCTGCTACCATCTCAGCAACGGCCTTACCGAAGGCTTGAACAACAAGGCCCGCCTCGCCTCATAAACGGCCGATCCAGGCATTATCCCTCGATGCGGCGCTTCTCTCGTCGTCGACGGATCAGGCCCCAGACGAAGAGCCCGCAGAGCGAGAGACTCGCTACGGCGAAGAGCGCCATACCGGCGAGTACCTTTGTCGGGCGGTAGGTCAGCTTGATCTCATGCAGCCCAGCGGGCACGAGCACGCCGCGGAAGAGGTAGTTGGCGCGCAGGATCCGGACGGGCTTGCCGTCGACCTGGGCGCGCCAGCCGCGAGCGTGCTTCTCATTGATCACAACCAGTCCCGCTGCCGGGACGTCGACGGCGAGCTTTAGCGCGTTACGCTGGTAGCGTAGGAGGCGCGCCTTCACTGGCTGCGCTTGGCTACGCATCGCTGCCACGCGCTCCCGCTCGAACTTGGTGAGGTCTTTCTTTTCGACCACCCCGACGGTGCCAGGCTCGCCGCTCCTCATCGCAGCGAGGGCTTGCGGACCGGCCTTGACCAGCTTCGGTGCGCCGACCCAATAGGCCAACGGCGCGTGATCGAGAAACTCGATCACACCCGGCTTGATCATGCGGACTCGGCTGCCGGCTTGCCGCTTCAGTGTCATCAGCCAGCGGCCGGCGTAGTAGCGCACGTTGGCCGCCGCGAGCAGCTTGTAGTTATGCTTGGCCGCCAGCATGTAGCGTCGATAGCGCTCGCTGATCAGCGCGGTCTGACGGCCGAAGATGTCGCGCACCTCGTGGCGCATACTCACGCGGTAACCGAAGTGGCCCTCGTCGGCGATCCGGACATCTTTGCGGACGTCCTTGTCCGGCGCCTTCAGCGCCGAGAGCTTGCCGTCGTTGCGCATATCCGGCTTAGTCTTGGTGATGTCGTAGATCGTACGGTTCTGCAAACTGAGGTCGAGCAGCAGCACGGGGATCAACAGCCAGGCGGCGATCACGCGGCTACGCGGCTTTCTCGATAGCAGCCCGCTGAGCACGATTGTGCTGCCGACGATCACCACCAGCGAGGTACCCGCAGCCTGGATCAGCATCACCGACGGCGCCTTGTTTAGCACAGCGATCACGGTCGAGGCCAGCCCGACGAGGAAGGCCGCGCCGCTGACCAGCAGCAGCTTGAGCTTCAGCGCTGCGCGCTCCTCGTCGGTCGCGGAGAGCAGATCGGTCAGGCCCCGTGCGGCCAGCAGGGCCATGAAGAAAGCCGCGACGAAAAGGTATTGCTCGGAGACGCGAAAGAGGCCGAAGGGCGGAAAGAGCCTCATCAGCAGCGGCAGGATTGGGGTGTTCCCAGCGCAGGCGAGCAGGAAGAAGAGCGCCGCGCCAGCGGCCCAGAGCACACGGCGACCGCTATAGCGGGTCAGCGCCAGCAGCGCTAAAGCGGCGGGGGCGAAGCCGAGATAGAAGAGGAAGGCGCTCTTGCCACGGATCCCTGGGGCGACGAGCTGCAGGGCGTCGGAAGGGCGCAGCGACGAGCGCAGCACCTCGACGATCGACATCCCGGCGCGGGCCGTCTCGCTGATGCTGGCCAGCGCGAAGAGCACCGGCGCCGAGAGAGCGAAGGCGATCAGACCTCCAACCAGCATCGCCTTAGAAAGGCGCCAGAGGTAGGCCTTGCGCTCGCGGGTCTGCATCAAGACGACGCCCACCTCGTAGCCAAAGACCAGTGTCAAGCCGACGATGTTGCGAAAGAAGTTTGGCGGGTAGCCGGCGAGCAGATCGACGCCGATGACGAGCCCGAGAACGGCTGCAGGGCGCCAGCTCGGGCGCTTCACCGTCTCCTCGATCGCGATCAGCATCCAAGGAAACCAGGCGACCGTGCCTAACGCGGTCTGGTCTTTCGACTTAGCCAGCCGGCTAGACAGCACATAGGCTAAGCTCCCGATCCAGCAGGCCTGTGGGACGAGGTGCTGGCGGCGCAGGTAATAGTGCATGCCGAGCGCGGCGATCAGCACGTGTACCAGCACCTGTACCAACATCACCCAGACGCCAGCGCCGAAGATCCCCTCGAGCGTCGCCATCAGCCAATGCACGGGGTAGAGCACGCCCGTCTCGGGATCCGAGAAGAATGAGAAGCCCGCCTTCTCGTAGGGACACCAGAGCGGCAGCTCGCCGCCGACGATGGCGTTTTTCAGGTACTCGATATTGGGCCAGGCGTAGTCGAGGACGTCCCAGCCGAGGAAGTGCTTGCCGTCCCAGAGCCGGGGGTGCAGCGCGAGGTAGGCGACGACATAGGCCAGCGCGTAGAGCGACCAGCGGACTAGCGGGCGCTCCCAGAGTTGACGCAAGCGAGTTAGCTCGCCCGTCGCGTCGATGTCGACGGGGCGCTCGGGCTGTCTATCCGTCTCCGATGTGGGCATGAGTCGAGAGTCTCGTGTCGCTCGTGGTTCTAGCCTTCTCGGCGATGACCAGCAGCGAGATGCCGATCAGCGGCCAGCGGAAGGGTAACGCGCGCAGCAGCGGATAGAGCCACTCGGGCGTGCGGTTGGGAAAGATCAGGCCCACGCGCTGGATCACCCGTGGCACGAGCCCGGCCCGCGCCAGCTGCTGTCGCACGTAGCGTTCGCTGTAGCGAAGGACCCAATGATGTTCGCGATCGACCACCGCGAAGACGGCCTGCGCCGGGTTGAGTGGATTCGGCTCGAAGAGCATCACCCACCGCTTCGAGACGCGCGCCATCTCGCGGAGCGCCTGGTGGGGCATTTCGACGTGGTGTAGAAGCTCCCAGCAGAAGGTCAGATCGAAGCTATCGCGCTGAAAAGGCAGCTCGAGGGCGTTTACCTGCACGCGCTTGTCGGCGGGGTTTTTCTGCAGGTAGCGGGTGGATCCATCGGCGGCGACAGCGTCGAGGCCGTACGGCGCGTAGAGCGTCGAGAAGCCGTTGCCCGCGCCCACATCGAGGGCGCTCTTGATCTCCGACAGAGGGAGCAGCTTGGCCAGGTGTTCCCAGCGTTGCTGCGCGAAGCCCTCGACGATCGGGTGGTGCACATCGCGGATCCCGAGGTCGGTCTCCCAGTACTCGCGTTGGCGCTGGTCGTCGGAGCGGGTGATCAGTCGTCGAAGTCGCTGGAACACGGCGTAACTCTAGCTCAAGTGTCCAATAACGCAAGCCTTTCCGCCACGGCGAGGGGTCCAGGCTGCGCATGTCGATCTTCCGCTCTCGTCGCCTGAGGGCGGCTACGGCGGCGGGCCGACAGGTGTCTTTGGCTACCGGCGTGACGTGTACGGCGCGGCTTCTTCGGCGCCGCGCGCTGTGGGGAACGGGACTTAGCGCAAGATGAAAGGACGCTCGTCGGGCTGGTGCAGCGTCGGGCCGTCGATGGAGGGCTCGGAAAACTCCGAGGGCTCGGCCATCGCAGGCGCCGCCCTCGCCGGGAAGGGCGCGTGGAGGGTCTCTGCGGCTGGGGTCGGCTCCTCGCCGCGGTAGCGCGCGAGGGTGCACTCGCGCAGCGAGACCACCGACTCCCACGCGGTCTCGATCAGCGCTTGGTACGACTCGCGCCTCGGGGTCTGGGTCCTCAGCTCGTGAAGCTTGCTGGCCGAGATTGGCCGGCCGATGGTCACGCAGACGCGCTTGAAGGGGCGCGGCAGATAGGCCTTCACTGGCATCACGTCCTGCATCCCGTAGAAGCAGAAGGGCACGACCTCGGCGTCGGGGCAGTGGTAGAGCAGCTTGCCCACGCCATGGCGCGGCGGGCGCAGCTCGAGGCTGCGGCTGCGGCCACCCTCGGGGAAGAAGTGCAGCCAGTCGCCGCAGGTCACGCGGGTGCAGGCCTCGATCATCCCGGGCTGGTTCAGCGCGGCGAGCTCGCCGGCGTCACCAGGCGTGACGAAGCGACGTAAGAAGCTCTCCAGATCGAGCCCGGCGGCGCTGGCCATCGCCTGGGCGCGGCGCCGAAGCTCGGGGCCTCCGCGCTGCTCGAGCGCCTCGACGTAGCTCGTCGGCACCTCGATAATCGTTTTCCCCGGGCGAGCAAAGAAGACCATCTTCGAGACTTCGGAGAAGGTGCGGGTCAGCGCTGGGCCGAGGCCCTCGCCGCGGGGCGAGAAGTTGCTTTCGCAGGGGGTCGACCACCAGCGCTTGCTCTCGATGTTCAGCGCCTTCACCCCGCAGACCGCGGCGAGCACGAAGGGATCGTCGAAGAGACCGAGGTGGTTGCTGATCGTGATCAGCCCGCGCCCGGTCCGGCGGTTGCGCTCGATCGCCGACATCAGGTGTTCGCGGCCAACGATATCGAAACGCGTGAGCAGGCGCAGGCCCATGAAGGGCAGCGCAAAGAGCTGGGAGCGGAGCAGGTGTTCGGCGCGTTGCCAGACAGGCATGATCGAGCGGTCCTCTCTCATCGAGCATGTGCAGCAACGAACGCAGAAGACGTCACGTTCGGGCCACGGGTGCGCGCATAGCGCAGAAAGCCGAGGACGTAAGCATGAATTGGGCCTAGACGTAATAACGTCTTTTCAATAACTTGCAATCGCTGGGATCCAAGGATTGGTCCGACTACCGCCACCCTCGCTTCGCGGTGCGCAGATAGCTCCGCGGTAGGTTTGTTGCCTACATCCCATCGCGCTCGGGGGAGGGGATCTCGAAAAGACCCGCTTGATGGACGGGGTGGCGCTGCTACACCGCCGGCCCTTATGACGCGCTTCGACTCACGCCCTGCAGGTGCCCGGCGACGCGATGGTCAGCCGCGATGATCGAGCCACCGTCGGCTTCGAGCTGATGCGCCCCGTGGGCGTCGAGCCCGGCAAGCGCTTCGCCCTGCGCGAAGGCGGCCGGACCATCGGCGCCGGCGTGACCGCTGTGCGGTGACCGCGAGCAAGGAGTCGCTTTGATGAGCGACGACAACAGGCGTGACCGACAGAGGCAGGGGGTGCTCGATTGCGCTCCCACCCTTTTCGTTTGGTCTCTTCGACAGGCTACACTGACGACGGTGTGAAACCAGCGTATCCTTGAGATGAGCGCGGACGATGAAGCCCTTGACGACAGACCTCGACTCCCAGGAGAGGCGCCCCTACTTCCTGTGGGACGAAGACCTCTCCGTCGCCGAGCTGCGCCAGCGGCTGACGAGCGGGCCTGCGACAGAGCGCCGACGGCTGCTCGCTAAGCTGCTGCGCGAAGCCAAAGACACCGACGTCTGGCGTTTCACCTCACCGCAGCAGGTGGCCGACGAGCTCGATCGGCTCGGCCCGATGCTCGGCCGCCGCCGCGCGTTCTGGTTCTACCTGATCGAGGGATGGCGCCGCGATGGGCTCATCCGCTGACGTGCCGGGCAAGCTGATGCCGCTGCAGCGTGAGCTGCTGCAAGCCTTCTTCGCCAAGAACGAGGAGCCGGGGTTCTTTCTCTCCGGAGGAGCTGTGTTGGTGGAGTGGTTTCTCGCACACCGGCTCACCGATGACCTCGACCTGTTTTGCCTCGATGACGCGGCCTACTCCCGGGGGGCTGCGCGGCTCCGCCGCGCGGCCACCCAGGTGGCTGGGGTCTATGAGTCGCTCCAGACCTCGCCCGATTTCCATCGGGCCGTGGTGACCCGCGGAGACGCGTCCGTCGTCGTTGATCTGGTACGTGAGCGCGCGCCGCAGCTCTTTGCCAAGGAGCAGCGCGGCCGGATCGTGATCGATCCCCTCGACGAGATCGTCGTCAACAAGCTCTGCGCGGTCGTCGGGCGCGCAGAGATCCGCGACCTGGTCGACCAGCACGCGTTGGAGCAGCGAGGCTACCAGCTCGAGGCGTGGATCGAGCGTGCCACCGAAAAGGACGGCGGCGTCAGTGCGGCACAGCTGGGATGGGTGCTCGATCGGCTTCAGATCACCGATGAGGCGACGCTACCTGGGGGCGTCACCCCCTCCACATTGCGCGGCTTCGTCGAAGACTTGGGCCGTCGGCTCCGGGCGCTAGCGTTCCCGCGTCCGTCGTAGCGGTTATCGACACGTCCGAGCTCGGACACCGTATCCTTCCTCGCGCCTCGCCACCGAAGCCCAGCCCGGCGCGCTTGGGTTACGTTTTCCGGGGCGCAGTACTTAGCGGCGCATCTTGGCGTACGTCGGCGGCAGCACCGCGTCGGCCGCGAAGGCTCCGAAGACGAGTCCACAGGCGCGGGTGAGCGCCACGCAGCAGGTTATCAGCGGCTCCTTTGGCTTCTCGAGCTCATCGACTGTGAGTAGGCGGAGAGGAGGCAGTCGTGCTACATCCACGACCGTCAGCCTGTCTCGCACACTCGAACCTCCCGTCAGGAGCGTACCATGCGTAGCCGTCTCGCCATGTTCGCCATCGCCCTCGCAGGCGCACTCACCATCGGCGCTTGCTGCACGACGTCCACGATCAGGTGCAAGCAGTTCGTCGCCAGGTCGGCGACGGCGGGGATCCCGGCGTTTCCGCTGAAGGCGCTGCAGAGCCCCCACGCCAAGCGGGTCATGCTCTACCTCGACAAGCACGGCCGCTTCCAGAAATACGCCGTCTACGTGAGCAAGGAGGGTATCCCCGCCTGGGCCCTCGCGGCCGCCGACAAGGAGCTGGGGACGGGCGAGGACCTCGCGTATGAGGTCGAGCAGTACGGCACGGGTGAGAAGATCTATGAGATCACGCGTATGGTCGACGGCAAGAAGGTCGAGCTCTCGATCGACGCCACGACGAGAAAGAGGCTCTATACCGAGAAGGCAGGGCTCGCGATCGACGCGCTGCCTGCGCCTGTGAAAGCCGCGGTGGCCAAGATCGAGGGCTTCTCGGCCAAGGCCTACTCGCTGAAAGAGTATGCCAGCGGCGAGAAGCTGCACGAGGTCGAGGGCAAGCAGGGGGGCAAGGCGCTCGAGCTCTACCTCGACGACGAGGGCAGGATCGTGCGCAAGCAGCAGCCGATGACCGCGGTGCTGAAGGTCGGCTCGTAGCCGCGGTAGCTCACGGAGCCGGACAGCTGTAGTGCTCGGCGACCGGCGATGGGTGATCGGCGACCGGGACCCGAGCTACGGTGAGATGGCGAAGATGCTTGCCGAGAGGGCGCTGAGGTTCAGCGTGGTGTAGCCCCGATCAGCAGCCGGGGAAGTCGCTGCACCGCTCGAAGGTGCTCTGAATGGTCGGCGGCTTGGCGATACGCCGCGCGCGCTGGTTGGCGAGCTTTTGGTTGTTGGCGCTGGGCTGGTAGGCGTAGATCCAATAGCGGTAGTCGGTGGTGTCGTTGGCGCCGCTGCCCCAGTTGGCAAACGCGCTCGCCGAGAGGTGCCACTCGCATTGGAAGCCGTTGGGCTCGCCCAAGGCGTTCTGCCCATCGGCCCACCAACAGCCTCGCCAGCTGCTCGCGGTGTTGCCGTTGAGCCTGGGTAGGCCCTCAGGCAGCAGGGCGACGACGCCGGTCTGCGGCGAGTCCGTGTCGCTCATCAGGATCCAGCTGTCGGTGTCCACGCAGCGTCGGTCATCCTTCTGCGAGGTGTCGTAGGAGGCGCTGAAGGTGGCGCCGTTCTTGTTCTTGACGGTGGTGGTGTCGATGTCGATCAAGCTGCCAAACTGAGCCTCCGTGTACCCCTCGAGCAGATAGCTTGCCAGCGAGAAGTACTCGCTCTCGGCGGCCTTGGTCGTGGCGCTGATTGTGTTGCTACCGTTCATCTTGGCCGTCACGCGCCAGCGCATCAGCACCTCGTTTTGGTTGCCGCGATCGAAGAGGTAGCCGACGAGCCGCACGTCACCGTAATCTTTGGCCGGGCTACACTTGTTCGGCTCGTCGCAATAGAACTCCGCGTCGATCACCGTCACCGCGGCGATCGGCCGAGAGAAGGCGCGCACGGCGCTATGCGCCGCGGCGGAGATGAGCCGCGGCTGAAAGAAGGCCTGCTGCTGCGAAAACCAAGAGAAGTTGCCGTCGAGGCGCAGCGGCCCGAGGCGGATCGTATGTGCGAGCGGGCCTATGCCTTGGCCGGTGGTGTGGTTGACCGTCGGGTAGACCACGCGACCGTCGGGCAACGAGAGCGCGTTGATCCGCGGCCCGATGGCGCTGCTCTCGAAGGTATAGGTCGAGCTCTGGTTCCAAAAGGGGATCGAGTCCTCGAGCATCAGCTGATAGACCGCTTTGCCGCCGTCGAGGAAGCGCAGGTGGCGAGCGCTCGATGGGGCGGCCCCGTCGACGCTGACCCGCGGGAAACCGCTACCCGCACCGCCAAGCTCTACCGTCACCTTGGGGTGGCTGACGGCGCTGTGGCTGCTGGTGTCGTAGTAGATGTAGTATTCTGCCCTGGCGTTGGCGGGGATATCGACCAGCAAGAGCAGCTCGTCATCCGCGTCGACGACGTCATCGCTATCACCAAGACCGTCTTGGTCCCAGTCATGGAGCGCGAAGGGGATCTCCGCCGCGACACCGCCGCTCCAGCGCACGACACGCACAGAAGACTCCTTCGCGCCGGAGAAGCCAATGGTCGCCGCATCGAGGAAGAGCGGCTCGGCGAGAAAGGTCTCGCTCGTCGTGTTGGTCAAGACCAGCCGTCGGCGCCGAGGGAAGGCGCTGTTCCACCAGGGCGCTACGCAGTCGTTGTCCACACTCTGGTCGCAGTCGTCATCGATGCCGTTGCAGATCTCGAAAGAGAGGCAGTTCTTGACGTCGGGGGCGAGCACGTCGGGGGCGAGCACGTCGGGGGCGAGCACGTCGGGGGCGAGCACGTCGGGGGCGAGCACGTCGGGGGCGAGCACGTCGGGGGCGAGCACGTCGGGGGCGAGCACGTCGGGGGCGAGCACGTCGGGGGCGAGCACGTCGGGAGCGGCAAGATCATCTCGTCCGTCGGCAGCGGCAGCGTTCAGGTCGCCAACGAGGAGATCTGGCGTGGGTAGGTCTTCTGTCTGGCTGTCGCCCAGATCCGCCAGCTTTGAGCGCAGGACGTCTGCTGGGATACCGTCGTCAGCCCCTGCGTCGCGACCGTTGGCGATCACGTCTCCCGCGCTGTCACGACCAACCGAGCCATGGTTCGGCGCGAAGCGCACACAACCGGCAACCACCACGACACCCAGAAATAGCGGGACCGCTCGCGACGCCATCGATAACCCCTGAATGCAAGAGTATACCGCCTGATTGGCGATAACCCCAAACACGACGCGCGCCGGATCAGCTCGCGATACCGTGACGCTCAAGGAGGTTGTAGAACGTCCGCCGGCTCACGCCGCTGATCCGCGCCGCCTGAGTGCGGTTGCCCTTGCAGCGTTCGAGCGCCCAGAGCAGATACCGTCGCTCGGCGTCTCGTCGGGCGTCGCCAAGCGAGGGCAGCGAAGAAGAGCCCTCCCTCCCCGAGAGGCGCCTGGAATCCGTGTGGTGTTTCGTGGGCGCGTCCCGCACGCTCTGCGCCGACGCCGAGCCTGAGAGCGTCGAGGTGAGAGGTGCGCGGGCGAGCTCTCGTCGGACGTCGACCGCGCCGATCGTCGCCTCACAGGCGAGCACGACCAGGCGCTCGATGAAGTTTCGCAACTCGCGGACGTTTCCCGGCCACGGTTGCGCGTGTAAGAGCGCCATCGCCTCGTCATCGATCGTTAGGGAGCGCTCGTATTCGGCGCCGAAGAGCGCGACGAAGTGCTCGACCAAGCGCACGATGTCGTCGGCACGATCGCGCAGCGGGGGTAGCCAGATCGGCAGCACGTCGAGACGATAGAGCAGGTCGCGCCGGAAGAGGCCGCTGCGACAGCGGGTGTCGAGGTCTTGATGGGTCGCGGTGATCACCCGCACATCGACCTCGATCGTCTCGCTGCCGCCGATGCGCTCGAAACAGCGCTCTTGCAGCACGCGCAACAAGCGCACTTGCACCGCCTCCGAGATGTCGCCGATCTCGTCGAGGAAGATCGTACCGCCGTGGGCGAGCTCGAAGCGACCCTGCCGGCGAGCCACGGCGCCGGTAAAAGCTCCCCGCTCGTGACCAAAGAGCTCGTCTTCGATCAGCGAGTCCGGGAGGGCGGCGCAGTGCAGCTTGACCAGCGGGCCGGCCGCGCGCGCGCTGCGCTGGTGGATCGCCTCGACCACGCGCTCCTTGCCGGTGCCGCTCTCGCCCCGCACCAGCACGTTGGCGTTGGAGGACGCCGCGCGGTCGATCAGCTGGTAGACCTCGCGCATCGCCGGAGACTCGCCGATCAGGCCGTTGTCGAGGACGAGGTCGGGTGGTTGATCGGCCTGCGGCGCCGACGACAGCGCAGCTTTGCGCAGCTCGAAGAGGACCTGCTCGCGCTCGAAGGGCTTGAGCAGGAAGCTCGCCGCGCCAAGGCGCATCGCCTCCACAGCGGTGGCGACCGTGCCATGGGCCGTCAGCATCAGCACCGGTAGCGCCGGCCAGCGGCGGCGCAGCTCAGCCAGCAGCTCCATGCCATCCATCTGCGGCATCCGCAGGTCGGTGATCACGACGTCGAAGGGGCGCGTCTCGAGCACCTCCAACGCGCGGCGCCCCGAGAGGACATGCTCGGCCTCGAGCTTGTCTTGGCGCAGCATCGCCTTGAGCACACAACCTAGCGGCTTGTCGTCGTCGACGATCAGCACGCTTGGCTGGATGTCTTCTGAGGGCTTGCGATCTCCTACGGCGGGCATCGTCTAGCAGGGTACCGTGTTGACCGCGCCGAAAAAAGGCCCGCTCGCAGCCTGTTAGTAGCTGGCGGGTACCAGCAGCTGAACAGAGCGCTCCTCACCCCAGCGCAGCTCACCGCCATGGGCTTCGGCCACCTGTCGCGCCACGCCGAAGCCAAAGCTCTTCGCCCCTTCGCCCAGATCGGAGATCTCGACGATGATCGCCGGAGTCAACGGGTCGAGCTGACCGTGCCGTGCGGTGATGGAGAGCACCTCGGTCTCGGGGCCAGCGTCGTTGATCGCCGCATACACGAGCTCCTCGACGGCTTGGCCGAGCTGCTGAGGATCGGCGACGATCCTGAGTAGGGGCTCGACGCAGAACTCGACTCGCAGGTCTGCGCGCTGCAAGGCGTCGGCGAGGCGACGGTCGACGATCTCCTCCAAGAGCTGGTCGAGGTCGAGGGGGAGCTGACGCAGCTCGGCGCCGAGGCGGCGGTAACGCTCCACCACCGCGTCGATACGCCCGACCTGTTCGTCGATCAGCGTGAAGAACGCCTCGGGCTGATCATCAGCGTGGGTGGGCCGCGCCTGTCGCAGCACGTCGTTGGCGGTCTTGATCGCGGCCAACGGGTTTCGCAGCTCGTGGGCGAGCTCCGTGGCGAGATCGTCGAGCAAGAGCCGGCGCTCGTAAGTCCAGCGCTGGCTCCGGCGACGGCGCAGCGCCTCGGCGGCGGCGAAGAGCAACGCCGCGGTGATCACCGAGCCTCCGACGAGGGCCAACGCCACGTTCGTCGCCGCCCAGCGAGCCACGGCGAGGTAGCCCGATAGGGCGAGCAAGGTCAGGCCGAGGGCGTAGCCGAGGGAGCGCGCGAGGTCATCTCTGCGCGGGCTGCGCAGCTCGAGCACCACCAGCGAGACCAAGAGGGCCATCGACATCGCGCCGAGCTGGCCCAGCGCCGGCAGCGGAAGAAAATCGTCCCAAGACTCGGTCGAGCCGAAGAGCCCGCCGAGACCGAGGGCCGCGAGAAGCAGGCGACAGCGCATGCGCTCAATCTCGCGGACCTGGCGCCGCAGGTGGATCACGAGCAGGGCCCCCATCAGCAGCACCTCCGGGACCATCAGCGCCAAGAAGACGACACCCTGGCTCCTAGAGGCGACCCAACGCCCCGCGGAGGTCGATCCGAGCAGCGCAGCGATAGAGGTCAGCCCAAGACCGAGGCCAGCGCCATAGGCAACCAGGGCGATCCAGCGCAGCCTCGACATGCGACCGAGGTAGACCAGCACGACGTGGAGCGCGAGCGGCGGTGTCAGCGGTGAGGCGGCGTTGTCGATCCAACGCCACTCTTCGCCGCCGCCGAGGGCGAGCACGAGCATGGCGAAGTTCCAGACGAACATGTCGAGGGCGAGCAGCGCGACCGGGAGGCGCAGCGGCCCCTGGCGACCACGCGCCAGCACGACCACGACGAGCAAGAGCAAGCCCGCACATGCCGCAAAGGAGATGAGATGAGAGGCACCCATTGGCTTACGCTGGTGTCGCCAATCGCATATGACGTCCTGCCTGCCACCCCCCCAAAAGGCCCCGGCTCATGCGTCAACTCGGCGTGGGTAGACGCAACGAGCCCGGACCCAGGGCAAGAATCGCCGCGAGGAAAGGAGCGCCTGGGTCCGGGCCTTTTGTCGCTGTCGATGCACGACCGAAAACGACACCCTATGCTCCCCAGCTCACCCCCCGGGGGTTAGCCGTTGATCGTATTCGACAGGCTTTTTGCCAGCAAGATGCGCGCCATCCCCTGGATGCCGACACGAGTGGATTGATTCCAGCAGATGGGCCAAACAGTCCCGCAAGCTGTACAGGTGACTGTGCAGGCTACTGCACAGCTGTGCAGGCTACTGCACAGCTGGGTGTGAAGGTTGCTGCACGATCACGCTCGGGTTCTTGCGCCGTAGGTTCCTAAGAGCACCCCGACAACTGAGGGACCAAGCCGGGTGCCGAGCTGCCGAGCCGATTGCATCGCCGAAGACACGAGCCATACGGGTGGTACGGCGAACTCTCTGAGGGCTCGAAAGCAGCCGGCCGTGCTGTGCCCGGCGACGGGAGGAAGGTGTGGGGGTGCTCCTAAACGACTATGCCCAGTCGGGCCAGGGTCCGAGCGTGGGGCGACTGGGGCGGCGCTCGGGATCCCGGTTGAGGAGCACGACCACCGAGCGTGGGGAGACGATGTAGCTCGCCTCCTCGATCAGCACCTCGCACTCGGGCTCGGCGAGGTCATCAGGGTCATCAAGGGCGGTGTCGAGAGCCCTGTACCAATCGCGCTTGGGCAGCCGAGGCAGCTCGAAGGTCAGCGGCTCGATGTACATGTTGATCATCACGTGAAGGTCGGACTCGTGATTGTCGGCGCCGAGGGTGAAGGCCACCGCGCGAGCGAAGCCATTGTCGAGGCCCGGATCGCCGAGCCTCAGCCCATGCCAGGCGATCTGCGGCAGGCCACGGGCGTTCGTTCGCTCCCGATCGAGCCAGCGCGACTTGCGCAGGCAGGTGTGGCGCTTGCGAAAGGCGATCATGCCCTTGGTGAAGCGGAAGATGTCGGCGTGGCGCGTCGGGTCGCGCCAGTCGAACCAGCCGAGCTCGTTGTCCTGGCAGTAGGCGTTGTTGTTGCCCTGCTGCGTGCGCCGGCACTCGTCGCCATAGAGCAGCATCGGCACGCCCTGGCTGAGCAGGAGCAGCGCGAGAGCGTTCTTGATCTGCTGACGCCGCAGCTTCTGCACGGCGGGATCGTCGGTCTCACCCTCGTGGCCACAGTTGAAGCTGATGTTGTCGCCGTGGCCGTCGCGGTTGTTCTCGCCGTTCGCCTGGTTGTATTTGCCTTGATAGCTGTAGAGGTCGTTGAGGGTGAAGCCGTCGTGGGCGGTGATGAAGTTGATGCTGCTGGTCGGCAGCCGCCCGTCGGTGCCATAGAGATCGGGGCTGCCGGTGATCCGCCGCGCCAGCCGCCCGACGACGCCGTCGTCGCCGCGCAGAAAGCGCCGGAGATCGTCACGAAAGAGGCCGTTCCACTCCTTCCAACGGTGACCCGGAAAGTAACCGACCTGATAGAGCCCGGCGGCGTCCCAAGCCTCGGCGATGATCTTCGTTCGCAGCATGGTTCGGGAGAACTCGATCGCCCAGAGCACCGGCGCGTGATACATCGCCTCGCCGCTCTCGCCGCGGGCCAGGGCGCTGGCGAGGTCGAAGCGGAAGCCGTCGACGTGCATGTCGTGAACCCACCACTCGAGGCAGCTCACGATGAACTGGGTGACGAAGGGGTGGTTGCTGTTGATCGTATTGCCGCAGCCGGTGAAGTCCTTATAGCGGCTCTTGTCATCGGGCTCGAGGTGATAGAAGAACTCGTTGCAGAAGCCGCGGAAGTTGATCGTCGGCCCGTCGGCCCCGGCCTCGGCGGTGTGGTTGAACACGACGTCGAGGATCACGGCGATGCCGGCGCGATGGAGCGCCTTGACCATGTCGCGAAACTCTTCGAGGTGGGTCCCCTGCTCCGGGGTCTTGCAGTAGTCGGGGTGTGGTGAGAAGAAGCTCACCGTGTTGTAGCCCCAAAAGTTGGTCCCCGTGGGGCAGCTGTCGGGCACCGACTGCGGGTCGAAGGCCATCACCGGCAGCAGCTCGACGGCGTTGACGCCGAGCTCTTTGAGGTAGGGGATCTTCTCGATCACGCCCGCGAAGGTCCCGGGGTGCTGCACCCCGCTCGAGGGGTCTTTGGTGAAGCCGCCGACGTGCATCTCGTAGATCACGAGATCCTCATCGGCGATCACCATCGGTCGGTCTCCCTCCCAGTCGTAGCGGGTGTCGACGACCAGCCCGCGCATCGACGAGCCCACGTTATCTTCACCCTCGCGCATCGCGGCGTGCTTGTCCCAGCGGCTGTGGGTCTGGGCCAGCGTCCAGGGGTCGATCAGCACCTTCGCCGGGTCGTAGCGATACCCCTGGCCGTGGCGATCGCGGGGCCCGTCGACGCGAAAGGCGTAGGCGACGCCGGGCTTCAGCCCCTGCACGAAGACGTGCCAGAAGAAAAACGATCGGTTGCGCTCAGCGTCGAGGCGGATCGTCTGGAAGGGCTTGGCGCTGTCGGCGCCCTTGAAGAGCAGCAGCTCGACCCAGCTGGCCTCATGGGAAAAGATCGAGAAGTTGACGCCACCGACCCTCGGCGTCGCCCCCGGCGGAAAGGGCTCCCCGGGCTCGACCCGATACTGGCCCTTGCCGTCAGTGTGCTCCTCGTCGGTGGCGTACTCATTGGTAGGCTGCCTGACCAAGCCGTACTCACCCGCCGACGCTCGCCCACCACCAGCAGGCCGGCCCTCGCGCTCGTCGTCCCGCATGAGGTCTCTCCGCTTTGCCAAACGCGCACCGAGCCTACCACGAAAGGGGGTCGTTCTATCGGGCGGGATCGTCGTTCTCTCGAGCGGGATCGTCGTTCTCTCGAGCGGGATCTAGAGCGCTGACCAACTTACCTCCCGTCGCCGCGCTGGTCTGCGAAATCACAGCGGTTGTTGCTCGTCGGTTGCTTGCTACCAGCAGGCGCCCTT
>PDWJ01000564.1_pt1 | contig 89031 bp, 69 predicted proteins | sample 1430881 | NCBI WGS metagenome assembly PDWJ01 (sample SAMN01162460, study PRJNA174530) | Oral metagenome, whole genome shotgun sequencing project. | biome: Marine environment; feature: Marine mammal; material: Swab sample of the gingival sulcus; isolation source: swab sample of gingival sulcus...
CAGTTTCAAGTATCGGCCGCTCTGCGTAGGCGGAGACGGATCATGGGCCCGGGGGCTGCGTGCCCGAACTCGCCCATTGCGCCTCACCAGGCGGTGGCCAGCCTCGTCTAAGAACGGCCGATGTGCCTTATTGTGAGCAGCGAGCTCGGCCTTGAGGGCGGCCGCCAGCGTCTGCCCTGCGCCTTCCCGGCAGAGCTCGGTACGAACGTCCTCGGAGGAGTCTGAACCGGAGAAAACGGTGGACGTACTTCCCGTGAGCGTGTCGTACCGGCCCTTCGGGGGCTTCTTGGACCTGTTAACAACTGCCAAGGAACGCCGCGCGTCTCCTCGCTCCTCCACAACCCTTGACCATATCTCGATCCGTAAGGTCGACCGCGTTTACTGGCAGCAATGGGGGGCGGATCCAGAACACTGTCGCTCACGGGCCTTGTTCAAGAGCCTGCTCGGCGCCCGGGTCTTGCGCTCTTGGGCGTGGTCCCAGGGCAGCAGGGCAGTTGATAGCGAGTTGCCGGGCGGGCCGCTATCGTCTTCGGGCTATGTCGCCTCGCATCCTGTTTGCCCTCACGCTGCTCTCGGTAACCGCCTGCAAATATGGGGCTGGGAGCGAGATCGGACCCGCACTGGGGGAGCTTCCCCAGAGAGAACTCAGTGTCCAGGTCCGGGATCCCGATGGCAAAGCTGTGGTCGCTGCCCGGCTCACGGTCAAGGGCAGCTCGGCTCTTGGGGTCACTGAGGGCAGTGGGCGGGCTTTTCTCGCCTCGGCGCCGATGGGCTCGCAAGTCCTTGCTGTGGACGCGAGTCAGGCCTGTGCCGATGGCAGTGATCGGCTCGCAGGCTTTGCGCTGCGCCTGAACCTGCCGGGGGGCAGGGCCAGTTTGGCGGCCCCGATTGTTTTGCCGGACTTTGCGGCCGGTGCTCGGCAGACCCTGGCGATTGGCAGTCTGGCCAGCGGCGTCACTCTGAGCCAGGGCGGCGCCACGCTCAGCCTAGGGGCTGGAACCAGCGTTTCCCGCGGCAGCGCGAGTGGCAAGGTCGAGATCTCGCTGTCCACTGTCGATGACTTTGAGCTGCCGCCGGTGCCGCTGCCGCTCGATGCGGGCACGACCCTGGTTTCGCGGGGGGCTTGGATCTTGCCGCTCGATGTCGCCTTCGGTCCCGGTGCTCGCCTCGAACTCGCTAACGATCTGGCCTTACCCGCCTCCGGCACTGCGCAGCTCTGGCGCTTTGATGGGGTGAGCGGCGTTTGGAGCTTGCTCGCTAGTGCTTCGCTGGTTTCTTCGCGCTTGCGCATCGACGTCGACCAGTTGCCGGGTGGGGGGCTCTATGTCTTTAGCACCAAGGTCGCGAGCTCGACGACGGTGAGTGGCCAGGTCGTCGACAGCGACGATAAACCGGTTCCCGGCGCCATCGTCGCCAGCTCTGGCGGTCGCTTCGTGCGTGCTGGCCAAGACGGCAGCTTTTCCCTCGGCCCCCTGCCCGCCGTGGATGCGGCTGGGAGCGCCCGCAGCTTGCCGCTGCGGATCAGTGCTCCGCCCACGCACGAGCCCCGGCTCCTCGATCGATCTCTGCCAGCCACTGGGCCGTTGACGGCTAGCGCCAAGAGCCAGCTTGCTAGTCGGCGCTGTGGCCAGCTTCGAGTGCTCTTGGCGCAGCGCGGGCGGGCTTTGCCTGGACGCAGCGTTGCGGTTGCCAGCAGCAATCAGGCGCGCATCCGCTACCTCATTACCGACAGCTCTGGGACCGCGGTGGCACGCGATATGAGCTATGGCCTTACCGGCTTCCGCTGGGGCTATATGGACGGCAAGGACTTCTATTCCGCGGTCACTGTGGGGCGCTTCGACAGCGGTTTTTATCACGATCAAAACGTTTTGCCGCTCTGGTACGACCCCCTGCGCTTTGGTTATTCGGGTTTCGTGCGCGCCTTTGTGGTTCAGGCCGAGAGTGGGGCTCCGATCGAAGCTGCCTATGTGCAGGGGCAGATGCGCTCTGATACCGGGCGTTTTGCTCCGACCGATAGCTCCGGCTTCGTCAGCGTCGAAGTGAGTGAGGGGGAGTGCGCAACGGCCTATTACCGATCAGCGCAGCAGGGACGGACCTACCACTCGGCCTACTCGGTGGATGGATACTCGCAAAACCTAGCGGAGTTTCCTCTCGAGCTGGCGCCTCCGGCAGCTCTGGGCAGCTACGGCAAGCATGCTCGCTTCCGGGGAACGCTTCGCGGCTCTGCTGGCTCTGGGCTTGCCCGCAGGATGCTGGTGCGTGCTCCGCTTCGCCCCAACGACTGGCGCCGGATTCAGCTGGGCGGCCCGCTTCGCCTCCCCAAGCTCCCCCGAGTCTTGGATCCGGAACTAACGGGCCAGCTCGACTATGACCTTGGGGTGCCGGTTCCTCTCTACAGCGTTTCGGCGGTGGAGGGTTCTCTCTCTGCCGCTGTGCTTAGCCCTGAGCGTGTCGGTTACGTCCGCGAACTCGCAAGCGCGAATGGCAGTGGCATCGCCCGGGATATCGCCCTGGACCTGCCCCTGGACCACTCGCTTCGCCTTAGGAGCATGCTCCAAAACCTCGACCCCAGCTTGAGCAGCGCCGAGCTCCGCTTCGCTCTGGGGCTCGACTTGGGCGATGATCGTGCGATTGCCCTGCATGGAGCCCACGGTGGGGTGCAGGTTTCCGCCAGCGACTTGCTGCTCAAGGTGCCGGCGCTGGGCTCGGCGCGGGCCTGGCTTGGGGCTCTTTCGGTGAAGGGCGTGAGCGCTGGAGTCACCAGGTCGCAGCACTATCTCGTGGACACGAACAAGGCGGATCTGCCGACTCGCTCCTTCTTGCCGGTTCCGGTGCTCACCGCCCCTGCCCCGGGGAGCACGGTTGCCTCGGCGGAGAAGATCGTGGTGACTTGGACACCGCACCAGGATGTGAGCTTTTACGAGCTGGAGATCCGCAGCGAAAACAGCAGTTCGGTGCACAGTTGGCGGGTGTTACTTCCTGGGGATCGCTCCTCTTTCACCTTTGGCGGGCTGCGCCAGGAGATGAAGGAGCTGCTTGCTCCAGCGCGGACTTGGACCCTGACACTGCGGGCGAAGGCGCTGGCCCCGAACTCGGTTTTCGATCGCCAGGATGGCTATCGCCGTATCCAGGGCTGGCTGCAGTCGCTGGGGGTCGGAGAGCGTTACGTCGAGAGGATGTCGACGATTTCGTTTAGCTTCGCCACACCCTGAGTTCCGCGGGCTCAAGGCGCGTATGCAGGGCGAGGCCTGGGCCCAGGCGTAGAAGCCGCTGCATTCCGTTTGGCTCCGAAATGGACTGGGGGAGTTCAGCCCAACGCGCGAAGCGAGCGACGAAGGCTTGGCTTGCGGTCGTTTCCGGCGCGAGTTCGGGCTGGTGCTTGCTGAAGACGAAGGAGCCGCTCCCGTGCCGCAGTTGTAGCCATGCGGGAGCTTCGTGGATGGGGGCACTGCCGGCACCTGGCCCGGCAAAGAGGCGGGTCATCCGCTCACGTGCCAGCTCGTCGAAGGAGAAGCCGGTGATCATCACGCTGCTGCCGTGGTAGGCGAGACTCCACAGAGCGGTCCAGGTTTCGCTTGAGATCGGGGCGCTGCACGGCACCCAAAGGGCGGAGCTGCGAGCACGGCGGTCGAGTGCCTGAGCGTGCAGGATGTCGGCGCTGAAGCCGGCGCGATGCAGCAGCTCGATGGCGCCAGCGGCGGACTCTGGGCCGGGGTTGCGTTGGGCTCCGGGGGCATCGAGCCAGACCTTGAGTGCGGCATCGATGGGGGGAGGAAGCTCCTTGGGGAGCTCGTTCAGCGTTGCCTGCAGGGCGCGTAGCGGCTGAGAAAAAGGCTCTGCTAGCGTTGCTTCTTGCCATGCTGCTTCCGTCAGGACCAGGGCATGTCCCGCACCCAGCGCTGCCAGTGCTTGTAGGTGGAGCTGCGTGGCTGAGGGCTCACGGAGGATGCAGAGACCGGGGTGGGTTTCAGGGCGCCCGGCGAGCAGCGAGGCGAGAAGCTGCTGGGTGGGGAGCTCAGAGCCTAGTTCGATGCCATCGAGGAAGAGGGTGCTACTGCCATAGGCGATTAGTGAACTGCTGCCGGCGCCGAGGGGATCACGGTCGCTGAAGGCGATGGGCGTGCGCCTCGCCCCTTTGGATCCTTGCACTGTGTGGAAGCGCTCTTCGAGGACGCGAGCGTCGTCGTTGCGGCTCAGCGGCACCAGGAGGAAGCTCCCCGGGTGTGGGCTAGCGATTCGCGAGAGAGCTGCCACGCTATTGGGGTTGAGCAGATGCTCCAGCTTGCAGGGGATGGCGAGCAAGAGGCCCAGTTCTCGCGCCTTGTTGCTGAGGCGCTGGAGGGCTTGCTCGGCGTTGGGAAAGAAGGGCGGGAGGGCGGCGGCTGCTAGGCCCAGCTTGGCGCATTCTGCGAGTTGGCCACCCCAGCGTTGTTCCCAGAGGCTAGGGGCGCGGGCGAAGTCGATTTGATCAGCGGCCGGGAGCATCAAGCCGAGCCGGGGGCGGGCGTCGCCGCGCCAGATGACCTGGCGCCTTGTCGTGGCCAGCGCTAGTTCGGATGAACTCATGTCGGCAGGGTAGGCAAGGAGCCCCGCTGGCGACCAGGCTGGATTCAGATGCTTGGCACGTCAATTTCAGCCTGGCTGCCTTCACCTTGTAGTTTGACCAGCTTGTGGTAGGCCCCGTTTCGCTTCGCCATCAGTTCTTCGTGAGTGCCTTGCTCGACGACCCGGCCGCCGGCGAGCACGAAGATCTGGTCGGCGCCGCGCACCGTCGACATCCGGTGGGCGACGTAGAGCACCGTTCGCCCCTCTTTGAGTCGGTCCAAGGCAGCTTGGACCAGCCGCTCACTCTCGGTGTCGAGGGCGCTGGTCGCTTCGTCCAGCAAGAGGATCCTTGGGCTGCGCAGCAGCGCTCGCGCGATGGTGATGCGCTGCATTTGTCCCCCCGAGAGCTCGGTTCCGCGTTCACCACAGATGGTGTCGTAGCCTTCGGGCAAGCCATTGACGAAGTCGTGGACCAGGGCGTCCTTCGCCGCTTGTTCGATCTCGGCGTCGCTGGCTCCTGGCCGGCCGAGCCGGATGTTTTCCCGGACGCTCACGTTGAAGAGGAAGGGCTGCTGATCCACGATCGCCAGCTTCAACAAGTATGAGTCCAGCTCGTATTCCTTGAGGTCTTGTCCGTCGATCAGCACTCGTCCCGCATCGGGGTCGTAGAAGCGCGCGACGAGGTTGAGGATGGTCGACTTTCCGGAGCCACTGGGGCCGACGAAGGCGATGCGCTGCCCGGCTTTGATCTGCAGGTTGAGCTGGTCGAGCACTGGCTCACGGCCATAGCTGAAGCGGACGTCTTCGAAGGCGATGGCCCCGCTGAGCGCCTCGGCGCTCTTGCCGTCAGCGGGACGCAGCAGTTCGTTGCGTAGGTCGAAGAGCTCGTCGATGCGGTCGAGGGCGCCCTGCGACTCTTTGAGCATGTTGTAGGTGCGCGCCAAGCGTTTGACGTCGGTATAGGTCGTGCCAAGCGGCCCCAAGGCGACCACGAGCTTGCTCGGATCCTCGGTGTTCTTGAGTAGGTAGGTGAGGCCGATCAAGAATCCGGCGACGCCGAGCATGTAGATGAGCTGCAGAAAGCCCTGCGACTTGGCTTTGGCTTTGAACATCCGCATCTTGCGCCGAAAGAAGGTCTCGTTGATCCGTTCGAACTCGGCGATCTCGTGGCCCTCCAGCTGGAAGGCTTTGACGGTGCGGAAGCCGGTGAACATCTGCGACATGGCGTCGGCGCTCTGGCCCAAGGCCTGGAGACTGCGCCCTGAGCCCTTTTGCACCTTGCGCCCAAAGCTGAGCATGGGCACGAGCAGAAAGGCGATGATGAGCAGTACCGCCAGGGCCACCCAGGGGGAAACCATCCAAGCCCAGATGAGGTTGACCAGGAGGAACATCGGCTGCAGCACCGCGTTTTCAAACACGATGTTGAAGGACGACATCACCGTATTGCTGTCGTTGGTGACCCGAGAAATCAGGTCGCCGGTGCGTTGGCCGCCGAAGTGCCGCAGCGAGAGGCCGAGTAGGTGGGAGGCCAGGCGATTGCGCATGTCGACGACGACCCGGGTCGCGGCGAGGCTGGCGAGCATGCGATGGAAGTAGACGAGGATGGCTCCCAGCACCGCGAGGATCGACAGCATCAACGCGGCGGCGATGATGATGTTCTCTGGGTCGTTGCTCGCAAGGCCGAGGGTCTCGAGCAGGTAGTCCTTGAAGGAGTCCAGGTAGGCGAAGACGTCGACTTGCGAGGAGCTGGATGGCGCGGGGATCAGGGCGGGTGGCGGCGCCTCGCTGTTCTGGGCGACGAAGATCCTGGTCGCGTCCGAAACCATCTTCAGCAAGAGGAAGGGGGCTTTGACGACAACGGCTTGGAAGGCTCCGAGCACGACGATCAGCAGCGCGAGCTTTCGGTAGCGGAAGACGTAGTGAAAGAGGGTCGCCAGAAGACGGTGGAACGAGGCTTTCTTCTGCATGTCGCCGAGAACCCTGTGGCCAGGAGTGGGCCGGCAGCCTAGCGAGCTAGGCTCAGAAAACGAAAAAGCCCGCGAGAGATCTCTCTCGCGGGCTTTCAGCTAGGTCGGGCGGCCTAGCTAGGACAGGCACGGCCGCCCAGCTTCTTGCTCACCGGATCGAAGTCTTGGCAGCGATCTCGTTGGACCAAGTGAGGAAGCGGTGGGTCAGGTAGTCCTGCTTGACCAGGTCGCGCTGATTCTTGTCAGCGAGATCGACCGAGCCCACGGGCTCCTGCTTGTTGACGACGTAGCCAAGGTAGTACCCATCCTGACCGCGAAGCGGGCCAGCGACCTGATTGGCTGCGACCTTGTAAAAGAGGATCTCGGCGACGGAGTAGCCGGCGATGAAGTCGCTGTATTCGCTCTCACGCAGTTCCTGGCGGATCTCGTTGAGCGACTTATTGGTCAGCGAGCCCTGGTTCGTCATGTGCTCGGGCCAGAAGCTGAACTTCTGCACGGCCTCGTCGAAGCTCATTCCCCCTTCGAGGGCCTTCATCGCGGCCTTGGCCTTCTGCTCAGCCTGCGCCCAGCCGCCTGGCTTCCAGGTGCCGGTCATATCATCGAAGGCGGCGATGCGGATCAGCCGGATCGAGGCCCGCCCATCGGCCAGGAAGGACTTGGCCTGCTCCAGGTGCTTCTTGAGGTTCTCGTCGTTGACCTCCTTGGCGATCTTGCGCTGGTAGCTGCGCTCAAGGCGCCAACGCTGCTTGTAGATCTCGAAGTTGGGGAAGCCCTTGAAGTTGAGAGCCATGACTTTGACCGTGAACGGGGTCTTGTCATAAGGCGCGCTGTATTCGGCGAACTCCTTCTTGAACTCCTCGTCGCTCAGCCAGTGGCCTTCGGCCTGGAGCTGCTGCTTCATGGCGGTCTGCAGCACGATCTCGGTCAGCGCCCGGCGGCGGTCGGTGGGGGTGATCTTGAGACCGAGGGCCTTCATGGCCTCCGTCGTCTTCCACTGGCGCCCGTTGACCTCGAGGCAAACGTCGGGGGCAAGTCCGTCGCTGGCGTAGCGGACCTCGGTCCAGTCCTGGAGCTTGCTCATGACCCACTGGCGGCAGATGTGCAGCCACAGCGGTGGCACCGGCTGGCCTTCTTTGACCGACTCTTCGAACTTCTTGAAGAACTCGGTGCCCTGCTCACCACCGGCAGCGACGATGCATTCCTTGGTGATCTCGGGCCAGTTGCGGGGGATACCCGGGAAGAAGATCTTGTCGAAGAGCAGCGTCGAACGCTGCATCGTGAAGTACTCTTCGCGCGAGGTGTTGGTCTTGCGCAGTTCTTCCCAGAAGTTCTTGCCGGGGTTCTTGGTCTTGAACTCGCTGATGATCTTCGCGATCGACTTCTTGACCTCGTTCTCGATGACGTCGAATTCGCTGCGCTTGCGGCCGTCGCGAATCTGCTCTTCGATCTGGTCGTCGATCAACATCTCGATCAGCTTTTGCTGCATCTGGCGCTGGCCGACCAAGTACAGCGTCTGGCGCTGGACTTCGAGTGGATCGAGGGTCTTGCCGTTGACGATGAGCGGCTTGGAGAGGATGCTCTCTAGCTCCGCTGCGCGTTCAAGGGCATCGTTCAGGCTGGCACGCTTACGCGCGCTCTGACCGAGCTGGGCCACCTCCTTGGGGATCACGATGGACTGGCCCTTGGTGGCAGCCGCTTTCTGGGCGTCGCCCTGAGCTTGGCTCGCGGTTCCAGGCTGACCTGTAGCCTCTTGCGCTAACGTCCAGGGGCAGAGGCAGGCGAGGAGTGCGCTGCAGAGGAGGGGGGTCTTGAGGTGGGGCATTGGGATTGCTTGCTCGGGGTCCATGGCTGTGGCAGCTGAGTGTCAGAGCCACCGAAAGGGCTGAGGAGAATAGCGGATCGTCCGCTGGGGCACGAGCCGAAGGCTCGCGGGCTAGGGAAGAAGTCCCTTGGCACGAGAGATCTGCGTTGCCACCCTTGGCAGCGGAGCTTCACGACGAATCGAAGGATTCACCGGCGATGATCTCCATCAAGGGAAGGTCAGAATCCGCCGCTCTGCCGCTTGCGAGGCCATACAAGGCTCCGGCTAGCGGCCTGTTTCTGACCAAGTGCCCGGTCAACGCATAGCTGTGGACCGTGCTCCCTCTGCTTTTGAGATGGGAGCACGATCTCGCGCAGTTCACTTGCTCTTCTTCGGCTCTTTAGCCGGAGCGTCGCTGCCTGCAGGCTTCGGCGACTTGCTGGGGGCGGCGGCTTCCTTGCCGGGCTTCTTCAGCTTGGCAGGCGCCTGCTTATTGGGCGCGTTCTTTGCCGGAAGCTTCTTCTCAGGCAAGTTGCTGGCCGCTGCTGCCTGCTTGCCGGCGTCTGCATCCTGCTGCTGCTCGGGCTTTTTCGGCTCAGTCTTTTTTGGCTCAGCCTTCTTCGGCTCAGGCTTCTTCGGCTCAGCTTTCTTCGGCTCAGGCAGGGCGTCGAAGTGCTCCTTCGGGTCCTTCTTGAACTCGGCGATGTCCCAGTCGGCAAGGGTGAAGAGCACGCCAGGCTTGCCACTCGTCGTGGCGTAGTAGGCCTGTTCGCCCTCCATGCGGGAGCCGATGCCCAGCTGGTAGCGAGTCTTGGCCTCATCGCGCAGGGTCAGGACCACGCGGATGGCCGGCGAGAGCAGACCTGTGCGCTGAGCATCGGCCTCCGTCATCCTCCCTTGGAGGATTTCCTTGGCGGTGATCTTGGTGGCGCGGGCAAGCAGGGTCGAGACCGAGAAGTCCCGCAGCTTGCCGACCTTCTCCGGCCCGCGCACGACCTTCCAGCTCGGCTTGTCGGATTGGGGCTGAGCGTCGCTGGGATTGGCCTTCTCTGCCTTCTTCTTGTCCTCGCCCTTCTTCTCGATGCGCTCGAAGAGGATCTCTCCCTGCTCGTTCATGACGTGGATCTGGGCGACCTGGCTCTCGTCGACGGAGACCATGGTCTTGTCGAGCCAGTCACCGGCCTCGTCGAAGAGTTCGAAGGGCTTGTCGGAGATCAGCACCACGTCGCGGTCATCCTTCTTGACGTAGCTGCCGCTGACGCGCAGTCCCTGCTCGTCGCCTTCGCGTCCGGCCTTGCGGCCGATCTGCAGCTTGGCCAGCGCCTTGCCGTTGCTGCCGACACAGGTGACGGTCCAAGCCTCAGCACCGAAGCCGTAGGACTTCAGTGCCGCCTCGTCTGCCTTCTCGTTGATGATGGTGGAGACGTTGGCTTCGATCCTTTGGATCCTGGCGAGGATGCGCTCCTCGATCAGGGTGCCCTGGGCTGCCAGCTGCGCGCCGGGAAAGGCGTTGCTCTGCATGACCCAGCCCTCTTCCTTACGCTGGAAGATGATCTGCGTCTTGGGCGGCGTCTCCGGGTCTTCCGACTCACCTCGGGTGAGCTGGACGACCGCGACGTTCTCGGGCGTGAAGCCGGGGATCAGGCGCTGGGCCTCGTCGTATTGGACGAAGTTCGCCGATGAGCCGAAGAACTTGATAAGGCTGAGCACCGTCAGCACCAGGAAGAGGCCGGCTAGGCCGATATTGAGCTTCTGTGTGTTCACGTGAGCTTCTCCTTCGGGCTCAGCCCTGTTTCTCGACCTGGTCCAGGAAGCGGTTTTTCTGCTTGCTGCGCTGCATCCAAATCAGGGTGCCGAAGAGCACGAGCAGGAGGACGGGCAGCAGGGTGTTGAGGGTGAGCACCCAGTTCTTGGTGCTCGCGATCCGGGCCTCATACTCGTTTTGGTTCTCGTTGCCCTTCGGGTCAAAGTCACCGAACTTGAGGCTACGGTCCGTCGTGCGGCGGTTGCGTAGCGCGATCAGATCGGTGTCGAGGGCGAGCCAGTCGATGAGGCCGCGGAAGAGGGCCAGGCCGAACTGGCTTTGGACCCCGATGTTTCGGAAGCCTTGCAGGAAGTCATCCCGCACCAGGCTGGCGTCGCCGACGACGAGGATGCGCGGCTTGCCTTGGGCCTGGACGATCTTCGCCGGCAGCTTCTTCTTGTTGGCATCCTTGGCGGCATCAGCGTCCTGGGGCTGTGCAAGCGGTGGTCCGAGGATGGCGGTTTGCGGCTTTGGCTCGGGGCTTTTCTCGGCTTCCGGGCTTTTCTGCGGCTGCGGGGTCTTCTGCGGCTGCGGGCTTTTCTGCGGCTGCGGGGTTTTCTCCGGCTGCGGGGTCTTCTGCGGCTGCGGAGCAGCAGCGCCCTCTTGCAGGCCACCGTTGCCATCGGCTTTGTCCTGGCCCGGGCGCTTGGGCAGCTCGCGATCGGCGAAGGCCGAGCGGAAGCTGCCGCTCACGGTCGCGATCAGGGGATACTGCTTGAGCGGTGCCGAGCGTAGGCGCTCGCGGCGACTATGGATGAAGTTGTTGCCGAAGGGGTCGCTGCTCGGCATCGGGCTCTCGGCCAGTGCCAAGGGGGAGCTGCGGGCGAGGATCTCGCCTTCGACACCTTGCGGGAGTTCCTGAACCAGACCCGCTTCGCTGGGCCAGAAGAACTGCAGCTGCTCGAGGCCGGCCATGACCGGGTTATCAGTGTTGATGCCGGGCTGGAAGCTACTCCAGAGCTTCTTGTCGAAGTCGCCGCTTTTGGGCTCCGTCTTGCTCCAGTCGATCTGGACGGCGTTGAACCAGAAAGGCATCTGGGCCTGGTAGGGAGCGAAGCGGCCTTGGCCCTGCTTGAGGAAGACGAAAGATCGTCTCAGGCTCCAGTCGGAGATGATTTGGTCGCCGATACGCAGGCCGTAGCCAGCCAGCTGCTCTTTCCAAGGGAGCTTGCTCTCAGGGGCGTCGACCTGGCCCTGCTTACGCATCAGCGTCAGCATCATGTCCGTCGAGTAGTCGGCCGACTCTTGGAAGACGATCAGGTTGCCGCCGCGCATGACGTGCTGGTCGATGACGTATTTCTCCCAGTCGCTGAGGTTCAGCGGCTGGAGGAGGACGAGCAGGTTGAGGTCCTCGGGGAGGAGATCGCCGCTGCTCAGATCCACACTTACGACTTCGAAGTTGTCGCGGACGCTCTCTTCGATTTGCCGGAAGCTGTCTCGCGACTGCATGCCCTGCATCCGGAACATGCCCATTTCCTGGAACTTGCGTGAGACCAGCGCCAGCTTCGGCTTCTTCTCAAGGACCAGCTCGCGGATGGCCGGCGTCAGCTTGGTCTCCAGGGTGGCGTCGTCTACGAGGATCGGCAGGGTCTTCTGGCGGTCACCGCCGTAGCGGATGCGGAGGCCCTGGTAGATCTTCATGACCGAGAGGCTGTATCGGGCCGTGTCCTGCAGCTCCAGCTCGCGGATGTTCAGGTTGTCGGCCTTCTCGCGGATGCGCTCGTCGTCGTAGGGATCGAAGTAGACGACTCGCACCTTATCGCCGCCCATCTGCTCGTACTCATCGAGCAGGTTCATGATCTTGCTGCGACGGGCTTTGAGGTAGCCCGGGATCTTCTTGCTGAAGTAGGCCTCGATCGTGAGCGTCTCTTCGAGACTATCGAGCACCTTCTGCGTCGAGGGCGTCAGGCTGTAGAGCTTCTCCTCCGTCAGGTCGACGCGGACGCCCAGGTCCTTGGTCAAGTAGACCAGGTGGAAGAGGATGCCCAAGAGGAGGAAGGCGGTGATCCAGTTGCCGGCGCTGCTCTCGCTGCGGACCGGGCTGCTCTCCGGATCTTGCTGCTCCGGAGTCACGCTACTCGTCATCACGTCGTTGTTGTTGCTGTCGTTCATGGTTAGCTACCTCAGCCCTTCTGCTTGCGGACGTTGAGGACCAGGCCGTTCAGCACCAGGAAGAAGGCGCAGAACGCGACGTAGTAGATGATGTCGCCGAGATCGACGACGCCGCGCCCGATGGACGAGAAGTGCGTCAAGGGGCTCAGGACGGAGAAGAACTCGGTCATCCCGGGGCCAAAGAAGAAGCCGATGGCCGGGTGGGCGAGGAGGTTGAGCACCGTGAGTGCGACGACCGAGACCAGCAAGGCGATGATCTGATCGCTGGTGATGCTCGAGACGAAGAGCCCCAGCGACAGATAGGACGCCGCCAGGAGGCAGGCACCGAGGTAGCTGCCAATGACCGGCCCCCAGTCGAGCTTGCCGTAGAGGGACATGGTCAGCGGGTAGATCAGGGTCAGTGCCAGCAGCGCCATGATGAAGACCAGGGCGCCGAAGAACTTGCCGATGATCAGCTGACGGTTGTGCACCGGGAAGGTCAGGAGCAGCTCGAGGGTGCCGAGCTTGCGTTCTTCGGCCCAGAGCCGCATCGCGATCGCGGGCGTCATGATGCCGAAGGCATAGGGGAGATACTGCGTGAAGTAGTAGCTCATATTGGCTTCGGGGGCGCGACCGAACTCAAAGAGGCTGAGCTGGAAGGTCAGGTAGCCGCCAATGCCAAGGAAGAAGACGCCGATCACGTAGGCGATCGGCGAGAGGAAGTAGGAGCGCAGTTCGCGCTGGAAGATCACGAAGGATGCCATCGTTGTCTCCTAGACCGCGGTTGCGGGGCTACGGTCCACGTCGTCACTGATGGTCTTGGCGCGGAAGACCGTCTCCAGCGTCGCCTGACGGCGGTGCAGCTCGAGAAGCTTCCAGCCACGCTGGACCGCGAGTGTGGATACCTGGGGACGCGGGTCGCCGCTGTAGTGGTTGTCGAGCTCGACTTCGAAGCGGACGATGCCGCCGCTGGCGTCGGTGCGGTGGACTTGCGAGTTCGGGAACAGCTCCTGCAGCGCGCTTTCGGCCTCGCCGCCCTCGGCCTCGACTTCGATGTCGATGGAGCCGGCGGGGAACTCGGCGACGAGCTGCTCCATGCTGCCATCGGCGACGATCTCGCCGCGGGAGATGATCATGATCCGGTCACTGGTGGCCTCGACCTCTTGGAGGTAGTGGGTCGAGAGGATGACCGTGCGATCTTCGCGATCGGCGATGGAACGGATCAGCTGGCGAATCTCGACGATCTGGTTCGGGTCGAGGCCCGAGGTCGGTTCGTCGAGGATCAGGATCTCGGGGTCGTGGAGCATGGCCTGCGCCAGACCGACGCGCTGGCGGAAGCCCTTGGACAGCTCCGAGATGCCCTTCTTGAAGACCTTGGAGATGCCGCAGGAGGCGACGACGCGGTCGATGCCATCCCCCAGGCGGGCGCCGCGCATGCCGCGGATCTTACCGGCGAAGCGCAGGTAGTCGTCGACACGCATGTCCCGATACAGAGGGTTGTTCTCGGGCAAGTAGCCGACCTTGCGCCGCACTTCGAGAGCATGCTCCGAGGCGTCGAGGCCGTCGACGATCACCTTGCCTGACGTGGCCGTCAGGTAGCCGGTGATGATCTTCATCGTCGTCGACTTGCCGGCGCCGTTGGGGCCTAGGAAGCCGAGCACTTGCCCCGAGGGGACCTCGAAGCTAACGCCACGCAGTGCGATCGCGTGGCCATAGTGTTTGATCAGATTCTGGACCTTGATCATCCGGAGAACTCCAGCCTGGGAGGTGACGAACGAGGTGCAGCCCCGGAATGGGCCGGGCGGCTGCAAGCTAAGACGAGACGCGTTCGCCGGGAAAATGGGCGGGAGATGGTAGGGATCGGTACATCTCCCTGTCAACCGATGCGCGGGCGCGACGCAGGCAAGGGGGGAATACTCCCGGCCGGGCTTTGCCGAAGCTCTGGCCTCGGCAGAAAAAAGCCCAAAGGAAAGGGCTCGAAGTCTCAAGCCGGAAGGGGCGGCGCGGCTTGCCCTACTGCTCTGGCGACAGCTTGGGGCTTGGGCCTAGGAGGGCGACGACCATGGCCGACACGGTCTCGTGCTCGCCAGCGCAGCCTTCGAGACTCTTGCCTTTGATATTGATGCGGCTCGGATCGAGGCCGAGGACTTGGCCTAGGTGGCGGCGCAGCTCCTCGCGCCGGGGGCCGATGCGGGGGCGGTCGCAGTGAACGACGCAGTCCACCGACCAGATGGCGAGTCCCTCTGCGGCGATGGCCTCGCTGGCGGCGCGGACGAAGCGCTCGGAGGGAGCGTCCTTCCACTGCGGATCATCGTTGGGGAACTGGGTGCCGAGGTCGGGCAGGCCGGCGGCGCCGAGCAGGGCATCGGTCAGGGCGTGGAGGATGGCGTCGCCGTCGGAGTGGCCGAAGGGCCCGACCGGGCAGTCGAAACTGAGCCCGCCGAGGCGGCAGGGGCGTCCGGGGACCATGCGGTGCAGGTCGGTGCCGAGGCCGACGCGGGGGATGATGCTGGGGATGTCGTTCATGCCTGATCCAGGATGTCCTCGAGGCCGCGAGCGAGGAGTAGGTCCTCGGGGCGGGTGATTTTGAGATTGCTGGCCGGGGCGGCGACGGCTCGGACCGGAACGCCACAGGCTTCGGCGAGCCCGGCCTCGTCCGTCCCTACGGTCTGGGTCTTGGCCGCGTGCGCCAGGATGCGTTCGAACTCGGCGCGGCGGAAGATCTGCGGTGTTGCCGCTTGGAAGACCTCGCTGCGGTCGATGGTCGCGAGAATGCGTCCTTGGCTGTCGACGCGCTTGAGGGTGTCGATCGCGGCGTGGCCGAGCACTGCGGCCCCGTGTGCGGCGGCGACCCGCAGCCCTTCTCGGCAAGCGTCCAGGTCGAAGAAGGGCCTGGCGGCGTCATGGACGGCGACCAGGGAGAAGCTTGGCAAGTGGGAGGCCGCGCTTTCGTAGGCGAGGCGGCAAGAGTCCTGGCGTGTCGCCCCGCCGAGGCAGGGAGGGAGTCCGACGATCGGAGCGAGCTCCTCGGCGATTTCGCTCCAGAGAGCGTCGCGTGTGTCCTGGTCCATGGCGATCTGCACCCCGCGACAGCCGGGGAGCCGCGCCAGTCGCCGCGCCGACCACTCGAGCAGGCTGCGGCCCCGGAGCTCAAGTTGGGCCTTGGGGCGTCCCAGGCCCAGGCGCCGGCCCTGTCCCGCGGCCAGCAGCAGGGCCACGAAGTCGCAGTGGCTGCTCGATTCTTGCATGGCTTTTTCCTGGGAGGCGGTCGCCTGTTACCTTTGCGGGGTGAAAGTCCTCGGTATCGATCCCGGAACCCGTCTCGTCGGCTATGCCATCTTGGATATGCCCGAAGAGCGCGGCTCAGAACCGAGCCCGTCGCCGATCAGAAACCTCGTGCGCCCTCGCTTCAAGAGCGGATGCTCTCGGCTTGGGCCGCTGGGGGTCTGGAAGCTGGGGCCGCGCTCGGGGTCGATTCCGATGCGCCTGCGTGAGCTTGCGCGTTTGCTCCGTGAGCAGGTGCGTGCGGTTCAGCCAGACGTGCTCGCTGTCGAGTCGGCGTTTTATGGCAAGAGTGTGAGTTCGGCCCTGCGGCTTGGAGAAGCGCGTGGCGTGATCCTCCTCGTTGCAGCCGAACTTGAGCTAGAAATCGCCGAGTATCCCCCAGCCTTGATTAAGCGCCGAGTTACCGGAAACGGTAGTGCGAGCAAGGAAAGCGTTGCGCGGATCTTGCAGCAGGAGTTTGGCGAGGCAGTAGCGGCCTTGCCGCTGGATGCCAGCGATGCATTGGCTATCGCTTGGTGCCACGTACAAGAGCAGCGCAGCGCTGGTTGGAAGAACTTGCTCGGTGGAGGTTAACAGGCAAATTGCCGAGCAAAATGATCACAAAAGTCCTTGGTATTGGGACTTTCCAGTCCGGACAATCCTCCAGACTTGTTCCGGCAGTGTTTTCTGCTTCGAACGAGCAAAAGGGTAGGTAAACGGGGCTGGGGGCTCCGGTGCCCAAGGGGCAACAACGCCCCAACTGCAAAGCCTGACGCTGTAGCGATGCAGCACTCGGCACCGGAGGGGAGTCATGATTCTTGGACCAACAGCGCCGCATCCGCGAGAGTTCCTTCGCGAGTGGTGCGAACAAGAGGGTGGGGGTGGGCTCGATTTCGAGTTTGGCCTCCGTCCCCTCGTTCGTGATTTGACCTTCGACGATGGGGTCCAGATTCATGCTTTGGCCTGCGATGCCGCTCATGAGCCCGTGGCACTCCTCGGTTTTGATAGCGAAGACCAGGATGAGGCTCTGCAGCAGGTTGTCGATCTCGACTGCTGGTATGAACGGAGCGGAGACCTCCTCCAGAAGGTCGGGGACATGGTCCTCCCCGAGCGGCTGCGAATCTTCGTCCTCCTGCAGGATTGCCAAGAGCGCGTGCTTGCCCGCCTGCGCCGCCTCGGCGATGTCGAACTGTCCGTCTTCGAGCTGAGGGAACTCTACGTGGCCGGTCAACGGCGCACCGTTCTGAGCGGGGTTCCGCCGTGGGACGGCGGCATCTTTGAGGGCTCGCTTGGCCATTGGCCCGGTGGCTTCGCCGGGGCGGAGCACGAAGAATCCCTTGAGCGTCTTTTCGACCGGCTTCGCATGCTGCCGGGACTGCTCTCGGCCGATGGCGATCGATTCAGTCGCCACCTGCGGCTCGATGGCGAAGTCGTTCTGCATCTCTTCTTCGAACGGGCGGAGTTGTGGGCCTGGCTGCCTGGCCATGAGTCGGCTCTGCCCCTGCGTGGCTCCCTGGATGTCGACCATATCATCGATGGCGTCCTTCGTGCCCTTCTCGCGCGGGAGGAAAATGCGCAAGCAAAGGCGGATGCGCCAGCGAAGCCTTCTGCTGCGGAGAACGGCGCTAGAGCACGCTCGCAGGGGGGCGAGCGGGATTCGCTCGAAAAGCGCGCTGTGCAGGAAAAACGGAAGTCGCAGGAGAATGGGCGAAACTTTCCGGGTCGCCCCACGACTCCACCTCCGTGCAATCCCTTCCAGAGAGACGTGCGCGACGCCTGACCGCGATCTTCCTGATCCTCGCCCTGACCCGCGTTTTGCTCTATGGGGTTCGTGCGAGTCCTGGCTGCCACTGTCCTGACGATGGCTTGCTCCAGGCGCTGCAGGTCGACCCCGACTCCATGCGGGCTGCTGAGTGGGCGCTTTTGCCGGGATTAGGGCCAGGCCTGGGACGGCGTGCCCAGCGTTGTTGGCATGAGCGGCGTGATCTCGCTCCACGGCAGCGCTTGCTCTCGGTGCCCGGAATCGGCCCGCGAGGCGTTCAGCGGCTCTTGCCGTGGATCCATGCTCGCCCGGAGCGAGAAAACTGAAGTGCAGGCCACACTGGCTTCCCTTGAGATCTCTCGCCAAGATCCTTCGCTCGCAAAATTCCCAGGCCTCTTGCAGGCCCCACCCGAAGCTTTGAGACAGCGGAGCAGCCTCGATGCAATTGCCCCCGGATCTGGTTCGCAAGCACGTCGAAGCCGCTTTGCTCGAAGACCTCGGTGAGCGGGGAGATCTGACGAGCGAGGCGGTCGTTCCTGCACAGCGCCGAGCTCGTGGCCGCATTTTTGCCAAGGCCGAAGGGGTGCTCTGTGGAATGCCTCTGGCGATAGAGAGCTTCCTCCAAATCGATCCCGAGCTAAGGATCGAGGTCCTTGCGCAGGACGGTGCCCATCTCGCCCCAGGGACCGAAATCTTGGCCGTCGAGGGTTCTGCGCGTGCCTTGCTTGCCGCCGAGCGAACGGCGCTCAATTTCCTGCAGCAGTTGAGCGGGGTGGCGACGCTGACGGCGCGTTTCGTCGAGGAGATTCGAGGCACTGGCGCCGTGGTCCTGGAGACCCGCAAGACCGTGCCGGGTCTTCGCTTCCTGCAAAAGTATGCGGTGCGGGTTGGCGGTGGAGAAAACCACCGCTTCGGGCTCTTTGACAGGATCCTCCTCAAGGAGAATCACTTCGCTCTCAGCGAGCACGGTGAGCAGCCGGAGGGCTATCGGCATGCCGTGGAGAAGGCCGTAGCCTTTGGCGGCAGTTATGGCCCGGTTTGCGTCGAGGTGCGTGATTTGGACGAGGCGAAGGCTGCGATCCATGGCGGCGCCGACGTCCTGCTGCTCGACAACTTGTCTGCCGATGTCCTGCACGAAACGGTGATGACCCTGCGCGCCTTCTGCCGGAGTGAAGGGCGTGACGTGCTCTTCGAAGCATCAGGCGGGATTACCTTGGAGACGGCGGCTCACTTTGCCGCAGCTGGAGTCGATCGTCTCTCGGTTGGGGCGCTCACCCATTCTGCGCCCTCGGTGGATCTGAGTATGTTGACCAGCGAGGTCCCCTCGGCATGAGCCAGGTTGCGGCGGGGGCTGAGTGCGCGCGCGGGCGCCCGGTCTTTTGGCTTCTGGCTCTTCTGTGGCGGGGGGTGATCTTTGCGGCCAGCAGCGTCGAAGGTGGCGGCGGTGGCGAGAAGAGCTTCCTCTTCATCTTCCTCTCCAACGGCATGCACGCGGCGGTCCATGGGATCCTGGCCTTTTTCATTGCCCTTGCTGTTCCTCGCAGCCGGGGCAGCTTGCTGGTGGCGCTGCTGATGACGGTTGTGCTCGGTGCCAGCGACGAGATGCATCAGTTCTTCGTGCCCGGCCGCACCCCCTCCTTCCTCGATTGGTGCACGGACATCTTCGGTGCCCTCTTCGGGGTTCTGGCCCGGCTCTGGCTCAGTGCTCGCCGCGAGGAGCGTCCCCTGCTCTGGCTCCTGCTTGGGCTCTCGGTGCTCTTTGCCTCGGCCACCGCCTTGGCCGAATCGCTGCACTAGCCTGCCAGCAGGGCGGCCGGACTGTCTTGCGAGGGGGGCGATGCCCCAAGCAACGTCCCGCGATGCTCGTGAATCCGTCCCAGATGCCGCTCTCAGAGCTGGCACGGTATTCGCTCCTTTCGCGGCGGCCGGCTTGATCGGCGCTTGGCTAGCAGGGTGTTTCACCCACCGAACTTGCTTGGTGCAGCCCAGCTCAGGTCGAGAGAGAAGCGAGAGCCAGGAGAGCAAAATGAAATACTTCGCATGGATCCTTTTTCTGACGCTGCTTCCTGTCGCCGAGAGCCAGGCGCAGGTGCGCATCGGTGGGGGCGTCACCATCCGCTTTGGCCATGGCGGCACGCGGATCATCCCGCGCGTGCACATCGACATTGGTGGGGGCTGCCGCGGTCACCGGCCGGCGCCGCCAAGGCCGCGCTGCGAGCCGGAGCGGCCGAGAGGTCACTACGTGATCGTGAGTGAGCGCGTGTGGGTGCCGCCGATCTATCGCTATCGGCGGGACCGCTGTGGGCGCCTCATCCGATACTGCGTGCGCCGGGGCTATTGGAAAACCATCGAACGTAAGGTCTGGGTGCCTGCGCCGCCGGTGCTGCAGCGGCCTCCGCTTCGAGGCCGTGTCGTCTACGGCCATTGAGTCCGGGCGATTGAAGCAGGGATTCGAGGAGTCGGCGTCGCTATCCTTCCGGGATGAGCGACGCCGACTCCGTGTACCAGAACCCTCTCGTAACCCGCTACGCCGGCCGTGCGCTGCGGGAACTCTTTTCCGCTCGTCGACGCAGCCTTGCTTGGCGTGATCTCTGGATCGCCTTGGCGGAAAGCGAACAAGAGCTTGGCCTTGAGATCTCAGACGAGCAGATCCAAGAGCTGCGAGATCAGCGCGAAGAGATCGATTTCGCCAAGGTTGCCGAATACGAGCGCGAGCTGCGCCATGACGTGATGGCGCACGTGCACCACTACGGAGATCTCGCTCCCAAGGCACGTGGCATCCTCCACCTTGGCGCCACATCCTGCTTTGTCACCGATAACGGCGACCTGGTTCTCTTCCGCGAGGCGCTGGCCGAGATCGAGCAGCGCCTCGCTACGGCCATGCACATGCTGGCGAAGCGGGCCCGGGAATACCGGGATCTTCCCTGCCTCGGCTATACCCACTATCAGCCGGCGCAGCCGACGACGCTGGGTAAACGCATCACACTCTGGCTCTACGATCTCGTCCTCGATCTGGGGGAGCTTCGGCATTTGCAGGCGACCCTGCCGGCTCGTGGGGTCAAGGGCACGACCGGGACCCAGGCGTCCTTCCTTTCGCTCTTCGATGGAGACCATGCCAAGGTCCGCGAGCTGGATCGCCTGGTGGCCAAGAAGCTCGGTTTTGAGCAATGTGTGCCGGTCAGTGGCCAGACCTACTCGCGCAAGCAGGACAGCCGCATCCTCAATGTCCTGGCGGGGATTGCCCAGTCCTGTGCCAAGTTCGGCGTCGATTTCCGGCTGCTCAGTCACGAGGGGGAGCTGAGTGAGCCCTTCACCGACAAGCAGATTGGTTCCTCAGCGATGGCGTATAAGCGCAACCCGATGCGCAGCGAACGCATCTGCTCGCTTGCCCGCTATGCCCAGTCGCTCGCGGTGACGGGCGGTTGGACCCACTCCACGCAGTGGCTCGAGCGCACCCTCGACGATTCGGCCATTCGCCGGATCAACCTTCCCGAGGCCTTCCTGGCTGTGGACGCTTGCCTGCTCCTGGTCGCCAATATCGCCGAAGGCATGCGCGCCTATCCGAAGATGATGGAGCGGCATCTCTGGGAGCAGTTGCCCTTCCTCGCAACCGAAGAACTGCTGATGGAGGGGGTGCGGCAGGGCGGCGATCGCCAGGATCTGCACGAGCTGCTGCGGGTGCACGCCGTCGAAGCCGGGCGCCGCATGAAGGAAGAGGGCGTGGCCAACCCGCTGATCGAGAGGCTCGAAGCGGAGCCGGCCTTTGCCTTCTGCCACGGCAAGATTGCCGAACTCTTGCAGCCGCGGCGCTTCATTGGCCGTGCTCCGGAGCAGGTCGACGAGTTCTTGACCGAGGTCTTGGAGCCGGCACTCGCGGGGCTGGAGCTTGAGTACGAGGACGAAGTGCGGGTCTGAGCCTGCTCCGGCGCGTGCTTAGCTCGGCGCCGACCGTCCTGGGCGCCGGCTTAGTTGCTGCTAGCCCCTGCGGCGTTCCTATCTCCTGCGTTGCTGCGCGCGGCGAGCGGCGAGGGCCTTGTCGAGCAGCTTCTCGACTTCCTCGCGGCGCTTGCCCTGCTCCTCGCCGGTCATGCGCAAAAAGTCCTGGAAGTCGCGGATCGCCAGGCCCCAGTTTTCGAGGCGGTAGGAGCACTTGCCGCGGTTGTAGTAGTGCGCGGCAAAGTTGGGCTGCAGCTTCACCAGCTCGTCGTTAAGGGTCAAAGCCTTCTGGTACTGACCGAGGCCGTAGTGCAGGTGCGCCAGCTGACCGAGGCAGTCGATGACCTGATTCTTGTAGAAGCTCCGGCGTTTGTCGGCCTCGGCTTCCTCCTGGAGGTTGAGGGTGCGGGCACGTAGGTCGCTGTAATGGGCAAGGCGGCTGCGCGCGTCCGCGATGTACTTCTCCCCGACCTCGATGGCCTTTTGTTTTTGCCTGAGCTGTGCCGCAGCTTCGAGCCCCTCGCTCTTGTAGGTCGAGACGATGAAGAGGAAGCGAAGGGCGGGATTGACCCCATCGCCCTTTTTCAGCATGGCCTCGAACTGCCGCTCGGCGTCGGCGATGTGCCGCTTGTAGAGACGTTCGTGCTCGGCGGCCATACCCAAAAGATGGGTGCGCTCGCTCGGCTCGATGTTGGACGCGCCCGCGGCTTCTCGAGCCTTGCTGGAGTTGCGGCGATTGCGGATGGCGAGGCCTAGGTGCGCCTGACCAAGGAAGAGCAAGCAGCGGTAGTCGTGGTCGCTGAGCGAGCGCAGCCCGTAGACCTTGCGCATCTGCTCCAGGGCTCGGTCATAGACGGCGCTGTTCTGGCGCGCCTGGCGGACGAAGATCTGACCTTTGAGCAGGCCCAGCTCGTAGTGCTCTGGCCGTAGCTCAAGGCCGCGTTCGATCTGATCGAGGGCGCGTGCGTCGTCGCCGCCGCGAAAGTAGATCTGGGCGTTTTGCACATAGGTGCCCAGGGTCAGGCCGTCCTCAGGGCCGCTGCTACAGGAGCAGAGTAGGAGCGGCAGGGTGAGGAGAAGGCCGTGCAGGTGGCCGAGACGGTGTGGGGTCATGGGGCGTCTCTCTGGAGCCTTGGCCCGGGCTAGGGCCCGGAGTGGATACGAAGCGAAAGAGCTTACTGGTGCTCGAGCAGGGCGACTAGTTCGAGGTGCTCGGTGCGGGGGAAGAGGTCGGCGCTGCGTAGCTCCTGGAGTCGCCAGCCCTGGCGGAAGAACACCGCCAAGTCGCGAGCCAGGCTTTTGGGGTAGCAGCTGACATAGAGGATGCGCCCTAGATTTGAGCTGGCGAGGGCTTGGGCTGCGGGGATGCCCAGACCCTTGCGCGGTGGGTCCAGCACTGCGATGTCGCCATCGAGAGCGGCGAGAACCGCAGGGTCGGTGGCGTCGGCTCTCTGCACCAGGACTCGGTCTGCGAGCTGGTTGCGCTGGACGTTGTGCTCGGCGTCGCGCGTGGCCTGGGGGTGGCTCTCGATGAGGATGGTTTTCTTGGCGCCGGCCCGGGCGGCGCGCAGGCCAAAGCTGCCGACGCCGGCGAAGACGTCGAGGACGACCTTTCCGTGCAGGGGCCCGAGCAGGGCCAGGGCTGGGGCGAACAAGAGGGACTCGGCTCGCCAGTTGCTTTGATAAAAGCTCCCGGCGGAGAGACGCAGCTGCAGCCCATCGATGTTGTCGATCAGGTGGTCGCGACCGAGTAAGGGCACAAAGCGCTGGCCCAGCACGCGGTTGCCGCCCTCATCGTGCAGGCTGCGCACGACGCCGGCGACGCGGAAGCCTCGCGGCGACTGCGTGCGCACTTGGCTAGCCCGTGAGCGGATCCTCTTGGCGAAGTCCTTCCCCTCGGGCCAGAGCCCGCCTTTGGTGACGATGGTGACCAGGGCCTCACCGACGAGCGGGAGCATCCTCAGATCGATGGCGCGCAAGAAGCCCTTGCCGCTCGCTTCCTGGTAGGGCGCTAGGCGGAACTGCTTGGCGAGGTCGAGGATCTCGTGGGCGAGAGTAAAGATCTCGCGGCTTTGCACCTCGCAGCTCTCCAGCTCGACGAGCTGGTGCGAGCCGGCGGCATAGAGGCCGGCGCGAAGGTGGCCATGGCGTTTGGCCTGCACCGGCCAGAGCAGGCGACTGCGGAAGTGGCGCGGTCCTCGCCGAGGCGCGGCGCTGAAGGGGAGGATGGGAGGAAGCTCTTCGGTGCCGAGCGCCGTGCGCAAGCCCTGTTCGACCTTGGCGCGCTTGGCCTCGAACTCTGCGGGATACTCGGCAGCGAAGCTGGTGCAGCCGCCGCAGTGGCCAAAGTGGGGGCAGGGACGAAAGCGCGGGCTCATCCCTGCTCCAGTGTCGCCAGGATACGGGCGAGCCGGGTGGGCTCGTGTTCAAGGCGAAGGCTTTTGCTGCGCTGGACCTCGACCAGGCCGGGGGCGCTGCCTTTGCGCTTGCGCACCCACTTGGCGGGGGTGTAGAGGATTTCGCAGGAGGGGCGCCCGCGGCCCTTGCTGAAATGCAGGGCCAGCTCGGCGGCGTCGAGGAGGCATTCGAGGGGGGCGGTCTTGCCGCGAGGCAGGCGCACCAGGACATGGCTACCGCCGAGACCTTCGCCGGCGTGTAGCCAGAGATCGTGGCCGCGGGCCTTGCGCAGGAGCTCGTCATTGTCACGGCTTGTGCGGCCGACCCAGATGGGTAGCTGGGCCTTGCTGCGGTAGCTGCGCCAGGCTCTGCGGCGCAGGGCCTTGTCGTGGGATTGCCGCGTCGGGCTCCGCCCCGGCGTTCGGCCACTCAGCTCGGCGAGCTCCGTCTGGAGCCGCTGCAGCGCCTTCGCGTCTTCGGGCCCCTGTAGCTCGGATTCGCGCTGCTCAAGCTCGGCGAGCTTGTCGCGGCGCGTCATGAGCTGGGCCAGTTCGCGCTCGCTGTGGGCGACACCCTCGCTGAGGCGCTTGGCTCGCTCGAAGCGCTTCTGCGCGTTCGCTTTGATCGTGAGCTTGGGGTCGAGTTCGATCTCGACCTGGACGCCGTCTTGAAACCAGTCTTGGACGCTAAGTGTGTCTCGCCCACGGTGCTCGAGATCGGGCTGCATCAGCAGGAGCTCGGCTTCTCGCCGCATCTCCTCGGCGCGGGCTTCGTTGCGCTGGCGTTCTTCGATCCCGCGTAGGCGCGCGTCGAGGCCCTTGCGTTCACGGCGCAGGCCGCGGGCGAGCTGACGGCGCAAGGTTTCGAAGCCTGTCCTGGCATCGCCGTCGACATAGTGGGCGATGCGCTCGGCGAGCCAGGTGGGGTCGAGATGCTTCTCTTCGAGAAGGCTGTCTTCGCTGCGAGGCGGGGCGAGGGCGGCGTCCTGCGTACTGGGTGCCTTGGGGATTTCCGGAGCCGAATAGCTGGCGCCTGGGACCAGGGCCTTGCGGCTGCCCTTGGGGCGCCGGGCGCTGGCGAGGATGCTCCCCTTCTCGTCGAGTAGGAACCAGTTGCCCTGGGGTCCGAAGCATTCGGCGACGAGAGAGCGGGGGGGGGCAGCTTCGCGTTCGAAGCGCAGCTCTGCCCGTTTTTCGCCAGGGAAGGCGCGGATGCTGAGCAGCCGCGCTGCGTGCAGTTCCGCTTCCAGTCGGCGCGGGGTCTCGCCCTCGATCCACTCGTCCTTGCGGTGCTGGATCAACTCTGGGAGGATCCTCGCGCGTTGCGGCGGGCCGCTGGCGATGCGCAGGCCGTTGCTCGCCTCGCTGAGGCGGCCGCGAAGGAAGAGGCAGAGGTCGAGGCTGCCGCCGAGGAGGCTGAGGCCGCGGAGCTCGCGTTCCTTTGGCTCGAGAGCATCGAGCGCGGCCTGCACCAGGGCGCAGGCTTTCGCGAGTTCCGCGGCGTCCATGGCTTCAGCTATCGCGGCCGAGCTCTTCCACCGGATCGTAGATCCAGAGCTGGGCGGCGTGCTCATACTCGATCAGTTCCTCGGCTGCGAAGAAGAGCTTCAGCTCTTTGGCGGCAGCCTCCGGCGAGTCCGAGCCGTGGATCAGGTTGAAGGAGTTGCTGACCCCGAAGTCGCCACGGATGGTTCCGGCCTCGGCCTTGCTGCCGAAGGTGGCGCCCATCATCTTGCGGCAGATCTCGATGGCGCCGATGCCTTCGAAGGCGAAGGCGACGATCGGCGAGGAAGTCATGAAGGAGACCAGGCCCTTGTAGAAGGGCTTGTCCTTGTGGGCGCTGTAGTGCTGAGCTGCGAGCTCGTCGCTCATCTGCATAAACTTCATGCCGACGAGCTTCATGCCTTTGTCTTCGAAGCGGGTCAAGATACGGCCGATAAGACCACGTTGGACCGCGTCGGGCTTGGCTAGGATGAGGGTGCGTTGCATTTCCATGGCGAGTTTCCAGATTGGGAGGACCCTGCGGGGCAGGTGCTTCTCGAGGCGGGGACACGCAGGCTATGCTCGCGCGGCCCAAGGGATGCGAAAAATGGCCCAAGACGATAGCCAGAGTCGGCGTCCGAATGAAGCACCGAGAGCGCGAGCCCGGGGCTTGGTGGCGCGTTGCTCAGCTTGGGGGCTCTGCCTCAGCGCTGCCCTCTGCAGCTTGGGCTGCCGTGTTCCCGATGCGCGGGAGGACGACTTCCTCCTACACAACGAGAGCCTGCTGGAGATGCTCGGCGCTGAGGTGGGGAACCGGGAGATCCGGCGGCGCGAGCTGATACGGCGTAAGAAGCGCCTCGAGCTTGCCCTCTCCCAGAAGCAGGAAGAACTCCAGGACATCGAGAATCGTGAGTTGCTGGTGCGGAGCCGGGTCATCGAGCAGCGTGGCGTGCTCGCGGCGTCCCTCGGTGAACTCACCAAGCTCGAAGCTGCGGTGGTCGCAAAAAAAGCGCGTGCCGATGCGGTCCGCAAGGAGCTTGCGGCCATCCAGGCGCAGGAGAAGCAGCTGGCGCAGCTCAAGGCGCGTGCGAAGACCCTTCCCGCTGAGATCGCGGCGCTGAGCAAGCAGCTTGCCGTTTTGGCGGCCAAGAAGAAGGAGCAAGAGGGCCGGCTGCCGGCTTCGGTGAAGAAGGCTGCAGCAGCGAAGCCCGCGGCGAAGAAGCCCGCGGCGAAGAAGGCCGCAGCGAAGAAGCCAGCTCCGGCGAAGAAGACAAAGCCCGCAGAGGCGAAACCCGCGGCGGCGAAGAAATCACCAGCAAAGAAGAAGGACGAATGAGCGAAAGCACGGACCCATCGATCTCCTTGGATTCCCTCCTCGAAAAGAGCGCATTGGCGGCGATGCGGGTGGAGCTTGGGCTGCTGACCCCGAAGCAACACAGCGATGCTACGGAGCTGCTCAAGGCGAGCCCTGAGCACTTTGATGGGGCGCGGCTCATCCAGATCTGCCTGGAAGGGCGCGCCGCTGACGATCAGCGAGTAGCCCAGCGTTCGCTGGGGACCCTGCGCTCTCGTTTTGTAAGCGATGGGGGAGGGAAGCGGCGTCGTCGTCCACGAGCCCTTCTCGTGCGGGCCGGGGCGAGCTTGACCGCGAAGCTGATCTTCTCAGCCCTCTACACCTTGGTCCTGGTCGCCTTGCTGTATATGCTTCACCACCACTGGCCTTCCATCGATATCTACGAGTTCGGTGATAAGGTCAGGCTCTTGCTGGGGCTCGGCTGAGCTCCTACGCCACCCCCCGAGTTCCGGCCGCCGACTCGGGTCTGAGCAGGCGGAGTTTCTCGTTCTCGCTAGCCCCGCAAGCGGCGTGCAAGATTTTGTGGATAACCTGTTGAAAAGGGCTGGGGCAGGGGCCACTATGCCTCGACTCGCAGCAGGGGACTGCTGTGAGTCGCGCTTTGCGCGCTGGAGCTGTCGACTGCGGCAGCCCGAGGAAAGGCACTGATAATCTGTTGATAGCTCCGTCCTCCTAGTGGTCGCTTGTTTTTCTTGCAGGCCCCTGCAAAAGAGGACGTATCGAATCCGAACGCTCCGAGTTGGGGAGGTGGAACCCCCACTTGGGAGTAGGATCCGAGTTCCCGAGATGCGCCTGCCTTTGTGTAGGCCATCCTTCGAGCCTGGATCCCGATCGATACCCGGGTGGCCGCTGCGGGTTGGGGAACTCCCCTCCCTAACCGCCCTCCCCATCCCGCAGCGGATCCCCCTTTTTCCTCGCCTCCCAGGCGAGGAAACTGGTCGGTCGGAAGGTGGACAAGCCCTGTTGGCGTTCGCGCCAGTGGGGCTTGTTTGTTTTTGTGGGTGGTGGTTCTGGGGCGGCGTTTCCAGAGCGATGTTTCTCGGGAGGGGGATGGCGCCGCGGCTGCTTGAGGTTTTTCTCTTCGGGGGCTTTTCTCCTCCGTGGCTTTTGCCTTCCTGGCCGGCTTTCCGGCTTCCATCCTTTCCCCACCCTCCTCTGGCGCGTAGCCTCGCTGCCAAGCGACTAGGGAGAGCATCCTGTGGGATTTAGACAAGGAGAGAGCGGTGGTAGAGGCTCGGGCCCTGCCCCGCGAGGATTCGGGGCCGGCGTCGTGCCGCTGCTGTCGCTGAGCCAGAGCCTTGCGCTCGCCAAGCAGGAGTTTGCCCGGGCTCGCCGCTACGGCTATCCATTGAGCCTTGGCGTCGCGCGGGTGGATCGGCTTGAGAACCTCAGCGATCTCTATGGAAAAGAGGCCCGCCCCTTGCTCTTTGAGCAGGTCGCCCGGCTCTTCCAGTCTCGATCACGCAGCACGGATCTCTTGGGGCGGCTTTCGGACGATCGCTTGCTCTGGGTTCTTCCGCACACCGAGCTGGGTGGGGCCCGCGTCGCCGCGGACCGCATGCGCTGTGCCGTGGAAGAGCTGGAGCTGCAGTCTGGGCAGCGGAGCATCCACGTCACGCTCTGCGTTGGCCTCGCCTGCAGCTTTGGGCAAAGCACTCTCTTCTTCGATTCTTTGCTGATGCAGGCCGAGCAGGCGCTTGAGCGGGCTCAGGGCCGTGGCGGCAATCTGGTCGAGGAGCATCCTCTTCCAGCTGTTCCTGATCCGGAGCCGCGAGTTACTGAGGGTGGCGAAGAGGGTGGCGAAGAGGGTGGCGAAGAGGATCGCGAAGCGGGTGGCCAAGAGAAGCGCTCGCCAGGGGAAGAACGCCGAGGCCCGTCCTCGTGAGCACCGAGGCGCCCCAGGTTCTCGGGGGCGGCTCGCGCGGTTCGCTGCTCTTCTGCGTCCTGGCCCTCCTCATCCTCCTGTTTTCCTGGGGGCGCAGGCTCGATACCCCTTTCTCCCGCGTTCTTGGCTTCGCTGACTGGATCGGCAATGAGAACGGGCGTTTTGCTTGGAACCACGTGCGCTATGGCTTTGGCGTCACCGGTGGGGCGCAGCTGCGGAACCTGGAGAAGGCGCCGCCGGAGGATCGCCTGGTCTACCACGCGCATCCGGGCACCCTTGATGCCCTGGTGGGCGTGGTGTTTTTGATCCTGGGGGACAAGCCTGTTTGGGCGCATCGTCTCATCCCCCTGATCGCGGCCCTTATCGGCTTATTGCTGCTGGCACGACTGGCGCAAGCGCTTGGAGTGGATCCTCCTCTGGTGCTCGGGATCTATGCGCTCTTGCCGATGAGCAATGTGCATGGGATCAATCTGAGCTACGAGCCGCTTTGCATCACCGCCATGCTCGGCTTGCTACTGCTCCATCAGCGGGGGTGGCGCTGGCGCTTGTTGCCCCTGCTCTGGCTCTTTGGGCTCATCGACTATCCGGTGCTCTACCTCGGGCCTTGGTTTGCGCTCGTTGCCCTGCTACGCCGGGAGCGCAGCTGGCTCGGCCTTGGGCTCTGGACGGGAGCTCTCGCCGCTACCTGCCTGGCGTCCATCGGCACCCACCTCGGACACCTGCTCTGGTCGATGGGGGGGCTGCGGGCAGGGCATGGGCCCTCCTGGGATGAATACATCCTGCAGGTGCTGAGCAAGGGCGCGCAGAGCCTGCCAGCGCTCGGGGACTTCCTCGCTTCCCAGGGCCAATTCCTGGCGCAGGGATACACCCTGCCGCTGCTTCTCTGCACCCTCGTCGGCTGTGTGCTCCTGGCCCGGGACGCGAAACGCTGGCCTTGGGCCTATGCCTTTGGCTTCGTCGCCGGGCTGCACTTTGTCGCCTTCCCGGCGCATGCCTGGCGCCATGACTTTTGGCTTTGCTACCTGGCGCCCTTGGTGGCGCTGGCTAGTGCGAGGATGCTCTCAAGGCTGCCTCGGCTTCTGTGCTACTCGGTCTTGCTCCTATCCTGCGTGCTGGCCACCTGGCGTTCGGAGCGGATCTGGCAAGAGCGAGCCGAGCCGCCGGTGCAGGAAATGGGGCAGGAACTCGCGGCTGAGTTCCAAGACACAGCTGTGCTCTTTGCCTTTCGGACTCCGGCGGCTTGGGCCCTGGAGTTTTGGCGTGAGCATCCGGTGCACGACGCGGAGCGCTTGTTTCTCCCTGGCGAGGAGGCCAAGGGTTGGTCTCAGCTCATCGAGGAGCTTGGGACGCTGGGGCAGATGGAACGACCGATGTTTGGGGTGATCCCCCAGAACTTTGCCAAGTTTGTGCCGCTGCTCGATGAGGCCTTTCCTGGGGCTAGGCGTGCTTCGCGCGGGCGTTTCCATGTCTGGGCGCTGGATGACTTCGTGCGCGAGCCAGGGCGTTCGCCCTATATGCGCGAAAAGCTTGGGGTTGAGGTTTGTGAACGTTTGGCGCGGAGAGTTCGGGCCTTGCGCGCATTGGTGCTGGTCCCTGCCGGAGCTCATTTGCATGTGCTTGGCCCCGATCGTTCCGCTCTCTTGTGGTTTAGAAGTCGGCGCCTGAGCACGGGGCCGCTGGCCGAACTCGATGCGGAGACCAGAGCCAAGGCCTATTTGGCGGCCTTCGATGGCAGCGGCTCGGCGGTAAAGCTACGCAAGAGCTTTGCTAGCGATCTCGTTCTTAGGGAGCTTCCTCTTGGGTTGCGCGTCTTGGTTCGCGTCCCGCGCTGAGCTGGGTTTGCTATGAGTTGAACTGGCCCGTAACAATGCCCGGGTCTCAAGTTGAAAGGGAGGGACTGGGCCATGACGATTCTCGGGCGATCTACAGGAGCCTTCCTCGGCTTGGGAAGTCCGTTCTCGGACTTCGATACCAGTCGCTTCGTCGTTGTCGCCCTGCCTTTTGAGGGGAGTGCTGGCGGCCGCGCTGGGGCTCGGAAGGGTGCAGCCGCCGTATTGGAAGCTTCCAAGCGTATCGAGCTCTTTGACGCTGAGAGCTTCGTCAACGCTGCGCGCTACGGCATTGCTACGATGGAGCCGGAAGTGACGGCCAAGGACCCTGGGCAACTGGCGCACTGGACCCAGCAGCTCGCAGATGCCGTGCCTGCCAGCAAGCGGGTGTTTTGGCTCGGAGGCGAGGGGAGCATCAGCTACGGGCTCATCCGCTCCTACTTGGGCCGCTATCGCGATCTGACGGTGCTGCAGCTCGACGCCCACCCCAACCTGCGTTCGGAGTACCTGGGCAAGGTTCACCACGGGCGCATGACCGCCTTCCACAGGCTTCGCGAGGACCTGCCGATCGTGCAGGTGGGAGTGCGGAGCATGAGCGAGGAGGAGGCCGACCTGACCGACAAGGGAAAGGTCACGACCTGGTTCGCCCATGACATGCAGGGGCGCAGCTTCGAGTCGGAAGTCGTGCCCGAGCTACTGGAGTCGCTCTCGGACCATGTCTACGTCAACGTCGATATGACGGTGTTCGATCCCTCGCTTTGCCCTGGGGTCAACTTGCCTGAGCCTGGTGGCCTGGCCTGGCGTCAGGTCTTGAGCCTGCTGCGGGCGGTGGCCAAGGAAAGGGATATCGTCGGCATGGATGTGGTGGAGACGGTGCCCTTGCCCGAGCAGGAGGTCTCACAGCTGGTGGCGGCCAAGCTCATCTACAAGGTCATGGCCTACCTCGGGCTCAACCGCGGTTGGCCTACCCTGACTTGAGTCTGACTGAGGTCCTGCTCCTCTCTTGGCCTGAGCCCGCGTAGGGGCCAGGATGATGCCGTCCCGGCTCGCCAGCCCCGGTGCGAGCTTTCAGGCCCCGCTGTTCGCCACCCGACTGGGAGGAACCCATGGAAGTCCTGATCGCCGAAGACGAACGATCGATTGCGCTGCCGCTCGTTGAGGACTTGGAGGAGGCTGGGCACAGCGTCCGCTGGGAGAGCACGGGAGCGCAGGCGATGCGGGCGGTGGATGAGGCCGTCTTCGATGCGATCCTGACCGATGTGCGCATGCCGGGAGCTTCCGGCATCGAGCTACTGCAGAAGGTCAAGGCCAAGCGCCCCGAGACTGAGGTCATCGTGGTGACCGGGTATGCCACCGTCGAGCAGGCCGTTGAGGCCATGCGCTCGGGCGCTTTCGACTACATCCAGAAGCCCTTCCTCAACGAAGTGCTGGTGGAGCGCCTGGAGCAGATTCGGCGGCTTCGCGAGCTGCAGGAAGAGAACGAGCGCCTGCGCAGCGAGATCGACGGCAAGGAAGAGCCTGAGCTTGAGAACTTGATTGGGCAGTCGCGCAAGATGCTCGACGTGCTCAAGCTGGCGCGCACCGTTGCGCCTTCGGACACCACGGTCCTGATCGAGGGGGAGAGTGGCACGGGTAAGGAGCGCTTCGCGCGGGCGATCCACAAGCTCAGCGATCGGCGCCGCGGCCCCTTTGTCGCGGTCTCGGTGGGGGCCCTACCGGAGAGCCTCCTTGAGGACGAGCTCTTTGGGCACGAGCGCGGCGCCTTCACCGATGCCGCGAAGGCGCGTAAGGGGCGCTTCGAACTGGCCAGCGGCGGCACCATCTTCCTCGACGATATCGACGACATGCCGATGAGCGTGCAGGTCAAGCTGCTGCGCGTGTTGCAGGAGCGGGAGTTCGAGCGCGTCGGTGGTGAGAAGACGGTGCAGGTCGACATCCGGGTGCTCTCGGCCACCAAGGTGGCGCTTGAGGAGCGGGTGCGCGAAGGCAAGTTTCGCGAAGACCTCTTCTACCGGCTCAAGGTCGTGCCTATCCAACTTCCGCCGCTGCGCGAGCGCCTCGACGACATCCCGCTGCTGACCGCGCACTTCGTGCAGCGCTTCGGCCAGGGCGAGAGCTTCGAGGTCAGGCCTGACGATCTCGACGCGATGATGCGCTACGACTGGCCCGGCAACATTCGGCAGTTGGAGAACCACATCGAGCGGGCGATTGCGCTGTCCGGCGGCCAAAAGGCCCTGCGCGTGGAGCACCTGCTTCCGGAAAGCCTGCAGCCGAGCGAAGTCCGGGCGGTGCCGCCTGATCAAGAGAAACGCACCCTGCGCGACGTGCTCGTCGAGGCGGAGAAAGCGCATCTCCGCCTCGTGCTGACCTCCCTCAGTGGCCACCGCACCAAGGCAGCCAAGGTCCTGGGGATCAGTCGCAAGGTGCTCTGGGAGAAGCTGAAGGACTACCAAATCGATGTTTGAGTTTCTGTCTCGCTCCCTCGCTGGGCCTCAGTGCTCGATACTGCTCGCGCTTCTTTCCTGCAGCACTGGGGCCAGCAGCGGAACGGGCGGAGCTTCGGCTTCAGAGCTGGCTCCGGACGCGGAGCTGGCTCAGGGCCAGGGGCAAGCTCAGGATGTGGAGGCGGCCGCGGCGCCCGCTCCCCAGCCTCGGCAGCTGCCGCCGCCGCGCCTGCCCTTCCAGGCGCTTCTCTGGCGGCACCAAGGGCCGCAGCTCGACGCGGCTTTTGCGGCCGCTGTCCACAAGTCCGGGCTCACCGGTATCTGCATCGACCAGGGAGAGGATCCTCGCAAGGCGCAAGAGCTGGGCCTGCGCTTCTACCTGGACCACGCTGCCGGCAAGGGCATCCTGCATTTGCGTGAACAGGCCTGGCGCCGCATCTTCGAGCGATACGAGAAATCCCGTTCGGCCCTCGACCTGCAGCGGCCGATGCCGCTCTCGAAGGCGAGCACCCTCGCCGAGCTGCATCGACTGGTTGAGGAGCGAGTGTCGCGGGCCGGCCCCTTGGCGCCTTTGGCGATCTCTCTCGATGACGAGATCTCGACGACTCGGCTGGCCAACCCCCTCGACTTTTGCTTTGCGCCCGAGAGCTTGACTGCCTTCCGCACTTGGCTGCAACGGCGCTACGGAACGCTAGAGAAGCTTGAGGAGTATTGGGGACGTGAGATCCCGAGTTGGTCGCAGCTCTTGCCACCGACAACGGACCAGGTTCGGATGCGCGAGCTGTATCAGCGTCGTTGGCCGCGCAACCTCTGCGACTGGAACGACCATCGCGCCTTCATGGATTGGCAGTTGGCCTCGGTTCTTAGCCGTCTCTGCGAGCAGTCGCGAGAGCTTGCTCCGGGGGTGCCGGTGGGTTTCGAAGGCGGCCAAGCTCCCTCGGCCTTTGGCGGCTTCGACTACGCGCGCTTGCTAGATCAGGTCGACTTCATCGAGCCCTACGACATCGGCGGCACGCGGATGCTGGTGCGCTCCTTCGCCAAGCGCGGCACCCTGCACTACGAGACCCTGTTCCCGGCCAATGAGAAGACGCCGGCGCAGCTCAGCGTTGCCAAGCTCTATGAGGCTCTGGCCCATGGCCTGAATGGGGTGATCGTCTGGAGTTCTGGCCTGTTCTTTGGCGGGGAGAATGCTGCCCGGCTCAGCAGCTACGGTCAGCTGCTTGCGGCCGAGCTGCCGCGTGTCACTTCGCAGCGGGCGGCCGAACTCGCCGGGGCGCCGCTTTATCCGGGCAGCATTGCCATCCTTGAGAGCCAGGAGAGCGTGCGCCTGCACTGGATGCTCGATTCGGCGAAGGACCGCAGCACCTGGCTGCGCCGCTTCGGCAGCTACGAGGCCAAGCACTCCAGCTCCCAAGCTGCCAGGCTTTCTTGGATTCGGCTGCTGCAGGATGGCGGCTACGCCTTCCGCTTCGTCAGTCCGCGGCAGCTGATTGCCGGTGACTTTGGGAAGGGGCCGGCGCCGCGTGTGCTGATCCTCCCTTCGACTTTGGCGCTCTCCGAAGCGGCGCTGCGATCGATTACCCGCTTTGCCAGCCTCGGCGGCTTGGTGATCGCCGACGAAGTGCCGGGCCGCTACGACGAGTCGCTTCGCTTGCGAGACTTGTCGCCGCTCGATGCCTTCTTCGGCGTCGTGCGCAATGGGGCTCGGCGCTATTTGCGGGAAGGGCGTTGCTTGGAGCATGCTCCTAAGGCTCCGTCTGGCTTGCCCTTGATCGAGACGGGCTTGCAGCCCCTTGGCTTGACTGCTTGCGAGCGGGTCGGCGAGGACGCCTGCCACTTCGAGCGCGGTTTTGGCGAGGGTAAGGCTGTCCTGCTCAACGTCGAGGTCAGTCGCTACTGGCAACTGCGGCTCCAAGAGGAGAAGCGCGGCTTCGTTAAGGCGCGAGAACTACGCCGCCGTCTCCGCTCCTTGCTTGAGCAACACCGAGTGCTTCCGGTCGCCCTGGCCCAGGTCGAGGGCTACCCGACGATTCTCCAGCGGCAGTTGCTGGGAGAGGGGCGACGCAAAATCCTCGTCGTGCGCGCCAATTGCTTGGAGAACCCGGCGCTCTTTCAGAAGCTCGTCGAAGAGGGGCCGCGCCCCATGAAGCTGACCCTGCCGATTCCGGCGCAGGTCTACGATCTGTGGACCGGCCGCCGCATCGGCGTCGGCGACCAGATCCAGACAAGCCTGGATCCGTTGCGGGGTAGCTTCTTCGTGGTGGAGGCGCTTTGAACGCTTCCCGGCCTCCCGAGCTGCCCTTGGGGCCGCCGCTGACTCCTGTGCTGGGGACACCGCTCTTCTCCGTCGATTTGCGGGCTGACCCAGAGCTATGGCTGCTCAGCGATCTGCATTTGCATCCAGGGGATACTGCCAGCTTCGAGGCCTTCGATGCCTGGCTCGATGCCGTTCCCGCTGGGGCGCCGGTGCTGATCCTCGGCGACCTCTTCGAATACTGGTGCAGCGACAAGCAAAGTCGCGATCCCAGGTGGCGGCCCCTGCTCGACCTGCTGCGCCGACATGTTGAGCGTGGTTTGCGGATCTGGATCCTGCACGGTAACCGCGATTTCCTGCTCGGCAGCAAGTTCGAGCGGGCGACGGGCGCCGTCGTTGTTCCTGGCGGCCTCCTGGTCCAGAGGCCTGGCGACATGCAGCTGCTCTGTCTGCACGGGGACGAACTCTGTCTGAATGACCAGGCCTACCAGAAGGCGAAGCGGCGTTTGCGTTCCTGGTGGATGCGTCTCTTGAGCCGCTTGCTGCCCTACGCCCTCAGCAAGCGCATCGCGGGTGGGCTCCGTGAGCACAGCGGCAAGGCGATCTCGGCCAAAGAGCCGCTGTCGATGCGGCCTAGCCAACGGGCCTTTCGCGAACTGCTGGCGTTGCCGGCCCAGGAACTGATCTTTGGGCACATCCACCGAGCCGGGCACGGCCTGTGGCCGGAAGACCCCAAGGCCCGCCGCTATCTCATCCTGCCTGCTTTCGAAGCCGAGGCCGCTGGCCACGCTCGCCAATCCAGCAGCCAGCCGATCCGCTACTGGAGCCAGGGCCAAGAGCAGCCCTGGCCCGAGGATGAGGAACTCGGCGCCTGAGGGCCTCGCGCCGGTTTACGAAGTCTGGAGCTTCCTCTCGCGCCGCGGCTAGTCGAGGCGCAGCGGTTTTGCGTCGCCGGTCTCGGCGAAGGCTTGCATCTGCTCGTGCACTTGGAAGGCGCGGGCGATGCACTGGTCGGAGTTGTGGTATTCGTAGCGGCCGAAGCGTCCGACGGTGACGATTCCGGATTCGTCGAACCACTTGCGCACGCGGGCGATGCGCTCGTTGAATTCAAGGTCCTGGTCGATGTAGGCGAAGCGGGTGATCTTTGGCTGGGTGATGACCAGGTCCGAGCGGCGCAGGAGCTTTTGGCCTTCGAGTGCTTGCGCCAGCCCATCGAGGAAGGCCTGATCCACGCTGATCTGGCCGCGGAAGGTGAGTTCGGCCATGTAGCTGACGTGCCCCTCAGGCGCGTTCTTGGGGCTGTAGTTGCTGAAGAAGGTGACGCGGTTGGCTGGGCCCTGGTCGACGAAGGGCAGGTAGATCCACGACAGGTCCGGCAGTTCCTTGTCCGACTTGAGTCCGAAGAGCACGTTGACCAGGGAGATCGGTTCGAGCTTGGCGATGTCCGCACGCAGCCACTGCGGCAGCTCTTCGATCGCGTCCTGGATCAGCGGTAGCGGTACCGTATTGATCACCCGGTCGAAGTCCTCGTCGTTGACGCGCCAGGCTTCGCCCTTGCGCACGACGCTCGTGGCGGGGCTGCTTAGGCGGATGCTGTCCCGAATGCTGCTGGCGATACCGTCAGGGAGGGCTTGGAAGCCCTTGTGGAGGGGGAACCAGAAGAAGGCCTGGTGGGTGTAGCCCTGGGTGTCGATGCCGACCGCCGCCTTCAAGATGTCGTCGATGGGGGCGTCGGGCACCCGCCCAGCGACCCAGCTCGAGGACATGCGCCGTAGGTCGCAGCTCCAGATCTTCTCGTTGTAGGGGACCATGAAGTGCTCGGCGAAGCCGCTCCCCATCTTCCACTGGATCCAGTCGTAGAAGTTCTCGGGGCAAGGCTCGCCGTTCTTGCGGCGTTCCACCGACTCCAAATAGCCCTTGAGGCAGTCGAACTTGGCTTCCGGGGTCAAGTGCCCGACGCCGTTCTCGAAGGGGTAGGGGACGTAGCGGTGCTCGTGCCAGAGGATGCGAGTGTTGCGGTTCTTCTGCACCAGCTGCTCGCGGCCGACGCGATCGAGCATCCAGTCGAGGATGCGCTTGTCCTTGGAGAAGAGGATGTGGCCGCCGACATGGTCGAAGGTGAAGCCGTCGTGCTCCGAGGAGCGGCAAAGGCCGCCTAGTTGCGACGAACTCTCGAAGATGCTTACGTCATGACCGTCTTCTCGGAGAAGGCGGCCAAGCGTGAGGCCGGTGACACCAGCGCCTAGGATCGCGAACTTCACAGGATGATTTGTGGGGCTACGAGAAGCGGGACGGGGAGCAGTTGAGCCGAGAAGTCTACCAAGCCGCTTCCCGAGTCGCGCGGCACTAAGGCCGCGCTCTTGGCGCCCCCCATGACAAGGGCAGCGCCTGTTCGAATTCGCGGGCATCGAGAGCTTCCTTCCATGACCTACTACTGGGCCAGGCAAACCACGAAAACGGGGACGCTGATGCTGGGCGGCATCTTGCTCGGGCTTTGGGTGCTCACGGGCGTAGCTGCGCCGCAGGAGCCGATTGCCCGGCCACTTCGCATCTTTTTCCGCGGAAGCCATGCGCAGACGGAGAGCTTTCGTGCCGCCTTGGCCGAGCACTGCGCTAGGGAAGGCCTCGACTTCGGGCGCAGCTTTTCCCTGCGCTCGCATCGGCTTGGAGGAGAAGAACGCCTGCCTCCAGCGGGCCACTGGGACCTTGCTATTGGCTACTCCTGGCACACTGTGGCCTCGCGGCGCGAGGAGCTGCAGCCGCTTCCGGGGCAGAGCCCCGAGCACCCGGCCCGGCTGTTGCGTCTGCTGCCCTACGTCGTGGCGCCGGCTACGACAGGGCGCTTGCAATCGCTGGAAGAGCTTCCTCCCGGCGACAGTGAGGCGGAGCTCGCCCCCGATCCGGTGGCCGAGCACCCCTTCGGCATTGCCCTGGCGCAGCTGCGCAGCGCCGGGCAGCTGCAGAGCCTGAAGCGACTGCTGGCTGGCTTCTCCCGGCATCATCTTTTGAAGAGCGAAGCCATCCGGCGGCAGCGGCCGGGCAAGGGCGCTTGGCTCTGCTTCCTCGCCCAGCAGGGCGATGTGCTGCCGCCCAAGGCTCGGCTCTACGGCGCTCGCTACTACGCACTCTTGGCAAAGGGCGCCCACAAGCCGCAGCTGGCCGCGGTCGCGCTGCGGCTCTTCCTTGCCGATCCTGGGGCGCGAAACATCGGCTTGGCGCCAGAGCCCAGCCTCGCTGTTCGCTTTGCCCCGGCCCCAAGCCGGCAAGAGATTGCCTCGGTCCTGGGGAGCAGGCCCCAAGCTCAGGCTCCTGAAGGGGAACGGCCACCGAGCTCTGACAGCGTTGAGTTCCTGCTGCTATTGGGCTTTGGATCTCTCTTTGTGGTTTTGGTGCTACGCAGCCATCGAAAGCTGCGGCGGGCCTGATCCTGGGCGCGAAGCTGCCGAGGCGTTAGCGGATTCGCAGCAGCTGCGCTCGCCAGGGGCCCTGGGCATCTGCTCCCAGCTCCCCCAGAAAGCGGCGGCCGTCCTGGTAGTAGCCAGCGGTCTCCTTCAGCCCTGGGTGCCGGGCGGCGAAGAAAGCGTTGATCTGGGCAATGAGCAGCTCGCGCACGTACTTCGCTAGGCAAGAGGCCGCGGCGCAGGGGAAGGCGAAGGCTTCGGCGTTCTCGCTGAAGATCAGTTCGGCGCCACGAAAGACGCGGTAGCGGGAGCGCTCCTTGCGTTCTTCCAGGATCTCGAAGCCGCGCTGTGGCCAGGCCCGTCGCAGCAGCGGCAGGTAATGCGCCCGCCCGCCGTGCCGGTCGACGACGATTCGGCGCTGGCTCGGGCCCTGTTCACTGGGCTGGGCGTCCAGGTTGATACCGATCACCGGTAGGCTCGCGTCGAAGTGAGCCAGGCTCTTGTTGTCGTGCCGCTCGATCAGGCGATTGAAGGCCATGACGTGGACGCTGTGGAAGGCCACGGCGCGCAGCGAGACCTCGGCGCGGCGCAGGCAGCGCTCCGCCTGGTGCAGCTCGAGCTCGAGGGTGGGGGCCTCGTTCCACATCGGTAGCGGCACGTCCGCCGCATCACTGTACCAGGGATAGTCCAGCCACCACTCTTGGGCGCCATGCACATCGAGGCGCAAGAGTTCGGCCAGGTTGCTGGGTATGGCTCCGTGCCGTGCGGCCAGGAAGCAGAGGGCGCTGCGTTCGAGCTGGGCGCGGCCACTCTTGCCGGTCTTGACCTTCTTGCTGTCGTCGACCCGGATCCGCCGGTCCTTGCGAGATGTAGCTTTCCGGCAAAAGCCCGCATCGAGCAGGTCCCAGGGGTTCTGGCCGCTGGGTCCCTCCATCAGGACCCCGGCGACGACAAGGGGGCCGAGCAGGGGGCCTAGCCCAGCCTCGTCGATCCCTCCTAGCAGTGCTCGCGCTTCGGATTCCAAGCTCAACTCCCGTGGCCGATCTGGCCGATCAGTGCCGGAGAATAGAGGTCCCGGGCGACGCCGACCAAGGAGCAGCCGATGAACATCCTCGTCCTCGTGCGCAACAAGCCGATTCGTGACCAGGTCGTTGTCGGGCTGCAAAACTTTCCCGAGATCACGGTCGAGATTGCCGAGGGCTTCTCCGGGCTGAATCGGACCCATCAGAAGCGCTTCGACGCGGTGGTCATCGGTTGCACTGATGAAGAGCCGGAAGGGATTCAGCTGGTGGAGCGCTTTCGCAGCCACGACGAGAGGACGGAGCTGGTGGTCGTGGCCGAGGCCAAGAAGGCCAAGGTGCTGATCAGCCAGCGTTCCCGCTTCGACATCACCTCAGTGCTGCAGGACCCGCTGGATCCCGAGGATTTCTTCCGGGTTGTCGCCCGGCTGAGGCGCAACGACTCGGCACCCGCCGGGCGGATCTGAGAAAAGCCGCCAAGGCGGCCCTTCCTTCGCCTGGCCAGAGTCGCGACACTCCTCGCAAATGTCCGACTCTCAGCCCCGCCAAGCCCAGCCCCGCACCCGCCTCTTCTTTGAAGGGCGTTACCGCAAACTCGTGCGTGGGCTCCCGCAGACCATTTTCTACTGCCCCCGCTGCAAAGGGCGTGGCTGCCGCAACTGTGGGCGCTTCGGCAAGCTCACCAAAGACTCGGTGCAAGAGCTGATCGCGCGCAAGATCCTCAGCTGGTTTCGGGCCCGCAAGGGCAAGTTCCACGGCGCTGGGCGCGAGGACCTGGACGTGCGCATGCTGGGGCAGGGCCGCCCCTTCGTCTTCGAGGTCCTGGGTCCAAAGCGTGGCGATGTGGATCTCGGCGAGCTCCGCGATGCGATCAACCGCTATGCCGAGGGCCGCATCGAGATCACCGCCCTGCGTCCAGTGCCGCGGCAGCGCGTCGCCCAGATCAAAGAAACCCGCTCGCGCAAGATCTACGCCGCCCTCGTCGCCCTCGCGGGCGGGAGCGATGCCGATCCAAAGTTCGCCACTCGGGTCGCTGAGCTTGTCGGCCGCAGCATCGAACTCACCCAGCGTACCCCGCAGCGGGTTGCTCACCGTCGTGCCGACATCGATCGCAAGCGCGAGGTCTTGATCCTGGATGCACACTTCGAGGAGCCAGAGCGGCTTCGCATCGAGATCGATTGCCAGCATGGCACCTACGTCAAGGAGTGGGTCAGCGGTGAGCAGGGCAGAACTCAGCCCAGCCTCGCGGACTTGCTCGGCTGCGCTACGGCCTGTGTGGCGCTCGATGTCCTCGAAGTGCCGGGACCCTTTCCCGAGATCGAGGGTGCGAGAGAAGGGGGCCAAGCCGCGCCATCCTTCGAAAACCCCTTGTCCGATCCGCTCTCGCCCGCGCTGGCTGAGGACCCTTGGGGACTGCTGCCAGAGAATCGCGAACCCGAACCGATGGGAGGGCAGCTGGCGGAGAAGAAGCCGGCCAGCTCAGCGCCGCAGGAAGAACAGCCCGGCGGCGAGGAGCAGGAAGGTGAAGGGCAGCCATAGCTGGCCGTCCTTCGCCGGCAGACCGTAGTCGCGCTGCAAGGGCAGGGCGATGGCCTGGCGTCCCGCCGCGACCGACCGCCCCTCGGCGTCGAAGGCCTCGAGATAGATCCAGGGGCGAGGATCCAGGGCGATTTCCGTAGCTGGCCAGAGCAGGTCGAAGAGCTGGCGCTTGTCGATGCCTTTGGGCACTGCAGTCATGAGCTGGCGCAGGGAGATTTCGGCTTTTTGCTCGCAGGGGAAGCGCAGGGTCAGCATGCCAAAGATGTCGGCGACAGTGACCTGCAAGGTCGCGGCGTGGACGTCGCGCAGTCCCAGTCGCATGGGTTGGCTGTCTGCGAGCAGGGCCTGGAGGGCGTTGGCATCCAGACTCTGGGGGCCGTCGAAAAAGGCTTCGGCCTCGCCCAGGCACGGAGGGTTGCGCAGGATCCCGCTCTTCCAGTCGCGGCAGGGGAGGACGATGCGAGCCTCCTCGCTGAAGGGCGGCACACCGAGTCGGTCGCTGCCGATGGCGAAGAGGACCCGGCCCGAGAGCCCGCGGGGGGCGGGCACCAGCACCGGATCTTGGCTGCTACTGGCGATGGCCTGGCGAGCCAGTTCTTGGACGGCCCGAGATTCGGCGGCGAGCTCAAGGCTCTCCTGGTGCAGCTTGCTCGCAGGACCCAGCTGGGTCACTAGGAAGAAGAGCGGCGGCAGCGGCCCGCCGAGAGCTGTAGCCCCGGCGATGGCCAGCTTGGGCGCGTAGTAGTAGCGCGCACTCGAACGCTGGTCCTGGCTGCTGGCACTGGTCGAGGGCAGGGCGACGACGAAGAAGATGGCGACCGCGAACAGGGTGCGACCGAGCTTGCGACGCAGGGTGAAAGCCACCAGCAATAAAAGCAGCAGCGGCGCCACCAGGGCAATCTGGACCCCTGGTTCTAGGAAGTCGAGGAAGAGACCCTGGACGCGGAAAGCTGCAAGGGGCTGGAAGACGGCCGCCTGGTAGCCGCCGAGGCATTCTCCCAAGACTGCGTAGCGCATGAGCAGGACCAGGGCGAGTGCGATGGCCCAGATCCAAAGGCGACCGAGCGCCGCTAGCCCACGGGTGAGGAGGGGGCGATTGTCGAAGTGCACCCCATAGCCCAACTCCATGGCGAAGATCAGGGCTGGAATCGTCAGGCAGAGTTCCTTGCTCAGGCAGCCGAGGAAGAAGCTCAGCAGCACGGTGGCGAGCCTGCAGCGGCCTTCGATGTGCCGGCAGTACAGGATCAGCGTCAGCAGGTAGAAAAACGTCGCGTGGGTATCGACTCTGCCGACCATCCACTGCAGAGCTTCGCTGTGTCCTGGATGCAGGCACCAGAGAGCCACTGCCGCCAATGCCGGTGTCGCCGGTAAGAAACGCCGCAGTAGGCGATAGGCGAGAAGGCAATTGAGGAGGTGGACCAGGACATTGGCCAGTAGCGGCCAGAACGGCTTATTGCCGCCGATCCAGGCATCGATGGCGATCGAAAGCGTGATCAGCGGTCGATGGAAGAGGGCGACGCGCAGGGCGTCGTACTGGGGAGCCACGAAGTCCTGCCAGACCCGGTCCCAGTCCTGGACATAGTGAAGGGCCAGGAAGTCGTCCGAGCGGAAGGCCAAGCCTCCCGGCCACCAATACCACAAGGCAAAGAGGAGGAGGCCGAAGAGGCGCAGCTTGTTAGCGCGCTGGTCAAAGAGTTGTCGCGGCCGGGGCGTGGCCGAGGGCCTATCGATTCGGGCCCGTCGACGAAACATCGCTAGATGGAGGCGCCGATAATGGTGGCTTCGCAGACCAGCTTGCCTTGGGCAAAGACCTGCATCGGAAGCTGGGCGAGACGCGAGCGGAAGCGGCCGCCAGAGGCGACGTAGACCAGTTCATTGGGGGGGACAACTTGGCCGCGGAAGCGCAAGGACTCGACCCCGCCGAAGCCGATGAGATGGTCATCGGGGAGATCCGCCAAGAGCTTCCAGAGGATGCTCCCGACCTGGGCCGCGCCTTCGATCATCAGGATGCCAGGCAAGATGGGATTGCCGGGGAAGTGCCCACGGCACCACCAGTCGTCTTCGCTGAGTCGTTTGGTCGCGACAGCGACCTGACGTTCGTGGTCGACGTGGACGACGCGGTCGACCATCGCAAATTCGTGGCGCTGCGGTAGCAAGCTACGCACGCGGGTTTCCTCGATTGCGGTCTTCTCGAAATCGATCTCTGACAGGTCGACGAAGGGTTGTTGAGCCATGGGGGGATTTGAGCAGAAGCGCGCTGGCGGATCCACAGCGAGGGTCAGTTGGACTCACGGCTTGGTGCTTGAGTCCTTTTCTCGGTGAGTCATCTCAAGGCTTGGGCGGAAATGGCCCTTGGCATAGCGACTTTCCTTGCGGCGGCGACATGGCTGTGTCGGCTTGTTGCCCGAAGCCGCGGCCCTGGCCGATAGAAAGGGGACAGGAGCGACACATGAGTTTTCAGGGCAACCTCCAGAGTCTGGGTCTCTTTGATGTTTTCCAAAACGTCCATCAGAACCGGAAGACCGGCACCCTGGTGGTGAGGAGCGAGCGCTCAGAGCGATTCGTTCATTTTGACGATGGCTTAGTGCATTTGGTCTCCTATGGCCGTGGGCGAGGTCTTCCTATCCGGGACTACCTCCTAAAGCGTGGCTACGTGGCTAAGACCGACCTGGAGAAGGCTTTGCGGGCTCGTGGTCGCAGTCGGGCGGCCCTGCGCAGTTTCCTCGCCAAGCTCGGGATCCTCAGTGAAGAGGACTTCTCGGCGGCGATGCAGGAGCGCGTCGAGGATTTTCTCTACGAGTTGCTTGGCGTTCGTGAGGCGCAGTTCGAGTTCGAGGAGGGCAAGCCACCCTCGGGCATCTTCGATCTTGAGCAGAAGTCGCTGGGGCTGCGCCTGGATCCCGCGCCGATCGTCATGGAAGCGGCCCGGCGCGATGACGAGTGGGGGAGGATCCGCAAGGTCGTGCAGAGCGATCGCGACCTCTTCGTGCGTCTGGGAGAGGAAGCTCCCGAAGACGATCCGGATATGCAGATGGTCTGGAGCGTTCTGGACGGGCAAACCGAACTGCGAGAATTCGGGCAGGAGCTGCCGCTCAATGACTTCGAAGTTCAGAGTATCGTGGCGGAGCTGGTGGAAGCGGGCTTGGCCCGTGCCGTTCATCCCGCCGATATTCCCAGTCTGGCCCGGCAGGCCATCGAAACTGACGATTATGAACGGGCTCGGGTCCTGCTCGAGCACGCGGTGGAGATCGAACGCGGCGACCACGAACTGCGGAGGATGCTCGCAGAGACCTACGAGCAACAAAACCGGCTGAAGGACGCCGCCGCGGCCTGGGCCGTGCTCGGCTACCAAGAGTCTATGGATGGCGATGACGCCGAGGCCCTTAATGCCTACCAGCGGGCCGTGGCCTTGGATCCGGTTGATGTCGGCCTGCGCGAACGTTGCTTTGAAATCCTGGGCCGGGTGGGGACGACGGGCGAGGTGCTCGAATCCGCCATCGACGTGAGTCAGGGCTTCTTCGAGCTGGGGCTCTTTGATCGAGCTGTCGAGACGCTTGAGTTGGCCATGCAGCGTCCCGATCTCGCCAAGCGCCCGGGGCTTCTCGGACGCATCGCGCGTATCGAGAAGGACAGTGGCCAGCCGCAGCGGGGCTTTGAGAGGATGCTCTCCGAGGCCTTGCAGGCCGAGGAGAGCGGTGAACGCGAACTTGCCGAGGCCTTCTACCTGGAGGCGCAGCGGGTCTTTCCTGAGAAGGGGGAGCTTCGCCAGCGACTCGCGGACCTGCGCAGCCACAAGCGCGAGCGCCAGCGTCGCGCACGGCGACGGCGCATGTTCCTGGCGGCGGCGGTGCTGTTGTGCAGTCTGCTGAGCCTGGCCCTGGTGGAAGAGCTGCGTTTCTCCCTCGAACTCGGTGCGGTGCTGCGTTCGAGCGCCAGTGCCGTGCTGGAAGGGCGGGGCACCGAGGCGATTCAGGCGGCCTGGCGAGTTCGTGATGCCCACCCGTTTTCGCCGACACGGGCTTCGGTCGATCAGTTGGTGCTCGGACTGGTGGACGCGGAGATCCTGCGCCTGGAGCGCGAGCGTTCGAGTGGGCGCCTGCTCAGTGCCAAGCACGGCTACCAGCGCTTACAAAACGTCGTTGCCGATCGCATCGAAGTCCCCGGTCTTGGGGCGCGTGCCCTCCGGGTCCAGCGCCAGAAGCGGGTCTTTGATGCCTTGCAGCCCTGGTTCCTCGGGCATGAGGAACTGGGCCGTGATCCCGCGACTCTGATCTTCGAGCGTGCCGATGCCGATCAGGTGCTCTCGCTCTACGCTCGCCTCTGCGGCCGCGGCCGCGAACTGGTGCGAGTGCGACTCACCGAACTCAAGGTTGCCGGGGTTTTGCCGCTCATCGTTGATCGCTATCTGGACGGGGACCGCAGCCCCCTGGTGATCGATGGCAAACAGCTGAGTACCGAGCTGGCCATCTCGACCCTGGCTGGCCTCATCGACCGTAACGACGCCAAGGAGCACCTTGCCCTAACCGAGGCCTTTGGCAGCGTGCTCGATGAGTTCTACGACGATCGCGGGCGCAAGGCCTTGGCGCGGAGCCTCTTGCCCTGCTTCGTCGAGCTAGAGGGGGAGCCACCGGCCCAGCGGGAAAAGCTCGAAGCGATGCTACCTTGAGCTTGCCGGCCGCCTAGGCCGGGAGGATCCACTCGCCGCGTGCCATGACCCCGGTGATGTGGGCACGGGAGGCGGCATAGACCAGCTTGGTGTAGGGGCTGGCTTCTTCGCCCAATAGAGGATCCTCTAGGTCGAAGACCACCAGGTCGGCGCTCTTGCCGGGCTCAAGCGTTCCACACTCGTCCCCAAGACCCAGGGCGCGAGCTCCTTCTCTGGTCGCTAGTGCCAGGGCGTCTTCGGCGGAGAGCGCGGCTTCACCGGCGACGAGCTTTTGCAGGAGAGCAGCGGAGCGCAGCTCGGTCAGCATGTCGAGGCGGTTATTCGCCGGTGCCCCGTCGGAGCCGAGGGCGATGCGCAGGCCCCGGCGGAGGAAGTCGTGCACGCGAGCGATGCCGGAACCGAGCTTCAGGTTGGTGGAGGGGCAGTGCAGCACGGCGGTGTCGCTCTGCACTAGAAGATCCTCTTCGTGGGGATCTACGTGGACGCAGTGGGCCAGTCCGGTGCTCGGACCCAGTAGGTCGAAGTCGGCCAGTGCTTCGATGTAGCGTTTGCCGAAGCGCGCCTCGACGGCCGCGAGCTCGCCGGGGTGTTCGCTGGCATGGGTGTGAATCCTCGCTCCGGCAGCTCGTCGTTGGCCGAGCTGGCGCAGGAGATCCTCGCTGCAGGAGAGCAAAAAGCGCGGGCCGTAGGCGATTTCGATGCGGCCCTCGAAGCCATCCCAATCAGCTTGCAGGGCTTCGGTCTCATCGAGGGCCTCTTGGCTGCTGCTGGCAAAGCCCGGGGGATAGATGGCCTCGTCTAGGTCGACGAGGGAGGCGGCGACGATGGCGCGCATCGGTGTGGCCGCGATCTCCTCGAGGATGTAGCGCGTCCCGCGAACACTCTCGATGCTCTGGAAGCTGGTCACGCCACTGCAGGCGAATTCTCTCAGGGTCAGCTCTGCGCTCTTCCTAAGGCTCGCCTGGTCGTGGCCATGCTCCAGAGGCCAGATCCGGGTCTGCAGCCAGTCTAGGAGCGGCAGATCCTCGGCCTGACCGCGAAACAGGGTCTGGCAGAGGTGGACGTGCCCCTGGACGAAGCCGGGGCAAATCGTCCGGCCGTTGAGCTCGACCTGGGCTTCGCCCGGCTCGGCTGTGAGCTCGCCTATGGCGGCGATGCGCCGGTCGATGATGCGAAGGTCACAGCGACGAGGCGAAGCCCCGGGCACCATGGTCAGGAGGGTGGCGCCGCGGAGGAGCAAGCTCAGAGGTCCTGGATCTGGATCTGAACTTTGAGATTGGAACTCAGGTCAAGCTTGCCCGCTCGCGCGATCGGCCAGCCGAAAAAGTTGAGGGGTTCGCCTTCGATCGGAGGGTTGAGGGTCAGGTCACGGCCGCGGGAGATCAGGATGCGGTCCGAGTCGAGACCACCGAAGCAGTCTTTGCGCTTGCCGGGTTCTTCTTCGGCCATGGCTGGATCGAAAGGCATCCAGCCGAGGCCGGGGAGATCGAGGCGAGCCCAGGCGTGCAGAACCCTCGGCTCATAGGCCTGTAGCTGTTCGTTGGCGGGCAGGCGGTAGCCGAGTTCGAAGGAGGCCGGGATCCTTGCCGCTTGGCAATGGGTGATGAAGTAGGTGGCGATATCGATACTGTCACCGACATGCTCTTTCATGATCCAGGCCAGGACTCCTTCGCTGTAGCGACTGGAGGCCAGTCGATTGACCGGCGGTGCCGACAGGGTCAAGAGGTCGAGGGTGTCGTCGTAGATCGCCAGAACGCGTCCGTCGATCGTAGGGATGCGCGCGGTGCGTTCGAGGACTTGCCGTGCCAGGCCGGGGATCACCGCGCGGCGTGCCGGCACCAGCCAAGGAGAGTCGAGCTTGAGCGTGCCGTTGCTGATGAGCCGCTTCGGGGCGAAACGCTCGACGCGGGTCAACTCGACTCGGTAATAGATCTCGAGGGGACGAGATTTTGTCGGGGTGCCGGTGACCGAGACGATGTTGTTGCCGAGCTTGTCGAAGCGCTGCTGCGCCTCGCCGCCCAAGGCGGAGAGTTCAAGGGGGCCGCGTGTCTGCTGCGCATCGGAGAGTGGGGTGGGCATCCAGATCGTGGCCTGCTCAATGCCCGGAGGAAGGGCGTGGAGCGTCGCGCGCATCTCCATCAACAGGCGGCGCTTTTTCGGGTAGGGCCCGGGCTCGAAGGACGAGCAGCTGGGGAGGAGGGTGAGAGCGGCAAGCACCGTGCTGGTGACAAGCAGAAGGAAGAGGTGGCGCGGGCGAGTTAGCATGGCGCCATGTTTGGCGGAATCGCAGTGCGCGGCAAGCTTCTGGTCTTAGCGAGCGGTGGGACGGAGGGTTTACTTCGGATCGTCGAGTTCGCCAGCGGCGAGTTGCGCTCCAACATCGTGGTCCCGAGCGTCTCGGGAGGACGTGTCGAGGCCGGAGGCCTCTGCCTCGACGAAGACGGCAGCCTTCTTTTGGCCGACGGGGCTGCATGCCAGATCCGGCGCTTCAGCGCCTTCGGCAGTGAGTTGGCAGCGATTGGTCTGCCACCGGAGAAGAGCCAGCCCCGGGATCGCCGCGGGCTTCCGGCGCAGGCGCGAGGTTTGGCTATGGACTCGCATGGGCGCCTCTGGGTCAGTAGCGGCGACCGGCCACGGGTGCACGGGCTCCAGGTCTTTTCGCCGAAGGGCCAGTTTCTGCAGTCGATTCCGGCCTTTGGCGCCCGCGATCGGCTCTACGGCCCGGGCTACGCCGTGCGCATTTTTGGGGATCGAGTTTGGCTTGCCGATACCGGCAACCAGTGCCTGCAACAGTTCCGCGATGACGGCAGCTTCTTCGGTTACTACGAGCTAGAGAAGCGTTGCGGTGCTGCCCGGCAGCCTATCGACCTGGCGCCTTATGCTGGGGGGCTGGCCGTGCTCTTCCTCGAGCCTGAGCCACGCGTCTTTGCCCTCGACCGGGAGATGGAGCGGGCCGAGCCCCTGGTCTTGGGCGGCCTGCAGCTTCCTACCGGGCTCGCAAACGGTCCAGACGGCGAACTCTTGATCGCAGACCGAGAAGGCACACGGCTGAGGATGTTCGCCCAGGGCGAGTGCCGCGAAATCCGCTTGCCGCTCGACTGAGGGGACTGGGCTGTTGGGCTTTGATTCGGCATCCAGCTGCTGCCTTGCAAGTCGGGCTCGATCTTTGAACACTTCCAGGTCCAAGCAGCTGGAGTCCACATGAAGTCTGTGCTGAGCCTTCTTCGCAAGAGCCTTCCCTACCTCATTGGCATTGGTGCCATGGCGCTATTGCTCGCCTGGCTGATGGGGGTCTTCCACGACAAGGTCCCGATGCAAGCGCCGCGAGAGACCCGGCGCTTGGCTCAGGATGAGCCACTGCTGGAGGTCCAGGCTCGGAGCTTTCCGTTGACCGAGTCGGTGGTCGGCACCGTGCGCCCGATTGCTGAGACCCGCGTCGGCTCCAAGATCCTTGCCCGCGTCGAGAAGATGCACATCCTCCGAGCTGGGCAGAAGGTGGAGCAGGGTCAGTTGCTGATCGAGCTGGACGATAGCGATCTGGTGGCGCGGCTCGAAGAAGTGAAGGCTGCGGAGCGGGCCGCCCAGGCGGCGGCCGAACAGGCGGCGAATGATCTCACGCGCAGCAAGAAGCTCTTCGAGAAGAAACTCAAATCTCAAGAAGACCTGGATCGTGATCGGACCCGGGTCCGCACGGCAAAGGCCGAGGTCGAGCGAAGCGCTCAGATGGTCGCGGCCGCGCGGACGGCCCTGTCCTATGCCCGAATCAAGGCGCCCTACGCCGGGGAGCTGGTGGACAAGCTGGTCAATGAAGGGGATCTGGTTTCGCCGGGGCAGGCGCTCTTTGTGATGTATGACCCCGCCCGCTTGCAGCTGGTCGCGCCGGTGCGAGAGAAACTCGCGGTTGCCCTTGAGATCGGGCAGAAGGTCGATGTCCACATCGAAGCGCTGAACAAGGACTGCGAGGGCCGAATCGACCAGATCGTGCCGGAGGCGCAGCGAGGTAGCCGCTCATTCGAAGTCAAGGTCTCCGGCCTGTCTTCGCCGGAGCTCATGGCCGGAATGTTTGGACGCATGACCCTGGGGGTGGGGACAGGCGAAGAGCTGCGGATTCCGCGCAGCGCCATCCAAGCGGTGGGGCAGCTGCGCATGGTCTTCGTCGTGGATGCGGAAAGGCGGATCCTGCGGCGTTTCTTGCAGCTAGGCAAAGATTTCGGTGAAGAGGTCCAAGTCCTCGCTGGCCTAAAGGCCGGTGAGAAGATCCTCTTGCACGCTGGCAAGCAGGGCTAAGTCCATGACCGACGGGCCCCAGAAGCAGGTGCCAGCGAGCGCCGAGCAGAGTTCCTTCACCCAGAGGATGGTCGAGGTCTTCCTGACCGGAAACTTGACCCCGCTGGTCATCCTCGTCTCGTTGATTGCGGGAGCCTTCGCGCTGCTCCTGACGCCGCGTGAGGAGGAGCCGCAGATTGTCGTGCCCTTGGCCGATGTCTACATCGAGGTCCCCGGCGCCAGTGCCGAGGAGGTCGAGCACCAGGTCACGACGCGGCTAGAAAAACTCCTCAACCAGATCGACGGCGTCGAGCACGTCTACTCGATGAGCATGCCGCACCGGTCCATCGTGACGGTGCGCTTCTTCGTGGGTGAAGGGCGAGAGAAAAGCCTAGTCAAGCTCTACAACAAGCTGCAGAGCAACGTCGACCGTCTTCCCCGCCAGGTGGCTGGCTGGGTGGTCAAGCCGGTGGAGGTCGATGACGTCCCCTTGCTCGGCATTACCCTCTGGTCCGAAGAACTCGACGACTATGCCTTGCGGCGGGTCGCCGAAGAGATCGAGACTCGGGTGCAGGCGGTGCCGAACACCGGCAGAACCGAGATCATTGGTGGCCGTCCGCGCCGCGTCGGCGTCTATATCGATCCGACCCGCCTCGAGGCACAAGGGGTCCCGCTGGGGCAGGTACAGCGGGCGCTGCAGGCGGTGTCGACCTCCTTGCCAGCGGGCGGCATCGATACAGGCGGCGAGCGGGTGCTGATCGAGGCCGGGGCGCTGCAGATTCCCGTGCACGAACTGCAGCGGCTGGTCATCGGCATGCGGTACGGGGCCCCGGTCTACCTCGAAGACGTCGCCGAGGTGGTCGACGGCGCCAGCGAAGTGAGCAGCTACGTCCGCATTGGTTTTGGAACCCATGCCGGCGACGATGTTCCCGAAAGTTACCGCGATCCCAGCAAGGACTACGCCGCGGTTACTGTCGCGGTCGCCAAGCGCAAAGGCAGCAACGCCGTTTGGGTCGCCAAGGATTTGCGCAAGCGCGTCGAAGAGCTGCGACAGGAGATCATCCCCGAAGGCGTGTTCATCCACTACACCCGGGACCATGGCGAGACCTCCAACCACAAGGTCAACGAGCTGATCGAGGGCCTCGTCGTCGCGATCATCATCGTGATCGCCTTGATCGCGCTTTCGCTCGGCTCTCGCGAAGGGCTGGTGGTCGCCACCGCGGTGCCGATCACCTTCGCTTTGACCCTGCTGGTCAACTACCTCGCCGGGTACTCGATCAACCGCGTGACCCTCTTCGCGCTGACCTTGGCCCTCGGACTCGTGGTCGACGATCCCATCGTCGACGTCGAGAACATCCACCGGCACTTGGCGATGCGGCGCAAAAAGCCGCTGCAGGCGGTTCTGGACGCGATCAACGAGGTGCGGCCGCCGATCATCCTGGCGACGCTCGCGGTCATGGTCAGTTTCCTGCCGATGTTCTTCATCACCGGCATGATGGGGCCCTACATGCGGCCGATGGCGCTCAACGTGCCGTTGTCGATGTTCATGAGCCTGGTTGTGGCCTTCACGGTGACGCCCTGGTTGAGCTACCTGGTGCTGCGCAAGCAGCACGAGAAGCATGGCGGGGACGAGCCGCTGACCGATGAGCATGCCGAGATGCCGGTGGATACCGAAGGGCTCATGTACCGGGCCTACGCCGGGACCATGCGGCCGCTGCTCCACTCTCGAGCCCTACGCTGGCTCTGCTTGTTGGTGACAGCGCTGCTCTTTGGGGCTTCGGGCTACCTCGCCATGGGGCGGCAGGTCCCGCTCAAGATGCTGCCCTTCGACAACAAGAACGAGGTGCAAGTCGTCATCGACATGCCTGAGGGCAGCAGTCTGGAGCGCACCGAAGCCGTCGCTGCTGAGCTTGCTGCACGGATACGGGGCTACCAGGAGGTCGTCGACGTCACCAGCTACGCGGGCACGGCGTCGCCGATGGACTTCAACGGCATGGTGCGGCACTACTACCTTCGGGGCGAGGCGCATCATGCCGACCTGCGAGTCAATCTCGTGCATAAGGAGCTGCGCGAGATCCAGAGTCACGACTTTGCCACCCAGCTGCGGCTCGAACTCAAGCCGCTGGCAGCAGCGCATGGCGCGCGGATCAAGGTGGTCGAGACCCCACCTGGACCGCCGGTGATCGCGACGCTGACCGTGGAGGTCTATGGACCGCCGCACATCAAATACCAGCGCCTGACGGAGGCAGCGGCGATGGTGCGGGAACGTCTAGACCGCGAGATTGGGGCGGTGGATGCCGACGACAGCGGCGAGGCGCCGCAGAAGGTGCTGCGCTTCGTGCTCGACCGCGAGAAGGCCGCCCTGCACCAGATCGGCGAAGCCCAGGTTGCCCAGCTCCTGCAGACCGCGATTCAGGGCTCGCAGGTGGCAGTGCTGCATCACCTGACCGAGTCGCATCCGCTGCCTCTGATCCTGCGTCTACCCAAGGAGCTGCGCAGCAGCGTTGCCGAGCTCGAGCGCATGCGCGTGGTCTCGCCGGCTGGCGACGCCGTGGCCTTGGGTGAGATCGGTCGCTTTGTCCAGGAGCAGCGGCAGCCGACGATCTACCACAAGAACCTGCGGCGTGTGGCCTATGTCTTCGTCGAGGTCGCCGGTCGCGCCCCGGCCGAACTCATTCTCGACATGCAGGCCGATCGGGTGGCGGAGTCTGAGCTAGCCTCGGCACTCGCGGCTGCGCCGCAAGAGCAGCGCCCGCTGGAGCAGCGCAGCTACTTCAACAACGGCTCGGCTATGCCTTGGGCGGTTCCGGAGGGCATAGAGCTGGACTGGTCCGGCGAGGGCGAATGGCAGATCACCCTGGATGTCTTCCGTGACTTGGGGCTGGCCTTTCTGGCCGCCTGTCTCGGGATCTATGTGCTGCTGGTCTACGAGACTGACAGCTACTTCCTGCCGCTGATCCTGATGCTGTCGATCCCCTTCACGATCATCGGGATTTTCCCGGGCTTCTGGCTTCTGCGCATGATGGCGGACTCGCCGGTGCCCGGCGTCGAGAGTCCTGTCTTCTTCACGGCGACGGCGATGATCGGGATGATTGCTCTCTCGGGCATCGCTGTGCGCAATGCGATCCTGCTGATCGAGTTCCTGCACCGGGCGCTAGACGAAGGTCGCTCCCTCTTCGACGCCATCCTCGAGAGTGGTGCTGTGCGCTTCCGGCCGATCTTTCTGACGGCTGGCACCGCAATGTTGGCAGCCCTTCCCATCACCCTCGATCCCATCTTCAGCGGCCTTGCCTGGGCGCTGATCTTCGGACTTCTGGTGTCCAGTGCCTTCACGCTGATCCTGGTGCCGATGGTCTACTGGATGGTCTACGCGAAGAAACACGCGCGCCGCGAGCAGTAGCCGGGCGGCCGCGCCTTCCCTGCGCCCCCCCGGTACCACTGAACTCGTCTGATTGGGGCACTTTTGCTGCCCCGATCAGACGACCTCAGTGGTACAGGGGGCGACCTGTGCATCACTCGGGGCGCCGCCCCCTCATTGGCCTGGCTAGCGACCTCCAAACTAGACCCTCAGAACGCGGATAGCCTGAAGCGCCTGCCTTTCCTCGCGGCATCGTCGCATGCCTGCAGCTTCCGCATTCGACGCGCGGAATCTAGGTGAGCGAAAACAACGATTGCAAAAAAATAGAGGCGAACATGGTAGTTATTTCTCTCCCTGGAGCCCTGGCGTGTCTTTTGATTGGCTGTGTAGCCCCCTTAGCTAGGTCCCAGACGTATTCCCCTCCTACCACCCCAGATCTTTATGAGTTTGCTGGCGATGCAGCAGATATGTTGTTGTGCCTGAAAAAACACGGAGCGCCTCTAGACTGGAATCGAATTAAGTTGGTTCAAAGTCTTGTCTCTGGGAGGAGCAGTTCGGCAATTGCCCTAGATGACCTCCAGGCCAGCCGCGTTCGACTCATGGTCAAGGTCAGAAACGGCGTGGGATACGTGCAGGCGAGTTCGGCTAAGGTGGACGATTTTACAATCTATGCTCAAACGATGCACAACGATACCAGGACTGACCCTGTGCACGGCGCCCAGCTTGTTTATCAGTCCAAGAATACGAGTAATGAGGTTCACTTTGAAAGGGGGGGGTATTTGTTTACGAGCAATTGCAGGCGCAGCCTCCCCAGGGGCGCCTGCGCTTTATTCCTCGCTCTCCTTGGGGAGAGGGGTATGATCTTGCTCTTCCTCATAGTGTCGATCTTGGGTTGTTCGCTGCGATGCTGTACCATGAGGCGAGTCACTTGGAGGATGAGTATTTCATCCCCGACTTTGCTGCGGGAGTGTCTGGCACCAAATGGATGCCTGGCCATTTGAGTCGGAAGAATGCTTGTGAGACAAGGGCCATCAAGGATGAGCTACAAGTTCTGGGGATGATTCTTAGTGGTAAGTACCTGGATTGCTGTCCGCTTGGCTCTCCTCCCGACAAGGCAAAGGACGAGATCCGGCGGCGCATGAAAGATCTAAGAAAGTATTTAAAGTTGGTCGAGCCCAAGGACTAGAGCAAGGAGTTCAAGTGATGATAAGTATTGTATGTCGCGTAGCCGTAAGTGCTTGCCTGTTTCTTGTCCTAGGGCTCAGCTCACCGCTGGCTCAATCCGATTGGCGTGGGAGCGTTGTGGTGGATTCTTCTTGCGAGACGGTAGGGGGGGAGCTGCGCTTCCTGCAAGCGTCTGCGGAATCACGGGATCTGTCTTGGCGCTGGGCTCCAACTTCCTCCCCCGCGAAGCTGATTCAGACCCCCTACCCTAGCGCTACGTTCTTGGCTGGAGGGGTGTTATTCCTTACGCCTAGCAAGGCGCTTGTCTCTGGCGCTGACGGGGGCGCTGGGGTTATATATCACGTCGTATTGCTTGATAATGTGACTCCCCGGCGCGCAGTGTTTTCGGCGCCAAAGATGTACCCGGGGCGAGATCTCATGTACCTGCGCTACAATGCGGCGGATCGCAGGCTCTATGCTGTTGACCAGCGTTCCTCTGAGATCGTGTTTGCGCAATGGCAGGGGCCGGGTTCTCCGTTGCCCTCCGTGTTTTCCCGGGTCATAGGCTTCCATCAGGCGAGTTTTTCTGCGAAGAGGGGGTTCATCGCCCGCCCGCCTATTGGCGTTGCTGGAGTCCTGATTATCCCAGATGGGATACATGGGACCGGTACCCTCTTGGCGACGCAGGACGGGGCTACATGGAAGCTATCGGGGTTTAGGAGCGCGGCTGGGAGCGGGAGAGCGAGGTCGGTCTGGGCGTGCCGGTCCGTTGAACACTCAATCTCGACCGCCAGATTACGATTCGAGGCAAAGGGGACAGTGATGTTCCAAGTGATCGACAGTGTGGATGCATCTGTCCATTATGTTGGTGCAGTCCCTGCTGATCCCGGATATCTGGATGTCAACTTTCAGCCAGCATTGACTCCCGGGCGAACCTACTTGGTCAAGGATGTTCTCCTTGGGGCGATTCAGGACTCGTTCGTGCCAAAGCAGCGTTTTGGCGATGTGACGGCTTCGATCAGTATCCAGCCAGGAAGAGGCCAGTTGATCGATCGCCATGCCAAGATCGGTTCTCAGCTCTTTTCAGCAGGAGCTACTGTTACGATGAGCAGTGCTTCATCTACTGAGCGCTCGCTTCCTTCGCAGCTCTGGGTCGCTGTTGCTCCTGGTGGCCAAGACCCAGCCGTTGTGATGCTGCCAGGTGGAGGAGCTGTTCTGACTGCTCCTGACTTCATCGTGCCCTTCGACTGCCTGGTCCGCTCTGGGTCAACGTATGGCAGTGGCGGAGCTTTCTTGCCGATCGCAAATGACCCTGGCTTGATCGGGACGAAATTGTGCTTCCAGGTCGTGATCACAGATCGCGAGCTGAATGAAGTGGCTGCGACCGATGTGTTTTGCACGCTGATAGGCGGCGTGACCCAGGATGGGCGGCGGGTTTCTCCCCCTGCGCTTAACAAGCCTAAGCGTATCAGTCATGAGCACGCCTTGAGGTTGTTCAAGAATCAAGCTACTCGGAAGGTAAGCGTGCACGAGGCATTAGGCAGTTCCAAGAGTGCTGTAAGAGCCAGGAAGATTCGCAAGTTATTGTTAACTCCGGGTCAGAAGAAAAAGTAAGCGCGCTCCGGTAGCTATGCCCGATAATCGGTGTAAATGATTCTCGACTGGTGAGTTTATTACTCCCTCTTCCCCCCCCCGGCGAGCTGGCGGGCTGGATCGCGGGCTTCAGGTAACGGGGCGGGCGCTGCTGTCTCAGCCGAGTTCGGACAAGCTGGACAGGCTTGCCGTCTCCCGTACCGAGTCCAGATCTTCCTCCTGCAAGCGCAGGATCTTGAGCGCCTCGGGGCGTAGCTCGTGTCCGCGATAGGGGTGCCGTTCGCAGACCTGGTGTGCGAGGCCGTTGGCCACGTGGACCAGGCAGCCGAGGGCCCAGGAGTCGGGATCCTTGCCGGGGATGTGGTGGTAGAGGATGCCGTTGCAGAGGTTTCGGTGCAGGTTCCAGGCCTTGGCCAGAACTGCGCCCACTTCGGCGTGGGTGTAATGGAAGACCTTGTGCTCGGCGTGGAAGAGGTGGAGGCCTCGCTCTTGCGAGATCTGAATGGCTTGGGCGTATTGTTCGGGCGAGTTTTCGATCAGTAGGATCTTGCCGATGTCGTGCAAGAGCCCGGCGGTGTAGGCGACTTCTTCGTCGAGTTCGAAGTCGAGCGGAGAGAGGCGAGCCAGCTCCTTGGCGGCGACGCCGACCTTGATCGAGTGGTCCCAGAGATGGTCGAGGTCGAAGTCGGCGACGCCGTCGCCCTTGTCGCCGAATTCTTGGAGTATGGTCGCTTGCACCACGAGGTTGCGCAGGACGCGCAGTCCAAGGATCGACACTGCGTGGGGGATGTCGCAGACCTGGGATTTGAGCCCGTAGATCGAGGAATTGGCCAGGCGCAACACCTTGCTGGCGATAGCTGGGTCCTTGGCGATGACCTCGGCTGCCTCTGCTGCAGAGCCGTCGGGATCATTAACGATCCTATCGATCTCGAAAAGTGTCGTCGGGACCGTCGGGATGGTGACGGTCTGTTCGATTTGCTCACCGAGCTCTCGGAGGGTCATGGTCATATGCTTTACCTGATCTCTCGCTCTTATCGGCGAGGATCGGGCCCTCCTTGTGCCAGACTGCTCCTGTCCTCTGACTTGCCTTAGCAGGCCTCTTTCAACCCCTCGCTAAAGGGGGGCCAGCTCAACGCAGTTTGGTCCAAGCGCTACTTGCGTACTTGTTGTCGCGCAGTTCTTCGGCGCGGAGCAAGATGGCCGAGGGTAGTGGGCCGGCCGGCTCAAGCGGGAGTCCCAGGGCGGCGGCGATGGCTTCGGAGAGGCGGGCTTCGAGTTCGGGGATGGGGGGCTTGGCTTTTAGTGCCGCGGTGAACGGGGTCAAGGAACTGCGCCCCAGCATCAGAGAGCCATGGTGGAGGACACGCTTGCCGCGTCGGCGCTGGGCACTGCCGAAGAGCTTGGCGCCGTCGGCATCGACTAGGTCGAGCCCGGTCGGGCGGAAGAAGCACCAACGCAAGAGTTCGGGGCTGGCGTTCTTGGCCCTAGCGCCATCGCCTTCCTCAGCGATGCGGATGCCTGTGGCCTGGATCCCAGCGATCATCGCCTTGTTGAGCAGCTCATAGCTCTTTTGCACCTGCTCGGGTAGCGCATGGTCCGGCAGAGCCAGGCTTAGCGTGAGCTCTTTGTCGTGCAGGATGGCGCCGCCCCCGGTCGGGCGTCGGACCCGGTCGAGGCCGCTGGGCAAATCGGCGAAATCCCGGTGCTTTTGGAAATAGCCGAGCGAGAGGCAGGCCGGTTCCCATCGATAGAAGCGGAGCCAGGATCCATCGTCCTCGAGCAGGGCTTCATCGAGAGCCAGGTTGTAGGCACCGGAGGCGGCTGCGCAGGGCAGCAGCTTCAACGGTGCCGGCTTGTTTGCAGCGGCGGGACGCTCAGGCATCCTCGCCAGAGACGAGATTGTTGTAGGCGTCGGCGTCGAGCAGCTGCGCCATCCCCGAGTTGTCGCTGGGGCGAACCTTGATGATCCAGCCCTTGTCGAAGGGGTCGCTGGCGAGGATGTCGAGTTCGTCGCTGATTTCCTCGTGCACTTCTTCCACGACACCGTTGACCGGTGACATCAGATCGGAGACGGCCTTGACCGACTCGATTTCGCCGAAGGGCTCGCCTTGTACCAGCTCTTTGCCGGGTGCGGGCAGGTCGACGAAAACAAGGTCGGAGAGGTGGGCAATCGCAACGTCGGTGATTCCGATGGTGATCAGCCCGTCAGCCTCAAGGGCCCACTCGTGGGACGTTAGGTACTTCCGGTCGCTCGGCGCGGCCATCTCTCTACCTCAGCTTTGGCGTTTGTAAAAGGGCAGCGCGACGATCGTGGCCGTCTCTTCACTGCCGGGTCGAATTTGGAACTTCAGCTCAGTGCCTTCTTCAGCAAGGTCACTGCGCACGAAGGCAGTCGCAATGTTGCAGTCCCGCACCGGCGAGAAGCTGCCGGAGGCAATATGTCCGACATCTTCGCCATTGTGCAGAACGCGATAGCCATGCCGGGGGACTCGGCGACTCTCGGTCACTAGGCCGATGAGCTTGCGGGCCGGGCCCTCGTCCTTGACCTTCTGCAGGGCGTCACGACCGATAAACTCGGTTTTGAGACGAACCGCCCATTGGAGTCCCGCCTCAAGCGGGTTGATGTCATCGCTCAGCTCGTGGCCGTAGAGCGCCATGCCGGCTTCGAGACGCAGGGTGTCGCGGGCGCCGAGGCCGATGGGCAGGAGTTCCTCCTCTTCTTGGCCGACTTCGAGGAGTCGATCCCAGAGCCGGGCCGCCTCGCTGACCGGGTAGTAGATCTCGAAGCCATCCTCGCCGGTGTAGCCGGTGCGCGAAACCGAGACGTCGAGGCCGTCGACTTGGGGGTGGCACCACTTGTAGTAGCCAAGGCTCGAGAGGTCGTAGTCGGTCAGCTTCTGCAGGACCTTTTCCGAAGCTGGGCCTTGGAGGGCGATCATCGCCATCTCATCGGAGAGATCGCGGACGACGCAGTCAAAGCCCTGGGCATGCTGGTTCATCCACGCCAAGTCGCGTTCGCGGTTGGAGGCGTTGATGACGACGAAGAACTCGCCCTCGGCTGCTGGGTCGCGGTAGACGAGGACGTCGTCGATGACGCCACCGTCCTCCTTGGTCAGGCAGGCGTAGCGGATGGCTCCGGAAGGGATCTTCGTCACATCATTGGTGATGATGAGCTGCAAGAATGCCTCGGCTTCCGGGCCCTCGACCCGCACCCGGCCCATGTGGCAGAGGTCGAAAAGCCCGACCTTGGCGCGGACATGCCGCGCTTCCTCCAAGATCGAACGGTATTGGACCGGCATGTTCCAACCGCCGAAGGGCACCATGCGTGCGCCTGCCTTCTCGTGCTGCTCCTTCAGTGGAGTCTCGCGCATTCCTATCTCCCGTTACTGCTGAGGTCCGAGGGCGGAGCAGCATAGGTGCGCAGGGTAGAAAGTCCACGAGCGCAGAGACCGGAGGGCAGAGATCTAGAATGCTGGGGAAAGGCTGCCTACCGTCCTCTTGGCGCCAGGGCCTGCCCGCCAGGAACCTGCCGCTCAGTCTTCCCCCTGCCGCTCAGTCTTCCCCCTGTGAATCGTCATGAGCACGAAGCTGCGCCATGAACTCACCCCAGTCGAGAGTCTCGATCTCTTCCCGGCGGATGGGTCTGGGCTCCAGCTCGGGCGGCAGACCTGCTTCGGCAGCGTCTTCTGACGCTGGATGATCCCCTGGATCTGCCGCCGAAGGGCCCTTCTCTCCATGAGCTGAATCCGGCCCCTGCTCTTCGTTTTCTCCTTCGTCAAAGCCTTCTTGTTGTTGGAAGAGCTGGGAGTAGAAGCCGGCGAGGGGGAAACTCAGTTCGATGTCGAGGGCTTCTTCTTGATCGGGAAGCCCGGGCTCGCTGGGCCTTGGCTCCGAGGAGGCGGCATCGGCGGCCTCCGACCAAAAGTCCACCGAGTCCGAGGGCTTGCCCTCGGCTGGCGGTATCGGTGCGTTCCAGATGTGATCGAAGCTCTGTTCGTCCTCATCTGTCCAGAGCGCGTCGATCTCGTCCAGCAAGTCGTCATCGCTCAGTTCTTCGTCGCTGCCCGCAGCATCGCCCTGGATCAGGCGTCGCCAGGCGGTGAACAGCGCTTGACTCTGGTCGAAATCTGCCCAACTCAGGCCGGTTGCCGAGCCCTCGTTGATGCGGGCGGCTCCGATCAAGGGTGCCGAGGTCTGCGAACTCGTCGGCCAATCGACCCAAAAACTGGGCCGGCTGCTGGCGGAAGAGGCTCTTGGCGTTTCTTCGACCGTGACGCTCCAGGCGCTCCGCAGCGAGTCTTCGAGGCTCAGAAAACGTTCGGGATTGCAGCGCCGAGCAAGCCCAACTTGCTCCTTGGCCGGGCCGAGACGGCCTGCTTCGAGCTCGATCCGGGCTAGGGCGACTCGGGCGCCGAACTCGTCGGCACCGCAGGCGGCCGCGGACTCGAAGTAGGGTCGAGCGCGCTCCATGCGGCCTGTCTTGAGCCAGAATTTGCCCAAAAAGAGATGCAGGTAGCCACGCAAGCGCGCCGGCAAGAGCTTGTGGGAGACGATCAAGGAGAGACCCGAGGCGAAGGAGGGGGCGAAAAAGGAATCCCTGGATTCATAGCGATGAGCGGGTGCCGTTTGTAACAGCCAAAGCACGGAGGAACAAGGCGGCAATGGATGGCCTGCTAGGTGGTGGATCTGGGCTTGCTCCTGATTTGCCCTAGCCGTGCGGGCTTCGGTGAAAAGCTATCCCAGTACACAAGCCAGAGCACCTTAGGCGCCGATAGGAGCCGGAGGGAACGCGGCGCCCATGCCGCGCCTCGGAAACCAGGGAGAAAGCACATGGCTCTGAAGGGCGACCTCACGAGCGTGGGCCTCGCGGACGTGTTCCAGATGCTCGCTCTGAATCAGAAGGTTGGCATTTTGTCGATCTTCGATGCCGACCACTGGCGGGCGCTCTACTTCGACCGTAGAGGGGTCACCCTCTACTACAACGAGCACGTCTTCCTCGATCGCCTCCTAGATGGACTGATGCAACGTGGCCAGTTGGTCGGCGAGAACTTGGACGTCTTTCGCCGGGAGAACTCGGGCGACCCCATAGCTACCGTCGAATCGATGCTCGGTGCTGGGGTTCTGGCCGAAGAGCTCTTCCTCGACGGCTTCCGCGAGCAGATGGAAGAGGACGTGTACGACCTCTTCCTCTGGGAGAACGTCCACTGGGAGTTCCACGAAGGCGTGGATGAGCTGGAAGGGCGCGAAGGGGTCATCAACGAGAACTTCTTCCTCAGTCCCGACTCCCTGGTCATGGAGGCGGCTCGGCGTCTCGACGAGTGGGCCTTCCTGCGTGAGCAGGTTCCTGGACCCCTCGAGATTTATGAGCCGGATCCGAGTATCGATGCCGGGACCGTCTCCGAACTCGATGACTTCTCGCTGAGTGTGCTCGACTTCGTTGATGGGCGGCGCAACGTGGCACGCATCATCGAGATGAGCGGGGTCACTCCTTTCCATGTCTACAAGGGCTTGTCGCAGCTGGTGACGGAGGGGCTGATCCTTCCGGTGCCGGATACCTCGCTGCTCGACATGGCGAACTCCTGCATAGGAGAAGGGCGCGTCGAGGACGGCATCTACCTGCTGGAGAAGGCTATTCAGAACCAGGTGGGGCTGCCTGATGCCTACCTGATGGCCGCTCAGGGCTACGAGACCCAGGACGAATACGCCAAGGCGGTCTATCACTACAAGCTGTATTCCAACGCCTGCGTCGAGGAATACGAGTGGGGTCTTGCCGAAGGAACGCTCTCGCACTGCGTTGATCTGCTACCGACCGATCTGGATGTTCGCGAGCGCTGGCTTCGTGTGCTTGCCCAGATGGAGTCACCGCCCATCGATCCCATGGAGGTTGGGCGCAAGCTGATCGATATCTTCCTCGACCTGGATGAAACCGACCGGGCCCGCCAGGTGCTGGAAACCCTGCTCCAGGTCGCTCCAGAAGATATCGAACTCAAGAAATCCCTGGTCACGATTCATTCCAAGGCCGGCGATCAGAAACGGGTGATGGAACTCTACGAATCCATTGCCCAGGATCTGGTGCAGCAGAAGGATCCGATCGGCGCGGTTCGTTATCTGCAAAAGATCCTGATGCTCGACCGCACGCGCAAGGACATTAGCGATCGGGTCAAGCAGCTCTACGTGATGGACGAGCGGTATCGTTCTCGGCGCCGCAGCGTTGCCCTGGCCTTTGCCGGGATCTTCTGCTTCGGCGCCATCGGCGTGCTGTTCTATCTGTATGAGCAGCACGTGCAGAGTGTCTTCCGGACCCTCGACCCCGAAACCTTTATCGCTGAGAGGAATTACGACGGCGCGATCAAGCTCTATCGCGACTTCCAGAGAGAGTATCCTCTTAGCTTGATCTCTGGGGAAATCGATGTCGCGATTGCCGGTATCGAAGCCAAAAAACAAGAATACGTCGCAGAGAAGAAACGCCTGGCTGCCGATCGGCGAAAGGCCGCCAAGAGAAACCGCACGCTCTACCGGCGGATCTACGCTCAATACGAGGCGATGTCCTCTGTTGGTGGTTTGGATCGGCGCATCGACCTGGAGCGAGCGATTGACTTGCTCGAAGAGGTTGCGGAGCTGATCGAGAAAGCTGGAGAGCCGCAGGACTTCAACTTCCGCAAGGAGAAGGAGATTGAGGCGGCTTTGCGTGATCAGCGCAACTACCTGGTCCAGGCCCGGAGTCTGCGCGAGAAGCTGGGGGCGGCGCTTGCTGCTGGCAACTTCGAGGATGCTCGCCAGATTGCCATCCGAATGCACGAGGAGTATCCGCACGCGAATAACACGCACAAGACGCTCGTGCCGATGCAGTTTTGCAGCCAACCTTCTGGGGCTGAGCTGTGGTCGAAGGGCGTGCAACTGGTAGACGACACCGGCAAGGTCGTGCGCACGCCAGCCTACGTGCAGGTGCCGTATGAGGAAGTCGTTCGCTTCGAGCTTCGAATGGACGGCTATGAGCCTCTCGAAATCGCGACAACAGGTAAGGCAAAGTCTCCGCGTCGCGTCGTGTTGCCGGTGCGGCCGGAGAGAGTGATTCCTCTCGGTGAAGAGGTGGTGACCGGGGTCGCCGTTGGTCAGGAGCTCGGAGTTGTCGGGCTCAAGGAGGGGCGCCTCCTCGCCTTCTCCATGAAGGACGGCCAAGCCAAGTTCCGGCTGCGCCTGCCCGGACTCGACGAGGTTCAGGGAACGCCGCTGGTCAATAAGGACCAAGCCGTCTTTGCGACTTCGGGTGGCTTGCTCTGTGCCTTGAACTTGAAGGACGGCAAGAGTTCTTGGACGGCCCAGGTGCCCGGAGGCGTTCAGACGCGCATTCTGAAAATGAGCGGGGGCGCTGTCGTCGGGACCGGTAGTGGCGAGCTGCGTTATTACTCCCTCAGAGATGGAGAGCCGATTTGGACGGTGCCCGTGGGGGGGGCTGCGCTGCTGCCACCGCTATCCTTCCAAGATCGTGTCTGGGTGGCCAATCGCGAAGGACAGTTGCTCTGCGTTGCCGAAGACGATGGCGAGATCGTGGACCGCTGGGAACTCCCGCAAGGGCTGCACCAGGGGCCGATCCTGCTGCCCGAATCGAAGTGTGCCTACCTCTTATCCGATGGGCGGGTGCAGAGCTATTCACTGCGTGAGCGGCGAGTCCTGTGGGAGAAGAAATTCGACACCTACGGGGGGCGTGGGCATCTGTTGTTCGCCCAGGGCTGGCTCTTCGTCGCGGATCGCAAGGGCGTGGTCTACCGGATCGATCCCGGGAAGGGCGCAATCGAGTTGGAGCGTGCTCTTCTCGATCCCTTGGACGGAGCTAGCTTTGCTAGCGATCAGAGGATCTACGTGGGAACGCAGGGAGAGGATCGAGGTCCTCGCATCGTTGCATTGCGAGTGCCCGACCTCGAGATCTGTTGGAGCTATTCGCTAGGCAAGCGAAGGGGAGCCAAGGCTGAGCTCCAGGGGCGTAGCGTTCTTGCCGAAATCGATGGCAAGGTGCATGTGCTGCGCTAGTACGCAAATCGCAGACGGTACTCCAGTGCAGTTGCTGGAGCGTCGATAGAGGATTAGGTCCCGTAGTTCGCGGGGCGGGCTAGGAACGAGGAGACCGGTGAACCTACTACAGCGGTTCAAGATCACGCGCGATCTACACCGGATGGAGCGTCAGGCGAAGCAGGAGCCGTCACCGACGACCTTCGTCGATCTCGCCCAGGTTTACATCAACCTCGGTCGCATAGAGGACACCTTGCGCATTGCCGAGGAGGGCCTCTTGCTCTTCCCGAGGTCGGAGGAGCTGCGCAAAGTCCACAAGTTCGCTCGGCGGAAGCGCCTCGGCGAACGCAGCGACGAGCTGAGGGCGAAGATTACGCGCTCACCTGAGCCTGACCTGTTTCACGAGCTCGCTCGTGTGTATTTGGACATGGGGGATACCGAGGCACTGATCGGTACCTGTACCGAGTGCGTGCGCCACTTCCCCGATGATGTCGAGTCCTATCTCTGCGTGGCCGAGGCAAGGCTGCAGAACTTCTATCGCTCTTTGAATTCCATCGAAGGGCAGAAGGCTGTGTCCGGGCTGCGCAAAGTGCTTGAGCTGCGCTCTGAGCACGTGACGGCGCGGCGGCAGTTGGCCGAGCTGTTCTTCCGACTGGGCGCGATCTTGGAGGCCAAGGAGCAGCTGGAGATTCTGCTTCGCCAAGACGATCTCGACGAGGATGGGCGTCTTTTGCTCGCTGAGTGCAAGGGAGAGCACGGCCCGGTGCCCAACCTCGGCCAGCTCCTCGAAGAGGTCCAGGAACGCGGTGGCTTACCGAATCGCTCGGTCAGTGGTCTGCGTCGCGAGCGCAAAATCGCCTCTGACGATGCGGTCTGTTCCATCCGCGAGGGGCTGAGCCGGATCGTCGAGTTGGAAGGCGTCTATAAGGCTGCCTACATCCGCGGCAGCAAGGCTTTGGTGAAGGGCAACATCCGCTCGGGCAAGGACTCCTTCCTGAAGACCGTGCGCATCGTCGCCAAAGCTTCGCAGCGTGTCGCCAGGCGCATGGAGCTCGGCAACTTCAGCAAAGGCGTCATCGACGGTGACTTTGGGCACATCGTGATTTGCTGCTTCGGTGATGTCAGCGCGGCAGTGCAGTGTGGCGAAGCTGTGAGCACCGACCGCTTGCTCGCCGATCTCCAGGAGCTGGTTGCTGGCTCCCTGTTCGTGGGTGGGGGTGCAAAGAGGAGCCGCGAACGATGAATGAGATCCTGATAAGGCTCAACGAAGAGGCCCAGGCACGCGGTAGCCTGGTCGTTACCAAAGACGGCATCCTTGTGGCCTCCGAGATGGATGCCAGCCTCAAGAAGGATGTTGTGAGCGCCCTGAGTTCCTTCTTGATCTCGGCAGCGAGCCGCAGCTTGTCTCGCGGCAAAATCGGGGCCGCACATCGCCTGGTCTTGACCGCCACTCACGGCAAGCTCGTACTGCGGAGCTTGGGGGATTATTTCCTCGTCTTGCTCACCGATCAGTTCGCGAGCATGGAGGTGGCCAAAGCCGCCGTCGAAAGTGCCAGTAAGCGTCTCCGCGAGATCGTTACGATCCGCGTTTGATGACGCCTCGCCCGAGCTTTGCGCTCTTACGTAGGCCGTTGACTGTTGAAACACGGGCACGGTGACGATGCGCCGTCTGCTATGTCACCCGCTACACGCGGGCCTTTTTAGGCAGCCTGGAAGGGGAGTTTCTTGGCGCACTAAAGCTTTTGACGGTACTGGTCGATCCAGGTGCGGGAGCGCTGCGCGTCAGCTAGAGGAGCCTGTCCAAGATGGTCCAAATCAACTTCGCATCCAAAGAAGTCAACTGCAAGGTCGTCTACTACGGCCCCGGTATGAGCGGGAAGACGACGAACCTCGAGATTGTCCACCAGAAAGCTCCGGAGGAGCATAAGGGCGACCTTACCTCGATCTCGACCGATGGTGACCGGACACTGTTTTTCGATTTCATGCCGCTCGATCTGGGAAAAATCGCCGGCATGCAGACGAAGTTTCAGCTCTACACCGTGCCCGGTCAGGTCTACTACAACTCGACCCGGAAGCTCGTGCTACAGGGTGTCGATGGTGTGATCTTCGTAGCAGATTCAGATCCGACGAAGATGGACGAGAACATCGAGTCCTACCAGAACCTGATTGACAACCTCGAAGAGTATGGGAAGGACGTGCGGGAGTTGCCCCACGTCATCCAATACAACAAGCGTGACCTGCCGAACGCCCTCTCGGTCGAGGAAGCGGACAAGCAGCTGAATCGCTTTGGCGTGCCGACTTTCGAGGCTGTTGCGAACAGCGGTGAAGGGGTTTTCCCAACGCTCAAGACCCTGGCTGGCATGGTGCTCGAAAGCATCAACAAGCAAGAGAAGGGCGGTGGGCGTCCGGCGCGTAAGCGGGCCCAAGCTCCCGCCAAGGCGCCGCAGTCGGCACCGCCGCAGAGTGAGCCCGTTGCCGCCCCAGCTCCGCAACGGCCAGCCCGTGCAGCAGCTGGCAGCAAGGTCCGCTCGGCAGGAGGGCGGACGCGACAGAAGCAGGGTGGATCTCGCCGGCAGCCCCAGCAGGTGCAGCCCAGGCGACAGGTTCCCGTCGTTCAGGCTCAGCAACGCATGGAGGCAAAGAGCGAAGGCAAAGGCTTCCTGGTTGCGTTCCTGGTCCTATTGATTGCAGCGGTTGCAGGAGTTGCCTACGTCGTCCTCGGTCAGGGCGTTTAAGGGAGGGCGCGCTATGAAGGCTAACGAAAAGCTACGTTACGATCGGCTCGTCTTCTACAAGGACGACATCGAGGTCATCAATCGGGTCTTGTCCGAGTTCCTGCGACTCTCCGGTGCCAAGTGCGCCCTCTTGGTCGACAAAGAAGGTCACATGGTGACCAAGCAGGGAGAGGTCAAGTCTTTCGACATGGACACGATCTCCGCACTTGTGGCCGGTTCCTTTGCCGCGACGAAGGAGATGGCCAAGCTCCTTGGTGAAGAGCACTTCACCTGTCTCTTCCACCAGGGCGAGCGTGACAACATTCAGTTGTCCTTGGTCGGCGATCGCACGCTGCTCACCGTGATGTTCGATGAGCGTACGACGGTAGGCATGGTGCGGCTCTACTCTGGAGAAGCATGCAAGAAGCTCGGGCAGATCTTCGAGCAGACGATGGCCCGTAGTTCACAAGAAGGCATGCCGCAGATGGACAGTGGCTTTGGCTCTGACGCCAAGAGTACACTCGACAACATCTTCGACTGAGCACTACCAGCGACTGCGATCTACGCACTCTGCTTGCACGAGCCGACCAAAAGTGGTCGGCTCGATGTTTGTACGGCTAAGCAAACGTAAGGGGCGGCTAAAAAAAAGCAGAGAAAGTGAAGCTTGAGAGAATGCTCGCAATGCCTGCGCAACGCTACGATTGATGTGGCGTTTGCAGTTGTTTGCATATGCGTCTCTGCGATTCAAAAGCTGTCGCAAAGCGGAAACTCGCGAAGAGCACTGAATTTCGTTCGGTCGCCGGACGAATTCATTTAGCGAAAGTGCGAAGCCAGAGAGCGAAGCTCCTTGCTGTTCTGACTTCGGACCCTGAGCGGCGTACCGCAGAACCTTTCCACGATTAGCAGGAGTCCAAAGCATGGCTGCAAAGAAGAAGGCCGGCACCAAGAAGCGCATCAAGCGCGCTGCCAAGAAGACGGCCCGTCGAGCCACGAAAAAGAAGGCGACCAAGAAGAAGGCCACCAAACGCAAGGCGACGAAGAAGAAGGTGACCAAGAAGAAGGCGACCAAGCGCAAGGCGACCAAGAAGAAGGCCACGAAGAAGAAGGTGACCAAGAAGAAGGCCACGAAGCGCAAGGCGACGAAGAAGAAGGCGACCAAGCGCAAGGCGACGAAGAAGAAGGCGACCAAGCGCAAGGCGACGAAGAAGAAGGCGACGAAGAAGAAGGCGACCAAGCGCAAGGCGACCAAGCGGCGCAGCAAGAAGTAGTTTCCTGTTTCTGGTGCTGGCTCGCGGTTTCTTAGCCGTGAGCTTGCTCAAGAAGCACACGCTTCGCACAGCGCGGCGGCAGGCGGAATGGCCTGCCGCCGCGCTGTGCGTATAGAGAAGCTGTCCCCTGCGCTTAGCAGCCTTGCATTCATGACTCTGTCGAAGGCAAGGCTCTTTGACCTTCGCTAGCTGCGCGAATCGCGGGCGCTACTCTTCGACAAGTGGTAATAGAGAGATGCCGAGCCGAGTGCAGCCGTGGGGATGGCAAGGAAGAGTCCTAGTACCGGTACGAAAAGCAAGGCTTGGAAGCCGAGGCCGAAGCCGCAGAGTAGGAAGCCGTTGCGCACACTGATTCGCCACTTTGCTCGGAAACCCAGGCCGCGGCGCGCCAAGGGGTAGTCGATCCAAGCGAAACCTGCGAAGAAACTGCTGATCGCCATCGCGACCGGAAGACTTGCTATGCCAGTTAGAGCGATGGGGATGATGAGAAGCAGGGCGAGTGTTTGCCAAAGCAGGGTAAAGAACAGGGTGAGCACGGCGTCCCAACTATCACCCCAGAAGCCGCGCGTGCTTGGCGGCGGTGCCCAGCCAAGGATGCGTTCTTCACCGCTTCGGCTGAGTGGTTCGAGAGTCGGAAAGAGGCAGATCGAGGCAAGGGTGGGGAAGAGGTACAGGCCGAGGCCGATCGTTAGCAGGAGGGCTAGGGCTACTGCTCCCCAAGAAAGGCCAAGGCTGAGCCAGTCGGGTAGCTCGGTTGTCCACTCACTCACATAGCCGTAGGCCCCGTAGCCGAAGAGTGCGATTGCGCCGAGGCTCAGTACGAAGCTCGCCAAGCTTGCATAGGCGAGTATGCGTCGATGGCGGCGGTCTTGGAGCAGCTCGAAGAGGGCGCGAAAGAAGAGCAGGAAGCCTTGGGCTACGGCGAGGGGGCCGCGTAGAGCCCGGGGGCTTGCACTGGCTTCGTCACAAACTCGGCAGCGAAGCATGCTCGGCTTGGGTAGTGAGCAGATGCTGCACACAATCGCATCGGAGGCTGCCGACGGCTTCATCAGGTCTCGCTTTCCAGTCTTTGCCCGCATGGATGGGGGATCATATCCTCGGTCGCTGCGACCCAGACAAGCTGCTCTTTTGTATGGGGTGCGACGGATTCACCTGTGATCGAGTGAAGGGGACTCAACATGGCGCGCTTCAAAGGCCTGGACTTCTATCAGATGGACGAGCTGCTGACCGAGGAGCAGCGCATGGTGCGCGACTCGGTGCGGGACTTTGTCGAAGACCAGTTTCTCCCGGTCATCCGCGAGCACTTCAAGAACGGTAGCTTTCCGCTCGAGCTGGTTCCGGCGATGGGGGACCTTGGGATCTTTGGTGCTGGCATCGAGGGCTATGGCGGCACCGGCTTGGATGGCGTCGCCTACGGCTTGATCCAGCAAGAGCTCGAGCGTGGCGATAGCGGCTTGCGCTCTTTTGCCTCGGTGCAGAGTGGGCTCTGCATCTACCCGATCTACAGCTACGGCAGCGAAGAGCAGAAGCAGCAGTATTTGCCACGGATGGTGACGGGCGAGTGCCTTGGCTGCTTCGGTCTGACCGAACACGACTATGGTAGTAACCCCGGCGGCATGATCACTCGTGCCGTGGCCGATGGCGACAGCTTCCTCCTCAACGGCTCCAAGATGTGGATCACCAACGGCGAGCTGGCGGACATTGCCGTCGTCTGGGCCAAGCTGGACGGCGAAGTTCGTGGCTTCCTCGTCGATAAGGGGACGCCCGGCTTCTCCGCGCGTCCTGTCGGGCACAAGTTCTCGCTGCGCGCCTCGGTAACCAGCGAGCTCGTCTTCGAGGACTGCCGCATCTCCAAGGACAAGATGCTCCCGGGTGTGAAGGGACTCAAAGGACCGCTCTCCTGTCTGACCCAGGCTCGATATGGGATTGCTTGGGGAGCCCTTGGTGCGGCGATGGCGGTGCTCGAAGAAGCCAACGAATACGCCAAGACCCGTATCCAATTCAGTCGGCCGATCGGCGGCTTCCAGCTGGTCCAAGACAAGCTTGTGTGGATGCTGAGCGAGATCACCAAGGGGCAGCTGCTGGCGCTTCGACTCGGGCAGATGAAGAGCGCCGGGACGATGAAGCACTTCCATGTCTCGATGGCCAAGCGCAACAACGTCTGGATGGCCCTCGAATGCGCTCGCCTCGGACGTGACATCCTTGGAGCCAGTGGCATCACCGACGAATACCAAGTCGGCCGGCACATGTGCAATCTCGAGTCGGTCAAGACCTACGAAGGGACGCACGACATCCACACGCTGATCCTGGGTAAGGAGTTGACCGGGCTCGATGCCATCGACGGCTAGTCCTGGAATCAGCGCAATAAAGCACTGAAGCCCGCACTCACTGCCCGCAGACGGTGCTTTGCCGCGGCAGGTTCTTCCAACACCTAGCTAAGCTTTCGTTCCCGTCTTCCTCGCTCTAGCGCTCGAGGCGGTATCTCTCGAGCTCTTCTTCGGAAGGTTGGTAGTCGACCGCGATCGTCGAGACGACGGGGGTGATGATCCACGTCAACGGCGACCAGCCATACCAGTAGTTCCCGTTGGAGCTTTGGACGACGCGTACGACGTTGCCGCCTCGCCGCTGGACCTCCTCGGTGATCACGTCGACCATCGAATCGATGTTCGTGGCTCCGAGGAAGGGGATCAGGATCAGGAGATTGATCCCGACCTTGGTGACGGTTGCGTAGTGGATGGGCTCGCCTTCCGGCCCGACTCGACCATTCCAGTGAGTCGCGACCGAATAAAAGGTGCAGCCGGTCGCGGGTAGCAGCGTTGCAAAGAGGAAGGCGAGGAAGAGAAGTTTCCGGCGCATGGGCATTTCCCCGTTTTTCTTCGAAGCGCAGAAGCTAGCAGGTAGGCGAATCGGGTGCACGAACTCCGGTTAGCGTCCGCGGATTCTTTCCGCGGTGGATCCGTTTCAGGCAAGAACCCTGGCTCGAGCCCAAGCCTTGCTTTCGAAGCTGGTGCTGCCAGCGTAGCATCCTCTCATGCCGGCCTTGTCGAACTCGATCGATGCCTTCTCGATCCTCGCTGGCCTCCTCGGAGGTCTGGCGATCTTTCTCTTCGGCATGGACCGATTGACCGACGCGCTGCGTGCGACTGCCGGCGGCGGACTGAAGCGTCTCCTGACTGGGCTCACACGCAATCGGTCGATTGCAGCGCTCATGGGGGCGATCCTGACCGCGCTCGTGCAGAGTTCCTCGGTCACAACCGTGCTCGTCGTCGGGTTTACCAGCGCTGGCCTGATGACGCTGACGCAGTCGGTGGGCGTGATCCTCGGCTCCAATGTCGGGTCCACGGTCACTGCGCAGATCCTGGCCTTCAAGGCGACGCAGCTAGCGCTGCCGCTGATCGCAGCGGGCTTCTTTCTCCAGCTGCTACCGCGCCGCAAGGCCAGGCTTCGTGCTCTGGGGGCCGCCTTCTTCGGCCTCGGCCTGCTCTTCCTCGGCATGAACTTGATGGGGGAGTCCACGGCGCCGCTGCGCAGCTACGAGCCCTTCACCGAGTTCATGCGCAGCATGGAGACTCCTCTCTGGGGCATCCTCGCCGGAACGCTCTTCACTGCCGTGGTCCAGAGCAGTGCCGCCACCACGGGCATCGTGATTGCCTTCGCGTCGCAGGGTCTGGTGCGTCTTGAGGCCGGTATCGCCCTGACCCTCGGTGCCAATATCGGCACCTGCGTGACCGCGCTCCTGGCTTCTCTGGGTAAGCCTAGCGTCGCTCGTCAGGCGGCCTATGTGCACATCCTCTTCAACGTCTTCGGCGTTTTGATCTGGCTCGGGCTGATCCCCTACCTTGCCTGGATTGTGCGCAGTATCTCTGGCTCCAGTGAGCTCGAAGGAGCGGCCAAGCTCGCCGCCGAAGCTCCACGGCAGATTGCCAACGCGCACACGATTTTCAACCTGCTCAACACCCTCGCCTTCCTGCCGATCGCCGGCGTGTTGGCCTGGATGGCCAAGCTGCTGGCGCCCGGCGCCTCGCACGAAGTTGCGCGTCGCGCGCAGCCGAAGTTTCTGCAGGCGGTGTATCTGGATACGCCGTCGCTGGCCCTGGACCAGGTTCGCCGTGAACTCGGGCGCTTTGGTCGCCTGCTCGATCGCATGCTGGCGCGAGATCTCTTTGATCTCACGCAGGCGGGCACTGAGCGCGAGCTACTCGAACTACGTAGTGAAGCGCGGGATCTCAAGCGTCTCTACCGGGCCATCATCGATTACCTCAGGGTCCTGAACTCGGGCGAGATGAGCGCGAAGATGGCCGAGGAACATGAGAGGATGCTCCACGTTGCCACCCATCTGCAGAACGTGGTCGATACCTTGGCCTCGCAGCTCGATGCCGCCGAAGAGATGAGTGAAAGGCATCAATACACGCCCATCCCGTCCATCCAGGCTGGCTTCGATGACTTGCAGCAGAGTGTGCGCAGGCAGCTGCGGCATGCTGCGCGGGCCTTCGACCGGGTCGACACCGAGCTGGCCCGCGAGATCGAAGGTAGCAAACGCAAGATACGCGCCCTGTGTGACGCCGTCCTTGAGCGGGTGGGGGCGCGCTTACGGGATGGCACGAAGCAGAGCCTGGAAGCCTTCCGCTACGAGAGCGAAGCGGTGGAGATGTTCTACCGGCTCTTTTACTTCGCCAAACGCATTGCCAAGCACACGCTGGTCGAGGAAGAACTCTGAGCGGGGCTGCAACAGCCCTGACCCTGACTCAGTAGCGGGAGGATACTCTCTGCCAGAGGCTCCGCGGCCGAAGCCCTACCCCCAGCGCTTGCTGCCCCAGGCGCTACTGGCTGGCATCTTCTCCGCTTTCGCCGCCCCCTTCCGTCTTTTCCACATCGATCGTCTTTTGCACATCGACGAAGTTGAGGCGCAGGTTCTCGAGTTGGTTGTCGAGAAAAGCCTGTTCCTCCTTATTGAGGTTGCCCTGCGTCTTTTCCTCGATCATGCCCAGGACGTCGATGAAGTAGCGAGCCATGCCTAGCTCGACCTTCTGCTCCCCGGTTTCGGGGTGGGGGATTTTGCCGAGCGCCATGAAGGCCTGCATGGCGAAACCCTGCACAAAGAGGCGGAAGTCTACGGGTGGCGGCGCGAAGGCCCCCTCGTTCTGTGATTCACTCATGACTCATGTCGTCCTTATGGGGAGGGCTGTAGGAAGAGGGGTCAGGACTGCTCGACTTTTCGGGTGAGTTCCGGTTTTGCCGGGTTCCGGCGCTCGGCCTCTGGCTTTTCAGCGTATGCCAGGGCTGCTGCGGCGAAGTCACGGAAGAGGGGATGGGGCTCAAGCGGTCGCGATTTGAACTCGGGATGGTACTGCACCGCGACATAGAAGGGGTGCTCGGGGATCTCGACGACCTCGACCAGATCGAGAGCAGGGTGGACACCTGCCGAGTGCAGGCCTGCAGCTTCGAGGCGCTCGCGGTACTCGTTGTTGTATTCAAAGCGGTGCCGGTGTCGTTCTCCGATCTCAAGCTTGCCGTAGGCCTTGGCGGTCTTGCTGCCCTCGCTGAGCACGCAGTGATACTCCCCGAGCCGCATGGTTCCGCCGTAGTCTTTGACAGCCTTCTGCTTTTCCATCAGGCAGATTACCGGCTCCTTGGCCTGGGGGGCGAACTCGGTCGTTGTCGCATCTGGAATGCCCAGAACATTGCGGGCGAACTCGACTACCGCCGCCTGCATCCCATAGCAGATCCCCAAATACGGGATCTTGTTCTCGCGGGCGAAGCGCGCCGCGCGGATCTTGCCTTCGAAGCCGCGTTCGCCGAAGCCGCCCGGCACCAGGATCCCGTGGACGCCGCGGAGCTTGGCTTCGAGGTCGGTATCTCGCAGGCCTTCGGCTGCGATCTTGCGGAACTTCACCTTGCTGTGGTGCTTGATGGCCGAGTGGGCCAGCGCCTCGTAATGCGATTTGTAGGCGTCGTCGAGCTGGATGTACTTGCCGACGACGGCGATCTCGAAGTTCCGGCGCGGGTTGCGCACGCGTTCGAGCAGGGCGTCCCATTCGGTCAGATCGGGGCGGGTGCCCTCCGGAAGACCAAGCCACTCGACCAGAAGATCGGCCGTGCCCTCGCGGACGAGGTTGCGTGGGACTTCATAGATCGAGAAGTCCACGTCCTTTTCTTCGATGACAGCGCGCCGCTCGACGTTGCAGAACAGCGATAACTTGTCCCGCATCTCCGAACTCATCGGCTGCTCGGTGCGGCAGATCAGGATGTCCGGGGTGATGCCGATTTCGCGGAGCTTGCCGACGCTCTGCTGCGAGGGTTTGGTCTTCAGCTCGCCGCTAGCGCGAAGGTACGGCAGCAGGGTCAGGTGGATGAAGAAGCAGTTACGCCGCCCCACGTCGATGGAGAACTGCCGGATCGCTTCGAGGAAGGGCAGGGACTCGATGTCGCCCACGGTTCCGCCGATCTCGGTGATGGCGACGTCGGCCTTTCCCGAGACCCCCTGGCGAATCGCTTGCTTGATCTCGTCGGTGATGTGCGGGATCACTTGGACCGTGCGGCCGAGGTAGTCGCCCCGCCGTTCCTTCCGGATGACCTCGCTGTAGATCTTGCCGGTGGTGAAGTTGGAGTTCTTGGTGATCTGGGCGTGGGTGAAACGCTCGTAGTGCCCTAGGTCGAGATCGGCTTCCGCGCCGTCATCGGTGACGTAGACCTCACCGTGCTGGTAGGGCGACATCGTGCCAGGGTCGACGTTGATATAGGGGTCGAGCTTTTGCATCGAGACCGTCAACCCCATGCGCTCGAGGATCATGCCCACGGCTCCTGAGGTCAGCCCTTTGCCGAGGCTTGAGACGACTCCGCCCGTGATGAAGATGTGCTTCGTCATGCCCTTTCTGTACCTTCGTTCCGCTTTGCGCTGTCCGCCGCAGCGATTCGGCGGACGAACGCGTCGTAGTCGCTGCGTGTCTCGATACCGCGGGGGCGACCCGCTGCGTCGAGGACGAGAATTTTGTGGCCGGCGTGCAGCCAGCTGAGTTGTTCGAGTTCTTCGCGCTCTTCGAGGGAGCTGCTCGGCTGCCCTTGCAGCCCTTCCAAGAGTTCGCGCCTGAAGCCGTAGATCCCGACGTGCCGGCGTGCTTGCGTCCAGCCTTGAGCATCCTCTTCGGGAGACTTGCAGCCAGGGATGGGGGCTCGCGAAAAGTAGAGAGCTTGGCCGTTGCTGGCCCGCACGACCTTGACCACGTGGGGATCGTAAAAGTCCCCCTTGTGGTCCAAGGGGCAGCAGAGGGTGGCGATACCGGCAGCGCCGGAGTCCAGGCTGCGGACCAAACGGTCTAGGTCCTCGCCATCGACTTCGGGCCAATCGCCCTGCACGTCGATCACGATCTTGGCGTCGGGTAGCTGCGCCAGCGCTTCGGCGCAGCGTTCGGAGCCGCTGCGTGGCGCGTCGCTGGTTCGTAGGCCGCGGATGCCGTGTTGCTCACAGCTGGCGAGCACCTCCTCGCTGTCGCTGGCAACAACAAGTTCGTCGAGGAGAGAAGCCTCTCGCGCTGCGCGCACGGTGTGTACGAAGAGGGGCTGGCCGCTCTCCTCAAGCAGGGCCTTGCCGGGAAGCCGGGAGGAACCCAGGCGAACTGGGACGATGCCGATTCGCGTTGCTAGGCGGGGCTTTGTCACGGTCGGCGCTGTCACGGTCGGCGCTGGCACGGTCAGCGCTGCTGCTGCAGACGTTGCTGCGCCCTTTGGTTTTCACGCAGGAGGCGTTGCTTCTCGGCTCCGGGATCGAAGGCGCGTCGATTGCCGTAGTTGACTTCGCCGCGGTAGCGCTTGCCGGCATTGTAGGCCACTTGGAAGAGGCCAATGCTGTTGGCCCACTCCATGCCTTGCATCTTGGGTCCACCTTGCAGGGGGTTCGCGAGGTAGTGGTTTCGTCCCTGGATCCGCATGGCCAAATAAGAGCAATCGGCGGCGGGCGGTGCCGATTGGGCAAAGCGGAAGAAGCCGGTCGTCTGGAAGTCGCGAACGAGGTCGATGATGTTCTCGTCGCTGTGCCGACTGAGGTTGGTAGGCAGGGATTTCTCTCCGCGCATCTTGGCGAAGAGGCTGTCATTGACGATCACCAGGTGCAGCTCTTGGCCAGAGCCAAGTTTGCGGACGAGCTCGATATACACCGGGTCACCAGGGCGGAGTCCGGCCGCGGGGCTGCTAGCGCTGCCGCTGCCTTGGCAGGAACTCAGGGCTCCGAGGGCCAGGAGGGTGCCGGTAAGAAGCAGGGCCGAGCTACGACGGCAGAGGCCTAGGAAGGAGTCGCTTGGCATACAGGTGCGGGATCTGCGCTGCCTGAAGGCAGCGGGCTGTGGACCGGCGAGCGGTCGCGGGACGATTCGGGGAGAGCCCCAAAGTCAGGAGCCCAAAAGCCAGGAACTGAGCCCGGGCAAGCTGGGATCTCTGGGAACGGGGCTGCGAGGCCGGTCCTTGTTCGGAGAGTATCCCGCTGTTCATCGCGAGCTACCCGACCCCAAACTTGCGGACACGCTTTCGCATCAAGCGGGATCGGAGTCTAACGGCCATGGCGAGCAGTGTCGCGAGCGAAAGGTGGGCATTGCGCTTGGGCACAGCTCTCTGTGCGGGAGAGCCGGGCCAGAAATGCCTTGGGCGATAATCCCATCGACAGGAGGCTGGCGCCAAGCGGGGCAATGTGCCTATGATCCGCGCCGTCGATGCAAGTCCGCTGGGCGGATTGCGGGCTCATCGACATGGATGTTGAGAGTTGCGGCAAGCCGCTGCTACGCATCCCGGAACGACCGCTTCCACCAGGCCGTTCCTAGCGCCCCCAGGCGGGGGCCAGTCCAAAAGCTCGGGTTTCTTTCGAAACGCGAGGATGGGAGGAAATCATGGACCGAGTCGAGAAACTTCTCATGCTCGGCGTGCTCGGGATTGCTCTCGCAATCGTTGCCGTGCTCGCCTTCGAATCTGGCGCTGAGGCTAAGCCGAAGGCAAAGAATACGGATTCGATTGTCAACGCGCCGCAAGGCGAGCGCGCAGGTCGTTCGCTCAAGGAGGACGAGGAAGCACAGCCGGAGGAGCAGGTGCTCACGGACTTGCTGGGCCTTGATGCAAAGAAGAAAACGCCCAGCCTGGCCGAGTCGGAAGACAGCCCGGCGATGGTCAAGAGCATCAAGCTCGACGACAAGAGCAGTGCCAAAGTCTCGCCCTCGATGTACTGGTGCGAGGAGAAGTTTGGCAGCTATGTCGTAGGGCGTGGGGATAGCCTCGATCGCATCCTTCAGCGTTACTGTGGCTTCGCTGGCCCCAAGACCAAGCGGCGCATCGAAATGCTTAACGAAGGCGTTGATTGGCGGCGGCTGCGTCCGGGGCAGAGGATTCTGATCCCGGTTGAGCTGCTTCATGGCAGCAATGCTGGCTTGGAGCGTTCCTGGGCAGGTGCCAGCGTGAATGCGACCCCTTCGGTTTCAAGATCGAGCTCGAGTTTGGCAAGGCAGAGTCGTCAGACGCCCAGCCCGAAGACGGGAGCTGAGGACCGGTCGCCGCAGCTTGCTCCGAAGGGGGGGGCTGCAGCGGGTGAAGAGCAGACCGAGGAATATCGGGTGCAGCCTGGCGATTCTCTATGGGGAATCGCTCAGCGCCGGGTGCCCCCCGGCGTGAGTGCATACTCGCTGGTCAAGCGCTTGGAAGCCCTCAATCGTGAGCGGCTGGGCGACGCCAGCAAGCTCAAGGTCGGGCAAGTGCTGCTCGTGCCGGTGATCGCTCCGCGTTAGCCCGGAGCCGGAGCCGCGTTTCTCTACTTCAGCCCGTGATGCTTTAGGCGATCGTGCAGGTTGGTTCGGCGGATGCCGATGCGCCGTGCGGTCGCTGAGACGTTCCAGTTTTCTTCGTCGAGCTTGCGGCGCAGGAACTCCTTCTCGACGCGGTCGCGGAACTCCTTTAGGTCTTCGATTGCGAACCAGCGCGCGTCGTTGCTGCCCTCACCGGCCGCCTGCCCGGTGCTCGGATGCATCAAGGGCTCGAGTTCGGCAGCCCCCAGCTCGTCTTCGTCGACCAGTAACGAGGCCGCCCGCATCAGGCTCTCTAGCTGCCGGACGTTGCCTGGCCAGCTCTGGGCAAGAAGGAAGGAGGGGGCATCCTTCCCTAGACGCAGCGCCGGGCTTCCCGCAGCTCGCAGCTCTCCGTGCTTTTCGAGGAAATGCCGGGCTAGGCGGGTGACGTCGTCTCCGCGCTCGCGCAGGGGCGGCACCCGCAGCTCGACGCCTCGGATGCGGTAGTAGAGGTCTTCACGGAAGCCACTGCCTTGGATCTCTTCTTCGAGCTCCTTATTGGTTGCGGTCACGATGCGGCATTGGATCTGCCGTTCTTCGGAGCTGCCGACCGGACTTACCACTCGCTCTTGCAGCACACGCAAGAGCCGGGCCTGCAGGCCCAGCGGCATCTCGCCGATTTCGTCGAGGAAGAGGGTGCCTGCCCCGGCCTCAAGGAAGAGCCCGGCTCGTGCCTGGTCCGCACCGGTGAAGGCCCCCTGGACGTGTCCGAAGAATTCGGCCTCGATCAGGGTCTCGGGCACGGCGGCGCAGTTGGTTGCGACGAAGGGCTGGGAGAAGCGCGGCGAGCGCAGGTGCAGGCCCCGGGCGACCAACTCCTTGCCGGTGCCGTTTTCCCCGGTGATGAGTACCGGGATTTCGGCCGCGGCGACTCGTTCCATTTGGCGCCGCAGCTCGCACATTGCCGGCGACTCGCCGATGAGCGACCAGCGTTCGATGGCCTGCTCGCGCAGATTCCGGTTGGATTGCTCGAGGGCCAAGCGCTCAAGGCAATTGCGCGTCGTCGTCAGCAGTCGATCGAGGCCTATTGGCTTTTCGAGATAATCGAAGGCGTCCTCGCGCATGGCCGTGACTGCGACTTCGATCTTTGTTTCGGCAGTAATCACGACGACCTCGGTCGCGTTGGCTCGATCGCCGCTCTTGATCTCGCGAAGGAGTTCCAGTCCGGTGCCGTCGGGAAGGCCCAAATCCAGAAGCACCAGGGCTGGCCGGAAGCTGTCGAGGGCGAGCCGCGCCTCGGTAAGAGAGCCGGCGCCCTGGGTCCGCAAACCTTCGCTCTCAAGGATGGCGCAGAAGCTCTCGCGGATGTCCGGTTCGTCCTCGACGACGAGGATGCGGGCTTTGGGGAGGGGGTTGGCGGCGGGAGTCGACATGTTGCGGAATATTGCGTCCCAGGTCCTTTGCGCTCAAGCCTGAGTGGAGGCTCCGCTGCTACCGCCGCTTTGCTGCCGGGTGGAAAATGCTGGATGGGAAGACGCGTCCAAGGAGGCTGTGGGGTAGTCTTCTGCGACTGGATGCGATACGGCGTGTCTGTCGACCGCTCCTTGACCAAAGAAGGTGAGGAACTAGACTCTTTCGCTTTCTTGGTAGCTGCCCCCAAGCTTCTTTCTCCGAAGGGTTTGGGCCATGGAGGTCGGCGCTAGCCCGCACCGCTTCCCGGTCCCCGACCGAAGTCCCGTACTCCCTGAATCCCTAGGACGTTCTTTTGCGCAGTGTGCTCGACGGACGAGCCCACTTGCTTGAGAGGCGTTCATGGAGGCCCGTTCGATGCTCACCGGTTTCGTCAGAAGCCTCTTCGCTTACTCCGCCGCCGCGTTTCTGAGCGCGGGTCTACTCCAGGCGCAGGATGCACAAGAGTCCTTTCAGAAGGGCGTCCGCCTGCTACAGCAGAGCAAGGATGCCGAAGCACTAGAAGCGTTCCGCGAAGCGCTCAATGCCGATCCCTCGAATGAGGAGGCGTTTGAGCTGTGGAAGCAGACCGAGCAGCGCATTTGGACCGCGATGCTCATGAAGCGTGGCGAATACGAAAAGATCGCTCGCGCCCTGCTCCGCCGCGCAACGATCGCCCGCCAGGCCCGTAGCAGCGATGAGGCTTTGATTGCGCCTCTCGTTGAGAAAGCCCTTGGCGATGACGCCAGCGCTCGCCGCGCTGCCAACTTCAAACTCGCGAGCGATCACGGAGAGTTTGCCGTGCCGTTCCTGGTCGAAGCTCTCGGCAATGTCGATGAGGGGACGCGCCAGGACTATGCGATCCTTGCTTGTGAAGCCATTGGCCGGCACGCGACGCTGCCGCTGATTCAGTGCCTGCAGAGCAGCAATAAGACCCTGCGTCTCAACGCCGCCTTGGCGCTCAGCTATATCGGTGACACCCGCGCCGTCCCCGGCCTCCTGCGCCTAGCCCAGGCCGAGGGTGAAGACGTTGGCGTTCGCGAGGTCGCGAGCCGTGCCGTCGCCAAGATCTCTGGAAAGAGCGGAAGCGCCCTTGAGTCCTACCTCGCCTACTCCAAGGACTATCTCAGCGGCAATCCTCTGTTGCTTCGCGAAGGCGATATCTCCAATGTCGTCTGGAGCTTCAAGGATGGCGAGCTGAAGAGCCGCCCGGTTCCCACTTCGCTCTTCGCCCTCGAGTTGGCCAAGGACAGTGCCTATGGCGCCCTCCAGGTCGACCCCAACAACGAGGAAGCTCTCGTCTGCCTCGCCCAGGTCTACCTGGCCCAGCAGAGCATTGTTCACGACACCTTGGCCAAGGATCCGGACAGCGACATGGCTGAGATGGGCGATTCGGTGAAGGAGCTCGGGATCACGGTCCTCGCTGCTGGCCCGAAGGTGATTCGCAAAGCCGTCAACGCCAGCACCTCGGCGGGCATGTGGAGCACGGCCGTTCGCGGTATGCACGTCCTGGCCGAACTCGAAGATTCGCAGCAGCTCGATGGCTCGCCGCTCGTCGAAGGCCTCAAGAGCCCGGACAAGCGCATTCGCACCGCATCCTCGGTGGCCCTGAGCAAGATGGGCGCCAAGCTGAGCGTGAAGCAGGCCCAGGACGTGGTTCGCAACCTCGCCCGCGCTTCGCTCGAGCGCTCGGTGCGCATCGTGCGTTACCTGGACGAGAGCGCGTCTTCGCAGGCGCTTGCCAAGGAAGCTAGCTCCGATAGCACCGGCACCATCGTGGAAGCCAGCTCCAAGACCGCCAAGTTCTTGGCTGATCTGCGCCTCTTCCCGAACGTCGACGTGATCGTCTTCAACGAGAACCTCAAGAACTACAAGGCGAGTGAGATCATTCGCTACATCAAGCAAACGAGCGCCCTGGCCAATGCCAAGATCGTCGTCGTCTCCAACGACGTCGAGAAGGCCCAGGATCGCCTCGGTGACAAGGTGGACGGCTTCGTTGCCGCCCCGGTCACGGCTAAGAAGCTCAAGGCCTGTGTAGGTAAGGTTCTGGAAGGAGTCGAGCTGAGCGAGAAGGACAAGCGCAGCAACAAGACCGCGGTGCAGGCCGTCGAGGCCCTGTCCAGTCTCGATACCAAGCGCTTCAACATCAGTGAGGCTTCGGCCGAGCTGAGCAAGGTCGCGAAGCGGGGGGCCGCCGTCGCCATCCCGGCAATCCGTGCCCTGGGTCGGAGCGCTGGCAATGACATGATTCCCACCCTCATCGAGATCCTGAAGCGCTCCGAGACTGCCGCCTCGGTCCGTATCGCGGCTGCGAGCGCCATCGGTAGCATCATGGGCCGCAGTGGCAAGCTCAGCAGTGACGCCCTCGCCGCGCTCAAGAGCCTGGCCATTGACATGGAGCAGAGCAGCGAGATCCGCGCCGCCGCCGTCGCTGCCCTCGGCAAGAGCCCGATCTCAGCCAGCGAGCGTGCGGAACTCCTCCGCAAGCTGCGGGTTGACCCGAGCACCGAGCTCGACGGCTGAGTTCCCCTTCATAGGAGCCAGGAGGCCCCCCCGTCTCCTGGCGTGCCTTTCTTGGGCCCTGTGATTCGTTCCCGAGTACGGGCAGTAACGAGGACAGCCTTGTTGGCTGTCCTCGTTGCAATTCCGGGCCGTGAATCACTCCGGGTCGTGCTGCTCTCCTTTGCTATATGAGAAGCATTTTTGTCCCCAGTAACTTCTCGGGGACAAGCAGGTATTCGCGGGAGCCATCAAGCCAGCTTCCGCGCCCTCGAACTCTAAACCCGATCGATTCCCTTACCAAACGATGCCGACGATGATTAAGCGCTCATGCTTCCCTGTATTCCTCTTCCTACTCGCTTTTGTACTTCCTACCCAAACGGCAAAGGCTCAGTTTGGGCGGGTCTCGCTCACCGGCATCGTTGAGAAGCTAGCCAAGGCACCTGTGTTCTTCCCCAAGGCCACCCACAGGGTCAAGTGCACCAAGATTTACTTGGTCGCAGAAAAGCCCCTCGACCTGAGCAAGTGGGAGGGTAAGACCGTCGATCTTGAGGGGCGGCTGCAGCTGGCGCTCGGTGTCGCGATCAAGGTCAACAAGCTCGCCCGCGCCCGCTATGACCTGAAAATCAGGCCTGCACTGTTCAATAAGGCTCGCATCGGCGACCTCATGACTTGGCGCACAACAGCGCCTTTTCTCGCGGTCGTGCCGCTGACCTTCGGAGCCAAGCCGAGCTTTTTGCCCATCCCAAGGATCGGCACCCTGCAGATCAATCCGCTGACTCTTTACGTGCACTCCTTCAAGGTCGCCGCCCTGGGATTCACCCTCGATATGATTCGGATCCCAAACGATAAGACCCTCATCGGTATGGAGATCCGCAACCAGGGATCCTTTGTCGACGTAAGGAATCCCAAGAAGCCGGTTGTCAGGCTGCTCAACGTCGATTGTTTCCGTATTGGCGCCCGCTGACCGAAGGGCCGAGATACTGCGGTCCCCCAGGGCCAATCGACCGCTGCTATGGATCCATATTCAGGCGCCTGCTAGTTAGCTAGGAGGGGTTTTTCCACGCCCCGCCAAGGCTGAGGGTCGCTTTGAAAGCTTCGCGCCCCATTCCGGGATCATCTCCGGACTGGGGCGTGCCTGCGTTCTGGTGGACCTGCCTTGGGGCCCCGCTAGGCTGCTGCGCCTGCGTTTTCCTTTTGGTTTTCTCGGAGCAGAGTCATGACAGCGGGTGACCCTAATGGTGGCGGCGGCCGCCTGATGATCGGTTTTCTCGGCCATAAGCCGAGTGATGACTTGAAGCGTGTTCTCCATGAGACGGGGGCTCGCTCGGTCATCCTCTTTGCTCGCAACATCGAGAGTGCTTCTCAGTGCCGGGCATTGATCGATGGCATTCGCGAGCTGGTCGAGTGGCCGCTGCTTCTGGCTGTGGACCAGGAGGGGGGAGCCGTGCTGCGGGTGCTCGAGGGGGCGACCGTCTTCCCCGGCAATATGGCTCTGGGTTCGGCGAACGATGTCGAACTCGCCCTTGCCCAAGGCCGCGCCAGTGGCGCCCAGCTCGCGGCAATGGGCTTCGATATCAATCTCGCTCCCGTTGTCGATCTCCAGACCAATCCGGCCAACCCTGGCATCGGTATTCGTTCGCTCGGTTCGGATCGAGAGCGGGCGCTGGCGTTGACCCGCGCCCTGGTCCAGGGCCACAGCGAGCACGGTGTCGCTAGCTGCCTTAAGCACTTCCCCGGCAAAGGCTCGGCTTCGGTCGATGCCCACCTGGATCTCCCCGTGATCGAGCAGAAGCGGGAAGACTTCGAAGAGCCGCACTTGCGCATCTTTGCTGAGCTCTTCGGCTGCGATCCACGGCTCGCGGTCATGACCACGCACATGCTGGTGCAGGGACTCGACCCCGAATTGCCGGCCACGCTTTCTCGGGCCGTCGCCCACGATCTGCTGCGCACCGAGCTCGGCTTCGATGGGCTGCTGATCGCCGACGACATGGAAATGGGAGCCATCGTCAAGCACCACGGGGTGCCGGGGGCGGTCCTGGCGGCAGCGCAGTCCGGGCACGATCTGATTCCGATCTGCCACAGCGAGGACTGGCAACTTGCCGGGGCAAGGCGCCTGTGCGAAGCGCTTGCGAACGGGGAGTTGGATGCCGAAGAGCATGCTCGCAGCCTGCAGCGTATCGACGAGCGTATCCTCCACGAGCGTCCCGAGGCCCCGATCGACCCTGCTGCTGGTGACGAAGTTGCGGTGCAGATCGCGCGTAAGGGACTGCACTGCTTCGGCGATGCCCAGGGTTTGCTGCCGCTCTCGCAGAAGGACGAGATGCTGGTGCTCAGTCCGTTTCCCCACGCTGTCGTCGGTGTCGAGGAGGGGGCGGATCGCGATTGGCGCGGGCTCTTGCACGGGATCTTCGCCGAGCGGCACAAGGCGGCGCTGCAGGTCGAGTGCTTCGACTACGACTTGGATGGAGCTGAGGTCGAGCGTTTGCTGGGTCTCGCGGATTCCAGTTCTTGCGTGGTGCTGCTGACCTGGAATGCGATGCAGAGCCCGGGGCAGCAGCAGCTGATCGCTGCGGGTTCTGAGCGTTTTGGCGATCGTTTGCTGATCGGCCACCTGCGCAACCCCTTCGACCAGGTCTTTGTCCCTAGTGAGGTCACGGCGGTGACGCCCTTTGGCTATCGCATTGCCCAGCTTGAGGCGATGGTCGATGGGCTCTTCGGGCGGCTTGAGTTCCAAGGGATACTGCCGGCCCCGATCCGATGAGGATGCTCTCGCGAGTTCTGTCTGCCTTGCTGCTCGGGCTAGCGAGCTGCGGTGGCATGCTGACGCCAGTGCCACAGGCCGTTATGCACCAGGGCCTGTGGATCACGCGCTTCGACTACCAGAGCGAAGCCGAGGTGCGCCTGGCACTACGTCGCGCAGCCGAGGCGGGCTTCGACACGGTCTTCTTCCAGATTCGCGGCAATGGCACCTTGATGGTTCCGAGCCGGATCGAGCCCTGGGCCCGGGAGTTTGGGCATCGCGACCCGGGCTTCGATGCCCTTGCCGTCGCCATCGACGAGGGGCATCGGCGGGGGGTGCGGGTGCATGCTTGGCTCAACATGCTCCCGGGTTGGCGCGGCGAGCAGGCACCACCCGCGCGCTTGGCCCAGCTCTACACCGAGCACCAAGACTGGTTTTTGGTCGATCAGTTTGGCGAAGGCGAGCCCTTGGACGGTGGATACCTATCGCTCAACCCCTGTCTTCCGCAGCCGCGCGAGCACCTGGTTCGCCTCTGTGAAGACATCGTCCGGCGCTACGACGTCGCCGGCCTGCATCTGGACTATCTCCGCTTCCCGGAGCCGCGCTTTGTCCGCAAGGGCGACATGTTGGTGCAGCGGGATTATCCCCGCGATAAGGCCAGCCTGGAGCTCTATGCGGCGGCGACGGGGCGGCACCCTGACGAGGATGTGGAGCGATGGGCGGAGTGGAAGCGTCAGCAGCTGAGTGAACTCGTGCGCAGGATTCGCGTGCGTATGAATGAGACACGCGAGGGTCTGCTGCTGACGGCGGCAGTCTTCGCTCCGCCACAGCGCGCTCGTGATCAGGTGCTCCAGGACTGGCCTCGCTGGCTGCGGGCTGCTTGGCTCGACGCCGTGATCCCGATGGTCTTTACCAGCGACGATGCTGAGTTCAGCGCAGCTCTGAACTCCTGTTTGAACGCTGCGCAGCCTCGTTCGGTCTTTATGGGCATTGGGGTCTACCAGCAGCCAGACCCCGAGCAGAGCCTGCGGCAGATGCGTCTGGCTAGCGAGGGTGGGGCGAAGGGCTTCGTCCTCTACGGCTACGCGAGTTTCTTTGGCAGCGCCCGGCCCAGTAGTCCTGCGGAACGCCCCAGCCTGCGGCAGCAGCGCCGAGAACGGATCCTCCCCGAGCTTAGGTCCCAGCGCCGGCGTTAGGCTTTGCCGTCGCCGGCCAGCTTCTCGCTAGATCAGCCAGGCTCCGACTTGCTTGGCAGGGGAGCTTGGCCAAGATACTGCGCTCCCCGTTTGGAAGGGGATCGGGGCTGGTGTCCCGCCTGGTCTTCAAAACCAGTGGTCGGCGACCCGAGTCGTCGACGGTGGGTTCGATTCCCATGCCTTTCCGCCAAAGCGATGATGCGCTCAGGGCGTTTCGAGCTTCACTGCTCGAAACGCCCTTTTGCTTGGGGCTTAGGGGTTGGAGAAAGGGGATAGGGGGCTAGCTTTTCTGGGGCCAGTAAGTACCAGAAACCAGCCAAGAAGATCCCCCCAGAAGGTCGCTGGAAGGAAGCTGGGTGGATGAGGCGAGGGCCCGCGCCTCCGCAGCGGGCTCTGCGCTAAGTTCCCCGAGATAATGGGGTTACTGGCATGCTCGGGTAAGCAGTGCCTGCGGTGCTCACAAAAGCGAAGCTCTTGGAAGCCGGGGCGCTTCATCAAGGGTTATTGCTGCCGCAATTTTTCGGCTAGTATTTCTATCCACACTCAACCCAAAGGTCAGCGATGAACTGTTTGAGACCCTGCGTCACCCTGCTGCTTCTCACTCTCATCGCCGTTGTCGCTCAGACTCCGGCGCTTCATGCCCAAGGCGTACCCCATAAGTTCCTCGCAGAGCAGCCGCAACCGCGAGCTACCCCGGCGAGCGGCCCCAAGTGGGCTGGTTATCGTTTGTATCGTCAGGCGGAACTGCGGATGCTCGTTCACGGGGACTTCGATAGGGATGGCCAAGTCGAAATCCTTTTCGGATCGAAACTCTTCGAAACCGATGGGCGAGGCAACTACTGGCCGTGGAAGCAAGCCAAGCTGCCCCCTGCCTCTGCTGGCGCTCCGGTGGCTGTTGTGGATATGAATGGCGATGGCCTTCTCGATCTGATCTACAGTGGAGCTATTACTGGCTATCGTCCTATCAAGTACACCCCTGTCACCGTGTTCCTCGGAAATGGGCAAGGTAACTTCGCAGCGAAGGCCCTCGCGGGACCTGTGGGGATCCGGAGCTATGCCGTATGCGTGGGGGATGTGGATAAGGACGGCGACCTGGATGCCATTATCCCCGGTCTTACTCCAGTTTTACTCGTGAACGACGGCAAGGGACTGCTTTCGAAGTCAAAACAGAGTCTTCCTCGCATCTCCGAGAGGGCGATCTTCGTCGATGTTGACGGGGATAAGGATCTAGATCTCGTAGACCCGATGGAGACAGGGCGGGCGCGGCTCTTGATCAACCAAGGTCAGCTTAGATTCGTTGACGCTTCGTTGCTCAGTATGCCGGCCGACGCGAGCAAGCGCGACTCCGTCGTAGCCTTGGATATCGATAAGGACGGTGATCAGGACCTGGCCTTCGGTGTGCTCGGTGGTATCGATATCTATAAGAACAATGGCTCTGGCTCCTTTACTGAGTCTACCAGTATCTCACTCGATCCCAGTCTGAGTTATGCTCTGCTGGCGAGCGATGTCGATAACGACAAAATCAAGGACCTCTGGGCGCGGCCGATCAGTCCGGCCCTCAGCCATGGCGATCTCCGCCTCTTGCGTTGTGACGGCCAAGGCGGGTTCCAGGATCTTTCTGCGTCCAAGCTTGGGCAAGTTCGCTGCTCTACGCCACAAGGTTTGATGAGACTATTTGTTCCGGGCAGTACGATGCGCGTTGCCGACTTCGATGGCGACGGGCGTGAGGATTTGCTGCTGAACGAGCCTTTCGAGACGGTTCTGCTGCATAAGACCAAGAGCGGCAGCTTTACCAAGCTGCGTGGTCATCGAGTGCCGGAGAAACTCGATGCGAGCCGCTCGGTCATCGTCTTCGATATGGATGGTGATAAGGATCCGGACTACCTGGTGCTCAACCAGCGGCACGTGCGGAGCAGCGGGGCGAATCGACTGGTCGAGAATCTCGGGGCGGGTCGTTTCCGCGATGTTAGTACTACGCACCTTCCCGGAGTCATTGCCCAGAGTGAGTGCGGCGGGGCCGCGGACTTCGATGGCGATGGCGATATCGATGTCTTCGTTTCGAACAAGGGGCCGGCTCAGCTGCTCTTCAACGACGGGAAGGGGCGCTTTCAAGACGTGAGCAAGGGCCGGCTGCCCAGCTTGTCCCGCGCCGCCGCCAATGTTGTGTGTAGCGACGTGGACCTTGATGGTGACGTAGACCTACTGCTCGCGATGAAGGGAGCGCAGAATCTGCTCCTGCTCAACGATGGTAAGGGCCGGTTCCGGGATGCTTCGACGCAATTGCCACAGGCTGTGGACCAGACGGTGCATATCGCCGTAATCGATTATGAAGGTGATGGAGACCCTGACCTCTTTGTCTCAAATATCGATCGAGTTGGTCTGGCGCTGATCAACGATGGCAAGGGGATGTTCAAGGAGGCCACGCTTTCAGTCTTTGTTCTCGGCCTTCCGGCGAAACCTTTTGGCGCCTTGGTGCTCGACGTGGATGCCGATCGAGACCCGGACCTCTTGGTCTGGTCGCGTGGTATGACCGAGGTCTTCCGCAACGACGGGAAGGGCAAGCTCAGCAGGATTGGGCGGCCCGGCCATTCCTTCTTGAGCGGGATCAATCGCTTCGAATCGGCTGACATCAACCATGACGGCCTGGAGGACGCGGTATTTTCTGCGAGAAACGCTTCCGAGGTAGGGGTGTTCTTGCAGCAAAGCGGCGGTCGCTTCCAACTCCATTATCTTGGGATTGGCGCTCCACTCACCGCATTCGCAAGCGTGGCCGCCGCGGACTTCGACCAAGATCAGGATTCGGACCTACTCGTCGTTGGCGACTGGGAAATGGTCCCGGACCGCATCTTCTGGGGTTTAGGCCAGCAGCTGCATCTCCCGAACCTGCCAAGGCTGGGCGCTCGACTGCGTATCTCCGTACACGCGCTTGCGCAGGGTCATACGAATCCCCGCCCTGTCCTGCCGATGCTCTCCTGGCATGCGCCCACCCGTGGCGTGAGCGTAAGGAACTGGGGCACTTTCTTTTTGGATCCTAATGCCCTGCTACTGCTCCCCATGCAATCCCTCGTAGGCGTCAAGCAGGAACAGGTCGATTTCGACCTAGCAATCCCGAAGGACCCCAACTTAGTTGGGGTAACGCTAAGCTGCCAAGCTTTGATCCTGAACGATACCTCAAAGCCATCGAGCTACCGTTTGAGTAATGCCGCGACGCTGCGCATAACGAAATGAACGGCTAGATCGTCCAGCGACACAGTATCAGGTATTTGCGGCCTCGAGTTTTCGGGGCCGCAGTGCGTTCTTCGACTTGGAGCCTGGTGAGGATTGGCGTTAGGCCTCCAGCACAGCCCATATCCAGCTGAGCGAGTTTCCTGTGTATCTCAGTTCTTTCAGGCTAAGCCGAAAACGCAAGCCGCTACGAAAGGACAAGCAGAGACCGCAGGGCCAACGCTAGTAGGGCTCCAAGCGCAGTACCCGTGCTCCGCTAGTCCTGAAATAAGCGCAAAAAAGCACTGAGGCCCGCACTCGCTGCGCTATGCATGTGTTTGCAAACAAAACGCATCGCCAGGAGGGGGCCTCAGGT
>PDWJ01000900.1_pt1 | contig 88743 bp, 91 predicted proteins | sample 1430881 | NCBI WGS metagenome assembly PDWJ01 (sample SAMN01162460, study PRJNA174530) | Oral metagenome, whole genome shotgun sequencing project. | biome: Marine environment; feature: Marine mammal; material: Swab sample of the gingival sulcus; isolation source: swab sample of gingival sulcus...
TCCTCTTTATCGAGGAGCTTTTAACATGCATTTAAAAAAGTTAAAGTGCGGGTGAAGGGACTCGAACCCCCACGCCTCGCGGCACCAGATCCTAAGTCTAGCGTATATTGTACCAAATTAAAGCAAAGTCATTCATTTTCAATTGATTATATGGTTTTACATTTTCTTTAATATCATCTAATATCAATTGATTTCAACATTTGTTGTACCTATGTTGTACCTGAAAAGAACAATAATTTCGTATCTTTATGGTGTTCCTAGGTAAAGGAATACATTCAAAATGGAATGTTGTACCTATGTTGTACCTGATTTGACTTTCGTACTCAAAACAGGTCAATTATGTCATCAAACGCAAAGATAGTTCTACGTAAAAAACCAAACAGTAAAGGGCTTTACCCATTAGCTGTTCGAATTACAAAAAATCGTCGTTCAACATATCAATATATAGGTCATTATATTGACATAGAGGATTGGGACGAAAAAAATATTCGAGTAAAAAAATCTAATTCAAATGCTGATAGTTTAAACAAGTTGCTATCACAGGAACTCTCGAACGCCAATAAAGCACTTATTGACTTACAATCCGAGCATAAAGATGCATCTGCCAACCAAATCAAAAAAGAGATATATGCCTCGGGAAACTCTGCTACCTTTTTTGAACTAGCACAAGAGCATCTGGACGAATTGGAAATCGCCGAAAAATTAAACCGCTTATCTACGGATAGTGCTTTGGTTAGCTATATCATAAAGTTTAATAAATCAAAACAGTTGGCTTTTCAGGAAATTAACGAACGCTTCCTAAAAAAGCTGATGATATATTTGAAAGCCAAACACGAACTTTCAGAAACATCAGTAATGAACATCTTAGTCCTCATTAGGTTGTTGTTCAACAGAGCTATTAAGCTCAAAATAGTTAGTAGGGAATTATATCCTTTTGGTGGTGACAAGATTAAAATTAAGTTTCCTGAGACTACAAAAATAGGGTTGAATATTATTGAGGTAAGAGCTATTGAAGCTTTAGATAATCTAACCTGTAATGAAATCCATACAAGGAATGTTTGGCTTTTCAGTTTCTATTTTGCAGGAATGCGGGTTACAGATGTACTCTGGACAAAGTGGTCAGACATATACGACAATAGGCTTCATTATAGAATGAATAAAAACTCAAAACTACTGTCCTTAAAAATTCCAGATAAGGTTCTAAGTATTTTAGATTTCTACAGAGATGATAAAAAACACGCTACCGATTTTGTTTTTCCTGAATTGAAAAAGGCCAATCTGGATGATGCAAAAGACATTTATAATAAAAGAAAAACGGCAACCAAAAAATTTAACGATAACTTAAAATCCATTGCCAAAAAAGCAAAAATAGACAAGAAGATTACAATGCACATTGCCAGACATACTTTTGGCAATATTGCCGGTGATTCTATTCATCCTTTAATGTTACAAAAACTATATAGGCATAGTGACTTGAAAACTACACTGAATTATCAGGCAAATTTTATCCATAAAGAAGCAGATGATGCTTTAGATAGCGTTGTTAACTTTTGAATTGTCCTACAGCAAACTGTACCTCTTAAGGTGTACTATACTTCAATTGAACCTATAAGTTTCTGATTAAAACATTTAACCAACATCTTGTATAATTCGGGATGTTTCTTTTTAAGCAAGTCTGGACGTTCAAAAAAATACTCTGAAGCAACGGCAAAGAATTCAGCTTGATTGGTGCCACCATATTTTCGGATATCAGGATGGTTATCATTTATCGCTTCCATTTCTTTATGGATTAAGTTTAACCAAGGTATGGCATATTGATGTTCCAATAATCGCTCTGGCACACCGTCTGTTCTATCGTCCAACTTATCTATAAGGTGCACAAATTCGTGTATGCCAGTATTGCTTTTATCGGTTGTATTTTTAAAGCCGTGGTACAATACTTTCTTGGAAAGTATCATCTGTTTCTCGAACCTTCCATTTCCAACTATTCCACCAATATTCCGTGAGTTATCCTTACTGCTAAATTGCATATCCTCATTAAAATTATCAGGATATAAAAGGATACCACTTAAATTTGTGTAGTGCCATTCCTTGAAGCCAAAAACTGGAATGACGGCACTTGCTGCAATTAAAACCTTATCCAACTCTTCCAGTTCAAACTGTACAGCATCGATATAGACCTCACTTAAAAATAGCATCATTTTTTGCTGAAAAATTAGCTGTGCGTCTTTTGATAGATTTCTATAAAACAGCACATTATCCGTCAATAATTTATGCCAATGTTCTGGAAATGGCTTTACACTATGACGTTTTGCTTTTCTGTAAAAATGAACAGCAAAAAGAACAATCACAACCGAAATTAAGATATAAGCCATATTAAAAAAACGTATTAATCTACAGGTTCCGCTTTAAATCCTACTTTTTGCAAAGTAGATGTTACGTCTTCTTTAGTTGCACCATCGCTTTCAATGGTTAAGATTTTATTAGGATTGGCAGTATCTACTTCCCAACTTTCTACACCTTCTTGTTTGTTTAAAAAAGGGGTGACTTTCGATACACACCCACCACAATTGATATTTGTTTTAAATTTTAAAGTTTTCATTGTATTGAATTTATTTGTTATTAAAGTTTTACTCGTTTAAGTCTTAAGCTATTTGCAACTACAGACACACTACTGAATGCCATTGCAGCACCTGCTATCATCGGATCCAATAAAAAACCGTTTACGGGATACAAAACTCCTGCTGCAATTGGAATACCGATGATATTGTAAATGAATGCCCAGAACAAATTCTGACGAATGCCCAACACGGTTCTTTTTGATAGTTCCAGTGCTTTGGGGATGGATTGTAAATCTGACGTTATCAAGGTCATTTTTGCTACATCCATTGCTATATCGGATCCTTTACCCATTGCAATGCTTACATTCGCCTGTGCCAAAGCGTGGGAATCATTAATCCCATCGCCAACCATAGCTACTATCTTTCCATCCGCCTGTAATTTCTCGACAAAAGCCGCTTTGTCCGAAGGCATTACTTCGCCTTGGTAATTTGTTATTCCTACCTGATTTGCAACAGCTAATGCGGTTTTACTGTTATCTCCCGTGAGCATATAGACCTCAATGCCTCTTTCTTGAAGCATAGCTATAGCTTTTTTTGAAGTTTCTTTAATCTTGTCTGCAATGGCCAGTATCGCAAGCACTTGATTTTCGTTACCAAAGAATATGACTGTTTTTGCTTTTTCTTCGAGACTTTCTGCTGTTTGCATTAAAGTAGTGTCGATTTGAATATTCTTTTCGACCATTAGTTTATGGTTGCCCACATAATATTTTGAACCATTCTGCTGTTGCGCCTTTACACCTTTTCCGGTAATGCTTTCGAAGGAAGTAATTTCTGCTTGTTCAATATTTTCCTCTTTCAAATGATTAACGACTGCTTCTGCCAAAGGATGTTCTGATTGCCCTTCGATAGCCAAGAGAATTTCCTTGTATTCATTTTGATTTTCAAGCTTATCGTTCCAGAGTATATCGGTTACCAATGGTTTTCCTTCTGTAATGGTACCTGTTTTATCCAGGATTACTGCATTCACTTTATGGCCGAGTTCTAAACTTTCGGCATCCTTTATCAAAATATTGTTTTCAGCGCCCTTGCCGATACCCACCATTATGGCAGTAGGCGTTGCCAAGCCCAAGGCACAGGGACAAGCGATAACCAGTACGGCCACAGAAGTTAATAAGGCTTGTGAAAAGGCATTATCGCCTCCTACTGACATCCAGACGATGAAGGTGACAATGGAAATACCGAGTACCACAGGAACAAAAATACCAGCAATCTTATCGACCAGTTTTTGAACGGGTGCCTTACTCCCTTGTGCTTGCTGAACCATTTTAATAATTTGGGAAAGCAGGGTTTCCCCGCCTACTTTTTCAGCGGTAAACTGAAAGCTTCCTTTTTGATTAACGGTACCGGCGAATACCTTTTCCCCTTGGGATTTCTGAACTGGAACAGGTTCTCCCGTAATCATACTTTCATCTACATACGAGCTTCCCTTGGAAACTTCGCCATCCACCGGAATCTTTTCTCCGGGACGCACCAAAATGGTCTGACCCACCTGTACGGATGAAATAGGGATTTCCCTCTCTTCCCCATTCTCAATAATTTTAAGGGTTTTAGGCTGAAGCCCCATTAGTTTTTTAATGGCTGAAGATGTATTTGATTTTGCCTTTTCTTCCAATAGTTTCCCCAAGGAAATAAAGGTGATAATCACGGTAGCCGCTTCGTAATATACGTGAGGCTCGATGCCACGACTTAACCAAAATTCAGGAAAAAAGGTATTGAATACACTAAAGAGGAAGGCGATTCCGGTACTCAACGCCACCAAGGTATCCATATTTGCTTTACCGTGTTTGGCCTGCTTGAAGGCATTGATGAAAAAACTGCGCCCAAACCAAAAAAGAATTGGAAAGGCCAATACCAATGAAATCCATTTGCCTGGTTCCCATTGCATATAGAACATTCCCAACACAAAAATGGGTAGCGTAAGTATCGCCGACCAGATGGTTCGGTTTTTTATGTCCTGATAATGCTTTTGCTGAAGTTCTTGCTGTACTTCCGAAGGGTCTGCGGCATCAATTATAATATCGTAACCGACCTCACGAAGCGCGTTTTGAAGTTGATTTGGACTCAACTCCTTGTCATATTCCACAAGAACGGAACTATTGGCAAAATTAACACTTGCATCAAACACACCTTCTGTGTGTTTTAATACAGATTCAACACTCGCTGCACAAGAGGCACAAGTCATTCCCGTAACAGGGAATGATTCCTTTATTCCTTTTTTAGTATTCTTTTCTTTGGTTTCAAATATGTTGATTGTCTCCATAAATCCGTTCTTATTTGTATGTTACAAATTTCAGGATTAAAAGACTGTAATGTGTTACGTTATATGCTGAATGATTTGTAGAATTTACTCTTCACGAATTATTACTACCCAATTGGAATAATTTATGTCTCTTATAATCATAATGGGGACGTGTCTATCGGTCTTTAGTATTTGTAATCAAATACCCTTTTGATTGGATGACCTTTTTTATCTCATCGATATTCGTTTTAGTGGTATCAAATTCTATAATTGAAGTCCCTTCTTCAAAAGACGTAGATACATTTGCAACCCCGTCAATTTTGTTTACCGAATGGTTGATGTTTTCTTCACAACCCGAGCATACCATCCCTTCAATATTCAACTTTACAGTTTGAATATCGGTATTGTTTGATGCAACAATTCCTACTTTCTCCGTTGAATGAAATACTTGTGGATAATAAGAAACCAATGTCATTACAACAACAAACACTGTAACCAACCACAAATATAATTTCGACTTAAAAAATGATGGCTTAGCCATATCACAGTTACCACAATCGTCCACCTTCTTTTTTTTATAAACCTGATAAAAGGCCAGTCCCAATGACAAAAATGCTATAACCAAAAGATAAGGTTTCAAGGCAATAAGCCAAGAAAAATAGACAGAACTTCCACTAATACCAGCTACACTTGTAAGTAGCAAAGGACCCCAGCAGCATAGTTTAAGGGAAACTGCTAAAAATACAGCAGTCCCCATAGATGCTTTTTTGTTCCATTTAGTAATTGCCATACCTAACAACTTCCTATTCCAGCCTTTACCAAATCATCTTTTGTGATTTCGATTTTGGTGCAGCAATTCAGCAGTCTTCCGTTAACAGCAATGGCAGGAACTCTTGTAACCCCATATTCCTTCATTTTTGAAACACATATTTTACTTTCGCATTGCTCAGACAGATTATGAAATGTGATTTCGCAGTCCTTTCCTGCTGTCTCTTTTACTAATTGCACCACAGGCTCGCATACTGGGCAACCTGCTGTAAAAATCTCGATTTGTCGTTTCATCTTATTTAAAGTTTAAATTAATAATGGAACAAAGATGAGAACGTGAGGTAGGGGGTCACCAAAATTTTTTAGACATTTTTTTCGTTGTAGTTTTTTAATCTGGTTTCAATGATTTGGATTTCTTTTAAGCGATTGGTCAAATCAGATAATTCCAAGTTAGGGAATTCACTTTTTAAATATTCAATTTTATCTTCATTGCCACAATTTCCTGGGCAAGAGTCCACGGCCTTTACAATTCCAATAGCAAGCGCTTTTCGATAGACTTCATCCAGCAGTAAGTAATGTGCTTTTTGAATCCCCTTATCGATGGATTTGAACTGTATGTTTATTTGTTCGGGGTCCTTTCCTTCATCAAGCATTTTAACAATGCCGCTTAATTGACCACTCAAAGTTTTTAATCTTGTTTTTATATCCAAGATTAAATCAGTGGGTAATTTGTGCTGTTCCATATTCATAATTTGTCCATTATAATGTTTAGCAACAACTTGAATTATTACATCTTTTATTTTCTTGAATTGGTGGGCAGGCCACAGTACCGTAAGAACAGAATACACAACAATCTCCCTCGTTTGGTCTTAATACTTCTTTGCAATTCTCGCATTCGTAAAAGAATTGACAAGCGTTCGTCGGCATTTCTTCTTCTGTTTTGTGGCCGCATTCAGGGCAGGTGATCGTAGATTTTAATATTGTAGTTTCCATAAATAATAGTTAGAGCATATAGGTTAGGTCAGATGCCATTGTAGGATATGAAAATATCATTGTTCGCAAATCGCTTATGGTCATCTTGGTCTTTATCGCCATTGCGAAAAGATTGATGGTTTCCTCACAATGAGGCCCGATCAGATGCGCGCCCAAAATGGTATTATTATTTTTATCGATGATTGTTTTATAAGCATATTCATCCACATTCAGGCGTCTCGCATTGAACCAATTATCCACTTTTTCAAAATTGACATTTATATCATATCCTTTTTCTTTAGCCTCATCTTCCAATAGGCCAACGGTTGCCATAGTGGGCAAAGTGAAAACTACGGAAGGCATTGGGGGATAACTGACTTTTTTCTTATTTCCTTTAATGATATTTGAAGCTACGACGTGTCCTTCCAAAACAGCTACGGGTGTTAGGGGCAATCCTCTTGAGTCCGCTGCATCGCCTGCTGCATATATGTTCGCGTTCGTTGTGCTCTGAAGGTATTCGTTGACCTCTATGCCCTTTTTTGAGAAGGATATACCTGCTTTTTCCAATTCTAAATCAAAAATGGCTGGGGGACGACCAGCGGAATTAAATACCGCTGCCGCTTTGTAGGTAGTTTCGTTTCCGTTTGAAATTCCTGTGGTTATGTAGTGGCCATCTTTACTTTCAATTTTAGAAACTTCCGTTTCCAGAACAATCTTAATCCCTAAATTACGTGTGGCATCGACCAAATGTTTTACAATATCCTTGTCAAAGTTTTCCAATGGACGTTTGCCTCGATGTACTATTGTTACCTTGGCATCGGAACGTGCGGCAATATGGGCGAATTCAAAGGCGATATATCCACCACCGATGAAAAGCAGGGATTGGGGTAATTCCTTAAGGTTTAGAAAATCCGTACTCGTTTGGGCAAGCTGTTCGCCTTCAAAGTCTAAAATTTTTGGTTTTGAACCTGACGCAATTACAACTTTATCAGCTTGGATGGTATCTTTACCTATTCTTAGGGTATTTTCATTTATAAACGTAGCGGAACTGTGGAAGGTATCGATGCCGTTCTTCTTATACCCCTTTTCTATTTTCCTCGGCATTTCATCGACAAAAGTCTGTTTGAACGCCATTATATCCTTCCAGTTAATATCCGGAATGGTATCAATGCCTTTCCCTTTAAGCCTTTTGGCAAAGTCGCGCACTTCCGTAGCGCCGATAATTACTTTTTTGGGGTCACAGCCTCGCAGGGCGCAGGTGCCACCATAAGGTAGTTCATCGGTTATACCGACCGAAAGACCTTTTGAGGCACATTTATTGGCGATTGTCATACCGGCCATACCCGAGCCGATTATGAAAACATCATATTTTTTCATCTATTATTTTCTTTGATGGTATTCTCGACTACTTTGTATCCTGTTTTCTCTATGGCTTTTCGGATTGCGGGCAAATCGGTCTTGGTCTTATCAAATTCCACTATAGTGATGGCATTTTCGTAGCTGGCTTTGACCGAAATAATTCCGTCCAATTTATTGACTTCGCTTTCTACGCGTGCCTCACAACCTGCACAGGTCATTCCAGCGACTTCAAAAGTCTGCTTTTTGATATTGGATTGAGAGACATAGACGATATCCTTGGTGGGCTGTGCATAAAATAGGTTGGAATAGTACGGGAAGGCCAGCATCAATGCGGCGAATAGCGTTACTATCAATAAGAACCGTTTGGATTGCCAAAACGATGATTTCGCATCATCCTCACAGGCGCAATCTATTTCTTCCTGTGTTTTCGGCCGCAGTTTCTGATACCAGGCAAAGACCAATATAATAATGGTCAGTCCAATAAGATAGGGTCTAAATGGTTCAATCCAAGAAAATGTCGATGCGATTCCACTTGTTCCGGCAATTAGTGCCAAGACAGGGGTTATACAACATATTGATGCTGCAACTGCGGTAAAAATGCCAGTATAGGCCGCGGTGTTTGAGGTTTTATTCGGTGTCATATTATAAACTTTCTAAGCTGTTTTCTTTTTTGTCGAAATTGAATTGAAAATTCCATTCAAAACATTGTCCTCACTCTTTACCAGCGAATAATATAATGTTTGCCCTTCACGTCTCGATGTGATAATTCCTGCATCCTTCATTTTGCGGATATGTTGGGATACGGCAGGAACACTCATTTCAAGAATGTCAGCAATATCGCAAGGGCACAGTTCATTCTCTATGTTCAAAAGGAATAGGACTTTTAGTCTTACCTCGCTTCCCGCGAGCGACAGAATCTTGCTTATTGCATTAAGGCTGTCCGAAGAATTCTCTATGGTTTCCTTGCATCTCGATATTTGCTTCTTGTCTGCTTCGTTCCGTGTACAAGTTATTTCCAAGCTCATCTTTTTTGATTTAAAGTGGTCACAAATATATCATTATTATATTATTTAAGCAAATACTTAAATAATAACGTAACAAGTAACTTTGAACTTTTAAACAACCTTTGTTTTTTAATGTTCTTTAATTAAATCTCATCCAAGGATTTTCGGTTTTTTGTCACAGATTTCTTGAACTGCGTGGGTGTCATTCCCGTTACTTTTTTGAATTGATTGCTTAAGTACGCAACGCTACTATAATGTAATTGAAAAGCTATCTCACTCAAGGTTAATTCATCGTAAACTATAAGTTCTTTAACACGTTCAATCTTCTGGTTGATAATGTATTGCTCAAACGTGATACTTTCTACTGACGAGAATAGGGAACTTAAATATTTATAATCCAAGATAAGTTCGCCTGTAACAATATCTGCCCATTTGAAATCGAGCTCCTCGGAAGAATGATGGATTTTATCTACAACCAATGTTTTCATCTGTTCGATAAGTTGACTTTTACGGTCATCAATCAAACTAAAACCTGAATTTTGAAGCGCTTTGGAAAGACCATTTTTGGTCTGAACACTTAATGAAGAAACTAATTTAACCTCCCCCAATTTTATAGAAACATACTGTATTTCAAGTTGTTCCAAAATATTAGATACCGCCGAGATACATCTTGGGCAGACCATATTTTTAATATAGATAATCTCTCTCATATAATACTTGTCTTTAAAACAAGGTTAACCCAGATTTGTGTAGAGAATAGTAAACAGCAGCTATCGCAGCAATTACAAAAATCAATACTATCACAACAAAAGCTATAATTTTATCTTTTTTTGTGATATTACTTTTAGGTTGATGCTTCTTCCTTTCATTTTTTCGTCTATTTCTTCTGCTTTCACTCATTATCGTTCGCCATTATAAAACCAAGATTATTTTTTGGCCTTATGTAGATTACTTGATTAATCCGTAATTCGTTTTATTTTAAAGTTGCTTTTACCTCTCCACAGGTTAACATAGCCTCTCCATAATATGGATTTCGCACTTCTTCTTCCAAACTTATCCAATAGGCACCTTTATTGTTATTGGCCATTGGGCAAAACTGGATATATACATTTTGGTTGACCCCAAAAAGCTGTACACCACTTATCATATGTGCCGAAAGATGCTTGAAATGCCCTCTTTGTGCTGCTATGTCTGAACTGTTCTCAATAGCATTTGCAGATGATTTTAGTTCCTTTTGAATGGTCATCCAATGGTTATGCGCCTTTTTATCAGATAATAACTTCATATCCACTTTTTTCAAGGACTGGTTGATTTGTTCTCCTGCTTGTTGAGCACCCTTGGTATCATCGTTTACCAATGCATCCTTTAAAAGAATATAATCATCAAAAACCTGTTCTAACTGATTCTGAAATTTGTTTGAAACCCTAATTCTTTCCTTCATTTGAGAATGATTGGTTACATCCATATTTTCTCCAGAACCATCTTCTTGCATTCCCAAATGTCCTTCGTGTCCTGTCATAGTTTTACCTCCTTCTTGATTCATCATTGATTTTTTACCCTGAAGCTGTGCCGCGGCATCTACTGTAAACGTGCCGTTAGTTACCACTTCATCTCCATTTTTTAAACCTTCAAGAACGGTATAACTATCGCCAGTGGCATTGCCCAATAAAACTTCTTTCATCTCAAAAACAGCTTTATTAGGGTCTGTTTTGACATAGACCACAGAACGTTCGCCCGTCCACATAACAGCCGTTGACGGTACAGAAACGGTGTTCTCTGTGCTCGTTCGAGCACCCTCGATTTTTCCTTCCACAAACATTCCCGGCTTAAAGAGGTCTTTTTTATTTTGTAAAACAGCTCTCACAACCACCGTTCTTGTAGCAGAGTTTAATAAGGGGGCAATAAACGAGACCTTGGCGTCAAACACTTCATTTCTATAGGCATTGGTGGTTACTTTAATGGTTTGTCCTTCTTTTAAGGACGCAATTTGGTTTTCGTAAGCATCAAATTCTGCCCATACTGTATTGAGATTGGCAATTTTGTATAAGGGTTGTCCTTGTTTTACATAGTCACCTTCTTCTACCATTTTCTGTGTTACCGTTCCTGATACGGTTGCGTACACAGGAAAGTTTTCTTGTACTTTCCCAGAGTTTTCTATGGCGTTGATTTGCTTTTCTGAAAGTTTCCAAAGTTTGAGCTTGTTTCTAACAGCTTTATATAATTCTGGTTGCGATTCTTTCAATGATGAAGCGGTAAGCAGTTCTTGTTGTGCCGCAACTAATTCTGGCGAATAAATAGTTGCCAAGCGTTGTCCTGCGCCAACACGTTCTCCTGTTGAATTAACGTATAGTTTTTCAATTCTTCCTCCAAAATATGTGACCTGTACGGCATTTGACTCTTCATTTGCTTTTATCTTTCCAGATAATTTTAGGGAATTATTTCCTATTTGTCCTTGTCCCACAAGTGACGTTTGAATATTGGCTAGAGCCATTGCGTTATCGGTCATTTTGATTTCATTGGCATTGAGGCCATCGGCACCCGATTCAGCTGGAATTAAATCCATTCCACATATTGGGCAGTCGCCAGGTTCTGGTTGCATAATCTGTGGGTGCATAGAACAGGTCCACATTTGATTAGTAGCAATTTCTTCTGAATGTTCGTGATTGTCTTTAGCACTATTTGTTGCCTTATCAGTAGAATCTCCACCGAACAGTAGAAAGCCACCTAGAAGGCCAACAATCAAGGCAATACCTATATAAATGATGTTTTTTTTCATTGTCTTTGTTTTTATTTGTTATTTTCTAATCGTTTAATCATTGCTTTCATTTCTGCAATTTCCTTTTCTTGTGCTTTAATTATATCATCTGCTAATTTCTTCACTTCCGGGTCTTGTATATCCGCTCGCTTACTGGTTAAAATGGCGATAGAGTGATGCGGAATCATAGCTTTCATATAGAGCACATCGCCAATAATTGGGGCCTGTGCCCTCACAAGGCCTAACGCGCCACCAAATAGAACAATACTTCCAAGAACAATTGCTATATTTTTCTTTTTGTTTTGGTACATATTACGCATTGTTACAAACATAATAATGGCCATAGCGGCAATACCCAAACAGCTCATATAAAATCGGGTAAGACTAAAATAGACGTGGTCAATTTCATAAGAGTTTAAGTACATTGTAACGTACATTGCTATGAAGGATGCCACGAGCATACCTATAAATTTTGTGTAGTTGTTTTTCTTTGAATTTTGATTTGAATTTTCCATTTTATGTTGGTTTTAGTGTTACTTATTTTCGTTTCTTTTTAACCAATTTTCTAATTGTGGGCGACGATATGTACCAAAGTAAGAACCCACTTAATACTGTAATTAACCCTAACAATGAAAACGCCCGCAGGATTATGGTATTAAAGTTGTCCCTGCCTTGATAGTCCATAGTGTGGGTCATCCACAAAAAATCGAACCAGCGCCAGTTTCTATGACGAACGGTCTGAAATGCACCATTTTCTATGGCGACATAAGCCTTCAGGTTTTGTGGGGTTTTATATGAAATCTCATAGGCTGGCAATGGACGGCCACGGTATTCGTGATGCGCATCTACCTTCTCAATTCGTTTTATACCACTTATTTCCAAATCGGGCAGCATATATCTGTTGGCTACCTCTTTTGCTTCTGCTTTAGTAATACCTTTTTTTACATTTCCCGTTTTAGCACTAAATAAATTAGCTTCGTTAATCCAATAATACGGCTCATTTGCTATTTCCAATAATTTTAGTGTTTGGATAGGTTCTTCACTCGCTAATTGCTCAGTCCCTAATAGGTTGGAAAAAGCAGTTTGCCGTGGCTTTTCTTTTTTGAACTGGTCGCCGTGTATTTCATCAATGTCCGTCCAGCTAAAATACATTCCGCTGATAGTCCACATCAAGAACTGAATACCGAGGAATATACCCAAGTATCGGTGTGCTTTTCGAATCCATTTTGCTGTCTTTCTGTTGACCATACTTTCTATAATTTAATTCACAAAAAATTTGACAATGATTCCACCAGCCAACCATACGTAGCAGATATAGGCAACATATTTTAAAACCTTTTCAAGCAATGGGCTTTTAGGTGCCATCTCGCTCATCTTACTTTCGACGTCCTTCTTTTTAAAGAACCCTAAATAAATTAAGTAGCCCGTAATTGCTAAAAAAGCCATATTCAAAAAAGAACGTATAGTCAATTTTAAAATAGTCACTATCTTGAATTTTAACCGTTTTTAATTTATGCTCTTAACTAAATAATTGAAGTGCCAACGCACCACCAACTATTAAGATTAGGACTGTATATACTATATAATTGAGCCATTTTTTAACCACAGATTTACCTGTTGTTTGTTGGCAACCGTTCTTGCAACATTCTTTCATTGTTATAAATTCTTTTCTTTATTGTTATTTGCAAAACCTTATAAATAATACTTGAAGATGAGAGGTAAACTTTAATAAACTAACCAAATTTTTACCCCTCAAAATCAAGCATTTTCACTAAACTTCTTTTCTGCGAAATTTTAATTTGCCCGACCTAGGAAGAGAGACGCTATATTTAGGGATTTAATCTCTCTCCCAGTTCAGGCTGCTATTAACCAAATCAACTTCTCTTCTTCAAAAGCTCATTGTGCCTGACTTGGGAAGGAACTAACACTAACCATCAACATTGTTTTCCTTCCCACGACAGGACTTTATAACTATTCAGATAACCTTATTATCCCATAAGCCACTGTTAACTAATAAACCAGTGTTTTTAAAAGATTATTAAAGGCAGGGATTATCTATTGAATAGTTTTTTGCACTTTCCCACATTTAAGCATTCTGCTACCGTAATATGGGTTTTTTACTTCTTTGCTGGTACTCAACCACGCACTACCTTTATCGTACATTGGGCAAAATTGTTGGTAAAGCGTGTTCTTTGTTCCCGTAATGGCTACCAAATCTGTTATGTCCTTACTTAAGGTCTTAAAATGTTCGCGTTGGTGGTCTATGGCACTTTCAGAAATATGCTCGGCGTGCTCGGTTGCATCTTCTATAATATCTGCCAATTCTTCTTGATTTTCTTTTGAATAACCGTCCGTATCAAAAGCTTTAAGAGAAACTACCAATTTAGACCCAGCTTGAGCTGCTTTTTTGGTGTCATCTGCAACCAAAGCATTTTTTAAATTAAAGTAATCACTTAAAATTGCTTCTGTTTTTGCATCACTTTTCATAGTTGACATTTTACTATGATCCATTTTCATATCTCCGTGATTGTGGTTCATTTTTTTCTTTTCCTGTGCGTTGGTAAAAGAAACTGCTAACAATAGCATTGCTGCTATACTCATTTTTAAATTTTTCATTTTTATTATATTTAATTATTGTTTATAAACTGTCTTTTAATTCTGTCATAAAATTAATTACCTCTTTTGCTTCCTCTTCTGAAAAGGTTGCCTCTGTATGTATCAATGTATAAGAGTCCAATGGCATTTCGCCAGCTTCAATCTGTTTGACAATAGATCTTAACTTACTGGCTTTTCGTCGGCTTGACAAGGAATCCCATTCACTGAAATTAAGCTCTGCCTTTCCTTCTTTGATATGGTCTTCCAAAAACCAAGCAGCAGGTTGAATTTTATTGTACCAAGGGTATTGCGTATTATTACTGTGGCAATCATAGCAGGACACTTGTAACTTTTTTTGAATCGTTTTTGGCACATTATTGACCAACATAAAATCCGTTGACGGTACAGTATCACTTTGATTTCGTGTTGTGGGAATAAATTGAATTCCCACAAACGCTACCAATAGTATTATTGCTATGATTTTTAAAACCCTCATTAGTTAATCTCTTTTTGCACCTTTCCGCAATTCAACATTTGACTTCCGTAATAGGGATTCTTAATGTCCTTGCTCATACTCAACCAAGCACTACCGCCATCGTACATTGGGCAAAACTGTTGGTAAAGCGTGTTTTCAGTTCCTGTAATTGCAACCATATCAGTTACATCCTTGCTCAATATTTTAAAGTGTTCTCGCTGATGATCTATATCGCTTTCCGAGATATGTTCTGCGTGCTCTACAGCATCTTCTATAATATCTTTTAATTCCGCTTTTTGTGTATCGGAAAAATTTGATGAAACATCAAAGTTGCCTAAAGTTGTTGCCAGAGTTGCACCAAGTGTTTTTGCTTTAGCATTGTCATCTGCAACCAACGCATTTTTAAGATTAAAGTAGTCCTTTAATACACCTTGTGAATTACCATCGCCACTCATTGCCATTTCCTTCTTATCTCCATCTTGGTTGCCATCACTATTATCGTGATTCATTTTTGAATGGTCTTCTCCAGCACTCATTTCAGAATGGTTCCCATCCGCATTATTTTGTTCATTTTTGTTGTCTTTGCAAGACATTGCTGTTAAGGTTATAAATGCTATTGCAACTATACCTAATGTTGATTTTAATTTGCTCATTTTGTTTTAATTTATGTTTGTGTTTATTTGTATTACTTTTTGAAATGTATTTTATAGTTTTTCGATTACGTTTTCTAGCATTGCAGTTATTTCATTGGCAATCTCATCCAAATTTTTATTCTCCACAGCCTGCATCGACGCCATTGGGTTTACGGCTGCTACTTCAATGATGCCTGCTTCAATTTCCTGCACTATGACATTACAGGGCAACATCGTTCCAATTTTATCTTCTGCCTGCAAAGCTTTGTGTGCATAGGGTGGGTTACAAGCCCCTAGAATTCTATACTTTTTGAAGTTTACATCCAGTTTGTTTTTTAAGGTCTCTTTGACGTCAATTTCTGTGAGTATGCCAAAACCTTCGTCTTTCAATCCTTGGGTAACTTTATCAATAACATCTTCAAAAGTTCCATTGACCGTTTTATTAAAATAGTAGTTCATTAGCTTTTATTTTTTGTTCAACATTCGTTTTTGTTCTTCGTATTCTTCTTTGGATATTTCGCCTTTGGCGAATCGGCTGTTAAGAATATCCAGAGGATTTTCTTTCTTTACAGTATATTGTCTGTTTTTTCCAATGTATAGAAATATGCCCAATACCAGTACAATCGGTATTAATATCCACCACCACATCATCATAATTGAAAATTTTTATTGTTCTTATTCAGTTCTTTTTAGTGCTTATGGCCTTGGGCGTTCTTCTTCTTGCCCTTCATTTTTTCCATCTTTTCCTTCATCTTTGGGTCGTTCATCATTTTTTGCATCATTTCCTTCATCATTTCAGGGTTTTCGTCCATCATTTTCTTCATCCGTTCTTTCATTGCCTTTTTCATTTCTTCATTGTTGTGCATTTTATTCATCAACATTTTACGGCCCTTCTCACTACCCATCATTTTATCTAGCATTTTGGATTGCATCTTTTGCATCATTTCCGGATTTTTCTCCATCATAATTTGCATATGTGATTGCATTTTTTGTTTCATTTCAGGATTCTTCTCCATCATCATTTTCATATTTCCAGACTCCATCAGCTCCATATGGGTTTTCATCATTATTTTTTTGGCATCCTTATTTTTTTGTGCCTCCTTGATAAAATCGGCAAACTGAATAGGATTTGAAATGATTTCTTGATAAATGGCATTTCTATTTTCTTCAACCTGTAATGTTTCGCTGGCATTGAAGGTTGATTTGCAACTGACCAATGTGCCAATTGTTACGATAATCAATACTGTTTTTACAATTGTTTTCATACTTGATATTTTTTATTGTTAATAATTCAGTTATTTATTCTTTAATTGTGATTAATTATTGTTAATCATTCGATTTTTGAGTTGATTTTTTGTTTTATTTCTTCATATTCTTCCTTCGATATTTCCCCTTTTGCGTATCTCTCATTCAATATGTCCATAGCCTTTGAACTTTTAGAACGCTTTATTTTTTTTCCTCCTGCATAGATGAGAATGCCTAGAAATATTACTCCGAAAACGATTATAAAATCCCATTTATAGTCCATAGTTTTATATTTTTAAATTGTTAAAATCTTGCCAATAATCCACCACCCCAACCATATCGGTTATTGTAGTTTGCTTGGATTGAAAAATTACGCGAGAGGATATACGAAGCTCCAACCAACCATTGGGTTTCACTTTCAAAGGAATTGTTATCCTCTAAATCATTGACCCATCCAAAGTCCGCTCTATATTCGTATTCGCCTTCCAGAAAAATTCTAGGAAAAATCAACAACTCTCTGTCTAGACGTATTCTTGGACGCAGTTGATTATCCATACTCACATCTACGTTAAATCTGTAAGGCGTAAAGTATTTAACCCCAACCAGTCCAACCGTATTGAACTCGTCGAAAGAATTTGGTATTTCAGTTTCGGTATTAACACCTACGTAAAGACGCACCCAATCATTCAGGTACCTATTATAGCTGACTTCCGCCTCAAGGTTTTTGTCGTAATCGAACTCTGCCCTCAATCCAAATTCGTTACGGATATTGCTCGATGTTAATAAGAGTTCATTAAAGTTTGAACCTATACGAGCCAATCCCCACGAATAATAATGGTCTGTCTCATCGATAAGTTTCTGGACTGGATAATCTTTCATTCTGTCATCCCTAGGGGTATCATAACTAAACACCCTAGCCATTCCACCAATCATATGATACAATATGTGGCAATGAAAAAACCAGTCGCCATATTCTTCGTTATAGAACTCAATTACCACTTTTTGCATCGGTGGTACGTTTACGGTATGTTTAAGTGGTGAACGCTCTCCATTTTCGTTAATTACCCTAAAGTAATGACCGTGCAAGTGCATCGGGTGGTGCATCATCGTAAGGTTGTTCATCGTAATTCTCGTTACTTCGCCCCCTTTGATTTTTATCTTATCGGTTTCGGATAGTGGTACGCCATTCATACTCCAAACGTAGCGTTGCATATTACCAGTAAGATTTAGTAAAATATCATTTACCGGTGCATCTGTCTTAAAAGTGGTGCTCTCTTTAGCCTTTAAAAAATCGTAATTGAAATATGTTTTACGAGTATTATAATCAAAAGAAGAGGTGTCTTTCTGCGTTATTTGCATATTGTGCATATGACCGTCTTTTTCCATCTTCATATCCATTTGGTTATTCATCTTATCATCTTTCATTGACATTTTATCCTGCATTCCCATTTTCATCTGTCCGTCTTTCATATCCATCTTCATTCCATACTTCTGCATTAAAACTTCAGGTGTATTCTTTTTTTTGTTTCCCACCATTGCAGGTGCTCCCATTTTCATATCCATTTTAGCCATTTGCTTCATCATCTCTATTTTACTAGGTCTGTCAATTTTTTTGGCTGGATAAAGCTTGCCACTACCCAAACGAATTGAGGTATTACCAGAGCCGTCTTGTGCTGTAGCAGTAATCTCTAATGTACCTTCTGGAATGGTCACAATTACATCGTAGGTTTCTGCAATTGCAAAAAGAAATCGGTTTTTTTGCTCTGGCGTTACATCAACACCGTCACTGGCAACTATCATTGGGTTACCTGCTCCAAAACCCATCCAATAATATGTTGATGCAGAAGCATTTATTAAACGAAGTCGTACTTTCTCTCCTGGTTTAAATTCTGGGTACTCTACCAATTTTTTACCGTTGGACAAAAATGTGGGATAATAAATGTCTGCAATATCCGCACCTTCCATTCTGTCCCGCCAAAACTTAAATTGTGCACCTAATGCACCTTCCTTTATTACTCTACTTAATGGAACTGCTGTTCCTTTTTTAACTTGATACCATTCGTTGCCTCTTTTGAGGTTCCGTAATACATTCATTGGTTTTTCGTTTGTCCAATCCGAAAGAACTACCACTAAATCCTTGTCGTAGTCCAATGTTTTTTCTTCTGGATGAATAACTATCGAGCCATAGACTCCTTTTTGTTCTTGAAGCATCGTATGGGAATGATACCAATACGTACCCGACTGGTTGATAGGGATTCTATATTGAAATGTAGTATTTGGTTTTATTGGTGGTGTGGTTAAATAAGGCACACCATCGTAAAAATTGGGAAGTATTAAACCGTGCCAATGCACAGAAGTTTCTTCATCCATCTTATTGGTAACATTAATAATGGCAAGGTCTCCTATGTTAAATTCCAAAACAGGTCCAGGAATATCACCATTGATGGTCATTGCATTAGCTGTAACACCACCAAGCGTCATTTTATTTTCTTCAATGGTAAGGTTATACTCTTTAATAGGTCGTCCTTCTTCTTTTCTATCTTGTCCGTTGGTTCCTACTTGTGCAATACCCATAGATGTTATGAGGAACACAAGCAGTATTGTTATCTTTCTAATCATAATTCTTTATTTTAGTATTCTAAAGCCAATTTGGCCTTGTTCAATTTTTTATCTTGTTAAATAATTTATTAAGGCAGATTCTGTATAATACCCTTTAATGGAATCGATTAAATTGATTTGAAACTTTAACTGTAATTCTTGTACATCTAGCACATCGTTAAAATCTATAGTTCCAGTTTCGTAGTTTTTAATAAGAATTTCCTCGGCATCAATGGCCTGTTTCAAATTATCGGTTTGGACATTGAACTTAATTCTTGTCGCATTTCTATTATAAAGCCCTTGTGCCAAAAGTGTTTCCAGCTTATTCAACCTATCCTCTTTTTGAGATTTTATTTCTTGTTGTTTCAACTCATTTTGTCTTGTCACAGACTTATATTTATTATTAAAAATGGGAATAGAAATAGAAACCATAGGCATAACCATATCTTTAAAAGAGCTAGTTATCATTGGACTATTTTCTTGGTTAATATACTGCACTCCAAACCCTACCATAGGACCACTTTCCTTTTGGTTTAACAGCTCTGACTGCTCAACAGATTCATATAACCTATCATATTTAATAAGCTCCGGGTTTATTTGAAGGTTCTCATTTAAAACCAGAGGGTCAACATCCGGAATCATCATTTCTTCCACAACATCTACCGACATATTTTCCTCACGATTTAAAAGGTTATTGAACAGCGTCTGTTCTGCCTGAAAATCCTGTTCCAACACTTCCTTTTGTTGAACTAATTCGTTTTGCCTTATTTGAAGGCGAAGTACGTCAACTGCTGATGCTTTACCAACTTCCAGTGAGGTTAATGCAAGGCGTTCATAGGTTTGTAAAAGTTCAATGTTCTCATCCAGAATAAGCTGTTTTGCACGTATGGCATAGAGTTTATAATATGACTGGGATACTGACAATGAAAGTTTTCTTTTCGCAATTGCTATATCGACAAATTGCGTTTCTGCCATAGATGATGCATAATTTTCCCTTGCTGAAATAGTCCCAAACCACGGTAACATTTGCATTACAGAGGCACTAAATTGTTCCATAGGCATATCCATTTCAGGTGCTATAGCCATAACGCCAAAATTAAATTCAGTATTTGGTAAGCTGTTAACTTCATTTACTTTTTCTTCGGCGATATTGTACCGCAATTCAAAAGCTTGAATTTCTGGATTGTTCTTTTCAGCCTCCTGAATATAGAATGCTAAATCTTGTGCATTTACTTCCGCGAAAGCGAAAAAAACAAGTGCTATTAAAATTATATATCTCATTTTGTAGCTCGTTTTAATTGAAATTCTTGTTTCCAGCTAAATAAAACTGGCACAACAAATAGGGTTACAAGTGCAATTAACATCCCACCAAATGACGGAATAGCCATTGGAATCATTATATCACTCCCTCGACCTGTTGATGTTAATACAGGTAATAAAGCAAGAATGGTTGTCGCCGTTGTCATTAAACACGGACGAATACGTTTTTCTCCTGCCTCAACTACAGATGCCCTTATGCCTTTTCTATCTTTAGGTTTGTTTTTGTCAAAGGTTTGCGTAAGGTAGGTGGCCATTACTACACCATCATCGGTTGCGATACCGAATAGGGCAATAAAACCAACCCAAACGGCAACACTTAAATTAATGGTGTGCATTTGAAAGAGGTCTCGCAAATTTTCTCCGAAAAAGCTGAAGTTTAAAAACCAATCTTGACCATAGAACCAAATCATTAAAAAACCTCCCGCAAATGCAACAGCAATTCCAGTAAAGACCATTAATGACGTTCCAACAGAACGGAACTGGAAATATAGGATTAGAAAAATGATAGCCAAAGCCAGAGGTACTACCACACTCAATGTTTTTTCTGCTCGCAACTGGTTTTCATACGTTCCCGTAAATTGATAGTTGATACCCTTTGGAACGATCAATTCGCCATTGTCAATTTTTTCTTGAATAATGGCTTGGGCATTTTCTACCACATCTACTTCGGCGAAACCATCTAATTTATCAAAAAGGACATAGCCGACTAAAAAAGTATCTTCGCTCTTTATAACCTGTGGTCCTTTCTCATATCTAATAGTAACCAGTTCACTTAATGGTACTGGGCTTCCTTTTTCGACAGGAACATAGATGTCTTTTAAGTCATTTGGATTTGCACGCAATTCCCTTGGATAGCGTACCCTAATTCCGTAACGTTCCCTACCCTCTACGGTTTGGGTTAGCACCATTCCACCAACAGAAACTTGTATAACTTGCTGTACCTGTTCGATGGAAATACCATATCGTGCAAGTCGGTCTCTATCTATGTCCAACAGCAGATAAGGTTTTCCAACAATTCTATCTGCAAAAACCGCTTCCTCTTTAACACCTTCTGCTTGTTTCAGTATATCTTCCAATTGTACCCCAAAGGCTTCAATTTCCTTTAAATCTTGTCCTTTAACCTTTATTCCCATTGGTGCTCGCATACCTGTCTGCAACATTACCAAACGTGTTTCAATGGGCTGTAATTTAGGTGCAGAAGTAACACCTGGAATTTTTGTAACTCTAACAATTTCTTTCCAAATGTCATCAGGTGATTCAATTTCTGGTCGCCAGTTTCTGTAGTACTCTCCATCATCATCGGGGATAAGTTGTGAGCTTTTAACCTTAAAAGGGTCTTTAATGGTGGATGCATTGTATTTGTCATCTTCTACATCAACTTCCATATTTGGATTTGTAACCAAACCACCATCCTTTAACATAAACAAGCCGTCTTCATTGACTTTAAAACGTTGTCTTTCTCGTTTCTCGTTAAGAATATATTCAGACTTGTACTGAATAACATTTTCGTACATAGATAAAGGTGCAGGGTCTAGGGCAGATTCTGTACGCCCAGATTTACCTACTACGGTTTCAATTTCAGGGATACTGGCAACTGCCATATCCAATTGTTGTAATACGCGTTTGTTTTCTTCAACGCCAGCGTGTGGCATTGATGTAGGCATTAACAGAAAAGAACCTTCATTAAGTGACGGCATAAATTCCTTACCTGTATTATTCATAATCATAACTCCAAAAATCACGATGGCAGTAGGTACAGAAAGGAATAATAGCTTGTTGCGTAATGCCCAATTTAAAATTCGTACATAATAGTTTCGGAAAAGGGTAAACACGCCCAAAAGACCAAAACAGATAAGCCCCACGAAAATTAAATTAATCGAGATGCTTCTATCAACTCCTAATGGCCTCCAATATTCTGCCAGCAAAAATATAATGGCAAAGGCAGATACAAATATGTTAATGATGTTGGCACGTTTTTGGGTGATTTTTTCTTTTAATGAAAGTAGCCCTACCACTCCAAAAGCAACTAATATTATTCCAAGCGGGTATCCAAATATTAGTGCCAATATCCCACCAACAATCAATACACCATTTAACATTAAGCTTAATGACTTTTTTATGCCGCGTTTTTTAAAGAAAAAGGCTGCAAAAGGTGGTATTAAAAATAAAGCCACAATTAGTGATGCAGTTAGGGCTGCGGTTTTGGTAAAAGCCAATGGCCTAAATAATTTACCTTCGGCACCAATCATAGTGAACACTGGAATAAAACTTATAATAGTGGTCATTACCGCTGTTAAGATAGCCCCAGATACTTCGGCAGTCGCTTTATAAACAACAGTGTTCATTGGCAAGTTCTCGTCGTTTTCATCAATATGCCGCAACACATTTTCTGAAAGGATGACACCCACATCCACCATTGTACCAATAGCAATAGCAATACCCGACAAGGCTACAATATTGGCATCTACATTAAATAGTTTCATTGAAATGAAAACCATTAATACCGCTACTGGTAATAATCCTGAAATCAATACCGAGGCCCTTAAATTAAATACCATTATAATAATCACAAAAATGGTAATTAGAATTTCTAGAGTAAGTGCTTCGTCAAGCGTGCCCAAGGTTTCTTGAATAAGCTCTGTTCTATCGTAAAAAGGGACAATGGTTAATTGTGAGGTTCTACCGTCACTCAATGTTTTTGACGGCAAGCCAGAACTTAATTCGTTGATTTTTTCCTTTACGTTATTGATTACCTCCATTGGGTTAGCGCCATATCTGGCTACCACAACACCACCTACCACTTCAGCCCCTTCTTTATCTAAAAGGCCTCTTCTTGTTGCTGGCCCGTGGGAAACATTGGCAATATCTTTTAAGCGTATAGATGTAAAATCTTCTGATGTTACCACCGCATTTTCTAAATCGGCAATGGATTTGACATATCCTAAACCACGAATAAGGTATTCTGCTTGATTGATTTCCAGCGTTTGAGCACCAACGTCCTTATTGCTTTGTTTGACCGCTTTTACAACTTCATTCAAACCAATTTTATACTGCCTCATCAACTCTGGATTGACATCAACTTGGTACTCCAAAACATATCCGCCAATTGAAGCCACTTCGGAAACACCACTTGCCGAAGACAGAGCGTATTTTACGTAGAAATCCTGAATACTTCGTAATTCCTGTAAATCCCATCCACCTGTAACATTACCATCTTTATCACGTCCCTCAAGGGTGTACCAATATATTTGCCCTAATCCTGTGGCATCAGGACCTAGAGCTGGATTAACGCCTTCAGGTAGAAGTCCGGCTGGTAATGAGTTTAATTTTTCAAGTATCCGGCTTCGGCTCCAATAAAATTCAATATCTTCTTCAAAAATGATATAAATGCTCGAAAACCCGAACATAGATGAACTACGTATTGTTTTAACCCCTGGAATACCGAGAAGCGATGTGGTTAGAGGATAAGTAATTTGATCCTCAATATCTTGAGGGGAACGACCATCCCATTTGGTAAATACAATTTGTTGGTTTTCGCCAATATCTGGTATGGCATCTACGGCAACAGGGTCTCGAGGAAGTGAGCCTGTATCCCATTCAAACGGGGCATTTACGACTCCCCAAGCAATAAAAAGTGCAAGTAGTAGAACCGCTACTAACTTGTTCTCGATTAAAAATTTGATGCTTTTATTCAGCATTACAATGATTATTAAACAGTTATACATAGAATAATATCCTGATAAAATCAAAATATTAAACACAAGAAAGTGAGCCCAAAATAGTATTGACCATAGGGCTAGCTATTCCGATATTTATCGGAAACTGTTTAAAATCAAATTAAATACGTCTCGTGCAGTTTTTGAATATCCCGTATGAGAAAGGGAACTGCATAATCTCTAAAAGGAACAATTTGCGAATCAAGAGTTTCAAAGAGATTGATATAAGAATGTACAAAAGAGACAACAAAGACTTGTTGCTCAAAATTTAAGGTGTTAAAAGATATCTTAAGGTCATCCTGACCTTCAACAACTAATTGTTTATCTGAACAGCAGGAATCATCCTGAACTTCACTTTGACAATCATTTTTGGATAGTTGTTTATCCATTCCGCAAGTTTCAACGTGCCCAAATAAAGAAGAATCCACCAAAGTTTCGCCACAGTAATGACTATCAATAGTAAAAGAAACTGTTGACAATAACACGATAAGTGCTAAACAAACGGATGATATTTTATGAAAAACTTTTTTCATTAATGTTGCAAATTTATAAAAAATTTATCTCATTTTGTTTATTTAACAATTTTTTTTGATTTATCAATGTTTATTTTGTGCATTAAACCGCTTAACTACTATCTGCAAATAAAATTCTTTTGCAGTTTCCTTTATATGATATAAATCATAGTTCTGTTGAACTTTTAGAATTATATTTCGTATCAATTAATTTTGTTGTTTTTTCGTAAAAAACTGATAATAAAACAATTGAACAGTTGTGTTTAATTTTAGAAAATCCTTCAATGTTAAACAAAATTTATTAACTTTACACTGTGAAATCTCTTTTTACTAGAATATTATCCTTTCTATTAGCAGTTTTTATACTGTTTTCCACTACCTCCTTTACGGTAAATATGCACTTTTGCTGCAATAAAATGGTGGATATGGCTTTTTTTAGTAAAGCGGAATCTTGTTTGGAGACTGCACAGAAAAAAGATAATGATTCCAAGCAATGTACTACAATACAAGAAAAAGACTGTTGCGATAATCAAACCATCGTGAAAGAAGGAGATGACACCTTCAAGAAAGCCAATACAATTTCAGAGATTGAAACTTTAGTTTTCTTAAACAATTTCGTCTATTCTTATATCAACCTTTTTGAAGGTTTAGAGAAAAACACAGTACCTTTTAAGGCTTATAGGCCACCTTTGCTATCCACAGACCTTGTAATTCTCAACGAGTCCTTTTTAATTTGATTTTCTACATCGCAGGTTAAAATTAATCTGCATTACCTCTATAGCCAATATTTCACTTCTGGCTAACATTTGTTGTACCCTATTCTCAACAACGCTACACAATATTAATCCTGTTAGGCTAAACCTATCAGACCATTGAGCTAAACTCAATGACAATACATTAAATACTATGAACAAACCAAAAGAATTTTGGATTAAGAATATGGTCTGTAACCGCTGCTTAAAAGTAATTAAGCAAGAATTACAAGAACTTGAAGTGACAGTACTTTCCCTAGAATTGGGAAGGTTGCTGGTAGAAGCACCAAAAAAAGCGAACAATGAAATTATCGATGCCGTTACAAATGTACTTCACGCCAATGATTTTGAAATTGTTCAGAATGAAGAAGAAATGCTCACGGAAAGAATCAAGATTATTCTAATTGAACAATTGCAAGAACTACCGTTACACATTAAGGTAAAAACATCTGAACTATTGGCTTCAAGACTTCATAAAGATTACAAGACATTGAGCAGATTATTTTCAGCCAATCAACAGACAACCATTGAAAAGTACTTTATTAAATTGAAAATAGAGAAAGTCAAAGAGCTCATTCAGCTTAAACAACATTCCTTTTCAGATATAGGGTATTTATTGGACTACAGTAGTGTAAACCACCTATCTAGACAGTTTAAGGACGTGGTTGGTATGAGTATGACCGATTATAAAAATACTGAAAACTGGAAACGAAGTTTTTATGATGAAATTATATAGATAACAACGAAAGTTGTGCAGATAAATGCTTGTGCCAGTTGTTAATTTTACCGTATTCAATAAATAAGAAATTAAAATAAATGTTTAATTCAAATAAATAAACTTAAAAAATGAAACTCATAGTAATCACTCTTATCCTTGTGGGATTGGCATTTGCAGGAATAGCGATAAAACTTTGGGCAAAAAAAGACGGCAAGTTTGCCGGAACTTGCGCAAGCCAAAACCCTATGCTTAATAAAAATGGAGAGCAATGTGGATTTTGTGGCAAAACTCCTGAACAATTTAAAGACTGCGACGAACCTACACATTCTTAACAGACAATTTACGGGCATAAAAATGGCCGGTTTAGAATAGAAAAATACTTGGTCAAATTGTATAGAGGATGACCATATTTATAAATATGATAGACGAAAAAGAAATAAACACACACCAGTGAATGATTAAGGTTTAGGCTACGTGTTTACTTCTAAAGACAACTATTAATATATTAATAACTAAAAAAAACTAAAACAATGAAAAACAATCACTGGATATGGATGCTCATAGGCTGTGCGTTGCCATTATTGCTCATTTTTTTGGCACCTTCATTTGGTATAGGAGGTGGTTCATCACTTTTTATTTTCATCATTTTTATGTTTGCCTGTCATTTATTTATGCCCCACGGCTCACATAGGCACGGTGGGCATAACCATTCACAGCATAAACAAAATGATAAATCCAAAAATGGTAAAAACGCACCATCTGAAAAAGCTGAAGAGCAGCACAAAGGACACAAACATTAACAACAAAAGCAATGAAACAAAAATTTCAAATAAACGGAATCAGTTGCGGAGGCTGTGTAGCCAGGGTAATAGACACCCTTGAAGCACACCCCAACATAGAAAAAGCAGAGATTTTCCTAGCACCAAAAGGTGCAACGGTAATCACTATGGACAAAACCCTTACGGTAGCCGAATTGCAGAAACAACTCGATAAACTAAAAGGATATACAATAAATCAACAATCATCAAAAATTTAAAAATATGCACTACTACGATGGACATTTTGGAGGAATGCACCTTATATGGTGGATTATTTGGGTCATCTTAATTGCTTGGATATTCTTTATCCCAGCAGATATACCCTATCAAAAAACAAAAAAGGAGAGCCCACTGGATATTCTCAAAAAGCGTTACGCAAAAGGGGAAATAACCAAAGAAGAATTTGAAGAATCAAAAAAGATTATAAACTCGGACAACTAACTCAAAAACATAAAATTATGTATCGATTAAACGTAAAAAAACTCGGTTTTGCCTTCGGTCTTACAGGAACCATAATTTATTTGGGTTGTATGATAGTAATGGCCACAGCAGGACGTGAAGGTACAATCGTCTTTTTCAATAGCTTATTGCACGGTTTAGACACTTCCAATATCATCAGAATGGATATTCCGCTTTTAGAAGTGTTAATGGGAATAGTACAAACTTTTATTCTTTGGTGGCTAATAGGTGCCTGTATTGGAGGTTTTTATAATGCCCAAATTAAAAAGAGATGATTTGTCATTCCTGAATTAAGAATTTTATTCATTCTGGTTTAGTGTATGCTTCTATCAAGAATGTTTAAAAAGTATGTAGCAACAAACCGCTTGAATTAAGAAAATAACTATATGAAAAGTAGTAGCAGTTATAGAAATATTAAGACCATTTTGACTCATCTGTTAATTGGGGCAGGCATTTTTTATTTCCTGGTACACCCTTTTACAATGGTACTTTATTGGTTTGAATACAGTGATACAACCTTTTCATTCCCTTTGTTCCAAGAAATCTTAATTGAACGTTTTTTGGAATCTTTCACTTTCGATATGCAGGGAATGGGCGGCCTCTTAACTTTATTGGGAGGATTCTTGGGGATAGTTTCAGGTTTATTTTGGATAAACCTGAAAAAGAAAAATGAACTTATAGGCGTACAACAGCGATTACTTGTTCGTGATATTGAAGAATTAATCGAGTCTGGCGAAAATGAACGAGTAGAATTTAAGTCTTCCATACGTTATGACTATTACCGTAAATCTACCAATCGCGACCTAGAAGTTATCATAGCCAAAACCATCACAGGGTTTATGAACGCAAAAGGTGGAAAATTAATAATTGGTGTTGATGACGAAGGAAATGTTCTGGGATTGGAAAAAGATTATAAAACCCTAAAGCACAAAAACAGGGATGGGTATGAACGTGCGGTGTTCAGGATTATTTCTACACAATTGGGTCACGAGGCTTGTTTCAGCAACCATATTTCATTCTATGATATTAATGAAAAAGATGTGTGCGTAGTGGATATCGAACCTTCGGAAAAACCCATTTATGTCAACGATACCGAAAACACCACATTTTATGTGCGTACTGGCAATGCAACCTACCCATTGACGGTTAAGGAAGCTGTTAATTATTTAGAAAATAGAAAACAATAGGTCTATGCAATACGTCTGGTTTATATGGTCTCTCATTATCCTTGCACTTTGGGCAGTTATTTTCTTGTCCAAAAAAGGGAATAGAAAAGAAATGCTTAAAATGAGCCTTATTACAATGCCCTTTGGTTTAACAGAGCCATTATTTGTTCCAGAATATTGGATGCCACCTTCACTGTTTGATTTGGCGGAAAAAACAGGTTTTGATATTGAAAGTTTAATCTTCTCTTTCGCTATAGGTGGTATTGGTACGGTACTCTACAATCTTATTTTTAAAAGAGGACTTGCCCAAATACCACATAACGAACGAAGTCATAGCAGGCACCGATTGCATATTTTTTTACTTTTTACGCCAGCATACGTGTTCATCATTCTAGCGCTATTTACGTCGCTCAATCACATTTATTGCGGCATTATAGCTTTATTCATAGGTGGGTTAGCAACCCTTTATTGTCGTCCGGATTTAAAAGGAAAGATATGGGTTGGGGGAATTCTGTTTACGGTATTGTACTTCATTTATTTCGGAAGCATCCTTCCATTTTATCCGCAATATGTGGAGCTGTACTGGAATCTTGACAACCTAACCCATATTCTTGTTCTAGGAATTCCCTTTGAAGAATTATTGTTCGCCTTCACCTTTGGAATGTACTGGTCTGGATTGTACGAACACATCTATTGGCGAAAACTTATTTACTTAAATAAAGCACGTAATTAATTTAAAACTATATAAAATGAAACAGATCACTTTAAATAAAAAAAACAGTAAAGCACAAGTTATAGTCCGTAAAAACCCAGTGGAAAAGATTTATCGATTGTCCATAAGTCTTGTAATGCTTTTATTGCTTTCAATGCTGCTTCTATCTTGTGCCGACAAGAACAAAAAAGTTACTGAAAGTGCACTTCAGTCAAATACCAAAGTCTCTAAAAAGATAACAGAAGACATTTCAGCTGCCCAAAACTACGAAATTGTCCCCAACGAAAAAGTATGTATGGTAAACGACAGGTTTATGGGTGTAACACAAATACCTATTGAAGCCAACGGAACTATTTATTACGGTTGTTGTGAAAATTGTGTTGAAAAATTACAGAAAAACTTGGGTGATGTCCGTTTTGGCACCAACCCTCTTAATGATTCAAAAGTAGATAAAGCTTCGGCAATTATTGTTCAGGATAAAAACAGCGGAAGTGTTTTTTACTTCGCATCGAAAGAAGATGCCCAAACATTTATAAACAAAAATAAGGTATAGGACATCTCAATTAATAACACCTTCAAATTATGAAAATTGTATTGGCCATAGATGGTTCAGATTTTAGTGAAGTAGCCATTAACGAGCTTAAGAAAATGACTTTATCCTCAAATAGTGAAATTCATATTATAAATGTTTATGAACTTCCTAAAACAACCGGTCTGGGATTGCATACTATGGGCGGGAAGATAGGAAATTACATAGAAGAAATTAAAACTAACGCTCAAAAATCGGGAAACAAAATCGTTTCAGAAGCTTCCGATAAAATCAAGGCCGAAAACAAGGCACTTACCATAACCACAAGTGTTGTTAGCGGACTGCCCAAAAGTACTATTAATGAAAAAGCAGAAAATTGGGGTGCAGATTTAATTGTAGTAGGCTCTCAGGGTCACAGTGCTCTTTCTCGCTTAGTATTGGGCTCAGTATCCCAATATTTAACCACAAATGCCAAATGTTCAGTACTGATTGCAAGAGATAGAAATAAAAAATGAAAGAAAAGCAAACACATAGCATTACGTTGGAATCCACCTGTAAGATAACAGATGAGATATGTCTTCCCGATACTAAATTACCTCGTGTGGTTATCGTTGGTGGAGGATTTGCAGGTTTGGCATTGGTTGAGAAACTGAAACACAAAGAAGTTCAAGTGGTTTTACTCGATAAAAATAACTTCCATCAATTTCAACCTTTATTGTATCAAGTGGCAACGAGTGCCCTAGAGCCTGATAGTATTGTATTTCCATTCAGAAAACAAATCAATGGCTATAAAAATGTTTTCTTTCGTTTGGCTGAAGTTGAGGAAATTCAACCCGATTCAAATACTATATTTACCAATAAGGGAAGTGTTTCTTATGACTATTTAGTGTTGGCTACTGGCACGACCACCAATTTCTTTGGGATGGATTCTGTGGCCGAAAATAGTTTGGGGATGAAGGATATTCGCGATTCCCTCAACATCCGTCATATGATGTTGCAAAATTTGGAACAGGCAGCTATTACTTGTGATGATGAAGAACGCGACGCGTTGACAAATTTTGTAATAGTAGGTGGTGGTCCAGCAGGCGTAGAAATGGCAGGGGCTTTGGCAGAGTTTTGCAAATACATCCTTCCCAAAGATTACCCAGAGTACCCTTCTTCCATTATGAATATTTATTTAATAGAGGCCATTGATGAGTTGTTAAGCACGATGTCAGACAAGGCATCATCGAAAACCCTCAAATATTTAGAGGATTTAAATGTAAAGGTATTATTAAATGAAGCTGTAAGCAATTATGATGGAAAGGAAGTCACTACCAAAAGTGGTAAGACCATTTTGGCTAAAAATCTTATCTGGACGGCTGGCGTAAAAGGACAATTCCCAAAAGGTATTGATGAAAAACACGTAGTCAAGGGCAACCGTATAAAAACTGGCTCATTTCTAATGGTTGAAGGATACAAAAATATATTTGCCATTGGCGACATTGCAGCTGTAATTTCAAAAGAAACACCGAAAGGGCATCCACAAGTAGCCCAGACAGCTATTCAGCAAGGTAAATGGTTGGGTAATTCACTATTAAAAATCATTAACAACGAGTCCCCAAAACCTTTCGAATATAAAGACAAGGGTTCTTTGGCAACCGTAGGAAAACGTAAAGCAGTAGCCGACTTGGGAAAAATGAAGTTTGCCGGCTATTTCGCTTGGTTGCTGTGGTCAATTGTACATCTGATGTCCATAAGCGGATTTAGAAATAGATTGATGGTTGGTTTTAATTGGGCGGTAAGTTATTTCACTTATGAAAAGAGCAACCGCCTAATTATTAGAAACTTTAAACCAAAATCCAAAGATTCATAAACAATACTTAAAAAAAAGAAGAAGTAAATAACGTGAATTAATAATGTTAAAGAAGAAAACATATAATGGAATACAAAGTGTATTTAGTGTCACTTCAAAGGGACTAAACAATACTGGTATTTTGCTTCTCATCACTGTTGTCATAGCAATGGTATGGGCCAATTCACCTTGGCAAGAAATATACCGAAGTTTAATGAGAACGGATATTTCCTTTGCCGTGGGAAGCTTTAAAATCGCTGAACCCTTATTACTGTGGATCAATGATGGATTAATGGCTTTGTTCTTTCTACAAGTCGGTTTGGAGTTAAAGCGTGAAATATTGGGTGGGAAACTATCGACTCCTCAAAATGCCATACTTCCTATTGGTGCTGCCATAGGAGGTATGGTCGTTCCCGCCCTTATTTATTTTTTGCTCAATTCAACTGGAGAAGCTTCTCAAGGTTGGGGAGTTCCAATGGCTACGGACATTGCTTTTTCATTGGGTGTATTGGCACTTTTCGGAAAACGTCTGCCCATAGCTTTACGAGTTTTTTTAGTAACTCTTGCGGTTGTAGATGACTTGGGTGCAGTAATGGTAATTGCGCTGTTCTATACCTCTGGCATTTCTACTATGGATCTTTTTCACGGGTTGTTGTTTTTTGGAGTATTAATCATCGGAAATTATATAGGTATTAGAAAGACTTGGTTTTATGCATTAATAGGTATTGGAGGTGTATGGCTGGCTTTTTTCTTTTCGGGTGTCCATCCTACTATAGCAGGTATACTTACCGCTGTAGCAATACCGGGAAGAGTGAAAATTAATGAAGGAACATTTCTAAAACGCTTAAGAAACCTTCAGGCACGTTTTATAAAGATTAAACCCGTACAAGGAAGACTAATCTCTGATGAACAACTCGAAATTTTAGAAGATATAAAAACCACCAGTTCAGAAGCCGAAACCCCACTTCAGAAATTAGAAAAAACACTAAATCCTATTGTAAGCTTTGTGGTGTTACCGCTATTTGCATTGGCGAATGCGGGCATACACTTGCACGGTGAAGTAGGTCAAGTGCTACTTAGCCCAGTTAGTCTAGGGATTGGGGCAGGCTTGGTTTTCGGTAAATTTTTGGGCATTGTTTCCTTTACAAGATTATTCGTTGCATTAAAACTGGCAAAATTACCCGATGCCATTAATTGGAATCAAATTTACGGTGTTGCTTTTCTTGGAGGAATAGGGTTTACAATGTCGTTATTCATTAATGAATTGGCATTTAAAAGCGAAGAATTTATTTATACCGCAAAAGTAAGTATTCTTTTTTCTTCTCTCATAGCAGGAGTTATAGGGTCTATCATCTTAATAAATAATTTGAAAAAACCACAAAAGTTATAAATAGTAAAATAATGAAAAACACCACAGATAAAAATAATAAGCTTTCCTTAATCGGTTCCATATCTCTTGGTACTGGCGTAATGATTGGAGCTGGCATATTTGTCCTTATGGGGCAAATAGCTGAGTTAGTAGGCGATTTATTCCCAATAGCATTCATTGCGGGAGCTATTGTGGTGGGATTCAGTTCATATTCTTATGTCAAGTTTTCAAATGCTTTTCCGTCGTCTGGAGGTGTGGTTAAATTCCTTAACAAATCCTATGGGCCTGGAACAACTACTGGGTTTTATTCTTTGCTGATGTACGTATCAATGGTAGTTTCAGAAAGTTTGGTGGCAGGCACTTTTGGAGCATATACGCTTCGGTTGTTCCCTGAAAGTTTTGCTGGGTACGCATCCGTTCTTGGCATTCTACTTTTGGTAACCGCATATATCGTGAATATATTAGGAAACAGGGTAATTGGTGCAACAGCTACCTTTACAGCAGTCATCAAAGTTTTTGGTATTGCATTGCTCGCCATTGCTGGTTTAATTGCTTCTGGATTTGCAGACATTACAGGAAACTATATTCCTCAAAATACCGAAGCTTTACCGCAGGGCTTTGGCTTTGTGGCTGCATTGGCATTGGCAATCCTTGCCTATAAAGGATTTACAACAATCACGAACCAAGGGGCAGATATTAAAAACCCACATAAAAACCTTGGTAGGTCTATCGTGTTTTCCATACTTATTTGCACACTGATATATGTAGCCTTGGCATTAGCTGTTGCAGGAGGTTTAAGCATTCCTGAAATAATTGAAGCAAAGGATTATGCTTTGGCTGCCGCTGCACGTCCCGTTTTTGGGGAATGGGGTTCTTGGATTACCATTGCAATAGCGATTGTAGCAACCGTTTCAGGTGTTATAGCCAGTGTGTTTTCGGCATCACGTTTATTGGCAATGTTGAGCAATATGAAACAAGTCCCATCTTTAAAAAGAATGGGGAACTTTAAAAATCCTGCACTTATATTCACGGTTGCCCTGGCTATATTACTAACGGTTCTTTTCGATTTGACAAGGATAGCATCCATTGGAGCTATTTTTTATCTGATTATGGATATCGCTATCCATTGGGGACTGTTCCGTCACCTTAAAAACGAAGTGAATTTTCAGCCTATTATCCCATTAATAGCCATCGTATTGGACATTGCGGTATTAGCAGCCTTTCTTTATATAAAATATCTGAACGATCCATTGGTGCTTATCGTAGCAGCGATTGGGATTGTTCTAATACTTGTTGCAGAACGTCTTTTTATGATTTCACACACAGACGATGAAGGTAATATGCCAATGGGAATGGAAACTACAAACAATAAAACATAATTAATAAAAATCAAATTATATGAAAAATATAGCAGTTATAGGATACGGAGTCATTGGAAAAAGGGTGGCAGATGCCATCAACTTACAAAACGATATGAATCTTTCGGGAGTATGCGACATCATTAGCGATTGGCGTATTCAAAATGCGGTAAGAAAAAAATACGATATCTATGCGGCAACTCAAGAAGCCGAATACGAAATGAAATCCGAAAATATTTCGGTAAAAGGCGATATGCAGGAACTTTTAAATAAGTCTGACCTCGTTGTGGATTGTACCCCTAAAAAAATTGCATCAAAAAATGTAGCAGTCTATAAGAAGCAGAACATCAAATTTATTCTACACGGTGGCGAAAAACACGAAACAACAGGCCATTCCTTTAGTGCAGAAAATAATTATGAATCTGCTCTAAACATAAACGCTACAAGAGTTGTTTCCTGCAACACCACCTCTATCTTAAGAACATTGACCGCTTTAAAAAGAGCCGATTTATTGGATTATGCCCGAGGTACACTATTAAGAAGAGCTACAGACCCTTGGGAAAGTCATCTCGGTGGCATTATGAACACAATGGTTCCCGAAAAGGATATTCCGAGCCATCAAGGACCAGACGCCAAAAGTGTCGATCCAGATTTGGATGTTGTCACCGCAGCAGTAAAAGTTCCTCAAACCTTAAGCCATATGCACTACTGGAACGTAAAATTGAAAAAACAAGCTTCAAAAGAAGAAGTGCTAAATGCCTTTAAAACGTCCAGCCGTATTAAATTGATTCAATATGACCAAGGTTTGGTTTCCAACAATACCATAAAGGAAATGTTCTTGGATATGGGAAGACCTTGGGGCGATATGTACGAAGTAGCCCTATGGGAAGATATGCTGAAAGTAGAGGGCGACGAGCTTTTCTATGCTTATGTAGTCGATAATCAAGCTATTGTAATCCCGGAAACAATTGATGCTATTAGGGCATTAACTGGAATTGAAACAGATGGTACAAAATCCATAGCCAAAACAAATGAAAGTCTAAGAATCCATTAAATACTATCAAGATGAAAACAGACAAAAATATAGTAGAACTTTTAGGAGAAAAAGCAGACTTTTATTTAGAACACGTTTGTGAAAAAATAACAAAGGATGAATTGCAAGTGCCAAGCAAAAATAGTTTAGAAAAAGTATTTGGCAGTAGCAACAGAAATCCGCAGGTGCTTCGAAGTCTTTCACAATTGTACAACAACGGAAATCTGGGAGGTACAGGCTATTTAAGTATCCTTCCTGTTGACCAAGGTATTGAGCACAGTGCTGCTTTTTCATTCTATAAAAACCCAGATTATTTTGACCCAGAGAATATTATAAAATTGGCAATAGAAGCAGGATGTAATGGCGTGGCTTCCACCTTTGGGGTTTTAGGATTAAATGCACGAAAATATGCCCATAAAATTCCGTTCATTGTAAAGATTAACCACAATGAACTGCTTACCTATCCCAAGAAATATGACCAGACCTTATTTGGCAAGGTAAAAGATGCTTGGAATATGGGTGCAATTGCCATTGGTGCAACCATCTATTTTGGTTCAGCGGAAAGTAACAGACAACTCAAAGAAATAGCAGAGGCTTTTGAAGAAGCCCACAATCTGGGTATGGCTACCATTTTATGGTGCTATACACGAAATGAAGCTTTTAAAACCGAAAAAGAAGATTACCACGCGGCTGCCGATGTAACAGGACAGGCTAATCATTTGGGCGTAACTATTCAAGCGGATATCATTAAACAAAAATTACCGACAACCAATTTCGGATTTAAGGAAATCGGGTTTGGAAAATATGATGATGAAATGTACCAAACACTAACAACAGACCATCCAATTGACCTATGCAGGTTGCAAGTGGCCAATTGCTATATGGGCAAAATAGGATTGATTAATTCAGGCGGTGGTTCCAAAGGTGAATCAGATCTGACCGAAGCCATTACAACAGCAATAATTAATAAAAGAGCTGGTGGCTCTGGGTTAATAATGGGTCGGAAAGCATTTCAAAAGCCTTTTGGTACGGGCATTGAGTTGCTGCATTCCGTGCAACAGATATATCTGGAAAATAGTATAACGGTGGCTTAATTATATCAAAAACAATTTAAAACAAAAAATTATGAAAAACATACTCGTACCAACAGACTTTTCAAAAAATTGCAATAAAGCAGAAGAACTCGGAATTGAAATGGCAAAGCTTTACAATTCCGAAATCCATTTTTTCCATTTGATGAAAACCCCCGTAGAATGGGTAAAGTTGGATAAACAAAAAGAAAAACAGTACCCAGAAACAGTAAAGCAAATAGGCATCGCAAAAGCCTACCTGAGAGAACTGGAGAAAAAAGCAGAACGGCAAGGTCTTGAATGCAGGACTTTCCTTGAATTTGATGGTGGTCAGGCAAATATCCTTAAACATTCGGGTCATTTTCATCACGATTTTATAGTTACGGGAAGTAGTGGCACCCGAGACGGTATACGTGAGTTAATGGGAAGTAACGTAGAAAAAATTGTTAGGAAAGCTGATGTACCGGTTGTTGTAGTCAAGGATGAAGAAGTATCCTTTCCTTTTAAGGATATCGTTTTTGTTTCAGATTTTCTTCAAGATGTAAGCGATGAATTTAAGCAGGTTATTTCGATTGCTGAAAAATGCGGTGCACATATCCATTTATTGAGGGTCAATACTCAGACCGATTTTAACAGTATAGAACAAGGGTTGGATCCCATCAAGGAGTTCCTGAAAAAATTCCCCGATTTGGATAACTTCTCAATGAATGTATATAACGAACCTGACGTAGAAACAGGGATAAACAATTTTTTACGATATAAAAATGCCGATTTAATCGCAATGTGTACACACGGACGTACAGGCTTTTTAAGCTTATTCTCTAAAAGCATCGCAGAGGGTGTTACCAATCACTCCGAATTACCAGTAATGACTATTAAAATGTAACAATGAATAAATCAGTCTTAATAAAAAAATATTCTGGTGAGTATGAAGCCTTTGATGTAAACAAACTCATCAACTCCCTGCGACGTTCGCGGGCAGATGAGGATATTATCCAAGATATAGCCCGAAAAGTACAAGAGCAGATTGAAGAAGGAATGACCACCAAGAAAATCTATCAATTGGCTTTCAAGATGCTTAAACGAAAATCCCGGGTAAGTGCTTCAAAGTACAAGCTCAAAAAAGCCCTAATGGAACTCGGCCCAACAGGTTTCCCTTTCGAAAATTTGATAGGCAAACTATTGGCACACGAAGGTTTTGAAACTCAGGTTGGGGTTATTGCCCAAGGCAACTGTGTACAACACGAAATAGATGTGATAGCACAAAAAGACAATAACCATTATATGATTGAATGCAAATACCATAGCGACCAAGGACGAGTTTGCAACGTGAAGATTCCATTATACATCAATTCAAGATTTTTAGATGTAGAAAAACAATGGGAGCGTCAAAAAGGTCACGAAGCTAAATTTCACAAAGGAGGTGTCTATACCAATACACGATTTACAAGTGATGCGGTACAATATGGTAAATGCGTTGGGTTATTATTGACAAGTTGGGATTACCCAATGGGTAACGGGTTAAAAGACAAAATAGATAAGTCGGGACTACATCCACTAACAGCATTAACAACGCTTACCAAAGCCGAAAAAACGAAATTATTGGATAAAGGACTTGTGCTCTGCAAAGAGATTCACGAAACGCCAAAAGTTTTAGAACAAGTTGGAGTGCCAAAATCAAGGCACAAAAAGATTCTCGAAGATTCAAGAGAACTATGTGGTATCCAATAAAGCACCACATAAATTTTTAATTTAAAAATAGAAAAAATGAAAACAGATGAACTGAAAGAAAAGGACAGTATAGATTTAGAGCCATTTTACCAAGCATTGGAAGATGATTCTAAACTACTTGAAGAAGCCCTTGAGATATTACTGGAAATGGTACACTTTGAACCTAAATCCGTAAAGAAATTGGCTCTTTTTATCAAAAAGGATTCTCGTAATCTATATAAAGAAATAGTGGAATTGAGCAAATCTAACCAAGATAAAGGAAATACACCTTCTTGCTGTGGTGGACTCTAAATAAATACTATAAAGATGAATAACAATAATATAAACATTCACTTTCTGGGCGCAGCAGGTACAGTAACTGGCTCAAAATATCTCGTGGACACAGGAGATAAAAAGATACTCATAGACTGCGGACTTTTTCAAGGGTTAAAAGAATTACGTCTTAAAAACTGGGAATATCCACCTGTTGAAGTTTCAGAAATTGATATGGTTTTGCTTACCCACGGCCATTTGGACCATACAGGATATTTACCAAGGTTAGTAAAACAAGGATTTAAAGGTGTCATTTACGGTACTAATCCCACTTTAGATATTGCAAAAATAATACTTTATGATAGTGGCAAAATACAGGAACAAGAAGCCGAACGTGCCAACAAAGAAGGCTATTCCAAACATAATCCTGCTAAACCATTGTACGACCTAAAAGATGTAGAAAAAACCATCCCTCATTTTAAAGGGATTCCGCAATCCCAATGGATTCCATTGTATGATGGCATAAGGGCTCGATTTCAATATAACGGACACATTCTGGGAGCAACTTACATTGAGTTGGATGTACACGGGAAACGTTTTGTGTTTTCAGGAGATATTGGTAGAACCAACGATTTACTATTATATCCACCGTTAAAACCGAAAAAAGCCGATGTACTATTTATAGAATCCACTTATGGCGGAAGGTTTCACCCAGACGAAGCGGAAGCACTTCCACAGATTGAAAAATTGGTCAATGACACTATCAATAGAGGTGGCAGCCTATTTGTTCCAAGTTTTTCGGTAGAACGTGCCCAACTGATGATGCTGATTTTTTGGAAACTATTGAAAGAGAAGAAAATCCCAAAAGTACAAATGATAATGGACAGTCCAATGGGAGCAAGTGTATTGGAATTGTTTCATCGCACAAGGGATTGGCACAGGTTGGAAGATAACGAATGTGATGAAATGTGTTCGCACTTTACGGTCGTAAGCAGTTATCGGGAAACAATGGAATTACGAACCGATAACAAACCTAAAATAGTAATCGCAGGAAGCGGAATGCTAACAGGAGGCAGAATGCTAAACTATCTTGAAACCCAAGCACAAAACCCCAACAACACCTTGCTTTTTGTGGGTTACCAAGCTGAAGGTACGCGAGGCAGAAAATTATTGGAAGGCGATAAAGAACTAAAAGTGTATGGAAAATGGGTGCCCTTTGATATGGAAGTTGCAGAAATTGAAGGGCTTTCGGCTCACGCAGACCATAAAGAACTTATGGATTGGATGAGTAAGATAGAAAACAAACCTGAACAAATTTTTATTGTACACGGTGAAAAAGAAAGTGCAGAAGCATTACAAAAGGGCATAAAAGACACGTATGGTTGGGATGCTCAAATTCCACAACTGTATAGTATAGAAGAAATGAAATAGGCTCAGGAAACCATGTTATAAATTCAAATATGTTGTTGCCTAATGAAATCGGACTTTCAGATGCAGCGGCAAAAAAGTTGAAAGTTTCCAGCAATGACACTTTGTATGTTTCACATTTAGAGCCTATCGAATCATTGAGCCACGTCAGGGCGAAAATCTATAATCAAAAACTGAATTATGCAGCATTTAATGAAATCATAACCGATATCGTTGAAGGCGACTATTCCAACATCCACCTTTCGGCATTTATTACCGCCTGTGCAGGTGACCGGATGGATATTGATGAAATATCCGACCTCACGAAAGCTATGATTGCTTCTGGACAGCAATTGAATTGGAATAAAGAAATTGTAGTCGATAAGCATTGTATTGGCGGATTACCCGGCAATAGAACGACACCCTTGATAGTTGCCATTGTGGCAGCTTATGGGCTTACGATGCCCAAAACATCTTCAAGAGCTATCACTTCGCCAGCAGGAACAGCAGATACTATGGAAGTATTGACCAATGTCACGCTTTCTTCTGAAGAAATAAAAGCTGTAGTCAATAAAGAAAGTGGATGTTTTGTTTGGGGCGGTACGGCTCAATTGAGTCCTGCGGACGATGTGCTTATAAAAATTGAAAAAGCTTTGGATATTGATAGCGAAGGACAGCTCATAGCTTCGGTACTTTCAAAAAAAGCTGCGGCAGGTTCAACCCACGTGGTCATTGATATCCCTGTGGGCAAAACCGCAAAGGTTCGCAGTAACGAGATGGCTCAAAAGCTAAAAAACCATATAGAAACCGTGGGCAACGTAGTTGGGCTGAACGTGAAAGTGGTTATTACAGATGGTTCGCAACCCGTTGGAAAAGGTATCGGCCCTACGCTGGAAGCTATAGATATTTTAAAAGTCTTGAAAAATGAAGCTGATGCCCCAAATGACCTCACAGAAAGAGCGTTGCTTTTGGCAGGGCAACTATTGGAGCTTTCTGGAAAGGTTGAATTGGGAATGGGAAGTCAAATTGCAAAGCAAATGTTGGAATCTGGAAAAGCGTATGAAAAATTTCTTGCCATTTGCAAAGCCCAAGGTCGATTTTCAAAACCTGTTTTAGCACCCTATAAAATTGAAATCAAAGCAGAAAAGACAGGAGTTTTAGAACGTATTGACAATAGAAAGATTGCAAAACTCGCCAAACTTTCGGGTGCACCGCAATCTAAATCGGCAGGAATTTTATTAAATGTCCATTTAAAAGACCGAATTGAAAAAGACCAATTACTATACACCATATATGCAGAATCACAGGGCGAATTAAATTATGCTCTGGAGTATTACAAAAATCACGATGATATAATAAAGATAAATTAATATAGGGCTAAATAGAGAAAAATATGACCAATAACGAACATATAAAAAATAACCGAGGCATTTTGCTGTTGGGTAGTCTAGCGGTTATCGGAGCAATAATAAGTGTAATAGCTGATTATTTTTCAGGTTGGTCCAATAACACAAATGCTATGACTACTGCCTTTTCCCTTAATTTGGAGAACATAAGGGGATTATTTGAGTATAAGCCACGTTGGACTTATATCCTCGGAAACTATCTGGCGATTTTTTTCTTACCGTTTCATATTATCGGTTCTTATATAATATATCTCGCCTTAAGACCAGTTAATAAAAAATATGCCAAGTTCTATTTTTATCCTGCTACATATCTCGCCGTACTTGGTACCGGTTATCACGGAACCTATGCGTTTGTTGCCGACATCATTCAATCGGGCAATGAAGACTTAATGCTTAAAATGTTGGATTATTGGTTGTACTGGGGTGCGTTTTTGGTAATAGGCTACTCAATATTGTCAACTTATGCATTTGTCTTAATTCTTATGAAGAAATCGATATTTCCTAAATGGGTTGCGTTTTTAAGTCCGTTAAGCATAGTCGTAATAACAACTATCATTAGTTTCATTTTACCAAGCAGTATGTCCGGCGTTAAAACCTTTTTAACCGTAACGGGACTGAACCTACCGTTAGCTATATTTTATTTTATAACAACAAAATATTTACTGAAAGAAAAACAAGTGGATTTGATATTCCCTTAACTATTAAACTAAAAATTATGAAAACAATATTATTCAGCCTTCCCGGAAATGAAAAGCTCACAGAACTTTTGGCGACGAAAATGAATGCGGAAGTGGGCAAAGCCACATTGCGAAATTTTCCTGACGGAGAATCCTATACACGTATTTTATCTGACGTTAAAGATAAATGTGTTGTACTGGTCTGTACCTTGCACCAACCTGATGAAAAATTGTTACCCTTGTATTTTTTAAGCCATACGGCCAAATCACTCGGGGCGATGTGCACCTGTTTGGTAGCACCGTATTTGGCTTATATGCGGCAAGACAAAATTTTCAATGAAGGCGAGGGCGTTACTTCTACGTTCTTCGGAAAGTTGATTTCCGGTTTTGCAGACAGCCTTACCACAGTTGACCCTCATTTGCACAGAATTAGTTCTTTGAGCGAAGTCTATCACATCCCAAACAAAGTTATCCACGCAGCCGATGCTATTTCAGATTGGATTAAAGAAAATATCGAGAATCCGGTACTTATCGGTCCAGATTCCGAAAGCGAACAATGGGTTTCCGAAGTTGCTAAAAATGCAGGTGCACCTTTTACTGTATTACAGAAAGTGCGTCACGGCGACCGTGATGTGGAAGTTTCAGTTCCAGATGTAGATAAATATAAAGATGCCACACCTATTTTAGTTGATGATATTATTTCTACCGCACGTACAATGATTGAAACTGTGGAACATTTGAAAAAAGCAGGAATGAATCCACCGATATGCGTTGGTATTCACGCCGTTTTTTCAGGTAATGCCTATCAGGACTTATTAGATTCAGGCACGGAAAAAATTGTTACCTGCAATACCATTCCTCACCCTTCAAATGCTATTGATTTGAGCGACGTAATGGCAAAAGAGGTTAAAAAATTAATGCACCATATATGAAAAAGTACAGCTTCATATTATTATTCATCTTATTCAGCATCACAATGAATGGACAGACTGAAATGCTCATTGGGCAGATTTCAGGCAGATTTGTGGTTCGCGAAAATTTTGATAAAGAAGGTAATTTTCTCAATAAACAAACTTTTGAAGCTGGAGAAACAATAAAGAAAAATGGATATTATGAAATCAAGGTGGTTACGGAATTGTTTGATAAGGACAAAAATCCAACCGATAAGTACACAACCACCTATCGTTGCAAGCCTGATGAAGCGAGTATAATGGTAATGGCGTTTCCGTTTTCCAACCCAAAATCAAAGAAAACAGAAATCAACACCACTTCAAAGAAGTTTAAAGAACTATACAATTTGGATAATCTGAAAAACATTGAATTGGAAATGAGTTTTGACTCGGGCTTGTTGAATTTTTTTGGTTCAAAAAGCATCATAAAAATTTACGACCGAAAATTAGAGGCTGGCAAAAACACTATAAAATCAAAAATCAATATTAAGGCCTATGCCTGGGGTATTCGCATCAAGCAACTCAACTATACCGTCGTTGAAAAATTAAATGAAAAAGGATTATTGACTTTTCAGAAATTTTCAGAAGCAGATAACAGCTATTTTACAATAAACTATAAATAAAACCAGATGAAAAATTACGATACACTTTCAGAAGCCATAAACGATTTACAGGCAAACGATTATCCCTACGATTTCAATTTGAAGCCTGAATGCTTGGAATGTCCTTCGCTAAAAATTGAAATTCGACCTGAAGATTTTAAAGTAGATAAAACCTATCGCTTTGAAGGAATGAGCAGTACGGATGACAATAGTATTTTATATGCTATTTCTTCCAAAAACGGCATTAAGGGTCTTTTGGTAGATGCATACGGCGTATATGCTGAAAATATTTCGGAAGCTATGAGAAAAAAATTACGATAACACTTAAACAATACTATAATGGAAAATCACGAACACCACAATCACGACGAAATGGACCATTCAAAAATGAAACACAAAAAAGAAGACCATTCTAAAATGAACCACGGAAAAGGTGACCATTCAGGTCATAATCCAGGGCACGGAGAACACGGACACGATCATCATAAAATGATGATTGCCGACTTTAGAAAACGATTTTGGGTAACTTTAATCTTGACCATTCCCATTCTGATCATTTCCCCGATGATCCAGGATTTTATTGGGTACGAGTTCCTGCTTCCCGGAAACCAATATATTTTATTTGCCCTTTCTTCAGTAGTGTATTTTTATGGTGGTTGGCCATTTTTAAAAGGATTTTGGTCTGAAGTTAAAAAAGGTGCACCGGGAATGATGACCCTTATTTCTATGGCTATTACCGTGGCGTACTTTTATAGTTCGGCAACAGTTTTCGGCTTAGAAGGAGTTGATTTTTTCTGGGAACTGGCTACCCTTATCGCTATTATGTTGGTAGGGCATTGGATAGAGATGAAAAGCGTCTTGGGAGCATCAAAGGCCTTACAGCTTTTGGTAAGTATGATGCCCGCAGAAGCCCATAGGGTAAAGGGTGATACCATAGAAGATATTCCGCTGGAAGATTTGTTAAAAGATGATGTCATATTAGTAAAACCAGGTGAAAAGGTGCCTGCTGACGGAATTATAGTAGATGGTTCCAGTTATTTAAACGAATCAATGCTTACTGGAGAATCCAAACCCGTAAAAAAAGAAAAAAAAGATAAAGTAATTGGAGGTTCGGTAAATGGTAATGGCAGTTTAGAGGTAAAAGTAGAGCATACCGGAAAGGACAGCTACCTAAATAAGGTCATCACTATGGTCGAGGAAGCACAAAAGTCCAAATCAAAAATGCAAAACCTTTCTGATAGGGCCGCAAAATGGTTGACCTACATTGCATTGGCTATTGGTTTTGGCACATTAGCGGTTTGGCTCATATTGGGCTTTCCATTTGTTTATGCATTGGAAAGAATGGTAACGGTAATGATTATTGCGTGTCCGCACGCTTTAGGTCTTGCCATTCCATTGGTTGTCGCTATTTCTACTGCGGTTTCTGCACAGAATGGATTATTGATTAGAAATAGAACAGCTTTTGAAGAATCCCGAAAAATATCAGCTTTATTATTTGATAAAACGGGAACATTGACCAAAGGTGATTTTGGTGTAACAAGGATTGAGTCGGTCAATCAAAAATATCCACCTAAAGAAATTTTGAGGCTTTCAAGTGCATTGGAACAGAGTTCTGAACATCCTATTGCCGTTGGGATAATTAAAAAAGTAAAAGAAGATAAAATTACTATTCCAAACCCTGAAAACTTTAACGCAATTACCGGTAAAGGAGTTGAAGCCAACGTAGAAGGAAAAGAAATAAAAGTTGTAAGTCCAGGGTATTTAAGAGATGAAAAAATAACTATTCCCGAGGATGCTTATAGCGATGCCGCAGAAACTGTTGTTTTTGTTTTGATTGATGGAGAACTGGCTGGGTATATTGCACTTGCCGATGAGATAAGACCAGAATCTGCCGAAGCTATAAAAGTCTTTAAAAAGAATAATATAAAAGTTTTAATGGCTACCGGTGATAATGAAAGAACTGCCAAAGCCGTTAGCGATAAACTCGGCTTGGATGGATACTACGCCGAAGTTTTGCCACATCAAAAAGTGGAAATAGTAAAAGAATTGGAAAGCAAGGGAGAGTTTGTGGCAATGACAGGAGACGGAGTAAACGATGCACCGGCTCTGGCTCAAGCCAATGTAGGTATTGCAGTAGGTTCTGGCACAGACGTAGCCGCTGAAACCGCGGATATTATTTTGGTAAACAGCAACCCACAAGATATTGCTAACTTGATTTTGTTCGGTAAAGCTACATACAACAAAATGATCCAGAACCTTGTTTGGGCAACGGGATACAACGTTATAGCCATTCCGTTAGCCGCTGGAGTGCTTTATTCTACCGGTTTTGTTTTAGGCCCAGCCGTTGGAGCTGTACTTATGAGTTTAAGTACTATCATCGTGGCCATCAATGCTCAATTGTTGAAGCGAAAAATCGGTAAAAAATAAATGAAAAGAACAGAAAAACTCAACAGGATATTTTTAATCCTGTTGAGTTTATTTGTAGTGATGCTAGGCTATGGTATTTTATTGCCAACCCTTCCTTACTATACCGAAAGATTAGCTTTAAAAGACAATCTTGATACTGACTTAATCAACTTCCATATTGGGTTGCTCACAAGCATTTATCCATTTTTCCAATTACTATTCGTGGTGGTTTGGGGAAGGCTATCAGACAAATACGGTCGCAAACCTATTATCATTTGTGGGCTAATCGGCTTTATAATTATGCAATTACTTACCGGTCTTGCCACATCATTGACGATGCTATATGTTGCTCGCATCTTTGGTGGTATTTTCACGTCATCAGTTATTCCAGTTAGCAACGCATATTTGAGCGACATTACTTCTGAAAAACGAAGAACAAAAATAATGGGTTGGTCGGGTGTTGCCATTAGCTCTGGTGTTATTTTTGGCCCTGTCATTGGTGGCTTTCTGTCCCAAACTGACCTTCACTTAAAATATACGATAGGCCTGCTGCATTTAGACCGATTTTCAGTACCCTTTTTGTTTGCCGCTCTTCTAGGTTTTATAGTCCTATTTGTAGTAGCAAAATGGCTAAAAAACACCACTCGCGTACATACGTTCACAACACAAAAAGTGAGCTTGCGATTCACATTTACCAAATATTTTGCCGTATTACTGGTTCTGTCGTTTGTCATCCAATTTGTAGTAACGCTGTTTGAAACCGTCTTTTCAATATATGGGAAAGATGAATTAGGGTTTAACAGTAACCAAATAGGTATTGGTTTTATGTTATGTGGTTCAATAATGGCTGTTTTACAACCTGTGTTCGCTACTTACGGAGAGAAGTTTTTATCCACAAAGAAACAAATTGCATTAGGGTTGTTCATATCTGGATTATCCTTAATTGTCTTTCCTTTTTTTAAGAATGAATACTTGGTATATGTATTAATCGTTGTTTTCGCTGCTGGAGGTGCTATGGTAACCCCAAATTTACTTTCTGCGGTTTCATTAATATCAAAGCAAAATACTGGCAGGAACATTTCTATTCAGAGCTCTACTAATAGCGTAGGTCAAATTCTAGGGCCCGTTTTAGGGACCTGGTTACTTTCAGGCGGTTTTTACTATCCTTTTATAATTGCTGGCAGCATTATTTTGGCTGTTATTGGTTTTTTATTCTTTTTCAAAAATCCGCCATAAAAAATTAAGCACATAACCATAGTTGTTGACAATTAACCCAAATCTAAAGCCCCAAATATTTTGCATAAGCTGATTCATAAAATATTAGATAATTACAAAGAGGAAATAAGAGCAGTTGAGGAATCTAATCTTAACGATTTCAATAATGTTGAACAAGGTATTTCCATTTCAAGGCAATACTTACAGAAACTGCGAATCTGTGTAAGGGAAAATGAATTTCAAGACAAACAAAATGAAATCATATTCTTTAAAAAGCATAAACCTTATGTTTATAGCAGATTGAAGTTTTATGCCAAACTCTACAATTTTTTAATAAACAGACCAGCCGGCACCATAAAATCTCAACAGGAATTTATCGATTCAGAAATAAATAAACTACAAGAAAGCAATCGGCGAAATATAGATTTTATAAAATATTACAGGGAGGATTCTGAACTTTTGGATGAATTCTATTTTCTACGAGGAAATGATAAAATCAGTCTGGTGTCAAACACATCTCATTTTTATACCGATGCAGAATTTTCCACAAGCCACGATAATGCAATTGCCAAAATTATGGCCTACGATTTATTAATCAGTCATTACGTAGAAGAGTTAAGTTATTTGAGAGATCTGTCAAACGGTGTACCGAATAAGCTGAATACTTTATCAAATGGCGAGCGACTTGGATGGACAGCCTCAAAAACAGACCTAATTGAATTGATTTATGCCTTACAGGCTTCAGGAGCGATAAAAAGTGGTACGGCTGGGATTAAAGAAATGGCTTCGGCTTGTGAAGACATCTTCGAACTCAAACTCGGAAATGTATATAGAACTTTTCTCGAAATTAGAGAACGGAAAATTGACCAAACCAAGTTTATCGATAGACTGAAAGCAACACTTTTAAGGAGAATGGAGGAAACGGATGGATAAAATTCATTTCGCTTAAATGTTAAATTTTTTCCCAAGTTGGGTACTACTTGGGAAAAAATAAAATTAATTTTAGTTATTATCATTTGGTATATACTATTTTCAGGACAACTGCTAAACAAAACCAATTTAAACCATTGAAAATGAGTATATAAAAACACCCAACTTGGGTAAGACTTGGGATTAATATCCAATAAATCATCCCAAATTTGTAGAACGAAAGTCAAATCGACAGATTCACGGACACTTTTTTATTAAAATACGGAAGTTCGTGAGTTAAATCAGGTCAGGGGCTATCAAATTAGTTGAAAGCGATAATGATAGCCCCTTTCTTTTAAAACCGTTCTATTATGCCAGCAAATATTATTACCACAGACGATCTTCGAGAATTTAAAATAGAATTGCTCGATGACATTAAAAACCTTCTTTCCAAACAAGCTACTGGAAAACTCAAAAAATATCTCAAATCTTCCGAGGTTATGGACTTGCTTCAAGTCAGTCCAGGAACATTACAGAATCTTCGAATCAATGGAACGCTACCATACACAAAAGTTGGTGGCATAATCTATTACGATGCCGAAGAAATTCAAGAGGTAATGACCTCAAACCGTGTACAACACAAGACAAATTCTTAAATGATGAACTACATAAAGCTACTTAATGCGGCTTTTGAAAAGTTCTTTTTTGATGACCGCCTCAACCCAACGCATATAAGTCTCTATATGGCACTGTTCCAAGAATGGAACAGTAGCCGATTTGCAGATGAATTTTATGTGAACCGTCGAGACTTAATGCGTGTAGCCAAGATTGGCTCAAAATCCACTTACCATAGATGTGTGACAAACCTTGATTCTTGGAACTATCTCACCTATTTCCCTTCCAATAACCCCTACAAAGGAAGCAAAATCAAGATGGCCATTATCGGTACAAGTGATGAACCGGATATGGGACGGTACGATCCCATATTAGAACAGCTTGCGGAACAGTACCATCCCATCCGTGAACCTGTTGTGGGACAGCACCGTCCCAAAAATGAACAAGTAGTGGACTCAAACCGTCCCGTGAGTGGACAAGCATTGGTATCTACTATAAACAATACCAAACAAGTAAACAATATAAAACAACCAAAGGGCTGGCAGGCCGTTATTGATTTTTTTATTGAAAAAGGTTTTAATGCTGATGAAGGAAAAAAATTCTTCGAGCATTATGAAACTCGGAATTGGCAAACGAGCGATGGAAAAGAAATTCGAGATTGGCGAGCCTTGGCCACTAACTGGATGGGCAGGACAGAGTTATATGCCAAAGAAAACAAACCAAACAAAAAACAAGCGTCCCAAATCAAGGACAACTTGCGAACCACTAAAAACAAAGATTATGGACAACCCCTCTAAAATTACCGAAGGTGGCGTGGAGTATTCGCTTGGCAAGTTTGACGGCAAGAGTGTTCTCTACGATTTTGACAAAATCCTGATTTACCTGAATGCCAAAGGAAAGTTGCTCTTTGGAAAAAATTTCCGAATCTACGATGAAGATACGACCATCATACGTAAACTATGCCATTATTTCATCAAGGACAAAGAGAACTGTGAAAAGAACGGCATTGATATCGACAAAGGCATTCTACTTTCTGGACCTGTAGGATGTGGAAAAACCACCTTGATGAAATTGCTGCGCCATATCGTCCCAATGCAACGACCTTATGAAATGATTACTTGCAGGAACGTGGCTTTCAGTTTTAACCACCTCGGTTTTAAAACCATTGAAGAATATGGTAACACCAAATTTTTCTGTTTTGATGATTTGGGTGTAGAGCCAGCTGGTCGGTTTTATGGAAAGGATTTAAACGTAATGGGCGAAGTGCTCTTATCTCGATACGAGCTTTACCTACAGACAAAACGTAAAATAAAAACCCACGCAACCACCAACCTTAATGCCGAAGAACTGGAAGAACGCTACGGTAACCGAGTTCGTAGCCGAATGCGAGAACTTTTTAATTTGATTGCTTTTGATACCAAGGCTACGGATAAACGGAAGTAATTGCTATTCACCATTAAACTTTGGCAAAAAATGTGTATTTTGCCAAAGTTTAATTCAAAATATCGTTGTTCTGGAACAAACTATTAAAAATAAAATACCAACATACTTTGTTGACCAGCAAGCTATTTCAAAAACCTGTCTGGTAGAGCTCATTCAGAAAGATTTTCCGAACTTAAAGGAAAGTTCTATCAGCGTGTATTTGTCTAAACTTAAAAAAGAAGGTGTGTTAAAAAACCCATCCAGAGGTAAATACACTTTAAGTGGAAAAGATAGATTTAGTCCAGTTATTGACGCCAAATTAAAACGACTGTACAACAAAATAAAAAAAGACTATCCATTCATTGAATTCTGTGTGTGGAACACTTTATGGTTAAACGAATTTATGCGTCACCAACCCTTTAGATTTTACACCATAATTGAATTGGAAAAAGATGTGGCACAGTCCGTTTTTTACAAGTTGAAAGACCAAGGCAAAACCGTTTTTTTAGAACCAGATGCTGAAACTTTCGAGCTGTACATTCATAATAGTGATGACGTCATAATCCTTAAACAGTTGGTATCTGAAGCACCTTTAGTCGAAATGGAAAATATCATTATTCCATCCCTTGAAAAATTGTTGGTCGATATGCTTATAGACACTAATTTATTCGGTGCACAACAAAGTGAATTAGAATTTATTTACCGATCGGCATTCGAAAAGTTTGAAATAAGCAAAAGTAAGATGAAACGCTATGCCCACAGGCGTAATAGAGAGACGGAAGTTGAACAATTAAGCAATTTAACTTTGGCAAATAATTAATTTTATTGCCAAACATTAATTTTAATGATTAAAGAAACTACATATCAACCAGAGTGGATTTACGAAGTCAAAAAAAGACTAGGTAAAAAGTATGACCCAAAACTTATTGAAAAGGTTGTCTATGCCTTACTGTTTTTGGAACAACTTAAAATCAACAAGCTCGATTTTATTTTTAAAGGTGGAACTGCCCTATTGTTAGCCACCAAAGAACCTAAAAGATTTTCAATTGACATCGATATTATTACCGAGCAAAGCCAAAGCGACATAGAATCTGTTCTTGAAGCTATAAGTAAGGAAACCGAAGCGTTTACGCATTGGGAAGATGACAATGACAGAAAGCACACGCCTGATGCACCAGTTGGTCATTTCAAGATGTTCTACAAAAGCAATGTAGATGCTCGCGTTGAGCCAATTTTACTGGATGTGCTATACACACCAAACCCTTATCCCGAACTTACAGAAATCCCGATTGCTCACAACTGGCTTCAAACACAAGGGAAAATCACAACAGTAAAAATGCCAACTTTTGATGCCATTTTAGGCGATAAACTGACTGCGTTTGCGCCAAAAACCACAGGGATTTTATACAGCAAGGGAAGACCAGTTGAGATTATCAAACAGTTATTCGACGTAGCGTTTTTAATGGATAATATTTCGGATTTGGCAATTGTCCGTAACAGTTACACAAAAGTAGTTACAGAGGAAATAGCGTTTAGAAAACTAAACATAACCTCAGAACAGGTTTTGGAAGACACCCAAAAAGCCTGTTTTATAATTTCCGTCCGTGACACAAATTCCGAGGAATTTAAACATCTGCAAACTGGAATAAGCAATTTTACCAATTTTACATTGGTAAGGTTCAATATTGAAGAAGCCATTACAGCTGCTTCAAAAGTTGCATACCTATCTGAACTAATTAAGACTGATAGTGATAGCGAAATCGAAAGGTTTACAAATCCGCTTGAGGTAAAAGATTGGTTGATTGAGAACCCTCAATTCAGCAAGCTAAATAAATTGAAAAAGAGCAATCCGGAAGCGTTTTTTTATTGGTTTAAGGCAATATACTATTTAACTTAGCAATAGGTTGGTAAGAAAAGGAAAAGATAGCATTGAATAAGTCGTTTGCTAAAACACAAAGAGTCCATATTAAGTTATACTTCTAGAAAGCTCAAACTTTTGGAAGTCTGACTTCAAAAAATCAAATTTTTTCTCAAACAGTCTAGCAATTTTATTGCTTGCTGTAGCAAATATCAACTGCCTAGATTCATTAATCACCATACTTCTAAGGTAGTCTAAAAATGAAAGAATGTTTAGGTCATCAGTATAGGTTACTGGGTCATCAAAAATGATTAGGTTAGGTCCTTTAGCGAGTTTCTTATTTAACGCCAAAAAAACAGAAAGTGCCAATGCACTTCGTTGACCAGTACTAATCTGTGATATCGGTACTTCTTGCTCTGAGTCCTTTTTATATAAAACTATTTTATTTGAACTAAATGATAGCCTAGAAAATTCTTTTGGTGCGTGAATACTTGTAAAGATTTCACTTATTTCATTTTCATTTTTTTGAAAAAAATCGACCAATACTTTTTCTTCGCTATCTTCTAAAATAATCTTATTCAAAACCTTTAAAGCAGATGTTGCCCTTACCTTTTTAGGCTTTAGCTTCTCTATTCTACTATCTGCCTCTTTAATGAGTTTATTAGCTAGGGTAAATTCTTCAAACTTGACTTTTTGTTCTTTAAAAGTTGAAAAGGTTTTATTTAAACTCTCTAAACTATGTCTCATTTCAATTATAAAATCATCTTCGGTAAAATCAATGTACGTTCTGAGTTTTACAAAATATTCTCTATAAGATTGATATTCTTTAATTTGAAAATCAATTTCTTCGTTGTATCTATCGTAACTAAAGCTATCGTCCAATAGTTCCTTAATCGCCTCTTCAAGCTCAGATAATTGCTTTTTTACCTTTTCAATTTCACTTCTATTAGTATCAATTTCTTTCTGAGCATTGTTTTTTAAATCTTCAAATTTTGATTTGTTCTCAGCCTTAAATTCTAAGGTTGGGTACTTAGAGGAAAGTGTGTTTTTAAGTTTTAAAAAATCATCTAAACTATAGCCTTCTAACCTTAAATCTAAAGACAAGTTCTTCAGTTGGTCCAATTCTTTTTTTAAAATGGCTAATTGTGATTTTTCAGTACCAAGTAAGGGCTGCACTTCCGAAATTTTTACTTTCAAATTATCTTCAGTAAAGTAGCCTTTTAGTAACTTTTCATAGCTTTTTGACTGTTCTAGTTTAATCTTGATTTCAGATATTTCTGTTTCGAGCTCACTAATGTTTTTATTGAATATTTCGATGCTTTTTGCACTTTCTTTGTCATCGTATTGCGTTTGTACTTTAGCTTCTAATTCTGCTTTGGTATGTGGTGTGTTACATAAGGGGCAAGCGTCCAGATTTTCTTTTGCCTCAATATATTCTTTCCCATAATATTTAATATCTACCATTAAAGCATTTATCTTATCCAAGGCGTTCTTAAGGACTTGAAGCTGTTCTCTACTGCGTTTTAATTCAGCTTTTTTACTAGTCAACAAGTTATCTTGACTATTGTTAAATTCTTGAAAAGTAGAGTTGTTAGCACTTATTTTACTTATATCGAGTGCTTCAATTTCGGAAAGGAATGTCTCTATTTTATTTACCCTTTTTTCTAGTGTTTTGATGTCCTCATCAATAGTAGCAATTCTAAATGATTTGGGATTTTTTAAATATAATACCGCATTATCAATACGTTTGAGAGTTGATTCACTTTCCTCAACAATTTTTTGATAATCCTTAATTTTGCCATTAAATTCTTTTTTATTACCTGCAAGGGTTTTTAATTGAGATTTCAAGGTTTCTAAGCTGGAAATCTTCTTCATAACATCAGATTCCTTTACTGCTTTAGAGTGTATTATTGAATTGAGAAGTGATGAAGCAACGCCATAGCCTTCTTCAAACTTTTTAGTTTCATCATTTATGGTCTGTGGAAGAAAACCTTTCCACTTTAATTGTTTTGCTTCGGTCAGAAATTTTTGAAATATTTCCTCTGGGTCAGAGATTTGTTTTAATCTTTCTTTTTGATCATTGGCTTTTACCTTAATGGCTTCCTCACGTTTAGTAGTTTCGTTAAACTTATCTAACCTTTTTGAAATCCTATCACTAAATTTAATTACCCTATCTCTAATTGCTCCAAACTCAGTACCAAGGGCAATGGCAGAAAGGTAAGTGGTTAAATCATTGCTACTGGCATTATTGGATAGATGATAGGCACTATCACTATTATAAAAGTTGTATCTGTTAAAACTATGATGAAGCGTATTAGACCCTCGTTGGCTGTATCGCGTATTGTACCAATAGTAGTCTCTTGCTTTAAATTTTGGAATAGAGTTAACAAAGGTATCCTCTTTTTCATCTAAATCTACATCATACTTTGCTACTATTGCGCCAGGATTAGGCAAATCGTTTTCATTTCTGGCGTTGTTTCCTGTAATCACCAATTCAATAGCTTCCATTAAGGATGTTTTTCCAACACCATTAGGGCCAGAAATAAGATTCACTTTGCCAAATTCAAAATTTCTTTTTTCAGGATAATCTCGATAATCGTCATTTAATTTTAAAGATGACACTTCGTCCAAAACAAAATTTTGAGTCTCATCTGGTTTAGAATCTACTGGTTGAAGCACTTCTACATCCTTAGTTTTATTATCGATATAACGTGGTACAGCATCTACATAATTTTCATTACTGAACACTTCTTGCAAATCGGCTTCTGTTAGTTGGGCTTTCCATTTCTCAACAATATTTTCCTCTGCGGCCGAGGATGCTTTTTCATAGGTTAAGTAGTCCTTTAACTCATCTAAAGTAAAAACAAATTTTCTGGCATAGGTTTCGTCTTTTTCAATGTCTCTCTTAATTGCAGAAGGCAAACTGTTTCTTAGAAAGATTAAGTAATAATTCCATTGAAGATTTCCTTCTGAATTAAAATAATCTTTAGACAAGTACTTTTCTTGAAACTCGTTAAGATTAATATCTTCGTTTTCATAATCGATATCAAAGATGTATTTAGCAACCATATCATCCTTATATTTTTGATTGAGGTATAATTGCTTTCCAGTTTCACTTGAACTTGTGATTGTAAAATCTGAAGGAAGTATTTCTTTGATATTCTCTAAGGTCATTATTTTGTTATTGAGGTAATATTAGTTGGTTTTTCTAAAGTAATTCTTGGTACATCGGTAGCTTCATAAGCATAATTATTGGCAATCATATTTGGCTTATACCATACTACGATTCTTTTATTGCTTAAATCTTCGGCTGGAAATAGTTTTGTTAGTTTATGCAACATTTCCTGTGCATCAGCCTTTGATTTGTGGCCTATAAATGCAACGGTTGCTATTTGGTCGTCATTACTAACCAAATTGTAGTTGTAATTTATCCCATTTCTATTTAAGAACATAACTTCATTGCAGTTGTTTTTAAAGGATGCTATGATATCGGGAAATAAATCTGGGTTACTTAAAACATTGAGATTTAAGTCTTCAACCTTTCCTATTTGCGAAGTCCGATAATCTCTGCCGTCTGCATCAAAAGTTACTGTATATCTTTTTATGGTTTCAGTATCTTCTAACAGAAAACTTTTAAGCATATTTACCGTGTGCCAATTTAATCCACGTTTCACTTTTGAGAGTTCGCCAGAAGTTAGTGCTATTAAACGTTCCTTATCTAAAATATTTAAATCATCGCTTATTAAATTTGAACTTTGAATCTGAATACTGTCTATAAAATCTTGAAAGCCATCATTTGTAATTGGTGCGATTACAAAAGTTTCTAATTGGTCATCATAAGCATATATTTCTTCTAACTCTGGCCCTCTTCTTCGATTTGCCGGTGCAGGTCTCAATCCTATAGTCGGTTTTCGGATTCTTAAATAAAAATATTCAATTTCTGGGGTAAAATAAAAACAATGCCTATTCGGTTTCATAAAAGCATAGTACAACCCTTTTTTATGGTTAGCATCGATAAGTTCCTCTTCTATACGACTATCATTTTTTATGTGTTCAGTAACAATAGAAATATTGGATTTGCAATATTCATTAAAAAAATCAGGGTTACCTGTAGCACTACTTTCAGAACTCCAGTTTAAGGAAATAACATCTTTGTTTGCCGTTTTAAGAATGTTTCTTCTAAAATCACGAAACTCAATATGAGTTGGCTGAGGATTCATTTGTAAACTTAAAATAATATATGGCTGAATATCCCATTGACCTTCTGCACCAGGATAAATATTCCTCCCATCAAACATCATAGCATCAGAACAAATTACAGTTACAAGATTTATAGAGTCTGGTGCATTTCTTAAAATATAAGAGTGTTGTCCTGGAACTAGTTTTTGTTGCTCTAACGGATTTCCCCAAACACCCATATGTTGAGTCTTGAATTGTATTAGGACAATCAACTTTTCTTGTCCTTCCTGATTGTTTGCCTTAAAGATATATAAGCAAGGGTCTAATAATACACCACCTGGTGCATCATCGATAATATCGTTATAAACTACCTCAATATTACCTAATCCATTATAAGTTTCTTGAAAAGTCACAACTTCTTCAGGTGTAATGGATTCACATCCTAAAACCCACAGTTTACCTCTGTTGGGAAATCGATTTGCATCGTCTAAAATGTTTCTCACACTTGCCCAAGGACAAGAATATTCTGGTGTTATTACCAATGAAGAATTATTGGCTCTTGCTTTAGATAAAAAATCATTAAACTTTATGCTTTCAGCTTCGCTATCTTGGTTTCCAAAAAAATTGTCGTCAAAATGAAAAACACCTTTATGCTGTAATAGTGATATACTGTTTAGATTAGTGTTTCTTTTTAAGATTTCTAAATCAATAGCGTAGTCATTAAGTATTTCGTCAATAAATGTATAGGTCATTAAGGTAAAGGCATTTCAAATTTATTCGTCTTAAATATGCTATTAACAAAAGTAACCTTGCATTATAGAAGACAGTTTATTTTTCCAAAGATAAAAATTTAACAAACATATATTTTATGCTTTATTGAATAAATCCAAACTTCCGTAGTGAGGACAATAAATCCATAGATTCTTCCTCAACCCAATTATCGTCATTAATTAGATTGCTTATTTTATTTTGTTGTTGTTCTGAAAAATCATCTTGTTTTAGTCCAGAAAATTCTTTTTTACGCCATTTGCTATTATGATGTGGGGAATCTACAGGTAAGGCTTCGTCTAACGATATAGGCTCAATTAATGTAATTGATTTGTCTTTTTCTTGAAAGATACTTTTAACTCTTGAAAAAATAGAAAGTCCGTGGTGGTCCCAATCACAAAAATAAAAAAGCGGTAGCTTTAGTTTTGTTAATGGAATAGCTTTTAATGGATTGGTATTGTTGCCGCCAACGTGCCACAGTTCTATATTATTCTGCTTGTATTCATAAGGTACTTTTAAACAAGCTAAGTTTTCGCAAATCACAATCATTTTAGGGTTTTCGCAATCCACCACAAAACGCCATTGTGCGTTTTTTGGGTCTTTCTCTGGGAATTCGTCTATTTCTAGAAGCTGTAATACCGCATTTCGTAAACTCGGTCTATTTGTTAAATACTTTGCACCTTTACCTTTAAAGACTCTTGCCGAAAAAGTATATTCAGTTGTAAGATTCTTTTTAAGTTCGTCTTTTTGATAAAAAATGAAAGCTAAACTTTTTAAGTCGTCTTCATTATATGTTTTGTGGGCATTACTTTCTAAACCTGATTTTTGAAAAAAATTAGAATAGTATTCAAAATAATCCAAAAACTCTTTTTCATAATATTCCTTAAAACCATACTTGGCTTCCAGAATTTTAGGATTGCCCATCTTAGGTTTAATTAACTTTTTTTGCTTCATCAAAACTTGTTTAACAAAGCTATTGTTACCTATTTTTAGATGAGTTTTATCTTTTTCATACAATTGGTTAAGACCAATCAAATACTTCCATTCAACGTTTTTTCTCATTCTTGTTAGGTGCGAATTAGGTTCCTTATAAATTAGTTATTGTTATTGCCAAAATCGCCAAAAATTGGAACTGGTTCGTAATTGACCTTATCAGATTCTTCCAAATTGTTATGCAGCAGATAAATGTATTGGTTTAGCATATCAACTTTATAAGGTTGTATTGATAGTGATATGATTTGGTAATCATTTGCCTTTGCTATATCGTAGAGCATATCAAAATTACTTCCAAGTCCTGCCGCTTCATCAATTGGCATAAATCGTATTCCATCCCTAACCTTATCTTTTGCATCCCTGTTAATTAATGAAAGTCTAGCAATACACAAAAGTGCTATTGCTGCATAAGTTTGACTTGTGCTCCCTGGGTTTCTTTTTCCGTGTAAAGACTGAATGGTAAAATTGAGTCCATAGTAAGATTTAGGATTAAGCAATTCCCATACCTTGGGCTTTAGATTCCTAGAGCCACCACATCTGTAAAAAGCTTCTTGCATTTTTTCTTCAAGAGACGTGTATTTTTCCAATTCATTAGAAACGCCTTGTAGGTCATTAAAAAGGTTGTTGTCGCTCGATACTTTAATGTCTTCACGTATTTTCTCAATAAAATCTTCCATCCAGCTTCTGGGATAACTGCCTTCAAAGTAAATAGACAGTTTTGCCCTGTGGCCACCTGTAATTGTTTTATCGTCTGCATCAATGAAATCTCTTATTTTCTTAGAGTAATATATTTGTTCACTTACTTCGGTATTCACTTTGTCAACGACACTTGTTAACTTCTGAAGTTTTCTAATGTTTAGCTTTTTGTTCTTGATATTTATATCGTCGAGCAACTTTTTGATGCGTGGAATTATTTCATCATCTTCTAAATCCTTTTCGGAAAAAATCTCTTGTGGTAAAATTTCTGAGCAAATCTGTTTAAAATCATCTGTTCCTAAATAACGGTTTTCCTTTTGCTTTAAAAATTCCTTGACCACCAAATCATATTTGATGCTATATTGTTTTTGACATTCGGAATGGTGTAAGCTCTTTTCTTCCAAAAAATCTGATGAAATATTGGCTTCTTGTATTTTAGCTTCTGAAACAAGTTTAGAATTTCTTGACGTTAATTCTTCTAATTCAATTTTAAATGCATCTATCGCTCTATCTGCATTTTTCAAGTCCTCTACTGCGATGCCGTTTTTTGATTCTTCTGTTAGAATAGAAATAAAAGAATCATATAAATTCTTTTGTTTCTTAAGTTTGGTTTTTAGGTTTTTAAAACCATCCGTATCTTTTGCCTCAAAATTATATTTTGTAATTAATTGCTGAACATCACCATTAATTTCAGGAATTGAAATTGTTTTTAGGCTCGTCTCTAATCCTTTAATTAGAGAAGAATTGTCAGTACGCCTTTCGTCTATTTGCCTGTATGCATTGTTCGCCTTTTTTAGACCGTCATCAATCTTTTCGTGCTCATCTAGAAGTTTTAAATATCGTTTAATAGCATCCGAGGTTTCCTCAAACATCTCGTGCTTATTAAACTTGGCATTAACATCTTTTAATTCCCAAGACGAAAAATATGCTGATGGGTTTTCAAGTGCCGTCAGCATTTTATTTAAGATTGTCCAATTCTTTAATTCCTTTTCTAAATCTTTGATGTCATTCTCTAACGTTATCCTTTGGTTTGAAAAATAGTCCTTGATTTTATCTGAATTACCAGTATCGAATATAGGATCTTTTACATAAGGGATGTATTCACGCACACCACCCAAATCCAGCCAAAAACCATTTTCCTCATCCTTTGTAACCTGTAGATTTTCAATTAACAGTTTTGGTTCTGGAATGTAACGTGAATTGATACCATTTGTTGGTTCTTTGGTGGTAATGTTATCGTTTTGATATTTATGTACAACACTTTCTTCTTTCTGGCTCAATTTTCTTTTAAGGTTCAACGCCCAATGTGCAAGCGAAGAAGCGTCATCTAAATTATTGAGAACTTTTAATTTCTTTTTTTCTTCGAGTGAGGACTCAAAACCTTTTAGGGTCTCAGCGATAGTTTGAATGGTGTTTTTGTTGAGTTTATCATTTTTTCCGAAGAAAGTGTAAATACCATTTTCCTTTAAGAGTGATTTGAATTCTTCTATTCGCTCAATGTCTTGTTTGTTCTTAAGATAGTTGTTATAATGTTCTGAAAGTTCTTGTCCATTTTTTTCAAAATGTTCCATCCAAGAAAAGTACTTTTTCAAGTCGTCGCTTTTCCCTTTCCATAATAATTTTTCTTTAGAGGCCTCTTCAAATTCCTCATCCAAAGCAGGTGTGTTCAATTTTAGTTTTTCAACTTTGGTTTCGGCAAAGTTTCTAAGTCCGCTCAACTTATCTCGATTATTAAAAAAAGCATCCAAACTTTGCACCATATCATTATAAGATGATGTTATCTGCTGATTTAAATATTGGTATTTTGTGTTTATAAATTCTGTTTTAGCTTTATCCCTTTCCTTTTTTAGATTAAGCAGTTCTTGCAGTTCTGTCTGCTTATGTGTCAACCTATCTATCTCATCTTTATTAGATTCAAATTGTCGGATATCGCCACTCAGTTCATCTACAGCTTTGTCAAACTCGTGTTTTAGTTCTTTTTCTTTTTCATTTCCAAAAAGGAATTCTTGAATACGTTCGCTTTTCTTTATGTCCAAAGACTCTCTTGAAAATGCTTGAATGATTTTAGCATAACTTTTTAGGGATTCTTGGTTGATGGATAAGTCAACTGGAATGATAAAATTTTTGAACAATAATTTGTGGAATGTATCCATCCTAGTCCACGATTCACAGACAAATCCTTTAGTATCGAATATGTGATTTTTTAAATCTTCAATAGGTAACAAACTGTTATCCTTTAAAAAATCTGAAAAACCTAGAGGCTGGTTGAATGGAACCAACTCGTCCTCTGGTTCAAATTTTTCGCCTTGTTGAATTATAAAAGACCGCGAACTTCCTGTGCTTTCAAGATATATTCCTATAACTACAAAAGCATCTTTTTTAAGTTCAATATTTATAAAGGTATAACCCATATCTGTGCCTTTACCAGAAGTTCTCAGCACCATTGTTTTTGGTTTTCTTGGCTCACTACTATCCGTAGGCGAATGAAATGCACCAGAACCCACAAAGATGAGTTGCAAAATATCTGCAATCATACTCTTGCCAGAACCGCCTTCGCCAACAAAGTCTGTTCTAAATGGGTTAAAATCATAATCAAACGATTGATGATGGACAATGCCCAAAGTAGATAGTCTTTTTATTCTAGGGTATCGTTTCATCTCAATTCATTTAGTGTTTCGTCCATATTGTTTATTAAATCTTCGTGAATGGCAATCAACCTGTCAAAAGCAGGTAACAAATCGAATTCATCGTCGTTTAGCGTTACCCAACCTATTTTTTTAAATTCCCTAAGTGCTGATTCTACAGTTGCATCTATAGCTTCATCGTTTAAGTTGCCTGGATTGGTGTTCCTTGATTTTGCAATCAATCTATAAATACCGGGTTTTAAATCTTCATAATCAATCCTTATCTTTTTTTGCAGGTCTTTTACCGAAACCACATCAACTTGGTTGTCAATGAAAAATATCTTGTAAATAACAAACCCGATTATAACGTGCTCGCTTTTCATATGATGCCTATGTCCTGCATCTATCTGACCTCTTGAGGAACCAATAAAATCCAAAAAATAGTAACCTCTTGTTTCTGTACCACCAAATGTCAATTCAACATTGAATAAAAATCGATAATATGCCTTTAAACTATCAATGTTTGAATAGATATAATTGTAGAACCTTGCCTGATTGCCTTCCCTTTGAAAATGTACACCATCTTTTAACATATAGTCCAGAGAGGCAAATAGTTCTTGGGTGTCCGGATGATTTAAAAATTGTACCCTTATATCTTCTGTATGTTCATTTTCCATAAACTTATGTGTTCTATTTTACTATTGGTCTGCTTTATTTTGTTCATTTTAAAATCAAAATCATTTGATTTACGTGCTTGTTGAATTGAACTGTAAATTGCACTTACAGCTATTTGCCCATCGTTAGTCTCTTCCATTATTTTAAAGAAAGTTGCAGACAGGTCAATAGTTCCTCTCAATTCTATTTCGGCAATAATGTGTTGTTCCCATTTCCTAATCAAATCCTGTTGACTGAGTATCCTTAAAATACCTTGCGTATTTTCTTCAACCTTAACTTTATTTGTTTTGTAGGAAGTTCGTTTTTTTGGTTTTGAAGGGAACAATTCTCTTTCACGCTCAATAATTGTAAAGTTGGGTGTATCTATATGCAAAACAGGATTATCAATATTTTTTGGCAAAAGTGTTTCTTTCCTACCATTGACTGTACTTTTATCTAATAAGAAATGTAGAAATTTCTCAATTTTACTATTGAACTGTGGCCTGTTTAAAATAGCGAACAACTGTCTGATTTTTGGTTGAATTCTATCTAGTTTTCTATCAATGGAATCTAACCTTTCGTTGAGATATTTTATAAAGAAATGAACCTCTGCAATTAAATCGTCTGTTTCAGAATCGGTGTCTTCTCGCTTTTCTAGGATTGAGCGTATAATTTTGGTTTCGCTATATGCTGATGCAAGTTCTCTGCTTTGCTCTTGTGCTTTATCCAAGTTGTTTTCAACTTCTTTTAGAAGATCAATAAATTTTTTATCGGAATTAGTGGGATTATTTTTAAGCTTATTTACCGATTCTATAATCTGTCTGTCCAAAAAATCTACCTGTTCCCTGAGGTCGGGTTCATATTTTCTGAACTCGGATGTGAGCCAAAATTTTAAATCCTCTATAGTTTCCCTTTGCCTTAATGAAGCCGTGAGCAAACTACAAATCTTTTCGATATGAGTAGGACTAAAATTACCTTCCAAAGTTTCCTTTGCGTAAGTATAAAACCTATAGGCATAATCTTTAAAATAGTATTTTTGGGTTTCTTGATTATAGTCTAAAAAGTATTCCTGAAGCTCTTCAATGTGCGCACTATAAATTTCCTTTGGATACCTTTCATTTGGTTTGCTTATCTGTGCAAATGCATCGTGAAGGTCTTTTTCGATGAATTTTCCATCAGGCAGTGATTTATTTTCAATTTTCTCAAATAAAACCATAACTGCCAACCCTACTTCTTTCTTAGGAAAAAGCAGTTGATAAACACCAGGTTCTTTAATCTCTTTTACAAAGTCAAAATTTATTTTATCTGTTTCGTTCAATTTTAATATTCATTCATTTTTTTAGTGAAAAATCCTATAAATATAATTAATTGAATTTACCTTATTTACAGTTATTCGCATTTTTGTTAAGCAGAAGCTTTAATTCGGTAAATAACAAACGAAATAGTGACTTTATACAAACAATAACTTCATTAAATAGTTCTTTCATTTTATTGGTTTAAGGTTCTAAAAATCAAATAGGCTAGACGTTTTATGTGGCTTGAACTTGATAAATAACGACTTTCATCTTTATTACTCAAAAAACCCAATTCCAAAAGCACAGAACGACAATCGCTAATTGTTTCCCGCACCACCTGAAAATTGGCGAACTTCACACCTCTACTCTCAAAACCAAGCTTCGTATTGAGTGCATCTTGCATTCGAAAAGCAAACCATACGGAATCATCTTGATATTTTGATTGCTTATTGCTCACATACACTTCCACACCTCTCGCATTAGGGTTATCCGAATGATTACAATGCAACGACACAAACAAATCGGCTTTTAGAGCTTTGGCCAGCTTCGTTCTATCCGATAAAGAAATAAGTGTATCGCTATACCTAGTCAAATAAATATCGATTGGGTTTTCTAAATCATCATTCTGCTTCAAAATGGCATTTGCAATGGCCAAAACCACATTCTTTTCTTGGATGCCATTTACACCTATTGCACCAGCATCTTTTCCACCGTGCCCAACATCAATTACAATTCGTTTTTGGGTTGTGGTTTCCTGCCCAAAAATGAAGCACATTTTTAGAAGCAAAATCACAAAACTGACGTTTTTGAGCACTTTTTTCATTTTCAAGTTTTGGGTTATTAACAATTCAACTTCCAAAAATCATAAAATTTGATACCAAATAACAACAACGGAATTCAAACAACATCAAATAATATTTTATTCACAAATATTTGATTTTCAGTTATTTGTAAGCAAATATATGTAAATTTCCAATAACAAAAACAACACAAAATTTTAAACCGTTACGTTATGAAAAAATCAATCTATCTAGCAACTTTTCTGTCTTTGCTCTCAACATCGCTATTCGCACAAATTGGTGGCATTGAAGATTCCGTAAATGATGTAGGCGATACTATAAGAACCATCTTTCCAATTCTGCTCGGTGTCATCTTTCTAGTTGGTTTCCTCTTTAATGCAGGACATTTCTTTGGCGAGAACGCAGATTTAAAAAAAGGAATTACAAGAGTTTTGGTATTTGTCCTTATTGCAGGTGCAGTAGTAGGCATCTTCACATACCTAATCGGAATCGTAGTCTAAGTCGCTAAGCGACATTCGGCAATCAATACATTGGCTTATGAAAAAATTCGAGGTTTATAAAAACATTAGGAAACGGGCAGTCATTTTTGGGCTGCCCATTTCCCTGTTTGCATTAATGATGGTTTCCATTCTCGCATCCCTTTTGGTCATTATTTTCTCTTTCAGTTTTGGGATGATTATAGGCATACTGGTTTTTAACGCTGCCCTATATATTGCGTTGACAAGAATTACCCATAACCCTCAGCTATTTCAGACGGCTAACGCCTTCCCAAAAATCATTAGTAACAAAAGAAACTCTGGCTTCAATTATGAATAAGATGAACCTTTCTGCATATCAACCCATCGTGGAAATTCAAGACAATATCGTTTTTGCCAATAATGGTAATGTGATAATGTGTTATGAAGGTAACCTACCTGAAATCTATTCGCTTTCCGAAAAGGATTTTGAAGATATGCACGGTGCCTGGTTTCAGGCCTTAAAATCTTTGCCAGTTGGTACGGTTGTTCACAAACAGGATATTTATTTGAAGAAATCATATACCTCAGAACAACTTCCGAATTCAACCTTTTTAGAAAAAGCTACACACGAGCATTTTAAAGGTCGTGGGCATATTGAACATAAATGTTATCTGTTCTTTATTCTGACTAAAAACAAGGCACTCAACAATTCCAAATACGTTAACCCTTTCCGAAAGGTTTCAAAGGGAATCGTTCAGGAACTGGACGATAACATAAAGAGCTTTGCCAACTCGGTAAGCGATTCCGTTTCTTTTATCAATAATAGCCGAAAAATGGAATTTCTACCACTCAATGCCGAGGAAATTCAGAAACTAACCAACGGTTATTTCAATGGTTTCAATGAGGGATTTGATACCGATATCATCTTAGACAAAAAAAGCGTCAATATTGGCGAAAACCATTTTGATGCCCTGGCCATCAACAGCGAACTGTGCTTTGGCGAAAGTGTGCAGAGCAGCAAAACCAATGAGAAATTCACTTCTGACGATTTTGTATTTCATCAGGGGTTTATTGATGGTTTAGGGCTTACGCTTAACGAAAATCATATCGTCAATCAAATCACCTATCTGGATGATAAACAAAAGTGGCGCAAGCTGCTCGATAAAAAAGTTGAAGAATTGAATAAAAGTTCCAACTTCGGTTCGCAGAACAAAGTGGTTCTGGGTAAAATCCAACATATTCTTGACCAAATCAATGCCGATGATAATGCACGGATTATTCGAGGTCATCTCAATATTGTCTATTGGGCAAAGGAAGCCAAAGAACTGGACAAAATCACGTCCAAAATCAAGACCGAATTTAAAGAACTGGATATCATCCCATATTATCCACGTGGCGAAGAGCGTAAAAACTATATTCTTAACAGTTATTGCTGCTTTTCTTCCAACTTTTCAAATAACGATTTATATGTAACAGATTTAAAGCACGCTCTGTGTCTGTTCATTAACAATACCAATTACAAATCCGATAATACAGGAATCATCTTTAACGACCGAGAACACAACATTCCCGTTTTAAAGGATGTTTGGGATGAAAAAAAGAAACGCATCAAGGCACGGAACTTTGCCATTTTTGCACCAACAGGCGAAGGCAAATCCTTTTTGGCAAATAACATCTTACGCCAGTATTTTGAAAATGGTGTTCGTTTGGTCATTATTGATTTAGGTGGTTCTTATACCAAATTTGCCAAACTTTACCCTGAAAAATATACGGTGCTTCGATACGAAAGCGGTAAAAACTTAGGTATCAATCCATTTTACATCAGCGATGTTAAAGACTTGACACCTGAACGTTTGGAAGACCTATCAGTTTTCCTTTTTGAACTGTTCGCTTCAGATTTAAAAGTTACAAAAGCACAATCAGTCTCGGTTAAAAAGATATTGCGTCACTATTATAATAACACTTCAGAAAATCACTCGTTAGATGGTTTTTACAGCTTTATAGAAAGGAATCAAAAAGACCTTTTAGATACCCTAAAAATCCATCCCGACTACTTCAACATTACAAGCTTCTTGCACGTAATGTCCGAATATGTCGGCGATGGTCTATATAGCTTCCTTTTTGAAGTTAGCGAAGACCAAACCTATAAAATCGAGGATAAGCGATTGATTGTTTTTGAACTCGATGAAGTCAAGGACAATAAGGAAATCCTTTCCGTAATGTTGAAACTCATTAAGTCTGCCATCCAAAGAACCATTTGGAAAAACCGTGCTGAAAAAGGCATTATCCTATTCGATGAGTTTGCGAAGCAACTGAAGTTTGAAAATGTACTGGAAAGCGTGGAATTTTATTATCAAGCCATCCGTAAACAAAACGGTGCGATTGGGATTATTCTACAATCCATCAATCAGCTTCCAAACAATTCCACTTCAGCGAGTATTTTGGAAAACACACAGGTTATTTACAGCTTGAATAATGAAAAGGGATATGATGAATTGGTAAAAAGGCTCAATCTATCCAGTCACGATTTAAACCAACTAAAGTCTATTAAAAACAATCTTTCCGGTCCACGGAAATACACCGAAATGTTTATCAAAATCGGTAGGGAAAGCAACATTTTCCGGTTGGAAGTTCCGAAGGAAGTGTATGCAGCTTATTTGACCGATGGGCAGGAAAATGAGGAAATTATGAAGCTCTACGACGAGCATCACGATATGGAAAAAGCAATAATTCAATTTACATCTTAAAACAAATATTATGAAGACAAAAATCAAAATTTTAGTAATGACCGTAGCCCTGACTTTATTTATGGCAAGCAAAGCTACTGCCCAAGGAATGCCAGTGTATGACAATACCAACTTTATCAGCTTGGTAAAATCCTTGGTAGAATCTGCCAAACAGACGAGCCAACTTATCAAGTCTGTGAAATTTCTGAAAGATGCAAAAGAAGCCATCGAGAAAGTATCGAGTGTGGTACAACAGCTTAATGCTGTTCAAGAAATTGCAGACAACAATCAACGACTCATCAATGTAATGCAAACCGATTTGCAGGATATTTTGAATTCGCCTTACATCAAACCCGATGAAATCAGTCGAGTGGTGGAATCGTTTGATGCCATTGTACAAAACTCATTGGAAACGGTTGATTTTATTGACGAAGTGCTGTCCAGCGACTACCTAAAAATGAGCGATGCCGAACGTGCAAAAGTACTCAAGGAAAAAGAGAAGGAATCGAAGCAAATGGTGTCCAGCATCACAACTAAAACCAAACGCTATCGTGATATTATTTCCTTTAGAAAGATGCAGGATAAAGTCAATAATCGAGAAACAGACTATTAAAAATGACTGCAACCATACTTTTAGGGATTGGGCTGGAATACATCGATACGGTGTTCCAGACCATACAGGCAAGCAACTTTTCACAATATACCATTGCAGGAATGAAAACACTTGCTGTCCTGTTCTTTTTGGTCAACATCTTAAAAAAGTATAATGAAGGTATTGCCGATAAGGACGGTTATACTTGGGGCTTGAGTCCTGGCGAATTGGCAAAGAATTTTGCCATAGTCCTTTTAGTAATATTTTCAACGCAGGTGTTAGGATTCTTTGATGGGATATTGGTAGCCATCGAGGGACAGTACAGGGGAACAGCACCTGCGTTACTGCCATTGCAAATGCAGGATATTCCTTTAGAGGAAGATGTAAGTCTTTTTGATGCTGCAAGTTCAGCGATGACGCTTTTGTACGAAGCATTGGTAACACCGTTATATGGCTTTAAAATATTAGCATTTATTTTAAGCACCATTCTTTGGATTCTCGACCTATTTATATATCCTTTATTTCTAGCCGAACGCTTTTTCCTGTTGGGAATAATGCAAGCATTTTTTCCATTGGTTATAAGTCTTGCCGTATTTGAAAAATTCCGTTCCCTTGCTTATACATTTTTCAAATTATATGCAGCTGTATATATGTTGGTGCCTGCCTTCTTTCTGGTAAATGTATTTATCAATGCTATTTATACGGAAATCAATACTAACTTTTGGACAAACCTTTTCGGAACTGATACAGGTCAAGGCTTTTTTGCACCTGTTGTTCAGTTAGGTTCTGTGGCTTTTATCGTATTCCTAAAATTCAAATTGTATAAACGTGCCACATCTTTTACGCTCAGATTATTTACCAACTAATTTAATTCAGAATGAAAACACCATATAAGAATATCTACAACGTCCTAAAATTAAATCGATTTATCGTTTTGGCAGTTCTGGTCCTAGCAATGCTATCCAGCACCTTCGCTTTATGGATGGCATATTCCACAAATCAAAAAGCACTGAATAGCGCTTTTGCCATAAATACCGATGGCAGCATTATTCCACTGAAGCTCGTAACCCAAAAAGAAAATTTTAGGGTTGAAGCCTTGGCACATTTAAACTTGTTCCACAATTATTTCTACAATATTGATGCGAGTAATTATGAAAGTAATTTGAAAAAGGCACTTTGGTTAGGCAATAGCTCTGTAGATAATCTCTATCGTCAGAAAAAGGCAGATGGTGTTTACAACCGTCTTTTACAATATTCGCTGGTGCAGAAAGTGTTGAGCATCGATTCGCAAATAGAGGAACAAAACGGGACGTATGTTTTTAGGACGGTTACTGTTTTTGAAATCAATAGAGGTTCTATAATTGATACTTACGAATTGGTTTCCACCGGAAACCTTATTATGGTGGACCGAAATTTTCCCAACAATCCTCACGGACTTTTAATTACCAATTATTTTGAGAACACCCTTAAAAAGCTAAATGATAAAAATTGAGCCGACCTGCCTGACGGTAGGCTGGTAATCGGCATTTAAAAAATATACTCTTATGAAAGTAGAAAAGAACAAAATAGTATTTGCAGCGGTCTTGGCCGTGATTTTTATATTTCTCATTTCCTATTCTGTAATGGTTATGGGCGATGATGAAAGTGAAACGGAAAACCTGCAACAAACCTTAGTGCCCGATTTGGATGAAAACCAAAAGGAATATGAATCTAAGTTAGATGCCATTAATGATTTGAAGGAAGTACGCGAAAACAATGCACCCAGCATTTACGATGAAAAACTGATTGACTCATTGGGTTTTTACGACCCAAACTTGCCGGAACGTGAAAAAGAACGCATCGTCGATAGTATTTATGATGCCGGAAAGATTCAATATTCCGAAAAACGCTATCGGAATTTTGGACGGAAAAGAGTAGCTCAAACGAAAACTTCAACTATTGATTCCGCTGAAATAAAAAGAGAACAAAAAATCGAAGCTAAAGAATTGGGCCTGGAACATCAACTCTTCTTTGCTGCTGCACCCAAACCCAACGAAGTCTCAATTCTCGGTAATACAGACGAAACCATTTACGTCGTCGTGGATGGCGACCAAATTGTTAAGGTTAATTCAAGACTGCGAATGCGGCTGACAAAAGCTGCTACTATAAATGGCAGGTTAATGCCCAAGAATACGCCCATATTCGGATTTATCAGTTTTCAACCCAATCGTGCTTTAATTGAGATTGAAAATATAAAACATCATCCCACTAAACTTAAAGCGTTCGATTTACAGGACGGAAGCGAAGGTATTTATGTAGAAAACAACTTTAGGGCAGAAGCAACCAATGAGGTTCTCGATGATATTATAGGCGACATTAATATTCCCACAGTTCCACAAGTTGGTGGAATCACTAAAGTACTCAAACGAAGAAACCGTAATGTAAAAGTTACGGTACTCAATAATTACAGATTAATCTTAAAACCACGACTATGAAAACAACAGCTTTATTGACAATTGTGTTGGTTTTCGCTCTAGCACCTCGACCTTGCTCGGCACAGGCTAAAACGAACTCTCAACAACAACAAATACTCGACACCATTTATGCAAATGACACGAAAAACGTCGCTTTGTTCTTTCCTGAACCCATTAGGCAAGGCATAACCGGTTCAGATCATTTTGTGTTTACTTACAATCGGGAAAAAGAACAGTATTTCGGGCTGCTTCAGGCACAGCCCGGAAAAGAAAGTAATCTTTTGGTAGTCAACAAAAATGGTTCGATTTTTTCGTATATTGTAAGGTATAAAAAACAGCTTTCTAAACTCAATTATTTCATTCCACTAACAAATAGTATTGGGAATGAGAAGCCTAAAGCAACTGATTCTGTCCAGACAAAATTAGTTGGCAAAAGCATTGATAACAGCACGTATTACTATGAAAAATTCTGCTCTTATCTTCTTAGTTTAAAACAACATTTTGGTTATTTTACTAAGCGTAAACAGAGAGTTATTTTAAGTCTTGAGAATATCGTTTTTGATAAAGAACAGCTTTATTTTGTTATTCAGATTAGGAACAATTCCAGTTTGGATTACGATTTGAATTTTTTGAACCTTTCGATTGAAACACGGCAAAAGGGCAAAAGAAAGTCATTACAGCGACTGTATCAAGAACCTATTTACACATATAACCTGCCATCTAAAATTGCAGAACACGAAACGGTTCGCTTCGTTTATGTGTTGCCCAAGTTTTCATTGTCTAATGATCGCAGGGCAATTTTGGAACTTAACGAGAAAGATGGCGAACGAAACATTGAAATGAAACTATCACATAGATATATCAATAACCCAAATTAATACTGTTATGAAAAAAATTGTTGTTTGCTCGCTCGTATTACTGTTCCTTTCCTGTGGTGATTCTAAAACTAATATTTCAGGACCAAGTGCCACAGCTCAAATCGTCATCGAAAGTTTTTATGAAAAAGATAAGGAAACCTTAAAAGCACATTCCACACCACAGGCGTATTCCAACTATATGAACACCATAAATATGTTCAACGCTACGCCAAAGGACGATTCTAACTTTACTGTTTTGCAAAATACAATTATGGGCGATGTGGCTTGGGTAAAATACACCACAGCATACGATAAAACGCCTGGTGTTTTTAAACTGGTTAAGCAGGAAGGCAAGTGGTTAGCTGCCGCAAGAGGGTCAAAGGATAAAGCACCTTTTTAAAGCAATTATTTCTCTGTATTTATTGAACTAATCATCAGCATCCAAAAGGTACTGAACAGCCATAGCTATGCTTTAATTATAACTAAATCAATCAGTGTAACAGATGCAAAAAATACTACATATAGACTGGAAAATCGGTATTAAAAAAGTTACGGATAATAGTGTGGATTTAGTATTGACAGACCCACCTTATGGCATAAGTTACAGAAGCAATAAAAGGAATAACCGCCATAAAAGGATGCCTAATGACAATAATCTGGACTGGCTAAATAGTTGGGTGAAAGAATTAAAACGAGTCTGCAAAGTAGAGGCACATCTCTACGTATTCTGCTCTTGGCACAATGTAGAAGTCTTTAAGTTTTTCCTTGGTAAAGAGTTTAGAATAAAGAACATTTTAATTTGGGAAAAGGAAAATCACGGAACTGGCGACCTGAAAGGCGACTATGCGCCAAAATATGAAATGATATTATTTTGTAGCAATGGAAACAAAAAACTGAATGGTAGGCGTGACTGTAATATCCTAAAATCTTCTAAAACCAAAAACAATAACCATCCTACCGAAAAGCCTGTTGATTTAATAAGCTATCTAATAGAAAAAAGTACAGATCCTGGGGATTTAGTTTTGGATACCTTTGGCGGAAGTTGTTCTACTGCTATTGCCAGCAAACAAACAAATAGAAACTGTATCGTTTTTGAGATTGAGGCTGATTATTGTAGCAACGGACGGAAGAACTTGGCAGGTACTTCTAAACGGATGTTCGGAATTGGTACTATGTCATAAAGTGTGTAAGTTTTAACTATTGACAATACCCATTTTCTAATACCATCTTGTTCCAAAACGTAAAAAACAGCCTTATTCGCTCATCCCGTATTTTTTAAGATAATATGGTTTTTCAGGACCGCTGGCTAAAATAATTTTTAGAATGTCAATCCCATCTTTTTCTTCACATACAATATCAAACAGACCAAGAGCTGAATGACGGATATTATTTTTAAGTCTATCCTTAATTTTTAACTGGTCGCCATCTGCATCTGATAAGCCGTAAGTGTTTCTGTTTTTGTCAATACCTATTTAGATAATACCACCTTCACGGTAGTTCAAAAAAGCAATCACTTCTTTTTTAAGCCCATCGGACAGTTCTTGTTTGTGTTCTATACGGTTTGTTTCCGGTCATTGATTTTTAAATATGTCCTTATGCGCTTAATTCCTTATCCAAATTACTTGTAAACAAGCCTTGAACTAATTTGCCATTTCTTAGATACTCAAAGAAATCGTCATAATTTTCTGGGCTTAAAAAATGAAAGTTATACCGTTGCTGAATTTTATTTGCTTCGAGTTGTTTATTCAATTCTTGAAAATGGATGGTTGCCCACTTGAACTTAGCTTTGTTTAAATCAGAGTAATCCTGGTCATCTTTAATCTCTACAACTGTAATGTAATCCATTTCCTCGTCTGAGGTTTTGATAAAAAAGTCTGGATTAAATTTTCCTTGTTTTGTGTGATTCCCTGATTTGCTCGAAAGGGAATATTCAACTGTATAAAAACTTTGATTGGTTGACTTTAGCCAAGAATCTATTTCCTTTGCATTTTCATTTTTTGTCAATTTTGATGCAAAATTTCTTTCTGGTGTAGCATTAAGAAAAACCATATCAACAGGCGTCTTAAAATCATAACTATTAGCTTGCCTGACAGCCGTGCGAGGCAAAGTTTCATCATCTATTACATCTTGCAAAAAATTCAACACGTCATTGTCTACAACTTCATCATTATAGTTATTAGAATACATAACTGTAGAATTGTGACGTAAATTACCCACAGATAAAGTTTCCTTTATTCTCTCTTTTGTAGAGATAATGAAAGGTTTTTGTGCTATTCTCACTAATTCAAGTGATTTGTTCTTACGTCTTAGAAGTGTATTAAATGAAGAAAATATATTTCGTTTGTTTTTCTCGTTCAATTCATCCCCTTCAAGACCCACTTTGTCCATAGAACGACGAATTAATTTTGTAATCTCTTCTTTGGGCGGTAGGTTGTTTTTGGTGTATTGACCTTCTTGTAAATTTAGAGTAACGCCTTCCCATTCTCTCGTTTGGAATTCGTGGTAGATTTTATCAACTATTTCCTTTATAGGTGTCATCCTGTTTTTAATCTTATACTCAACGCTCTTGTAGTCACTTGCAAGATTTGTATAAGTTGTTTCTTGACTTACCTGGTCTACCGAAGATTCTAAGGTTATAATTCCCTTATAGTTAAATTCTTTTTTCTTGCTACTATTTTCAACTGCTTTCTCGATTTTATTATAATCAATGTTGTAGAGCTCAAAGTGAAACTTACTTCTTTCGCTATCTGTTAGGTTAGAACTTTCCAATCGCATTTCCAGTTCAAGCACTTCATCAACCAATCCCTTAATTTTTGAGCCCCAAGATGAATGGTTAAAAATTGTGACTTCTGAATTTCCAATATATTCTGGTGGCACTCTTAGACCTCTACCCAATACCTGAGAAATAAGCAATTTCGAATTAAATGCCCTTTCTTCCATTGGTACTATTTGGAACACATTTTTAACATCCCAGCCTTCAGTAAGCATCGAAACTGAAACAATCCACTCTACGGTAGAATCCTGCTCATCAACTTCTTCCAGACGAACCACATTATGTTTATGTGTCTTATCAGACGTTACCGTCATTACTAGCTTATCTCGAACCTCTTGTTCTTCTAAGCCTTCTTCCATCATTAAGAACTCAACTAACCTCGTTTCAAGCCTTTTGGCATTAGTAATATTATTGGTTACTAAAATGGTTAATGGTTTTACATCCTTATAGATGACCATATTCTTATTGTGATTTTGATAAATTTTTTGAAATCTTTGGTCTTCATTTATACTGTCATCCTCAGAAACATAATTGATTTTCTTTACAAATTTTTGGTCAACTGCCTCTCGTAACGAATATCTGTATATAACATCATTAAAGTAGTCATTACCAATATATGCTGTGCCAGTGAAACCAAGCATATATTTAAAATTGTAGCCTTCGTCCAGTAAAAACTTTTTCCAAACCTTAAGACTTTTTGCTTCTGTGGTTCTTCCAGATATTTTATTGTAAATATGGTGGGTTTCATCGTTTAAAACTACGGTGTCAATCCCTTGTTTAAATCCAAAACTATCTTCAATGGACGAACCTGTTCTTTCGTAAACAGCGTGGACATTTTCAATGCAAATATCGCCCTCGTTTACAGTAACACTTCCATCAACTATACTTGGGTTTTTTATTATTGCAGATTGTGGAATTGTTTCTTTAAGAATGGGGTCTGCAACTAAATTCAAAAATTTCTTGTTCAATTCTTTTTCAATAGTAGTGGATGGACACAAAACAAGCACTCTTTTAACCAAACCAATGCCCAGTAGAATTTGAGCTATACCGTACATTACGTAACTCTTTCCAGTACCTGTTGCAAGGTCTATAGTGGCAGATAATTTAGAGGGTAATTGTATTTTGCGATGGTAATCTTCAAGCTCAGGATATCTTTCCCGTAATTGAGGATTTTTGTAATGATTTTTTGATACTAAATCTTGAATATCAGTGTATTCACTCGATGCTAAGTAGATAACAGCACTTTTAATGGCTTCTTTTTGATACTCTCTTGTTCCACAAAGTGCATCCAAAAACCTATCCCAATAAGCAAGTGGCAGCTTGCTTTGGTCATAAAACTCATTTACCTTTAGGACTAAATCCTTTGTGTCATATCGCTTCTTTTCCTGAATCATCCCTTCGTATTTTTGTTGGTAAATACTTCACGGAACTCATTGCCATAAATATCGATATAAACTGCGCTTACCTTTGGACCATAATCTTCGATGGAAATATGAGCTTGACCATCTTCGCCGATAATGTCTGATGCAAAAAATACATCGGACATTAAAAACTCATTGCCATTGTAGTTCTTATCCACAACGACCATAGCCAGAGCTTCCAGTCCAGGAATATCCTCTAAGGTATCTTCATCGGGATAATATGCTTTAAAGGCTTCGATAGTAATAATACCTTTTTCAAATGAGGACTTAACTTCTGGTTGCCGAATAAAGTGAAAACCAACCGCATTCTCTAAAGAATTTACATTGCTGGAACTGGTAGGCTGTCTGAATTTTTTAAATTTCTCTTTGTGTAATTCCTGAATGATTTGATACGGTACTTTCAGGAAATAATAGCGTACATTCCCTATTTCATAGTAATCATCAATGAATTGTACAGAATTAGCCGGTGCAATAATGTAAATACGGTCTCCAACCTTTTTACCTATGTTTTTGTGTAGAATTTCCAAATAATCTTCATCAACTGCGGCATCTTTATGCTCCCAATATTTCCAAATCATCACGTCATAACCATCTTTCCGCTCGCCTTGAAATTCAATACCAGATATTTTTTTTGCTTTCGGACTGACCTCAAAGAGATTTAACACAAAGTCTTGGTATTCTTTATGTCGTAGAGAAAACAGTTTTTCTATATCATAAAAACCTGTATTTACAGTTATGAAAGCTTTAGCCTTCCCTTTATGACTTTCATTTTCCTCAACTAAAGAATTTGTAGTTTCTAAAGTCAAAATTCGTTTTTGAGCTGTATAGAAACTAAACTTACCAATATCACAACTTATCCATTTACGATTTAATTTTTCAGCAACCGCGGATGTTGTAGCGCTTCCTGCAAAGAAATCTAGAACCAAATCGCCCTCAAAAGTTGTTGCTTCAATTATCCTTTGAATAAGTCTTTCGGGCTTTTGAGTTGGATAACCAACCCTTTCTTTTGCCATAGGATTCACGTGATTAATATCTGCCCATAAGTTATTCATCGGAACACCTTTAGACTTTTTTAAATATTGTTTCAGTTCTGGGTATTTAGAACCATCGCTCCATCTAAGCATATCCTCTTTTTTGAGATATTCATATTTTTCCTGTGAATATGTCTTAAGTGCTGACCAGCGGTAGTACCCCCTTTTATCTTTATACTTAAATCGTTTTAAATATTTTTCTGAATACTCACGGAATAATTTATTGAATTGAAATTCTGAGGATTTTGAGTAATAAAGAATAGTATCAGTATCAGCACTAAATTTTCTCGCTCTGGCTTTACTACTTCCTGTATTTGTTGTTCGTTGCCAAATTATCTCATTACGCAAATTCCTTTCTCCAAAGACTTCATCCATTAATACCTTGATATAATGTACTTTCTTATAATCAAGATGAACCATAATGCTACCATCTGTTGCAAGAATTTCTCTTGCTACTATTAGCCTTTTTCGCAAAAATTCAACAAATTCAGCATCTTTAGTTTTATCAGAATATGCCTTTTGACCCTCAGAACCACTAAAATCAGAGGCAGTAGCAAACGGTGGGTCTATGTAAATTAATTTTACCTTTCCCTTAACCTTGTCTTTTATGAGTGGGTCTTCATTTTTGTAAATGGTTTTAAGAAATTGAAGATTGTCGCCAAAGACAATCATATTTTTCCAACCATCAGGATAAGATTCCCTGTCTCCATTGTATGTTCTTTCAATTTGTAAGGGCGCAGCAGTTACTCCGTCTTCATCCGCAAGAATATCTTCTTTACGCATTTTGCCAGCATAAACCAATTCGTATTCCTTTTGGGTAGTGGGAAATAATTTATACTTGAAGTCATCTGGCAATTGCTCGCCATTTTGCTTGAAATTAATAACTAAATAGCATTTTGTTCAATGATTTAGGGTGTTTAGAACTAATCAAATATCGACCTCGCTTCATCATAAACCCTCTCAAAATTAGCTTCTAAATCAACATTTGAATACTGCTTCGCTTCCTGCGGAAGCTCTCTTTTAATTTTAGACAGTTTAAACTGCACCTTCTTGTCCTTCCCATCCGCATACGTAATAAACTCGCCTTGCTTTAACCTGAAAAATACATCTGCTCGTATTTTCGGGATTTCCTTTTCGCCTGTGGTAATACGTGTATCAAAATCCAAGTTATGCCCTCGGCTTATACTTTTTGTCGGATCCTTAATAATTTCAAAAAAGCGTTCGTAGTATTTGGCAGTATCTGGGTCGTTTACCTTCCCGAAAAACTGGTAGGACAGATTACTCAAAATTGCCTTGCTTGCCTTATCGCCATACATCATATCGTTTTGTATTTTATCCTGCATTACATAAATCGTAGCAATATTGTAGCTTCTCAATGTTGCCGGAATGCGGTGCATATTTAACAAGCGAATGGTTGGTGCTTCTTCCATTAATAAAAATGAAGGTTTGGAATTACGCACACTCATTTGCTTTGTAATCGTGTGAATAATGGTTGCAATTACTGGCGAATAAGACGTTTCATATTTGGGATTGTTCACTACCGAAATTATGGCAGGATTATCCTCGCTGTTGATATTCAAAGGTACTTCGTCTGCGGACAATGCCATAAAAATCCGTTGTGTGCTAATTCGTTTCAGTGCATTTGCCAAAGTACTTTTTACACCAGCGGTCTGTCTATCGGAATCTTTGCCACTAATAAAAGCGTCTGCCATTGCTCTCGATGTGGTGTTGGTTTCCAAAAACTGCACGAGGCTATCCGTATCAAGGTATTGGTAGATAGCTATTAAATGAGGAAGCGTGCAGAATTGCGGATAGGTAGTTTTTAGTTTCCAGATCAACCCACCAATCAAACCTTCAGCGGCATCGTTAAAGAATTTTGTAGTTCCGGTTGTTCCACTTTCTCTTTGCTCTAAAAGATTTTCAATTAGCACTCTTGACACCTCATTTACGCTTTCCTCGCTCTCTAAATAGCGTGGTGCAATGGGATTTACCCTGTGAATGATTTTATCAAAAGAAATGACCTTAAATGGCATATCGCTATCCTTAAAAAGTGGATATGCCATTTCGGTCAATTCAAAATCTTTGTAGTCGTGGATAATTCCGCAGAAGTGCTCTTTCCGGAAATGCTTCAAAAATCCATAAATCACACTTTTAGTCTTACCACTTCCCGCAGAACCGATGACGGATGCACCACGTTTTATATTATCCAATTTGAAATTTCCTTTTTTCGTAGAAAAACTGACTCTATATTTGGTATCGCCATTTTGAGGCTTTACGGTTTTGTGCAGAAAAACATACAACGCTATATTAATTAGCATAAGCGGGCAAACCAAATAAAGCATTAGCGATACTAATTTAATTGTATCTGACATATAGAATATCAAAGTTGAAAGTAGCAGGATATTTAAAAGAAACGCATACCTGCTTAGCCGAAATAGCGCATAGAAAACGGTACTGGCCAAACCAATAATTGAAAGTATCGTTATTAGATTATCTATCTGCATAGTCATTAGATTCCGATGGAACTCGATTTTATGGCCACTTCTGCACCACGTCTTAACCGTTTAAAAATCCGAAGTGCAATTTGAGCTTGACTAACTGGAATGGTCGGCACAATGGGCAATCCAGATTTTGTAATCATTTTAAAAGCCAAGGCTTTTTCGTTTGCTGGTAATTTCATCAATGTCGAAAAATATAAGTTCGGGTTTTTTACAAAGGTTTTTCGAGCCTTATAGGTTTCAGTGTAATTGCGTTTATAGCCAAATGTGTTGTCAAAAGTTTTTTCCGCTTTCGCGAAAAAAGTATCTCTATCAAAACCACGCTTTACTTTTTTTCCGTGCATTTCAACTTCCGAAGCTTTGTGTTTACTTCCTGGGGAAAGACTAAATGTATTGGAAGCGTCTTTTCTGCTCACAATGATATGGATATGGCTTTGGTTTCCGTCTTTTACCATTCCCTGGACTATCCGTTTTCCGTTTTGTTGATGTGGTGCTTGACGTTCCAATTTGGCAATTTCTTTTCTCATTTTTTTGATATTCCCTTCAGCTCGTCCTTCCTGAATATTTCTGATTTCGGTTTTAAGCTGCAATATTTTTGTGGCAAAAGGTTGGTTTTCTTTTATCTGAAAATCTGTTCCCTTAAAGGTGCGTTGATGCTCAATTTTAGCGTAATATTTTATATCATCAATTGTTATGGGGCGTCCGTTTATTTCACGATTGAAGGATGTAACATAATCCTTCATTATCTCTCTGGTGTAAGTTTTTAAATCCTCTCGACTGTTCTGTAATTTGCTCAATTCGTATTTGGACGGACTGACTGTAATCGAGTAAAATTTAGGTTCTTTCTTTTTTAATTTTGCGGTGTTGCCATCAATCCCTTTTACGACTTCTTCAGCAGAAATCTCATCGCCATATTGGTTAAAAAAATGTTCCATTTCAGTTTCTTTTAAACCCTCATTTTCTTTTTCTAAATAACCTACAAAGTCGGCTGAACTTTGACTGTAATTTCCATCTAATTTTTGCGGTGTGATTGTAATGTACATAACTCAAAAATTTATAGTTCGTTCTTCAAATTTCGCTTCTCTTGGAAACGAACTTTTTTCTTTTCCTCAGTCACTTTTTTCTCTAAAATAAGTGGTTTTTTTTCTGGTTCTTCTGCTTCAAATAAGGATTGAATCATTGCCACCGTAGGTTTCGTTTGCGTCTTTTCCACATCTCGCATTATGGCAATGACCGCATTTATTCTCTTGAGCAGTTTCGCTTCAATGGTACGTCCAGTTGGTCCTAATTTTTCTTTTGGCGAAATTTCGTTATAGAAGAAAAAATCCAGCATTGCTGCCATAGCTTCTGTGTGCGATTTGAAGTAAGTGCGTGAGAAAGTCTGGAAACGCTTTGCAGTTTCCTTTTTAAATCTAATTCCGATAAATGAGTCCATATTTCGCCTATTTGTCGCAAAATCTTCCCTAAAAATAGGCGTTCTCAGCCCGTTTGTCGCAAATCGTAGATTGTCAAGATTTTAAAATATATTCAAATCGTTGGTAATCAGCTATTTGAAAACGAAAAGGAATCCGAAACATCGCGTAGCGTGTTACCCTCTTGCTATTCCTTTTCGTCACGCGCAAGCGTGACAAAAATCCATACAATCCGGTTGAAAAAACCGATTGCCATTTTAGGAAAATAAATTTCCGATATGTTATTTTTAGATGTGTACGGTTATCGGCGAAAGTCGAAAAATGGATAACCTATACTTAAAATTGAATGCTGAATTTCAGCGAGATAAAGATACGCTTTTTTTTGATATGATATTAATTACATACAAAAAACACCTCTAAAATTTAGAGGTGTCTTTTCATTTTGGTTCTGAAATTTATATGTTAAACACATAGGTATAAGAATATAAATTCCGCAACGCTTCTTCGTCGAGCATCTTGTCCAAATTAGTGTTATGCTTTGTTGCATAATCCATTATAGCCTTGCCATATTTTTCCTTTACATCTTCCTTGGAATTGGCAATTAATCGCTCTTGTGTTTCCTCGTTCAAATCGGTAAAATTTAGATAAATCATAGTTTCTAAATTTTAGTATTCGCTTGGTAACATCAGCGTATCATTTACAAAAAACAACCGCAGTTCATCGAGTGGAAAATCCGTAACTCGGTAGCCGTGTTTTTCCAAAATATTGTCATTGCCATCGCTGTAAATTATCTCGGCTTCATAACCCGAATAATCTTGTTTTTCATCGGATAATTTTTTGAAGTCTATCGTAATAAATCGGCTTCGGTTCATCAGGCTTTTTGCAATTACCGAAGTATCGGTAATAAGCCAAAAACATTCTGCAACCTCTGACAGATATTTCAGTCCATCGGTAAATCTTGTTTTCAAAAGTGGTAGCGAATAGAACATTTCTGTTCCCGTAAAATATTGCAACCGTTCTTTAATTTCGTTAACTTGTGCTTTCATTGTGATTTCTATTTATAGGATTAATAATGAAAAAGAGGGCGCAACTTTCGAGAGGAACGCCCTCTTTAATTTTAAAGATTACTTGTCGCTTTTGCTTCCAAGCAATAAGATTTCATCGGCTACCACTTCGGTAACATAGCGTTGTTCATTTGCTTCGGTGGTGTAGCTTCGGGTTTTCAGTTTTCCCGATATGCCAACTTCTTTGCCTTTTTCGACATACTTTTCTACAATTTCAGCAGTCTTGCCCCAAGCCACTACGGTATGCCAGTTGGTGTCCGTTTGCTTTTCGCCTTTCTTGTCCTTGTAATACTCGTTTGTTGCGAGTGAAAAACGGGCTACTTTCTTTCCGCTTTCAAGGGTCGTAATTGTTGGTTCTTGTCCAACGTTTCCAATTAACTGTACGTGATTTTTAATAGTACTCATAATAAAAAGATTTGTGTCTGCTTAGTTACAGACTGATTTATAATTCCCCTATTGATTTAAAACAGATTAAATTTTAAGGGGTGTTTGTTCTTTTCTTTCGTGCACCGCACAATGGATAGAGTGGGTTTTGTCAAGACTTTTCGGGATAAAATCAGGTGTGTTTGCGACGTAGTAATCCCGTCATTTTACGGGATTCAAGGAAGTAGAAACCTTATTTTTCACTAAAACTTGTATAGTCTTGACAAGTTCCATAAGGGCATTAGCAATTCTTTTAAAGCCAGTTGCGATTTGAGCGTACCGACAGTTAAGCGAAATGAGTGGCTGGGTTTAATTTAGAATTGGTTATGTACTGCCTGTTTTTCGACGACCCGAAAAACAATAAAGGCTTTATCCATTATAAACCCCTTAAAATGTGCAAGGCAACGGTTCGGTTTTTAGGCATTTTCGAGTAAGGGCTCAAGAAGACCGCACCGAAAATTCCGTTAAGAAAATCGAGGCGATGCCTTTCCGATGAAAAAGCGGACTTGATTCACGGTTTTAGCTCTGGAATGTAGTGTTCCTTCCCAGCGCAGCGGGAAGGGTTAACGGAATGGAAAGCTGAAATTGGGGATTGTGTCCAAGACTTGTGTAGTGAAGCTCTTTTTCCGAAATGCAGCTTTTTGCGGAATGTAGGGAAATGTGCTAAACGGATTCAGAATTGCCTATTATTAAAGAATTTCAGAAACCTTAATGATATATCCTTTATTTCATTAATTGAAGTTTCATCTTTTGCAGTTTCAATAAGCGCCCAATATTTGGGCTCGTTCCAAACAAACTCTCTTGATAGTCCTGAACCACGTTGATTTATAAAGCCCCAAAACCAAAGGTCATCCCAAACTTCCATTTCTTCAGAAGAATAATTATTTTGTAGAAGTCTATTTATTTTATGGAAATTCCATTTTATGGATGGGTCAATACGATAGAAAATTGCCTCAATGACCGCATCGACAGGCAAGAAAATTTTTTCTTTTGGGTCTATATCTTTCGGCGCATCTTCCCATATTGGATTTTTAAAACCATACTTACCGTTATGCAAGTGATAAATAGTTTTGGCAAATAATGCAGAAGTTTTATTTCCCCAACCGGTCTGTCTCAACATACCGTAATAAAGAGATTCGTAATTAATAACACAACTGTCTTTGTCAAATAAAAAATTGATAAATGTCTTAAAACTGTGTAACTGCGATTTATTTGAATATACGTTCTGAAAAAAAGATGACAGAATATCAATTTTAGGTTGGCTCTGGGTATTGGCTACGTGATGAAGAACTGAGTACAATTTATCTTCAGGCGAATCAAAGGGTGCCAAAAATAAATTATAAGAATTTGATTGAACCTTTTTATTATAACCTCTGTTCTCATTTAAGAATTGGAATAATGGATGTAGTTTAGAATTTATTGATGTATTCAAAATTAATTAGTTTCAAGAATTACTGTTCCATTGGCATTTACCCAATAGTGCCTTATACCAATCTTATTCAGCTCTGGAATAATGCTTGCTATGGCTTTTCGTATTTGTTTATCATCAGGATGTGCAATGGCAATTTTTGCATTTGGAAACGAAACTTTGGTTTCTAAGCATTTTACTATTGCTTTACCCAAATGAGTTTTAATTTGTCCAGAGTTAAAATAATCTCGTCGCTTTGTAGGCGAATCTTTATGAGCTTTAGCACCTTTAACCTCAATGAGTAGCTTTTCACTTTCTTTGTTTGCAACAATATCATATCCTCTTGTTTGACCCAAGCAAAAACTCTCTATTTGATACCCTTGTTTAACCAAATAAAGCATTAGCAATTCTATAGTTCTATTTTCCGTTATTTTTTCCATTTGTGCCTAAAATTTGGTACAATATAATTAGATTAAAAACAATTACCGATTTTGAAAAATGTAGATGAACTTAAAGCGGACTTAATTCACAATTTTAGCTAGGAATGTAGCGTTCCTTGGCAGCGTAGCGAAAAGGTTTAGCGGAATGGAAAGCAAAATTGGGGATTGTGTCCAAGATTTGTGCAATGAAGCTCTTTTCCCGGAATGTAGTGTTTTCTGCTTTTTCAGCAGGAAGCGTGGAATGTAGGGGAATGTGCTGAGTGGGTTATGAAAGCTGTATTCAATAAAAATCTAAAAAATACTTTTGTGAGTTATTGACTCACTCTTCAAAAAGTCCTTTCTGATTTTCAGATAATATCTTCATCTCTGATTTTTCTGCATTTTTCAACCTGTCTTTTAAAGCCTTTCTTCTTTTATCATAAATCCATCTTCTTAAATTATTCAAAAGTCCCATTTCATATTCTGAAAGTTTGCTTGGTGCGATTTCAGTCATTTCGTTCAGTTGGTCATTATTCTTGAACTGAATGGCATATTGAAGACCTAACCAAGTGTAAATATTTACCCATTCGGTAGGCATTGGTGCTTCATAAGTTCTGGGCATTATATATACCAAAGCCTCGGTAAGCGATGCCATTTCTTCTTGTTGCACAGCACATAACAGTCGTGACGGTTTTATGTTTTTAAGTATATCTTCTGGAATTATATCTTGCCAAGCAGACTTAAAAACAATAATGGGACTCGTAAGAGAATCCATAAAGTTGAAAACGAAATCGTTCGTTTGCTTTGTATTTGACTTTGATGTTTTCTTCTGTACTCGTAAAGGTTCGCAGTCGAACTCAAAATCAAGTTGTACCAAATTGAAATTTTCCATAATGTGAGATTTTATTTTGAATAATGATTTAAAAGTGTTCGGTAGTATAGCGGATGCTTATCTCGGTAGTAAGCCAAGTGACTTTCTGCACCTTTAGTAGTGTAGTTTTCACTACTTAATCGATAATGTTCTTCTGCTTCTTGAAGAGCAATGGTGGGATTTTCAGATATTTGTTTCATAATTCTAAAATTTTAGTTAAACAATATTTGAGCAGAACCCAAACGGAAGCTAAAATCTCAGCTCAAAAGGAAACGGAATAAATAAGCGTTGGATAATGCAATGGCTTTATGCCGTAGTCTTTTGATGGGTGTATTTTACGAGTTTACCTTTGCACTGATATTGATTGATTATTCTTATAATTTTAGCGGACATAATTCACGATTTTAACTTGGGAATGAAATGTACCGTTCCAGCCCAGCGAATCAGGTTAACGAAATGAAAAACGAAACTGGGGCTTGTGTCCAAGACTTCTTGAAGGAAGCTCTTTTTCGGGAATGTGGCTTTTTCTGCGGAACGCAGGGAAATGGGCTGAATGGGATTGCAAAACCAACTTTTCAAATCAAAACCTTTGCTAAAAACAGAAAAAAATCCAGTTTAAGGTACTGGATAAACCTTTAATCGCATCAAGCCATTTCATAGACAGCATCAAACAGTTTTTTGTCCAATCGTTCCTGTTGGGAAAAGCTTTTCTTCAAAGTATTATGAAGCATTTGATTGAAAGCATTGTAACCTATCCATAAATTGGGGGCTTCATCGAGCAACACAGCTTCATTATCAAGAATTTCAAGAACTTCACGAGACTTTTTCGAAGGGTCGCTATTTTTATCGCTGCATTCGTATCTGAACAGTTTAGTTTTATCCAGAATAGCTTTTACGAATTCTTGTGTATCGATGATTTTAAATTCCTTCATCCTATCGAATTTCTTGGTAATGGTGTAGAACTCATTGTCCAGAAATTTATCAAAAAGGTTGTTCAATCGTGGCATAATAAGATGTGTGTTGTTCTTACTGTGCTTTATGGAAAACTCTATTTCCGCTTGTGAAACGTGCAATCCATTAGAACATATTTCTCTGTAAAAGCCAAAGTGGCCAGAGGTCTTTTCACTACCGTCATACGAGTTCTTGAACCGAAGCATCGGCAGTATCAAGTCTTTCTGATTTTTTACGGTAAACTGGCTTTTATCATCGATGATAAAGTCGGTAATAAACGACCTATCATTTTTGTTGATGGTGCGTTTGTGGAAATTCAGTTGTGCATCGGTCAGCATTTCTTCGGCTTTCTTGAAGAACAATTGATTCGGAATGTGACCATAACTGTTCGATACTACATTGACAATTTTTCCATTGGAAATTATGACGTTTTCAAGTCCACGTCGTGATTCCATCTGTGTCAAGGTTTTTAAGGATTTCATTTCTGATGGAACGAAGATTTCATCCTGCTGTAAATTTTGTAAATACATAGCTTTTGAATTTAGATTAAACAATATTTGAGCAGAACCCAAACGGAAGCTAAAATCTCAGCTCAAAAGGAAACGGAATAAATAAGCGTTGGATGATGCAATGGCTTTATGCCGTAGTCTTTTGATGGGTGTATTTTACGAGTTTACCTTTGCGCTGATATTGATTGATAACTCTCTATTTTTAACCCTCATCACCAATGCGGTATTAGAATAAAAAAGAAGAAGAGCCAGCACGAATGCCGACCCTTCTTCCGAACAACAAAAGCTACTCGTTGAGTTCCTGAATTTTCTTTTCAAGAACTGCTATTCGCTCTTTCAAACGTTCTTCACGCTTGCTTCTTTTTTCAGCGTATTCCTTTTCAATACCGACAATCTTGGATTTGTAAAATCCTTGCATCGCATTGTAGAATGAAATGTTCGTCAGATTATTAACGTGATTGCTTTCGCCAAAATGCACTTGCTTGGTGAGCATATACCGTATCAATTTATGAAAGATTTCCTTTTTGAACTTCTTCTTGAAATTCTCAACGATTTCAACTTTGGTCATCTTTGAAGTATCACCCAACAATCCTGAAAAGTATTTTTGTTGGCTCATATAATCCACATTATTTTCAAAAAGTGATATTGAAAAAGCGACCATTTCATCTACCGATAGTGTTTTCTTGGTATTGATATATTTGGTCTCTCTAATCATTTGAACAACTTCTTCAAACTGCTTGTTGTTGTCAATTTGCTTTTTACGAATTTCCCTTTTGTTGATTTTAACGATTTGTTCTTCAGGGGTACAATCCGCCATTTTCCTGTCAGTCAATGGTGCCGAATAATCATTTGATTCATTTTTAGGTTTCTCTATGACCTTTACATACACTTCTTTATTTTGGTATGTTTCAGGATGGAATACGATACCGTTTACAAATCCATTTTCTTGAGCTGAAAAGTATATTTCTAATTCTTCTTCATAATCCTGTACTGCTTCCCGTAATTTTCTTTTTAATTCATCATCGGAAAGTTTGTAATGTTGATATTCTGTTTTGATGTCATCAATTGTTGGCTCAATCGGATTTTCTATGATTTCAACATCATCCAGCAAATAAACCTTCAAACCATTCTTTTCCAGTTGAGAAATAATGAGCTGGTTTCTCTCATCGTCTGCCCAATACTGTCGTATTTCAGGAATTAACAAGATGTTTTCTTTCTTCGATTTCTCAATCAGGTTCAAGAAAGACTTCGTTTTCTTGGTCTCAAAACAAGCTGACTTGGTACAGACCATTTTATCTTCACCAAACAGATTTCCTTGATTTGCTGCATTGAACGGACATTCTACACACGACCCAGCTTTTGGCACTAACTCTTTATCTTTGACATCGAAGGATGCTTTTTCCAAATCATAGGTCTGGTCTTTAATCATTCTATTTATCTGGTGTGCATTAAAGTCTTCGCCCATCGTTTCCAACATCATTTGTTGTTCTTCGGGTTCAAAAAGTGCGACACCAACACCCAATGAAATGGTCATTTCGCCATTTCGGACAAAGTGCTTAAAGCCCTCTATCAATCCTGCCAATTTTAGGCGTTGTCTTATAAAGTTGTCTGTTCTTCCCAATCGCTTTGCAATTTCAGCAGGTGCATACTTTTCACTCAGAAAGGCAATTGCTTCGGCCTCTTCGGTAGGTTCAACATCCTGTCTTTGTAGATTTTCGATGATTTGAATTTCCAGAACATCATCGTCCTTATACGTTCTTACAATACAGGGTATCGTTTTCTTGCCAGCTAACTTACTGGCACGATACCTACGCTCGCCCATTACGATGATATAATCTTTTTTGGATTTCCTTACCGTAATAGGTTGTAGTACGCCGTGCTTCTCAATACTTTCTGAAAGCTGTTCTAGCAACTTTTCATCAAACGTTTTTCTGGGTTGCATCGGGTCGGGATTGACCTTTGCAATAGGCAGATTCTCAATTTTAAATGCCTTAACATTTTTTCCGTTCACTTCTTTTTTTGCAGCTACTTTTGTTCGACTGCGCTTTTTTGTGGTACTCGCTTTTGTTGTCATAATACTCAAATTTTTGATTAAACAATATTTGAGCAGAAACCAAACGGAAGATAAAATCTTGGCTCAAAAGGAAACGGAATAAATGAGTAGTGGAAGAAGCGGTGGCTTTATGCCGTAGTCTTTTGATGGAAGTATTTTACGAGTTTAACTTGCGGTAATATTGTATGATAATAAACTTCACCCTAAAGTATACTCAATTTTAACTTTTATTCGTTGAAGAATGTAGATGTTTAAATACAAGAATTTGTCCCATATTTATGTTTTTTTTGGGACAAAAGTAAAGTAACTGAAAGAGAATGTTTTTTGAATAGAATGATAAAAAAACGCTAGACTTTATTGAAATAAAGAGTTTTTCATAGCACTTAATGTCAAAAAATTAAAAAGCATATCATTTTATATTAGCACCAAAAAAAAGCAAAATGTTGTACCTATGTTGTACCTGTCCTATTTTTAGCCACTATTTTCAAATGAAAAAAGCCGAAGATTTCTCTTCGGCTTTTGTGCGGGCGGGGAGACTCGAACTCCCACACCTCGCGGCATCAGATCCTAAGTCTGACGTGTCTACCAATTCCACCACGCCCGCATTTTAATATTTTAACACTTTTTATTTGGTTTAATCCTAAGTCTGGCGTGTCTACCAATTCCACCACACCCGCAGCTCATTTTGAATTGGGCTGCAAATATAGTCAATCTTTGTAAAAGGCAATAGGTTTAC
>PDWJ01000204.1_pt1 | contig 88602 bp, 73 predicted proteins | sample 1430881 | NCBI WGS metagenome assembly PDWJ01 (sample SAMN01162460, study PRJNA174530) | Oral metagenome, whole genome shotgun sequencing project. | biome: Marine environment; feature: Marine mammal; material: Swab sample of the gingival sulcus; isolation source: swab sample of gingival sulcus...
TACTTGAGCGCCTGATCATCCTCTGCGAAAAGGAAATCACCGGCAAGGACGTAAAGACCTATGCCATGCCCATTTCCAATACCTGAGGCCATCATTCGGCTTCGCCGCACCTCTTTCTTCTCTAGAGAGCGGCCCTGCCCTGGCTGCTATTCCCTAAGCCTTATGTGTCGGACCGATCAAAAAAATGAAATGCATGCAGAGATTTAAGGAACTCGAGCCAAAACTTATTTATATCTGGTCACTTGTTCTGGTGGTCTGGGCTAGTTTCCTCCTATATGCCTTACTCCCGGGCAAATGGGGAATCTGGATCTATACCAATTCCGACACCCTGTACCTGGCCTCGATCTTCCGCGACCTCTTTATCGACAAATCCGGGATAAGTGGCTGGCACCTGAATGCTGCCCCGAACTTTTTTCCCGAAATGCTGATCTACTTTCCGATCATGGCCCTGCTGAAGGGCACGGCCGCCTCGAACATGGCCTTTGGACTGGTCAATATGACCCTCGTCCTCATCCTGCTGAACCTCTTTCTGCGCACCCTCGATCCGGGTCTCTCTTTAAGCCGGCTGAGCCTCTTCAATCTTTTGTTTCTCTGCTATCCCCTCTCCTCAGTCCTTGGCGAGGGCCAGATCATTCCCAGCCAGTTCCTGCTTCCCGGTTATCACGCGGGGCAACTTATCAACACCCTTTTGGCCGGGATCTGCTTCTTTCGCTATCTGCGCAACCGACAGCTCAGGGATTTGCTTGGCATGGCACTGGTAACGGCACTGGCTACACTCTCGGACAAGCTCTTCATTATGGCCTTTGTCGCTCCGGTCTCGGGCTATTCCCTCCTCCATATTGTACTGAGAAAGGATGCCAGGATGCAGCTCAAAGTACTGGCATCCACACTGCTGTCGGCAGCCTGCGGCCTGCTGCTGTTCAGAACAATCTCCAATCTGGAGGAAATTACCTTCATCTCGACCTCCTGGAAGATGTTCAATTTTGTAAGAATTGATGAAGCCTTCCTCGCCCTGCTTCGCCATTTCAGGTCGGTGCTGATCGAATTCCCGCTGCAGGGCTTCCTGATTATGCTGGCCTTGCTTTTCATTCCCGCAGCCGCCTTTCATCTCCTCTACTATGGCAAAGCCTTCAGCACCGGAAGAATGAGTCCGTTTGAAACCAGGTCCTACCGCCTCCTGCTCTTCCTGCTGATCCAGGTTGTGGGCGTACTCTTTACCCCGGTCATAAACGGCACCTATATGGGAGCTGCCCATATTCGCTATAACTATGTGGCGCTGCTGATGGGAGATATGGGGCTGCTCTACCTGATCCTGACCAAGATTCCGGGGACAAGGACCCTGAAACGTTATACACCCCCCCTGTTAGGCGCTTTCGTGCTTATTCTCTCCATCATCCTGATTGGGAAAGGCCGGGACAGGAGCGAAGAAAGATTTGCCGATTTCGTCCCGGAAAGCAGTCTGGTGCTTGACAGCCTTCAGCAAACGGCAGGAATCAGGTACGGACTTGCCGGCTACTGGGAGGCAAAATACAGTACGATGTACTCCAGGAAAGGCGTCCGGGTGTACAGCGTGCACGATGGCGGCCTCGGACCTTACTACCATGTCTGCAATGAAAACTGGTTCCACGATGGAGGGAAGGGCCGGCACGCTGATCCGGTATTTAATTTCGTGATGACCGGTTCTTTCAAAAAAACGGACAAGCTGAAAGAACTTTTCGGGGATCGATGCGACACCCTCTACAAGCGGAAGGACATCTGCATTGTTAAGGTCCCCGAATTTAAGATTCGTCGTGAAAGCCGCGAGCTTTACCTGCTTTCGGATGAGTGATCGCCGGTTTGTTCCGAAATAAAATAATGGGGCCTGTTCTTCCCCTGGCGATAGACCCTGGCCAGGTATTCTCCCAGGATTCCAATACTGAAAAGCTGCACACCGCCCAGAATCAAAACCGTAATCAAAAGAGAGGTCCATCCGGGATTGGTTTTCCCCAGGAAGAACATCACAAGGGCATAGATCATGTACATCAGCCCTCCCGCCAGGGTTATTGCGCCCAGCAGGGTGCTTAAGCGGAGCGGCTTCGAAGAGAAGGAGGTAAGGCCGTCCATGGCCAGTAAACTCATTCGCCGGAAGGAATAGGCCGATTCCCCTCCCCTGCGAATACCTGCCGTATAGGGCAGGCTGGTCTGCCTGAAACCCATCCAGCTCACCAATCCCCTGGTAAAGCGATCGCTTTCTTCGATCTGCAGCAAGGCATCCAGAGCCTGCCTGTTCATAATTCTGAAATCTGCTGCAGCCGGTTCGATGGGGGTATCGGAAAGGGCGTTAAAGAGTTTATAGAACCAACGGGAAGTGGCCCTTTTCATTCTCCCGGTCCCCTCTGCCTCCCGGCGCAGGGTGTTTACAACATCGTAACCCTCTTCCAGCTTTTCACAGAGTGCGGGAATCATGGCCGGTGGATGCTGGCCATCGGCATCCATCATCAGCACCCGGTCGCCCTTCACAGCCCTCAGGCCCGCCAGCAAGGCTACCTGATGCCCAAAATTCCGGGACAGTCTGAAACCCCGGATGAGCCTGTTTTCTGCCGACAGGGCACGGATTTCTTCAAAGGTGGCATCCCTGCTCCCATCATCAACAATGACAATCTCCAGGAGGTCAAGGTCCTTGCTGCAGGCAAGAATCTCCTCCACCACGCTACGAATGCTTTCAGCTTCCTGAAAAGCCGGTAGTACAATGCTGAGCATCTTCACCTCATTCTGATTCGAAGTTAAAATAAGCTTTTTAGCTATATTTACCTCCATGCTAGAGGAGAAAAAAATCGCGGTCGTCATTCCCGCGCTGAATGAGGAGGCCCAGATCGGAAAGGTCATTCAGGCCCTGCCCGATTTCATCGACCAGGTGGTGGTTGTCGATGACGGATCGAGCGACCGAACAGCTGATATCTCAAGGGAAAACGGAGCCTTGGTCGTCTCGCATCGACGCAACCGCGGGGTGGGAGCTGCAATGGCCACAGGCATACGCACCGTATTAAACACCGATGCCGACGTGATGGTAAACATCGATGCCGACGGCCAGTTCAATCCCGATGACATACTTAAACTGGTAGAACCGGTGCTGGATGGCCGGGCCGACTTTGTTACGGCCTCACGTTTTATCAGCCCTGCCCACCGTCCGAAAATGCCCTGGGTCAAATACATGGGCAACCGTTTCATGTCGACGTTCATCAGCAGGCTTACCCGGCAGAAATTCCATGATGTCTCCTGTGGTTTTCGGGCCTACAGCAGAGAAACCCTGATGAGACTGAACTTATTCGGCGAGTTTACTTACACCCAGGAGATGTTTATCGACCTGGCTTTCAAGAATGTGGAAATACTGGAACTGCCGGTACACGTCAAGGGAAGCCGGGAACACGGAAAATCCCGGGTTGCTTCCAACCTTTTCAGATACGGTTTTCAAACCCTCAAGATCATTATCCGCACCTACCGCGACAACCGGCCCTTCCGCCTCTTCGGTGTACTCGCCCTGCTCTCCTTTATCGCCGGGCTGGGTTTTGCCATTTTCCTGGCCATCCACTATGTGCAAAATGGTGTTTTTACGCCACATAAGTGGTCGGGATTCGCAGCTGCCTTCTTCTTCGTGATCAGCCTGCTGCTCATCCTGATCGGCTTCGTACTGGATATGTTTGCGCGCATGCGCCGAAACCAGGAAGACATCCTCTTCGAACTCAGAAAGGGACGCTACAATGCCTAGCCCGGCTTTCATCCTTTCGACGGGCCGCACGGGGACCCAGTTTTTTGAAAGCTACCTGAACGAAAGCAGCCCGGCCATCCTGTGCCTGCACGAACCCAGACCCTCGCGCCGCTTCAAGTTCCTTTCGAACCTCTACCTCAGCAAAAGGATAAAGGCAAAGCTGGTCGCCCGCATCTACAGGCGAAGCAGGCGGGGTCTCTTTGCCAGACTGGGCGAACGGCAGTACCTGGAGTCCTCCAACTTCATGTTTGGCTGCATTCCTGCCCTGAACCCCCACTATCCCGGCATTCGGGTCCTCCACATTGTCCGCCACCCCGTCAGCTACACACGCTCCCACCTGGGGCATGGCTTCTGGCGCGGACACAAACGCTTCTTCGCCCGCTACGTGCCCTACTGGATCGAGCGCACCGGCACGCCCCGCTCTGCCGGGCCCCTGGCCCTGCTGGCTGCGCGCTGGAACTATGTGAACAGGCAGATTGCCTCCTACGAAGACACGAACCCCTACCTTCGGATCCGCTTCGAGGACCTCTTCTCGAAAGACAGAAGCAAGGCCTCCGGGGTCCTCAACCAGATCAGGGCCTTCCTGGACCTTGCCCCTCTTTCCGAAGCGGAAAACCTCTTTTGGCTGGAGAAGCAGCGAAACCCCTCCCGCAAGAAAATCAGCCTCAGTCCGGCCGAAGAGGAAGCCATCCTGAGCGCGACGGCGGAAGAAAGACTGCGCTTTGGCTATCCCGACAAGGCCAGCAATCAAGCATAACCCGGCTATGAAAAACTGGTTTCGCATCCTCTTCTATGCATCCCTGCTTTTCCTGGTCATTGCGCTGATCCGGGCCGATTACCTGCGCATCCCCACCATTGTAAAGCCCCTCAGGCTCGTGCTCTCCTTCCTCTTTCTCTTTCTGGGATTCGGGCTGAACACCCTTGCCTGGGCCAGAGCGGTTCAAGAGGCAGGACACCCCGTTCCCCTTCGGGCAGGCATGGCCTCCGGTGGCCTCTCGGTATTCGCAAAATACATCCCCGGCAAAATCTGGGTCATTATGGGACGAGCCGAATACCTCTGCAGGCATTACGGCCTCGGCCGGAACCATCTGGGCAGTCTCTCATTCGATGCCCAGTTTGTTGCGCTCTGGACCGCACTCCTGCTGGGAACCATTGGCATTCTGAATCTGGGCGGCCTCGAAATCTACGGACTGGGGGTGCTGCTGGTCTTTGTCCTGTTGAGCCTGGTAATCTATACCCCCCTGGCACAACGGGTGGCAGGTGGCCTTGCGGGCAGGCTCTTCCGGAAAAACATCGAACTCCCGAAGATTCCTTTTTTCAGGGTGCTCCATCTGGCCCTCTACTACGGCCTGAACTGGATGGCCTGGTGTGTGGGCTTCTGGCTGATGGCGGGAAGCCTTCTGGAAAGCCCCCTCCCCTTTTCGGCCGGATTCAGTTTCGGGCTGGCAGGATCGCTGGGCATCCTGGCTGTTTTTGCGCCGGGCGGACTCGGTGTAAGGGAGGGCGTGCTGATCGGCATGCTGAGCCTGGCCGGCATTGGTCTGACAGAGGCCAATACCGTGGCTCTGGCCAGCCGGCTCTGGTTTCTGCTTGGAGAGCTCTTTGTCTTCCTCCTTGGCCTTGCACTTCAGGGCAGGGCCCGCAAAGGGCAAAGGGCGAAAGCGGAAAGGAACGAGCCCCCGTCCCGGAAAAACAGAACACAGCTTTCGGAAGGGGAAAGCCCCGATTACAACGGGGCATAGCTCGTGAGCAAAACGAACAGAGAGCGGATTCCAAAAGAGACGGGCCAAAATCAGAAGGGGGCATTCCGGAGATGACAGGCTGGAAGGGGCAGGTTCCCAAAAGGAGCAGACGCTGGAAAAGACGGGTCACCAAAGGGGATGGCGACAGGAGCGGGTTCAGCGAGTAATCCTTTCGTAAAGACGTGCGCTGACTACATGCATGGCCGAATCAGGAGGGATTCCTTCCCGCCTGCTAAAACGCCCGATCTGGCGCATGACCGCACGGTCTGCTTCAAAGCCCTCCTGAAGCCTTTTCTCAGCCACGGATGGATCCATGTTCCGCCAGACTTCCTTATCGACCGAGGTGTCGTAAGCCACATAGACCCCCTTCCGGGCGAGTTGAAAATCGGGCACCTCCAGCATCTTCCACGACGCAGCTGTGGGGTAAGTCTTCAGAAAGTTCTCCAAATAGGAAGCCCGGGTCGCAGCCGAATAATGGATGGCCTGGGTTGTAAACTGCCTGGTCTGAAACACCTGGTAGGCCGTCAGCACCACAAGCATCCCAAGCACAGAACGATACAACCATGGCACGGCCCGTTCTCCTGTTCGCGTCAGAAATACAGCCAGAGGGAAGGCAAGCAGGGGATACATTGAAACATAGGGCCGCATCCCGAATCCCCCTCCGAACCACCAGCACCACCAACAGCTCTGCACATAGATCATCAAAGGAAGATAGATGAGCAAAGGAAGAAACCATTCCCGGCATTTGGACCTGAGAAAGGGGAGTCCGGCCAGGGCGAACCACATGACAGGCGTATAGATCAGCCAGCCCTTCCTGAAGCTGAAAAGGTTGTTTAAGATCTGCGGCGCGTTCCAAAAGAAAGAGGCATTCTTTTCGGCATAGCTAAAGTAGAGGAAGTGCCCTGTAATGCTCTTCCAGTAAAGCATTTGTGGAATCCAGGGAAGCAGGAAGGCCAGCAGCATGAGCAGCACCAGGTACCAGCGGGAAAGGTAGAAGCGGATACGCTCCCCAAAGCCCTTCCGGTCCTTCACCCCATAGAGCAAAAGAATGAAAAAGAAGAGCACATTGGTGGGTCTGACCAGCACAATTAAACCAAAGAGGGCTCCTGTAAACAGGGCATTGAACCAGCGTGGATCTGCATACCATCGTCGCAGCAGGTAGATGAAACCAACCACCAGAAAGAAATTATGACCATGGGGCATGGCCGCTTCAACAGTGGCATAGAAAAACAGATTTGTGCCCAGCCCGATGCAGAGCATGGTAATCGCCGTGACAAGGGGATCGAAATAGCGTCGCAGCAAGCGCATGAGCAGGATGAGGCCGCTAAAGGCATAGAAAAGGCCGCCGAGCACAAGCATGAATTGGTAGATGTTGCTGAAGCCATCGGCCGGCTGCTTCAGCAGGGGGGCCAGTGCATGTGCAATAAAAAAGAAGGGGGCATACATAAAAGAGAGGCCCATTGAAGTAACAATGAGGCGATTCCCGTTCTTCATTGTGGAAGGCCAGAAACGGTTGTCGTTCCGAAAGCCCTTTTGCTTCCCTATGAACTCAAGGCTCAGATCGTGATGGATCACCGTGGCGGGCAGATACGAGTAGTAGGAAATGACATCCCACTTGATCACCCCCCGATTGCCATCTTCATTCTTGGTATAGGGATGAAAATAGCCAATGGTATAAAGATAGGTGATCAGGACAATTGCCAGGGAAACAAGCGGCAGATTCTTGCGCACAAATACCTTTTTCGTCATTGAGCGGTAAATGGAAATGCAGGCAAAGATAGAAATTATTCAGGTCAGGAGATGGTTACTGTCCCTAGAATTGGAAATAGATAAAGGGCTGCAGGTCGGCCGACCAGGACTGATAGATCAGAAAAACCATCGCCACCGTAATGAGCACCTTCAGCCAGAGGGGAGTGGCCATAAAAGCCCTGAGGACAGCCCGTTTCCATCCTTCGGGCAGCCAGTGCAGGGCATAGCCCAGGGCCATCACGGCAAATACCAGGTGGTAGCTTCTGAGCACATCGGGAACAATGCGGAAGCTGAAATTGTGTCCGATCTGGTGGAGCAGGGCATTGGCCTTGTCCATGGATTCGGAGCGGAACCAGATCCGGGTAAAGGTGATGAACACAAAGGTATTGGCAATCTTCCACAGACGCACAGCCCAATGCTTACTGTGCTCATAAGGAGAAACCCGCCTCCAAAGCTTGTAAACCACCAGCCCGACGCCGTTCAGCCCTCCCCATATTACAAACTGCCAGCTGGCCCCGTGCCACAGCCCCCCCAGCAACATGGTAATCATCAGGTTCACATCGGTCATCAACCGGCCACGGCGGTTTCCGCCCAGTGGGATGTAGAGGTAGTCCTTGAGCCAGGTTGACAGCGAAATGTGCCAGCGCTTCCAGAAATTCCCAACCGAGGTGGCCTTATAGGGGGCATTGAAGTTTTTCGGAAGCCTGAAGCCCATGAGCAGGGCAATCCCGATGGCAATGTCGGTATAGCCCGAAAAATCGACATAGACCTGAAGTGAATAGCCAAAGAGAGCGGCAAGGTTTTCGAAGCCCGAGAAACTGCCGGGATTGGCAAAAACCCGGTCGATAAAATGCAGGGCCAGGTAATCGCCAATGAAGATCTTCTTGAACAGGCCCTTGAGGATGAGAAAAAGGGCATAGCCAAATTCCTGCATCGACAGGCTGTATCGCTTGTAGAGCTGGGGGATGAATTCCGAAGCCCTGACAATGGGGCCGGCCACCAGCTGGGGGAAAAAGGACACATAGAATCCGAAATCGAGGAGCTGCTTCACCGGTTCCACCTTCCTTCTGTAAAGATCGACGGTGTAGGAGATGGTCTGGAAGGTGTAAAAGGAAATCCCCACCGGAAGCAGGATGCGGCTCACATCAAAATGCGTACCGGTGAGCTGGTTCGACCACAGCGCGAGGTGATTAACCACCTCAATGTTAAAATGAAAGAGCCGGTTAAGCGTATCCACAAAGAGATAGCTATACTTGAAATAAGACAGCAGAAAAAGGTTGATGCACACGCTGAGCACCACAGCTACCCGCCTCCATGCCTGCTTTTCGGCCCTGTGAATCAGCTTTCCCAGGTAGAAATCCGACACGGTAGAAAAGACCAGAAGCAGGAAGAAGAGGCCGGAGGTTTTCCAGTAAAAAAATAAGCTGGCCAGGAACAAAAAGGCGTTGCGCATGGCCCTTTGGCGGTAAATGAGCGAGAAAACCAGGAGCACCACCAGGTAGAACATCCAGAAGAATGCGCGGGTAAAAATCAGCGGCCTGTCCGGATCAAACATAAAAGTATCGCGCAGCAGCTCCATCATGGTAAGCCCCTTTCCCATTCATCGTATTCGAGGATCAGGGCCTGGTAAAACATCCCTGCCATCAGGTTGGCCCCCAGGGGCGTAAAATGAATATAGTCGGTCGAGGCCAGGGGCGGGTCGGCGGCCACAAAGGAGGGCATGACATCCCTCCCGCCCATGGCTTCGTAGAGATCCCAAAAGGCCACCCCCGATTCCAGGGCCGCCCGTCTTAAGGCATCCCTGACGGGCACCAGATTGGGGTGACTGACAAAGCGGCCCTTTTCCCGGATCGACATATCGGAAGGACCAATCACGATGACCGCCACCCCGGGACATAGCCCTTGAATGCTGCGAAGCTCACGCTTAAAAGTCCGTTCATAAAATGCTGCATCGATATAGGGCACTGCATTTCCCCCGTATTGCAGCAACAGCAGTGTGGGCGAGAGCGAAGCCATCATCTCGTGCAGCTGCTGCCTGTTCAGCTTCGAGAAAAGCAGCCCTGAAGAGCCCCTCATGGCAATGTTATCGACCTGCACCCCCGCTGCCGACTCAAAGGACAAGGCGTAGATACGCCCGCCCTCCGGAAAACCGGCCGAAAGGGCCAGCTTGTGAAGCCGTTGTCCGGGATCAAATTCGGTCACAGCATAACCGGCCGGAAGGGGCCCCAGGGTATCGCAGAGGCTGTCATTCGCAGAAAATGCCAGTCTGGCTCCATCCGCAAAGGAATGCATGAAAAGCCGGACCCGCTCGACCTGCCCCGTTCTCCGCCGGGTGTTGAAGCGAAAAGATAGTTGTGGCCACTGCTCCCCCTCTGAAGCCGGGACCAGGGCAAAGGCCCCCATACTGCCATAACTCCTGTGCTTCACACTCGAGTCTCTGTTCCCGAAAAAGGTGAAACGCCTCCAGTCTCCACTGATCTCCTGGCTATAGGCCAGATTCCCCGAATAAAGCGGCACTGCAGGTATCAGGCCGGTCCCCGTCCCCCCAAAACGCTTTTGCAGCCGATGCCGAATCAGGGCGGTCATCCGGTCGTTCTCGATCTGTGAATCGCCATAGTGCAGAACCCGGGCCCGGGCAGCAGGATCGGTCAGCAGCAACGACAGTTGGCGGAAAAAAGGAACAAGCAAATCCGGAGCATCCGGTGAGAATTCGATGCGCTGCAGGGTCGCCCGAAGGCTGTCGGCATTCAATCCCGCCACCAGGATGGAATCGGGCTGCGCGGAAAAGCTGTCTGCTTCATCGAAGGGGGGCAGCAGTTGATCGGCCCCTTCTTCCGGATCGTCACTCAGTCCGCTCACGGCAATCAGGTGGTCGAAGTCGGCTACGGGAGGCAGGCTGTCTTTTTCAAACAAGCCGGCCGGTGAGAAGAACTGAAGCCGGATGCCTCCGGGCAGCCGAAGCCCCCCGGAAGGAAAGACCATCCCCAGTGCTAGCAGAAGGCAAATAACTACAGCAAAAAAGACGAAGATCCGGAACGGCTTCATACACAAATATAAGCTTCAGGCCGGCAATTCCAATCGCTCAGGACTTGGGTTTAATGCGAATCACCTGTCCCGGCTTAATCCGGCTCCCGTCGCCCAGGCCGTTCAAACGGGCAATATCGGTTTCCGACACCCCCGAAAACTTCCGGGCAATCTCCCAGAGGGTATCCCCGGGGCGCACCTTGTAGGTTAGATAGGCCGCATTCCTCGCACGATCCGGCTTCGGAGCCGAAGCAGCCCGGCTACCCGATGCCGGGGACACCTTGCGCCCGGCAAAACGCTGCTTTTCGGCAAAACTCATCCGGTCGAGGCCTTTGTAGGCTTCGGATTTTCCTTTCGGCTTGTAGATCACCAGCTTTTGGCCCGCACGAATCATGTTCCGGCTGATGTTGTTCCAGTAGCGCAGGTCGGAGGCCCTCACATCGTACCAATCGGCAATGTAACCCACATTGTCGCCTGAACGCACCCGGTAAACCAGCTTATCGTACTTGTCTGCCGGTAAATCGACCCGGCTGTACTGGTAGCGCTGGGGCGTAATCACCTGCTTCCCCTTGTCGAAGAACACCGAGTCCTTGTAAGCAAAAATGCTGTCCTGAAGGTCGATGAAAAGGCCCGTGCTGGCCCCCGGCAATCGCATGGAACAGGGCTTTTTCAGGGTGGCCGGCAATACATCGCGCCGGTATTGGGGATTCAAATCACGAAGCTGCTCGACCGGCAGCTGCAGCACCTCCGCAACCTGCCTGAGGTGGAGGGGTTCGTATACAAGAATGCTGTCGTGATGCAGGGGCAGATCGAGCGGAGCCTTGCTGATCCGGTGCAGAGGGTAGTAATTCAGCACATAGCTTGCGGCAATGAAGGCCGGCACATACCCCCGGGTTTCTCTGGGGAGATAGTAGTAGATGTCCCAGAAGTTTCGCTTGCCCCCCGAGCGCCGAATGGCCTTGTTCACATTTCCGGGCCCGCAATTATAGGCCGCCATGGCCAGGGTCCAGTCGCCATACATCCCGTAGAGATCCTTCAGGAAGCGGGCAGCAGCATGGGTCGAGGCAATGGGATCGCGGCGCTCATCGACCAGCGAATTAATCGTGAGCCCGTAGTGCCGCCCGGTGCGGTACATAAACTGCCAGGTTCCTACGGCTCCCACACGGGAAACCGCTCGCGGGTTCAGGGCCGACTCAATAATGGCCAGATACTTAAATTCATAAGGAACGTCGTATAAATCGAAGACTTCCTCAAAGATGGGGAAATAGTAATCGGCCAGCCCAAGCATGAGCCTGACCTGCTCGCGCCGCTTCCGGGTATAAACATTGATGTAGTTCCGGACCAGCCGGTTGTAGGTCAGTTCAACCTGGGAGGGAATCGCTTCAAGGCGCTGAATATAGACCGAGTCGGGAAAGTCGGGCATCAGGGTATCGGCCTCCGGGTCATAACTGTCGATCGCATCTTCGAGGGCCCTGTTTACATGCCACAGCTCGAGCAGGCTATCGAGGTTGTCCCCAAAGCCGGCATCATCTATCGAAGCAGGATCGAGGCTGTCGGGTACACTAAACAGTAAGCCGCTTTCTTCGGTGGTATCCATTTGGGCCTCCAGCCCTGAAAGGGTAAAAAACGCCAGAAGGCTCAGGTAAAGAATCCTGTATGTATTTGGCATGGTCAGTGTCTTTTTAGCGCGAAGCGGCAACTCAGCCCATAAACCGGGGCCCCGAAAGATCCGGGATGGTCCAATGGCCTTATGCTGGGCAGCAGACGCATACTAAGTTCGTCATTTACGTCCCAGTTGTATAACTGGGCATCGACATAGGCATCGAGCACCTGCAGGGCATAGACAATAACAAGAGCAATGTAGCTAAGCTCCATATTCGAGCGCCAGTAAGCCACAATACGGTCGTCTCCCGGTTCCAGCTTATAGGCCTTAACTGCCTGTTGATACTCTCTGGTATTAAAGTTAATGGCATAGCCCACCCCTGCAAATGCCCCGTAAACAAGCGGGATCTTGAAGTACTTTTTATTGTAGGCCTGGCCCAGCCCGGGAAGAACCAGGGCATACATCACCGCCTTTCGTGGCGAGTGCCCGGGATCAAAGGTGTTGAGAGCCGGGCCGGCAGCGGGGATCCCAAGGCTGTCGGCCTGCAAACCAAGGCTGTCGGATTGGGAATAGAGGCGAAGGGTGTCGGCGGGCCGATAGTTGAGGCTGCTGTCCCGGAGCATGTACTGTCCGAGGGAATCTGCCTCCTGCCCTGCCAGAAGAACCGGAAACAGGATTATACAAAAGCCTGCAATCAGTCGTCCCTTCATTTACCCGGTTTATCGAGGATGCTGACAATTCGCTGCAAATCCTCATCCGATTTGAAGGGTATAACGATGCGCCCGTTTCCTTTATTGCTCCTTTTGAATTCAATATTGGCCCCGAAATGATGCGACAGGTGCTCCCGCAGATCTTCGTAATCCGAACGAGGCGACTCTTCCTCCACGGGGTCCTCCGTAAGTTTACGGGCACTCTTCGCCAGGCTTTCAACAGCCCTTACACTCAGGTCCTGGCTCAGAATCTTCACCAGGATTTCGAGTTGCAGCTCCCGGTCTTCAACCCCCGCCAGTGCACGGGCATGTCCCATGCTGATCTTTTTTTCGCGAATGGCTGTCTGAACTTCGGGAGGCAGGTTCAGCAGGCGAAGGTAATTGCTTACGGTGGCGCGCTTCTTCCCCACACGCTCGCCCAGCCCCTCCTGCGTGAGTTCAAATTCCTCTATGAGCCGCTGATAAGAGATGGCCACTTCAATGGCATCCAGATCCTCACGCTGAATATTCTCCACAAGTGCCAGCTCCAGCATGCTCTCATCTCCGGCCTCCCTGACATAAGCCGGAATGCGTTTTTTACCGGCAGCTTTGGAAGCCTTCAGCCGCCGCTCGCCTGAAATCAGCTGGTACTTGTCATCTTCGGTACGACGCACCGTTATCGGCTGAATAATCCCGTGTTCCTTCACCGAAAGCACCAGCTCGTTGAGGGCATCCTCATCGAAATGCGTTCGGGGCTGAAAGGGATTGAGCTCAATGTTCCTGATCAGGATTTCACTGACAGGTGCGCTTACATGCTGGACCAGGGGCTTTTCATTCTCCTCACTCACATCGATCAGGGCGCCCAGGCCCCTGCCGAGGGCATTTTTCTTTGCAGACATAAAGGCTATTTAATGAATAAGTTTTTCTTCCTGTTTCAACAGGGTTTCCTCGTTCCGTTGCAGGATCTCTCTGGCAAGGTTCAGGTAACTGACTGCCCCGCGCGATTCGGCATCATAGAGTACAGCCGGCTTCCCGAAGCTGGGAGCTTCGCTGAGCTTAATGTTTCGCTGTATAATGGTTTCGAACACCATCTGCTGAAAGTGCTTCCGCACCTCATCCACCACCTGGTTCGACAGCCGCAAACGCGCATCATACATGGTCAGTAAAAAGCCTTCTATTTCCAGATCGGGATTCAGGCCCTTCTGGATAATGTTAATCGTATTCAAAAGCTTACCAAGGCCTTCGAGGGCAAAGTACTCACATTGCACGGGAATAATCACCGAATCGGCAGCAGTAAGTGCATTCACGGTAATCAGGCCGAGGGAAGGAGAGCAATCGACCAGGATGTAATCGTACTTATCCCGAACCAGGTCAATCACATTCTTCAGCATGTACTCCCTTTCGTTCATGTTCAGCATCTCGATCTCTGCCCCTACCAGGTCGATATGCGAAGGGATCAGATCCAGATGGGCAATCTCCGAGTTCAGCACAATCTTCCGCGGATCGGCATCCTCAATCAGGCACTCATAGATACTGGTCTTCACCTTCTTGATATCGAAGCCTGTTCCGGAGGTCGCATTGGCCTGCGGATCGGCATCAATAATCAGGACTTTTTTCTCCAGTACAGCCAGGCTTGCTCCAAGATTGATGGCCGTAGTGGTCTTTCCCACACCGCCTTTCTGGTTTGCAATTGCTATAGTCTTTCCCATGTACCTTTGTGCTTTAAGTAAGAGATATCGGATAGGTTCTTCAAACGGGTTTCAAATTTACCATTTTCGCAAGGCCACCTCCTGAGCCCCATTTCGTTATTGTAAACATTGATTTTGCATTTATAAACACCTTATCAACAATTAATGATGATAACTTCACAAGCAATTCAAAACCAGGATTTTCATATATTTGCGCCGCAGCCAATGCTAAACTATGAATTCTAAGGACTGGATCACCATCGTCAATCCTGCCGCGGGCAGAGGAAAAATCGCAAAAGACTGGCCCGAGATTTCTGCCCTGCTCAAGCAGCACCGGATTTCCTTCATCCCTTTCTTCACCCGCCGAAGACTGCATGCAAGTGTGCTGGCCAAAAGAAAGATCGAAGAGGGCTATTCCCGGATCATTGTGGTAGGAGGTGACGGTACCATGAACGAGGTCATCAACGGTGTTTTTGCTCAGAAACGCATCCCCACCACCGAGGTCATGCTTGGACTGATCTCGGCCGGCACGGGCAACGACTGGGCCAAAATGTTTGACATTCCCAGCGATTACAGTTCAGCAGTGAGAACGATCAGGAACCAGAAGACCTTCATCCAGGATGCCGGCCTGGTCAGCTACCGCCGGAATGGAAAAGAGTGGAAGCGTTACTTCATTAATATTGCCGGTATGGGCTTTGATGCCCGGGTCGCCGAACGCAGTAACCAACTGAAAACAGCCGGTAAATCGGGAGCCTTTGTATACTTCTACAGCATCTTTGCCAGCCTCCTGAACTACAAATCGAAGAAGGCTGCAGTGGTCATCGACGACATCACCTACATGCGGCGGATTTTTTCCCTGAATGTGGGAATCGGAAAATACAATGGAGGCGGCATGCTGCAGGTCCCTCATGCCGTAGCCGATGACGGGCTTTACAGCATAACCCTGATTAAAAAGGTGGGAAAACTGAACGTGCTGGCCAATGTAGGCCGGCTCTACAACGGGAAGATCACGGCACACTCCAAGGTCGAAACCTATAAGGCAAAGACAGTCCGAATCGAAGGGAATAAGGGCATTGCGGTGGAAACCGACGGAGAAAGCCTGGGCTACGGGCCCGCCCGCTTTCAGATTATTCCCGCCAGCCTGAAGATCATCGCCGGAAGCAAGTCAGCCTGAGCCGCCCTTTTCTTTGATCCGGATCTCGAAGAGTTTTGGCCAGTACTTCCCGGTTACAAAGATTCGTCCGCCGGCTTCATCCCAGGCAATGCCGTTGAGTACATCGGTCCCGGGCTTCCTGTCGGAGGCCTTCAGAATACCCTTCAGATTGACCCGCCCCTCTAAACGGCCACTTTCCGGGTCAATGATCACAATTTCATCGGTGTAATAGCGATTGGCCCAAATCTTTCCGTCGATGTACTCCAACTCGTTCAGCTTGTCGGCCCGCCCTTTATCATCGTAAACCTCAATTTGTCGGTTAATGGTGAACATCTGCGGATCGAGAAAATAGAGCACATTGCTTCCGTCGCTCATGATGAGTTCCTCCCCGTTATGGCAAAGCCCCCAGCCCTCCTTGTTCTTGTAATAGACCTTCCGGATCTCCTCAAAACTGTTTTTATCGTAAATAAAGCACACCTGGCTCTTGTAGGTCAGCTGATAAATATGCTCCCCCAGAACACAGATCCCTTCTCCGAAGAGGGAGGGGTCGAGATCCCGGAGCTTCCGGGCTTCACCGCTCTCCAGATCGACCAGCCGAAGCGAGGAACTGCCATAGTTTCCGGTGCCTTCGTAGAGCATACCATTCAGGTATTGCAGCCCCTGCGTATAGGCCGCTGCATCGTGAGGAAAGCTTCGCACCAGCTCATAGCCATAATTGAGGGGGGCACGATCCGAGAGGAGGGTCAGGCTGCAACTGTGGTTCTCGCTGTTCCCATTGCTAAAGAACAATTTCACCCGCATGCTGATGCGCCCCAGCGCAGCGCCTTCGGTATTGAGGCTGGCGCTTAGGGCATGTTCATCCCCGGAGGGTTCCAGCACCAGCTGCTTCACCCCGCCAAGAAAGAGCTGGGCAGAATCGACCCGCAAGCTGTCGGGCCAGCTGAGCACTACAGGTACAGCTTCGTTCACGGCAAGTTCGAGTCCCCTTGCAGGCGACTCCAGTACGCTGAGTCGCTGAACAGCTTTCTCCGGAACCTTGCTGTGCTTATTGGCTACATCATGTTGGGGTCCACAGGAAACCAGGATGAAAAAAAGTGGCAGGAGGCCCCTCAGGCCGGATATCTTCGGAGCTGTTGTTCTCATTTTCCTCTGATTCGCCCGAAGAAGGAACGCTTCCCCGGCATCTTGTTCAAATCCTTCCCGGCCTCATCCTCGTTGGGATGGAGCATCTGGTAAATCTCCCCCCAACCGTACATTCCTCCAATGTTGCGGTCGTCGATAAAAACATCGGCATCGATCTTCCGGCTGACTGAATGGCCATCGAACTCCTCTTCGGGATAGCTCTTGTTTACCGCATAGAATTCGACCCCGTTCCGGCGGCAGAATTCCACTGCTTCTTCCAACTCTTTCCCGGCCCGGAAGGTCCATAAAATGAGCTGATGGTTCTTCTTCTGCAGGGCTTTCAGGGTATCGAAAGCAAAGAGCAATTCTTTTCCTATCTCGGGATACTTATGTTCGACAATGGTTCCGTCGAAATCGACGGCAATTTTCAATGAGACATCCATAGCGCATTTGTAAGAACCCTCAAAAATAATAAAAGGACTTAAAACTGGCCGCCCGGGGAATGCAGAAAGAGATGGAACAGGGATATGAGCATATAAAAGAGAATGACCACGGGCAATCCGGAAAGCCCCATCAGCAACAAAATTACAAGCGAGCCCAGCAGAAGGAGGTAGCGCATGAGGTTTTCCCGCAAGCGGAAATGCGTAAATTTAAGGCTGTACATCGAAAGCGGGAGGACCATGTACAGGGCTACAGCCAACATAATGGCAAAGAGAAACCAGCCCTCGGGCTGGTGGCCATAGATGCTGCCTTCCCTGACAAATTGCCAATATAAACCAGCCCAGAACAGGGCATGGGCCGGGGTGGGCAATCCGCTGAAAAAAACCTGCCCCGGAGCCGCCGCATTGAAGCGGGCCAGCCGAAGAGCCGAAAACAGGGGAATGAGCAGGATGCCCAACTGCATAAAAAGTGGCAGCCCCGATTCCCGAAAAATCGCCAGGGCGAAAAGGGCCGGCAGGAGCCCAAAACTAACCATGTCGGCGAGGGAATCAAGCTGCTTCCCTACTTCGCTTTGCGCCTTGAGCAACCTGGCAGTAAAACCGTCCAGAAAATCGAGGAGAACAGCGCAAAGCATCAGGCAAACGGCAAGCTGTCCGGCTCCTTCCACGGTATAGTACAGGGCCAGCACCCCGCAGGCCAGGTTGCCCAGGGTAAGCATATTGGGAATGTGCCTGCGCATATTAGTCTTCCTCCTGTTCATTTTCGACGCGACGTTCGAAATACTTCAATGCCCACCTGACCAGAACATAGGAAAGCAGGATGATGATGGGCCAGGATAAGTAACCCAGTATGGCTCCGCTATACATGGCTGTTTCGATTTATCTTAGTAAACATGGTGTTCTTCTTCCATCTCTTCCGCATCGATCTTCTTTCGGTTCATGGCCCTCCAGGCAACCATAATATAGGCCGCCACGAAGGGGACAAAAAGCGAAACCCAGCTCATGGCCACCAGGGTATAGTGGCTCGATGAGGCATTTTCGATGGTGAGTGAAGACTGAAGATCGTGTACGGAAGGATAAAAAGCCGTGTGATTGAAACCGGCCAAAAGGAAGAGGGCCAATACCACCAGGACCGTCCCGCTTCCACTGAGCCAGATGCCCTTCGATGTGGTCCTGAGCAGGGACCAGACAATGCCTGCAAGCACCCCCAGTACCCCAAGCAGGAAGAGAATCAGGACCAGGGGCATGGCCAGCAAATTGTGCAGGTACTTGAAGGCTTCCATGGAAACCACCCCACTTTCCGGGTCGTAGGCAAAGCCTTCCCTGAGCATGAGCCAGACCGTAAAAACCAGGAAGAAGACCACAAAGGGCAGGGCGTTGTAGAGGAGTTGCTTCTTCGAACGGGCCAGTATGGCCTCATGATCAATGGTATTCATGAAATAGAGCAGCCCCAGCACCCGGGCCAGGAAGAAAACCGCCAGGCCCAGGCAAAGGTTAAAGGGATCCAGCGCAGCCTCCAGCCCCCGTGCTCCGGTGGCCCAGTGCACGCTGTTCATTTCGTCGAGCGAAAACATAGCACCCGAAAAAAAGGTCGCCACAGCCACTCCCACCAGAAAGGTGCCCAAAAGGCCATTCACAAAGAGGAAAACTTCATAGGTCCTCTGTCCCAGGAAATTGCTCGCTTTGGTCCTGAATTCATAGGAAACGGCCTGAATGACAAAGGCAAAGAGAATGGCCATCCATACCCAGTAGGCCCCGCCAAAACTGGTGGCGTAGAAAAGGGGAAAGGAGGCAAAAAAAGCCCCGCCAAAGGTAACCAGGGTAGTGAAGGTAAACTCCCACTTGCGGCCGAGGGTATTGACCAGGATGGTCCGCTCCGATTCGGTCTTCCCGATGCGGAACAAAAAGGTTTGCCCGCCCTGGACAAAGAACAGGAAAACCAGCACTGCGCCCAGCAGGGATACAATAACATACCAATACTGTTGTAAAGCAAGATGTGACAGATCTCCAAACATACTATTTGCCTCCCGGTCCTTTTTTAATTTGTGACAACATAATCCTGATCTCGGCAATGAAGAGGGCCGTAAATGTGACCAGGAAGATCCAGAACGTTAGTTTTACGGCCCCCGGGCTAATTCTGGAAACAGCTGAAATCGTAGGCATCAGCTCATAAACTACCCAGGGTTGGCGGCCCAACTCGGCCAGAACCCAGCCCGCCTGGCTGGCAATATAGGGAAGGGGAATACTCAGCAGGGCCACCCAGAGCAACCAGCGATGATGGCCCCAGCGGTTTCTCAGGCTGAGGATGAGCACAAGAAACATCAGAATCAGAAAGTGCCCGCCCAGAATGACCATGACATGAAAAGTGTAAAAATTCAGCTTCACATTCGGGATGAGTTCTTTGAGTTCGCGGCCTTTGTAATAGCCAAAGCCAAAGTGCCTGTAATAGTCTTCGCGCCACCGGGGATCATCGAATTTTTCCTTCAAGGCCCGGCAGGTTGCCTCATCGCCCCTTTCCCTGGCCCGCTTCATTTCGCGAAGGGTCTGAATGGCAACGGCACCCCGCTCAATGCGTTCCTCGTAAGACATGAGCCCCTCGTCCTCTTTCCCCTTGACCAGGTCAGTAATTCCGGGCACAAAACCACTTGGGGTAAGGAAAACCATGTAGGAGAGGGCATTGGGGATCTCAATCTTAAAAATAAATTCCTCCCGGGGATGGGGCAGCCTGGCTGTATCGGTTCGCATAGCCCCAATGGCCACCAGCGGCGCATGGGTTCGTCCTTCGTAAAGGGCCTCCATGGCAGCGAACTTCATGGGCTGGTGCTTTGCCACAATCCTGGCCGAAGTATCACCTGTGCCTATGGTTGCTATGGCGGCAATAAGCCCAAAGACCGAAGCCACCAGGGTGCTCCGCTTCGCAAACAAAAGTTCCCTTTTACGGAGCAGGAACCAGGCGCTCACCCCAACCACAAAGAGGGAGGCAAGCAGGAAACTCGAGGTGACCGTGTGCAGGAACTTGTTAACAGCCATATCCGAGAACAGCACATCCCAGAAGGAGGTCATCTCGTTTCGGGCCGTTTCAGGATTAAAGAGTGTGCCCACCGGGTGCTGCATCCAGGCATTGGCCACCAGAATCCAGACTGCTGAGAGGTTGGCCCCGAAAGCCGTGAGCCAGGAAGCAGTGAGGTGAAACCGCTTGCTCACCTTGTTCCATCCAAAGAACATCACAGCAATAAAGGTCGATTCCATAAAAAAGGCCAGGATGCCCTCCACCGCGAGGGGGGCACCAAAGATGTCACCTACAAACCAGGAATAATTCGACCAGTTGGTCCCGAATTCAAATTCCAGAATAATGCCGGTGGCCACCCCAATGGCAAAATTGATACCGAAGAGCTTCATCCAAAATTTCGTGATTCGTTTCCACTCCTCATCGCCCGTACGCACATAAATGGTGTGCATAAAGGCCACAATGAACGAAAGCCCCAGGGTGAGCGGCACAAAAAGCCAGTGAAACATCGCCGTCAGCGCGAATTGCCCCCGCGACCAGTCCACCAGCGACATATCGATCGATTCAATCATAGCGTTTACTGATTGGTCATTTGTTCCAGTACATGCATGCTGCGCTCCTCATCGCTCTTAAAATCCCTTTTCAGTAGATCGGGAAAGAAAAAGACGCGCAGAATGGCAAACATGATAAAAAGCTTGATCAGGATGATGAGCCACAACCGCCGGCCCCAGGTCATTTGAATGAAACCCTCCAGGTAGAATCTGAAGATTCTTTTGAGCATGGATACAAGCTGCTTTTGTGGGCTTCGAAATTACGTATTCTTTTTCAGGAAACAAAGCTAGAGCCCCTTCGCAGCCAGCGACAGAAAGGCCATCAGGGGGACCAGATCGGCCCACCAGCAAAGCCATTCGTCCGGTCCGAAAGCATTGGGCCAGAGCAGCATCAGCAGGTAGAGCATAGCCATCCCATCGAGGATCAGGGCAAGGCCAAAGTAGAGGCCTGTACCCCAGACCATGAACTGCAACAGCGAAAGCAACAATACCGCCGCCACAAGGCCCAACAACAGATGCCGGGCCGACCGCATGCCCAGCAGCACCGTAAGTGATGGCAGCCCCAGTCGGCTCTTCTGCGCAGGGCTGTGCATCGCCACCAGGCCCAGCTTGAGGAAAAGCACAGCGGCGCACATCAGAAAAACAGCCAGGACCTCATTGCCAACCATCACTTCCCTTGCGGCCCAGGGCCCCACCCAGGTGCCTGTCATGAAAAAGAAAAGGGCAAAAAGCTCACCCGGCAACCGCAAATAAGGGCTGCGCCTGAGCAGAAAGCGGAGAGCGGCAAAGAGCAGGCCGAGACCGGCAATAAAAAGTGCAAGGCGGAAGACCTCCCGGTCGAGGAAATTCATAATCAGCAGGCCATCAATAAAGCCCAGGAGCAGGATAAGCCAAAGCAGAATGCTCATGTTTTTCAGTACAAAGCGATGCTCGGCCGTTTTTTCTCGCTTGCGATGCTTCCAGGCATCCCCCAACTGCTGCAGGGTAAAAGCGATCCAGATGCTCAATGCCAGAGTCAGCCACCAGATGATGTCGGGCCGGGCTTTCAGGGCAACCGAGCCCAGCGTGGAAACGGCCATGGCCCCAAGCACCACATCACCATGCAATACATGAAATTTCTGCCTGAATGTCATGCGGGCAAAATTAACAGATCGCGCCCCCGGAGCCTTCACCAAAGGGTTATTTTTATCCGTTATAAATAAGCGGAAGCTCCCATAAAATACACGGGAAGGCCTAACTTCGCCCTGGTGGAATCGCTATTCTCATCGACACTCCTGCCCGTTGCGCTTGCCATCATTACCCTGGGCATGGGACTCTCTCTTTCGGCAAAGGATTTCAAGCACACCTTTCTGCGGCCAAAGGCCATGCTGACCGGCCTAAGCAGCCAGCTGCTGCTGCTTCCCCTGTTGGCCTATCTGATTGCCAGCCTGGTGAGACTGGACCCCTTACACAAGGTGGGACTTATGATCATTGCCGCCTGCCCCGGCGGAGCTACCTCGAATCTGGTTACCTACATCCTGAGGGGACGAGTAGCCCTGTCCATCTCAATGACGGCCATCAACAGCCTCATTACCCTGCTAACCATTCCCCTGATCGTAACCATCAGCCTGCAAAGCTTTCTCCATCAGGATGCAGCCATTCACCTGAGCATAGCCGAAACCCTGCTGAAGGTCTTCCTGATTACCATTCTGCCATCCTTTGCCGGCACACGCATCAGACACTGGAGGCCTGAACTGGCCGATCGACTCGACCCCCCCCTGCGCATCGTCCTTCCACTGCTCCTTTTGGTGATTTACGCCGGTGTTATTTTCATCGACCAGGGCACGGGCTCGGCCACCCTTCGTGACTCCCTGCATATCTTCCCCTATGCCCTGCTGCTCAACCTGAGTGCCATGGCTGCCGGCTACCTGGTGGCCCGCATCATGCGTCTGAGGGTCATCAACCAGATTACGATAGCGATTGAGGTGGGCCTGCAGAATTCGGCCCTGGCCATTGTGGTAGCGGCAAGCTTGCTCAGAAACAACGACATGGCCCTGGTCGCGGTGGTTTACGGCTCCTTTTCCTTCTTTACGACCCTGTTCTTCGGATGGTTGGTTAAAAGACTACGCTGGCAGCCTCCGGCTAACGAAAGAGGTAAATAAAGCCGGCAGCCTCAAAGGTATCGTCCCCCCCTTTTTCCTCAAGCACATAGTAATAAATACCCTGCGGCATGTCTTCCCCCCTGCTGTTCTTGCCGTCCCAGAAGATACGCGGCGATTCGCTGAAGAAAATGCGGGTGCCAATCCTGGTAAAGATCGAGAAGCTGTAATTTGTGCTCCCGTCGGTTTCAATCTCGATGAAGTCGTTTTTCCCATCTCCGTTGGGCGTAAAAACGTTGGGCACAACCAGGCTGTCTCCCTCTGCTGTCGCGAGCGAAGCAATACGGGTCCATAGCCGGCCACTCTCCTTGTCCTCTACCCGGCTACCGGCAGGGGGCTGAGCCGGGAGCACCGTAAAACAAAAACCAAGTGCCAGAAGAAAGGCAATGCGGGGGGATGGACTCATTTTTTTCGCTAAACTTCGGAACGGGTCTAAAGTTATTAAAATCTTTGAAAAAAGCCCAGACACTAAAAGAGCAGTGCAACAGAAAGCCTTGCATAAGAAGCCCGGGGCGGTTGAAATTTTTTCTTTTATAATCCTGCCTTTTGGATTATTTTTATCGCTAATAAAGGCGATTGAATGAAGCAATACCTTGACTTGCTGAAGCATGTTACCGAAAATGGAAGGCCAAAAGCCGACCGCACCGGAACCGGAACCCTGAGTACCTTCGGCTACCAGATGCGCTTCGACATGGCAGAAGGCTTTCCCCTGCTAACCACCAAAAAACTCCACATAAAATCCATCCTGCACGAGTTGATTTGGTTCCTGAAAGGCTCCACGAATGTTTCCTACCTGCAGGAAAACGGGGTGCGAATCTGGAATGAGTGGGCCGATGAAAAGGGCGACCTTGGCCCGGTATATGGCTGCCAATGGCGAAGCTGGCCCGCTGCCGATGGGCGCTACATTGATCAGATTTCCGCTGTAATTGAATCGATCAAAAACAACCCCGATTCGCGCCGGCACATTGTAAACGCGTGGAATGTGGGACAACTCGACCAGATGGCCCTTCCCCCCTGCCACATTCTCTTTCAGTTCTATGTGGCCGATGGAAAGCTCTCCTGCCAGCTCTACCAGCGGAGTGCCGACATCTTTCTGGGGGTTCCCTTCAACATTGCCAGCTACGCCTTCCTGCTGCACATGGTGGCCCGGGTAACAGAACTGGAAGCAGGCGAATTCATTCACACCCTTGGCGATGCCCATATATACAAGAACCACCTGGATCAGGTCCGCCTGCAGATGAGCCGCACGCCTCGCCCGCTTCCAGGCCTGGAAATGAACCCGGAACGCAAATCGCTATTCGATTTCCGTTTCGATGATTTCCGGCTGGAAGGTTATAACCCCCACCCCCATATCAAGGGTGAGATTGCCGTATAAGTATGAACCAGCTCCGACCCAATATCTCCATCATTGTTGCCATCGCCCCGAACCGGGCCATCGGGAAAGACAACAAGCTGCTCTGGCACCTGCCAGCCGACCTGAAGCGTTTTAAACAACTCACCACCGGCCATACCCTGATTATGGGACGCAACACCTTTTTATCCCTCCCCAACGGGGCCCTGCCCAATCGCCGGCACATCGTGATTAGTGACAGGCCAGAAGAAGCTTTTAAGGGCTGCGAAATGGCCAATTCGGTGGGAAAGGCCCTGGAAATGGCCGGCTCAGACGAGGAATGCTTTGTAATCGGTGGCGGGATGGTGTACACCCAGTTCCTCCCCATTGCCGGGAAACTCTACCTGACAGTGGTCGAAGGCGATTTTGAAGCCGACACCTTTTTCCCGGAGATTGACTTTAAGCAGTGGAAGGCTGTCGAAGACGAAAGGTTCGGGGCCGATGAACGAAATCCCTATCCCCATCGTTATACAGTGTATATCAGAATCTAAATATTCACACTTATGAAAAAGCAATTGTTTCTGGCCCTGGCTTTTGTCCTCACACCCATCGTACTGAGTGCGCAGGCCGATCGCATCCTTGGCACCTGGATCACCGAAAACGGCACCTCTAACGTGGAAATCTATAAGCATTCCGACGGAAAATACTACGGAAAAATCATTTGGTTGAAAGAACCCAACGAAAATGGCCGGCCAAGACTTGACAAAGAAAACCCCGACCCAAAACTCGCCAAACGTAAGCTCATGGGCCTGCCCCTGCTCAAGAACTTTAGCTACAACAGCAGCAAGCACCAGTACACCGACGGCAAGATTTACGACCCCAATAACGGAAAAACCTACGATTGCTTCGCCTGGTTCGAGGGGAAAAACAACAACACGCTGTACCTGAAAGGCTATGTGGCCGGGATCAAGGCCCTTGGCCGGAAAACCACCTGGCGCAGAAAATAACTGTTTGCCCCATCAGCCCTGCCTTTCGGGCAGTAGGCTACTTGCGTAAATACACCCGCAATACAAGGTATTATCACTTGTTGAAAAACAAGGGCCCTTCTCCCCTATTCGCGTAGAGTCCTCATGCAGAGCGCTTTTTTCCATTTTACCTTTGGAAACCATTCGTCCACCAATGGATATCAACAATGAAATGGAAAGATAGTAAACAGGCTGTGAAACTCACCATCTCCTTTGGAGTCCTGACCGCGATTCTGCTTATCATGAGTACCTGGGTAAACCGGGGAATGAACCATGTTGTGGACGATGCCGACGAAAAAAGCACGGCTAACGGCTTGCGCCCCAAGCTCGAATCGATCTCTATCACAAACCTGAAGTGGGCCCGGGAAATGAGCCGGCTCCTGAACGACATGAAGGTGACCGAACTCAATGTTCAGACCCATTATAAACTGGGCACCAGCTTGCGCGAGGAAAAGGTCAGGCACCTGATTTTTGCCCATCGTTTAAAAGACATTGCTGTAAATGGCCTGAGGAGAAACAGCATTGATGGACTAAAAGATCCCAAAGGCTGTGATTTTGGCTGGTGGATGTATTCCAAAGAGATGCAAAACTACAGCCGTGAATACCCCCAATTCGGGGCCCTTCTAATCGGCTTAGAAGCCTCTCATAAGGAACTGTACCGGAGCGTGGAGGAAATGGAACGCCTCTTTAGGGCCGGCCGGAGCAGGAAAGGTAAGCTCTATTACATGAAGAGGATCAAACCCCTGAGATACAAGTTGCTGACAGCAATCGACAAAATAATAGCCTGGAACGATGCCCATTTGGAAGGTATGGAAAAAGCCCATACCATCTACAAGAGCGAAACCATTGCACAACTGGAAGAGGTGGACAAACTCTTCAACGAAATGATCAACGAATCGGAGAACTCCATTTTATCCGACGAGGCCATGCTGGAACACACCGTCCATAACCGTTTGGGCATCATCATTTTCGGCTTCATTACCATGATCTTAGTCCTTACCCTGACCTACATCATGTCGATTGGAATCATTAGGGCTATTCGTAAAGGGATGGTGTATTCATAGCATAATTACGGCATGACAGGCAGTCATGACAGAAAAACCAGCTGCATTTAAGCCCTCTGAAAAACCCACATCATGCTGATGCAAAGAAGATTAAAGCTATCACGGAAGAGAAACGGGTAATTGGTAAAAGGCCCGAAAACGAAAGGGTACAAACCAAGAGAATGGGAATCTTTGCGCTAAGCAATGGCGGGAAAGTCCATTCCTGGCCAAACAGAGCGCATTAGAATCAATTAATCGCAGAATAAGCCCTATCTTGCTTAGGAGAAAAACCATTCATTCTGGAACCATGAAAAGAGCTGCTTTTTCATCGTACATGATCGTTTTCATATTCTTCTTTGGTCTGATCCAGGCCCAAACCGGGGCCCTAAAGGATGCTGCCTCTGACTTGGCCAAAACACTTCAGATTCGTGTCTGGGCAGCACCTGCAGAACAGAAAATACGGCCAGATGATGGCATCGAGAGCGAGAACTTAATCTGGTCCGGAACAGAAAAAAGGGTTTCCGTTGCGGGAGCAGCAAATGAGCACATCCCCTTCCAGCTGGTGGTAAGCACCAATGTAAAGGGCAGCCCGAGAAAAATAAAACCCGAAAACGGTTTCTTTGTTGAAGTATCCGATCTGGTTTCGGAAAATCATAGAATTCCGGGCGAAGAAATAAAGCTCTATGTGGAGCACTATATCATGCTCTTTGCAAAATCGAGCCCTGTGGGTGCCACCGGTTACTGGCCCGATGCCCTGGCCCCCATGAAAGTGCCCTTTGATATGGAAGCCCATTATGATGTTGTTCGAAACAGACCCCTCTGGATTGATTTGTTTGTTCCCAAAGACACCCGTGGCGGAAAATACGCCGGCACCATAAAGGTGACACAGCATGGTAAAATACTCGAAACGATCACCCTCGATCTTGAGGTTTACGATTTTGCATTGCCCGACGAAACACCATTGATTACCTACATGAATGTTTCGAAAGAAGAGCTGGCGAATTTCTACAGAAAAGAGGGCGAAGAACTCGACGATCTTACAATGGCCTACTACGAACTGCTCTATGCCAACCGGATGGAACCATGGTTCAACGACATGCTAAGGCCTAAAATTCGGGTGACAGGGGATCGGGTCGAAGTGGATTTCGACGATGAAAGATACCTCTACTTTATGAACCAACTAAAAACCAAGCGGGTCCTTTTAGAGGCTTTTCCGGGAAGTCTAAGACGACAAATTGATGAAGATCGGTTTAGTGAGGGCTTTAACCGGATCGTAAAATCCTACCTCTCGCAGGTTGACGAGTACTTCAGAAAAAATGGCTGGCAGGGTAAACTCGTTTTTAACAGCCCTGTCGATGAACCCCGCTCACTAAAGGAATATGAAGACACACGTAAATGGGCGTCGCTGGTAAAAGAAGCAACAAGCGATGTTCCTTTCCTGATCACCCGAACACCTGTCCCCCCGAAAAATCATCCTGAATGGGGCAGTTTTAAAGGCTACGTGGACCATTATTCCATACATGGAAATCACCTAAATGATCCTGAACTTAGGAATGTTGCACCCGAAGTGAAGCATGACGGAGGGGAACTGACATGGTATATTTCATGTGATCAGAAGTATCCGCAACCCAACTATTTCATCGATGCACCTGCGATGGATTTAGTCATGGTTCCCTGGATAACAGCCCGATACAAGCTTGACGGAATCCTGTATTGGGGAATGAATTTCTGGTCTCAAACCGCCAATCCCTGGTTGAATGCCAACACCTTTCATTCCGGCTTTTTATGCAGCGGGGGCTGGATTCTGAATGGAGAGGGGTCGCTGTTCTATCCCGGCAACTACACGAAAAGCTATACGGGCCAGCCAAACGTAAAGGCTGCGGTTTCTTCGATGCGCTTTGAGCTGCTGCGAGAGGGCATTGAAGACTACCTCTACCTGTCTATGCTGGAAGACCTTGGAGATGAAGAATTTGCACAAGAACAACTGGATCAACTGGTAATTGATGTAAAGGCATTTTCCCGTAAAGCAGCGCAATTATACGCGGTCCGCAAAGCAATGGCCAAACGCCTGGAAGAGCTGACCCGCTAAGCCATCATTCCAGGCCACAGCGCCAGCTTTTTCTCCCCAAAGCTCCATAAAGGCAGGGTTTACCATTCAGGATCCCGGTCTTCATGAGCTACTAAAAGAACAAAAAGTAGCGAGAGACTTTTTGCATGTATTCCTGGTATGAATCGCCATAGGTTTTCAAACAATAGCGTTCTTCGGCAAGAATGATGAGATGCGTATTGATCAAAAGCCCAAGCAGAACAATCAGGCAGAAAATGGAAAGCGATGCAACCACCATTCCCGAAAACATTAAACCGTTGCAAAGGTAAAGCGGGTTACGCGATACCTTATACATTCCTTTTGTGATAGGCTTATTTTCAGGTGTTGTAACATAGTTATGCCTTGCGATCGAGCTTCCCAGGAAACCCAGGATGAACAGAATTGCCCCGATAAAAAACCACGGTGTACCCATTTTCAAGGGTGTCCATATACTGAGAATATAAAAGCCGAACAGTAAGCCAAAACTCAGAGCTGCCAGTTTCTTTTCATAGGAAGAATACCACGACATATCGCCCATTCTTTTGTAAAGATGCTTATTCGTAGCAATGTTGACATTCACTACTAACATCACGAGGCATCCCAACCATACATTTGTTACACCGAGAGATAATTCTGTAAAATAGCTCATTATTAGACAGTTTTAGGACCAGTAAGATACGATTTTAAGCTCAATCACTAAGCGGTTCTGAGCCCTGTTTTTCGTTTTGGTGCGACACGGAAACAGATTCATTCAAGTTGAACGGCCGTTTCTTATGTTCGCAACATTTCGATTCATCCTGTGTCTTACAACAGTCTGAAAAACAAATCTCTTGAATGCCCGTAATCCCTGTTGATGTTTGCCGTAAAACTCATCGGGAGTATCAAACAACCCGAGATCCCTGTCAATGCCTTTGTCCTGAATAAAGGTGTTGTTTAAGTTCCAGTCAATCGGTGGGTTTTCGAAATTAGCTGTACAGACACCGAAACCACAAAACCAGGTCTTACATTCCGGATGTTTCTCTTGTAATTTCCGTAAATACGCGACATCCAGTATTACTCCCTCAAGCGAATACCAGGTCTTGTTCACATGAACCTCGACCCAACTATGCAAAATACGATCTGGCGACAGTTTGTACCAGATTCCGCGAATGGCGCCCTTTTGCAGTGCCTTGTCAATGGTAAATCCATGTATTCTGTTCGGAACGCCTGTTGCGCGTAACAATGCCATCAACAGGGTTGCCTTTGTATTGCATTGTCCATACCCATCTCTTAGCACCTCGGAGGCCGGAATGTCATCCGCCAGGTTATAGCCAAATTCTATTTCGTCTCTCACAAAGGTATAAATAGCCTTAACCCTGTCTGTCGTGCAGAGCTCTTTCCAACGACGGCCATTCACTAAATCCTGAATTCCGGAATCTGAATAGTTTAACAGGCCTGTTTCTTTCAAACAATTATCCATTCCTGAATTTTTCAGTTTAAGAAAACGAGGACATTTTATTCCTGCAACACATCACCTCCACCAATTCGTCCTTCCCCGGCTTTAGCATTGTTTTCTCGCATGTCACAGGCGACAGACGAGAAAAGCATGCTTACGACTGAGAGACTCATGTGTTTTTTATCGGTTTACGCTATAACTGATACCCGGCAGAATCTCTAAATCAGCCTTACAAAACACTCACCCTTCGCCCAATATCAGGAAGGTCTGGGCCTTTTGTTAAGCCCTTATCGCTTAAAGACCGTGATATCAGCGGCTATTTTTTTTCAGGCTTGATTCGCAAATGCACCATACCGCCCATATTCACAAGATCAGTCATGGTCAGAAGGACTTTGTGCATCAGTGGAATACCTTGTTTTACACCCTTATACAATGGTTTATAACTGAGTACCTCAATGCGGCTGTCCCATTTTTCAATATCCCGGGCAGTTCTCATAGCCCAGCCCCCCTCTAATGAAATACCCATTCCTCCTTTTTTCAGGACTTGCTTTTTGGCCATTTCAAAGCCCCTGCCTGTCAGACTGTCGAAATACAACTCACATTCCGGGAAATAGTCGGCAATTTGTTTAAAGAATGCTTGCATCTGTTCTTCCGAAAAATACATAAACACACCTCCTGCCAAAAACAACAAGCCGTTTTTAACTTCTATCTGTTTGAAATACCCGGTCTCTAAACACGATGAAGTGATGCTTTTGTGTCGGTCGCTATCGGTGAAAAAGTTCTTACGCAAAGCCATGACATCGGGCAAATCAAGCTCGTAGAACATTATTTTTCCATTGTCGACACGACTAAAGGTGGTATCCATTCCACAACCAATATTTACAATAGTGGCTTCGGGGTATCTCTCGATAAACGCCTTTACCAGCTTATCGGTGTGCAGGCTACGCCCAACCCAGCCATGTTGCGACAAGGCTTGTGTTTTCGCTATTTCCGAAAAATCATAATCGAGCTTACTTATAATCTCCAGGGCTTTCTCGTCTCTCATTCGCGGATTTGCCTTTTGGGTTTCATAAGCCCGGCCCCACAATGGCAATAACAGCGTTTCTTCTACTGTTCCCCTTTTAACCTGAATCTGATGTTCCATTCATGCCCCTTCTTTTATTCTTCCTCCAGTTTGAGACCATCGTCATAAGCATATTCTACATCCATTCCTTCATTACCAGAATAAGTTACATTCTCAACATGAGGTAAAACATTTTCATAAGGATCGTTATAAATATAAAGACCTGCAGAATAACCTGCAATATTGCAGTTACGAATAGTAGGTTTTAATGTTTTCAAATCGATGATCATGGTCGCATAAGAACTAAGTCCTCCGCCAATGAAATCACAATACTCGAATAAACAATCCTCTCCTACACCAAAGGATAAATAAATCGTTTCCCAGGCTCCTGACTCAGAGGCTGGTTTGAATACAATTCTTTCGCTTGGCGTTCCTTTGGCTATTAAGGTGAAGCTATCTCCCACATCATCTATATCACCCATGTATAACTGAGCACGGTTTGCCATCTGTATAATCGTTCCTGCCTCTATTTCTAATGTCCCGTTTAATCGATCGCTAATATCTGTATCCAATGTATAAGGACAAGTATGTTTTCTCCAGACTACTTTACTCTTGTGATTGAAATCGCCTTCCAGTAAGATCCCATATCCGTCATTGTCTATCTGATTGCCCATGCCAACGGTATGTGCCCACTGCAACCCCATACGAACAGAAGATTTGCCGGAACGGGTTATGGTATTTCCCGTAAAACGAATAAAGCGACTCTCTGTATCAGCATAAATGCCAAAATTTTCAGAGTTCCTGACAACATTATTCGTAAACGTAATAGCTGTACTTTCTAATTTTATCGTTCCCTGATAATCAAGTCCAAACTGGCTGTCGCCACCTCCATTTTCGAAAATACAATGGTCAATAATAGATTCTTCCGAATTAAACCTGCCGAAGACAATATTGTCCCAGGCTACAGATGCATGCGCTGACTGGAATACAATCTCTTTGCCTTCTTCTCCTAAAGCAATAAGTTTAGACATTGGTGTTTCATAATATCCAAAACTCAATCCGGCACGTTCTTTGAATTTCACAATCGTACCAGCCTCAATGCTCAGCGTAGCGTTCTTAACCTCAATTAAATCTGTTACCAGATGAATGTTTTTATTACTCCATATCTCGTTGGATGTAATATCTTCTGAATGTTCAATTACACCTCCATCACCGGGATCGATTACCGGATGGGTTTCCAGTTCGCAGGATGTGAACAATAGCATACTCATTGCGAGTATTCCAAAACCTCTTAAGCTACTTTTCATACTTCTTTTTTTAGTCAGTTGTTATCGGCTTATCACTTCTGACGGTTTATAAATTGAAATTTTTTTTTGGTCAGCCGACACCACTCGTCGCCATTCCTGGCAGGCAAAATATCCGCAAATGTAATACCTATTGCATTTAAAAACCCTATCCGGAGCGATAAGTCTATCCATTCGATCGGAAAATACGCCGACAAAGAATTGCCTTGCATGGCACTATCGTGCTCCTTTAACCTGTAAATGAGTCTCCTGCAAAACTCCGTCATCAGCCCTTCGCTGTTTCCTTTCCGCCTTAGCCGTGCACATTCTCAACTGAGCAAGGATGCAGGTGCAGGAACAGGGCTTTGAGCTTCCCATTGGAAAGAAGCGAGCATCGGGTGAAAGACCTCCGCTTACGGGAATCCGAACCATGGGCTTAGGCCTGGTCTGTCACTCATGACAAAACACCCCATATCAGCCTGCACTGATTGATGGGTAATGGAGAACTTGCAGTATTCCTATACAGCTGCGTTTTGCTGTCTTGTATCTGATGCACTACAGCCTTTTTCAGCAAGCCCCGAGCCAGGCTTTATTTCGACGAAAAATGAGGTATCTTGGGACCCTTTGCCTAGGGGTGTTTTCACTCACAGTATGCTCAGGCTTCAAAAAGCTAAGCCACTGTAATGGCATCGCAAAAACACGGCCTGCTAATCAAAGAATATGCCGCCCATTCATTATTGGGCATGCTAATTTTTGATTAATAAGCCTTCTTTATCTCTGAAATTTCCGGTCACAATCATGATGAAGTCGACAATAGTCCAGATTCCAAAACCTCCTAATGTCAAGAGCATTAATATCCCTGTTCCAACTTTACCCGCATAGAATCTGTGTACTCCAAATGCTCCAAGAAAGAAGCACAATAAAATCATTGGTACAAATCCTTTGTCACTCTTTTGTTCTGTTTGAATCTCCATTGTCATTATGTTATTAATATAATTATGAAAAAATAAAATCTAATTCCTTTGACCCGGGTAACAGATCAGCCTGCCCTGACCATCCCTATACTGCCCAACGAGTAATAAATAGGTCACAATTACTGTATGGATTAAATCAACCATAAAAAGTCCTTCGGCAATTAATGAATGCCCCGAAAAGAACAATATAACAGTTCCTAAAAACAGCCCAAAATCAAATATCCCCATCCCCCAACGTTCAACATAGAAGTGATGAATGCCAACGACCCCAAATATCCCGCACAGGATCACTGCTGTTGTGTATTTTTTGTCTGACTTATTCTCTTGTTCCATTTTGTATTCAGTTAGCCGCCACAAAATATCCATAAATGTAATACATATTCCATTGAGAACGCATATCCGAAGCGATAAGCCCATCCATTCGATCGCGAAATACGCCGGAATAAAGAATTGCCTTGCATGGCACTATCGTGCTCCTTTGCCCTGTAAGTGAGTCTCCTGCAAAACTCCGGCATCAGCCCTTCGCTGTTTCCTTTCTGCCTTAGCCGTACATTTTCAACTGAGCATGGAGGCAGGTGCAGAAACAGGGCTTTGAGCTTCCCAATGGGAAGCGGGTGAAAGACCATCGTATAGCCTTCCGGGCCATTTCAAAATAAAAGGGCTTTCCCCTGTTATACGAACATGCATTTATTCGTTATTAAGACAGAATGACTGAACTAGATTTTAAGCATAAGGTTTTTTCGTTATCAGAGCGCCTCTTTCCCATGATGGCCCGCATACTTGGAAATAATGCAGAGGCTGAAGATGCCTTGCAGGAGATCATGATCAGGCTCTGGGCCAGGCGCAAGCAGATTGAGCAACATCCGAACATACCAGGCTTTGTGTTCTTAACCGCACGCAATTACTGCCTCGATTTACTGAAGAAAAGGAAACTGAACATGGATGATTCTGTGCTGCAGGTAAAGCTGTCAGCATCGCCAAACGGGCAGGAAAAACTGGAACGGGAAGATCTGAATAAGATGCTTGGAAAGATTCTCCAAAAGCTACCGGAACAACAAAGAGAAATCCTGGTTATGCGAGACATAGATGGCTATGAGTTTATTGAAATAGCAGCTGTTATGCAACTTAAACCAGAACATATCAGGGTTTTATTGTCCCGTGCAAGAAAAAGAGTGGGGCGGGAATTAGAAAAAGTATATTGCCATGATTGAAGACCGTTTTGAAGACTTAAGCGAAAAGTATGAGGCTGGCAACAGCACATTGAAAGAAGAACAGTTCCTTTTTGATCATGCTGAAGAGTTGCCCCCTCATCTCGAAGCCTGGTCCACTTTTGTAAAAGAAAGCAAAGGAGCTGTTCCCGGCAATTTGAATGACAAATTATGGGACTCGTTCCGAAACAAAATAGCTGAAAAACGCAGGCTTAGAATCAGAACCATTTCAGCCGCCGCATCAGTTGTACTGCTGCTTGCACTTTTGATAGGCTTAAAACTGCAAAGCAGGCCTTCCTCTGACGAGAAGCAGGCATTGCTAACAGAAGCCCGGAACATGGTTGCCGATGCTGAACAAGTTGCTGAAATGAAAAGAACCATTTACGAAGATGAAATAATTGTCATATACACTGGTGTAGAAGACTGATCTACCATGCATTACAAATCTAACAATGGAGATATTATGAAAAACCTATTACTTAGCTTATGCATATTGCTCATAAGCTGTTCGGGAATTCAGGCACAGGAAAAAACAGAAAGCCAGAATCAAAACCGGAAAGAGCTAAAGATTCGGATAAAAGACGCATCGGAAGAAGGAATTGTAAAACCTGATGTTTATGTTGATGGGAAGAAATTCGACTTTGATTATGAGTTGATAGACCCCGATAAAATTGAATCTGTAAAGGTGGTAAAAGGCGAAACAGCGATAAAAGAATACAATGCTCCACATGGTGTAGTGCTTATTCATACAAAAAACGCAAGCGATTCCAACAAGCCAAAAGTGCTGGCTGGAGGAAAAAAATCTACGATCAGTGATGAAGATCCCATGATTTTTATCAACGGGAAAGAGGTTGCTGACAGGGATACACTTAATAGAATGTCGCCTGATGATATAGAAAGCATAGCGATTCTAAAAGGCGAGCCAGCCTTAGAAGAATTCAATGCCCCAAACGGGGTTATACTGGTTACAACCAAGAAAAGGGGGAAGAGAAAGAAATAGACCAACTCACTGTCTGTCCGGATTTTCAACCCGCATTCGTTCAGAACGGATCATCTTTGAAGCAAAGGAGACTGGTAGCACATCGTCGGAACCCTGCTGAGAGGCTTCCAGGAAAATGAAACCCCGAATCAATTGGAGTTATTCCTTCGTATAGGTTGTTTCCTGCCTTGAAAACCCGTAACAGCTCTTATTGCTGAAATCAATTGTTAGCCTGTCCTCATCCATGGAATACTTGTGATGGGTCGGCTTAACCAGTATATACAATATTCCATTATACCCGATTTCAATTGAATCTACAAATAACTCATAGTTGTAGCGGTCATAACGCATCTCGCTGGTTGATTTGTAGAAATGACGATTGTCTGCGAAATCAAGGGTATCGGTTTTATCGAGTGAAACCCAGGTGCCCAGGATCTTCTCCCGGTTACTGTCCAGCTTATATTTTTCGCAACCTGCAATAAAAAACAGTGCAAGCATTAGAAGAAATCCGGGAACAAGATGACCTTTCATGCTGAAGTTTTAATGAGTGAGTTTAGCAATGCCTGTCCACGACAAATATCATGCCTGATCATAGAGTATGCTTAAGATGCCGGGACTTGACGAATGGTTGCGTGTGTCAGGGAATAAAACAAGCCTTCCACCCTGCAAACAGGCTGATGTATGGATAAAGCGGTTCCTGGATCATCTGTATTGCAAGACGATGCCAAAACTAAGTTAAGCCCTTGGAAAACAGAAAAAAGACGGCCTATGTGTCAAAATGGCCGGAAGGTCGGGTGCTTGCCTAAAGCAAAAAAGGTAAGCGCTTATTGAATAGCGTCTTACCTTTTTAGTTTCCAGGTTCGGGTGGAAGACCGGGGTCGAACCGGCGACCTCTGGAACCACAATCCAGCGCTCTAACCAACTGAGCTACATCCACCATTTGGGTCTGCAAATGTACAAATTTTTTCCATTTGAGATTATGCCGGCAAGAAATTATTACGGGTTTGCACAGCAGGGGAAAGCGGCAACAGAAAAGATGCAAAGGCTATTCGGCCAGAACTGTGTTAAAGAGCTTTCCGTATGCTTCCATAACTCTCCGCTGGCCATAACGTTCCATCGTTTGATGACGAATGCGTGAAGCATCGTAGCTTTCATAGTTCAGCAGCATGGTCTGCATGGCATCGGCCAGTTGGGTGGCATCCTCCGCATCGACCAGCAAGCCACATTCCCGATCAACAATGTGTTCCGGTCCGCCCGAACGGCTTGCAATCACCGGCAGCCCGGTAGCCATGGCTTCGATCAGAACAGCACCGAAGGCCTCATAGCGGGTGGGCAGAACGAAGGCATTGGCCCCCTGCATCTCGGCCTGCATCCCGGCCCTTGACAGGCGTCCCAGAAAATGAACTTCCTGTTCCAGGCCGGCAGCCCTCACCTGCTCTTCTAATACAGGGCGAAGCGAGCCTTTCCCGGCCAAACGGACTGTAAATCCGGCCACGCTCCGGTCCTTCAGAATCCGAAGTGCTTCAATCAGCACATCCAAGCCCTTAACAGGTTCGAGTCGTCCGGCCCACAGAAAAACAAAGGCCTCTGCTTTCCGTGGTTCAGCAGGAGGAAGAAACATGTCTTCCCTGATCATGTTCGGTATTGCAAAACATTTGGCTTCGATCCCGGGCATTAGCGTCTTCAATCCGGGCAAAAGGCTGTTCGACACAACTACAATCCTGCTGCAAGCACTGTAAGCTTCAAGCAAAGGCCTCCGGTAATACGGTTTTACCATTGCCCGGGCCTCGGCTGTACGCCAGGTAAAGAAACTTCGGTGTTCCACAATCACACAGGGACACGACGAAATCCGGGAAGCAGCATAGCCCGCCCAGGTTGCACTATGGCAGAGAATGAGATCGGGAGCTCCGCAATGCCTGACATAGTGCAGATACAAACGCCGGGTGCTTCGCGCCCAGGAATGGATGTTATAGGCCTCACTTCCGGGCATCTTCAGGTAACTGCCCCGCAAAACCCTCAGCCCATTCTCCTCTTCAAAGCGACGGCGGCGAAAAGCGCGCGGCCCAAGCGCCAATAGCTTTCTGACACCAACAGTCCGGTTCACCAGCACATCGACATCCCAGCCTGCCTGTTTCAGTGCTTCGCTGTGCTCACGGAAGAAATACCCCCCGTCCGGCGGATACCAGGACGGAATAACCAGTATGCGCGTCTTCGTTTTCGTCATCGTTCTCAGTCATAATCGCCCTCCACTCCTCCGACAGGATTCACTCCTGTTCGCTCTGCTTCCCCCTTTTTACCAGCCGGATATACCAAAGCAGGCTGTACAGAATCATCAGGGTACTTGCAGCACTGTAGAGGCCCAGTCCAATATACACATTTCCGATCCACACCCCGCCAAACAAGCCGGCCAACCTAAGCAAAAGTTTAATGCCATCGATACGCATGGCCACGGCCTGTTTCTTATAGAGGTCGGGGATGAAGGAGAGGGGCATAACCAGGGCAGTCATAAAGAGCCAGGGCAGAAGGATGCGGGCATAGGCACCGGCCTCGGTCCACTCCGGCCCGAAGAGCAGGGAGAAAACGGCGGGAGCAAAAAAGGCCATCAGTAAAAAGGGAAGGGCCAGTACCTGTATACTTCGTTTCAGAAAAAGGCGGATACCCGGCAGAAGGTCCTCGTCCTGGTGTTGTTTCTCGACAAAACGCTGAAACATGACCTGGTAGAAGGCTGTGGCAACCAGGCTTATGGGTCGGTAGAGAATCATGTAGCCAAAGGTGTAGAGCCCTGCAATACCGGTGGAAAAATGGGCAGTAAGCACGAAAACCGGAAAGGCTCCCGAGAGATTGTTGATAAGGCCCTGCCACATATTGAACCTGGGAAACAGGCTGTAGGTTCGAGCCATCCGCTTTATTTCGACCAGGCTGACACCGGAGCGCCGGAATATGTCCCGGCCCGTTGCAAGGGGATCAGCTCTTAACCGGGAAGGCGTCCGATCGCCTCCAAACCGGCTAAGTCTGTTGTGTCGCAGGGTAAAAAACAGGAAGACCGACAGGCCAATCAACTGGCCAACCAGGACGCCGCAGATCAGCCCTGCCGCACCGGTGATCAGCAAGCCAAGAAAGAGCTTTACCAGAGAGTTTCCCAGGCTTTGGCTAATATTGGCACCTGCGATGAGCCGATAGCGTTTGTGTCTGTTCGAATAGTTGCGGAAAGCCTGAAAGAGGCCCACCTGAAAAGTAGAGAGGGGAATGAACCAGAGCCAGGGAGCGATAGCACTGCTTCCCAGCCAACGGACAAAGACAGGCGAGAACAAGGCCACGAGCAGCAACAAAAGAAGCCCCACAGCCAGGCTAATGAAATTACTCAGCGCCACCAGGTTTCTCGCATCTTGCTCGGCTTTTGGCAGGAGAATAGCCAGCTCGTACTTAGCAGTGGAAAAGATCATGGTGATGTTCAAAATGTTCATGTAGAGTCCGAAAACACCAAAATCTTCATCGCTGTAGATCCGGCTCAGGGCAAAGTAGATCAAAACGGCAAAGGCCTGTGCCAGGCTGGTCCCCGAGATCAGGGTGGCCACGTGTCGAAAGAATTCGTTCTGCCAGATGGTTCGAAAGGCCCGGCGCATGCACAAAAATAAACAAATAGCTGCAATTCTGTCAGGCTTTTGCGCGGCCCGGTGTTATGGCACATCATTTGAAATATCCCCTGCCGATAAAACCGTTCTATTGACACAAATTTTGAAATCATGAGAGCAATGAGATCATCCAATCCCGTAATGTCGGGAAAGATTTTTGAGCAGAATACCCGTATTTCGGGCAGCACTGCCATGAGTATCAATGGCACCATCAATAAAATTGGCCTCCTGTTGTTACTGGCTGTCGCCTCCGCATCCTATACCTGGCGTCTGGCCATGGGCGACAGTCCTGCAAACGTAGGGACCCTGTCCCTGGTGGGTGCAATCGGTGGATTCATCATGGCCCTGGTCACAGCCTTCAGCCCAAAATCCGCACCCTATACTGCACCCGTTTATGCCATTCTGGAAGGACTGTTCCTGGGAGCGATCAGTGCGGTCATCAACAACCTCTACCCGGGTATCGCTTTTCAGGCTGTGTTGCTAACCATCGGCACCCTGTTTACCATGCTCTTCCTTTACCGCTCGGGCCGAATCAGGGCCACACCGCGTTTTCGCCGGGGAGTGATGATGGCAACCGGGGCAGTGTTTTTCGCCTACCTGATCTCCTGGATACTGAGCCTGCTGGGCATGCCTGTTGGCTTTATGCACTCTTCGGGCCCCCTGGGCATCGTAATCAGCCTGGTCATCATTGGAATTGCAGCCCTGAACCTGATCATGGACTTCGATTTCATCGAAAAAGGAGCCGCCATGTCGGCACCCAAGTACATGGAGTGGTATGGAGCCTTTGGACTGATGGTTACGCTGGTATGGCTCTATATTGAGTTTTTAAGGCTATTGTCGCGCTTCGCCGGCCGGGATTAGGATAAACCGAATCAAAGACGCACAGAAGCCCGGCACAAAGACATGCGGCAGTTCGATACGTGAATGCACCAGCAGACCTGGCGATAGTGCGTACGAAGGGGCTTCCTGTTCTTCAACAGCACCATATTTTAACAAAGACTTGTAAAAGTCCGGGGAAAAGACTTATACTTGATCATGTCGAAACTGGAAACCTACTTTGCACCCTTCAGGGAAAAGATTGTCGGGGGAGACTTGCAATTCAACTCCCCTTATGGGAAAAAAAATGTCCTTTATGCCGACTGGATTGCTTCCGGACGGCTCTATGCCCCTATTGAGGATAGGCTGAGCCGCGAAATCGGGGCCTATGTGGCCAATACCCATACAGAGACCACCCTCACGGGTACGCTAATGACCAAGGCCTATCATCGCTCGCATCAACTCATTAAGGAGCATGTAAATGCCGGGCCCAACGATGTCATTATAACGGCCGGTTTCGGAATGACTGCGGTCATCAACAAGCTGATGCGCATCCTGGGCCTGAAAGGGTGTAGCGGAGGCAGTACCCAATGTATTCGAAAAAGCGATAAACCTGTGGTATTCATCACCCACATGGAGCATCACAGCAACCATACTTCCTGGTTCGAAACCGCGGCCGAGGTTGTCATGCTCGAACCCACACCCGATCTGCGTATCGACCTGGACGATTTGCGAAGAAAACTGGAATTGTACAAGGACCGGGACTTTAAGATCGGATCCTTCACGGCCTGTTCGAATGTAACCGGGGTGCATACCCCCTATCATGAGATGGCCAGGATCATGCATGAATACGGAGGACTGGCGTTTGTCGATTTTGCGGCCAGTGCCCCCTATATGGAGATTGATATGCATCCGGAGGATCCCATGGCGAAGCTGGATGCCATCTTTTTCTCTCCCCATAAGTTTCTGGGCGGACCCGGGTCTTCCGGGGTCCTGATCTTCGATAAGGCCATTTATGCTGCAGAGGTACCCGACAACCCGGGCGGAGGAACGGTCGACTGGACCAACCCATGGGGAAAATACAAGTATGTAGACGATATAGAGGCGCGCGAAGATGGCGGAACACCCGGCTTCATGCAATCGATCAGGGCAGCGCTGGCCATTGAACTGAAAACGCAGATGGGCACCGAAAACATCATGGCCAGGGAGGAAGAATTGCTGCGCATTGCCCTGCCGGGTTTACGCAGCATTCGCGGCATTGAAATCCTGGCCGATGATATAGATGAACGGCTTGGGGTTATTTCCTTCTACCACCCCGAAATCCATTTCAACCTCTTCGTGAAACTGTTGAACGACCGTTTTGGCATACAAACACGCGGAGGCTGTGCATGCGCCGGCACCTATGGACACTTCCTGCTCCAGGTTTCTTACGACCAGTCAAAGGAAATCACCGAAAAGATCAATCACGGCGATCTCTCCGAAAAACCCGGCTGGGTGCGATGGTCGCTGCACCCCACCACGACCGATGACGATGTGGAAAAGGTGCTTCACGCAGTGAAAGAAATCACCGAAAACCACCTCCGGTGGAAGGAGGACTACATTTACATCCCGCAGAAGAACGAGTTTATTCATCACTCGCAGGAAAAAGCGACTATGGAGGATGAACTAATAAAGGACTGGTTCTCTGTATAATTGTTTTGTAGTTCCGGGAAACATTTTTATCTTTGCATTCCGTTTTGAAAACGGGAACGACGTTGAAATCAATCGAATCATGAAAAAAGACATACATCCAAAGAATTACAGGCTGGTCGCTTTCCGGGATATGTCCAACGGAAACACCTTTGTGACCAAATCAGCGGCTCCCTCAAAGGAAACCGTAAAGCTTGAGGATGGCGTGGAATACCCGCTGATCAAGCTTGAGATCTCCAACACCTCACACCCCTTTTATACGGGTAAGATGAAGCTTGTAGATACCGCCGGACGTGTGGACAAGTTTATGAACCGTTACAAGTCGCATCTCGAGAAGAAAAAATAAGTGCTAGAACTGCCTACCTTTAAGAGCCACCCACATGGGTGGCTTTTTTTATGCCTTTACAAAATGCACTTTGGCCTGAACGAACAAAAAATGAAGGCAGATTGGGAGGGCCTGAACGAACAGAAAATGAAGGCAGATTGGGAGGGCCTGAACGAACAGGAAACGAAGGCAAATTAGGAGGGCCTGACCAGCGGAAGGGAAAATGCAAACCCGGCCCCTTTGCCCTTTGCAAGGGAGCCCCGAACAAGGGGGCTAATAGTCGGGGCTGCCGGCACCATTGGGCCATGAAGGCTTCCGTAAAGCAGAACCGGCCCTTAGTACAAAAGCGCGTCGAAGTCCTCGCTGAGCTTTATGTTCTGACGCCAGTCGTATAGGGTAAGCGCACGCAGGCTGTAATAGTATGCCCAATAGTTCCGGAGGGCCTCAACATAAGCACGCCGGGCCACGTCCTTTTCCTCCAGGGCTACATTCAGATCGAGCACATCGATCTTTCCAATCAGAAAGCGTTGCTTGGATACCTCGTAACGAAGGTCGGCAATGGTATCGGCCTTGGAAGCAATGGCCACCTGGTCGTCCTGCAGGTTGAACTGCATAACCTGGAGGAAAATATTCTCATTGAAATCGATCTGAGACTGGTCCACATTGGTTTTTACCACCTCCTCGGCCGACTGGGCCATGCGGTAGCGTCCGCGGCCCTGCCCCCAGTCGAGAAGCGGTACCTGAACGCCGACCTGAACCCGCTGCTGGTTGGTCAGGTCCTGATAGGCTTCCGGCAGATTATCGGCCAGCTGACTCAGGCCCAACTGGGCATAGAGCTCGGCCCGGATGCCTTTCTTTGAGCGGGCTTCGGCCACAGCCTGTCCTGCCTCCAGCAACTGTCTTTGCATAGCCAGCAATTCGGGGTTATTGGCCTTGGCCTCTTCCAGTGCCCTGGTATATTCCATTTCAAAACCGAAGATTTCTGTAGGCATAATCAGCCGGAGATCCACTTTTTCGTTGAAACCCAGGAAGGACCGGAGCCTCGACTTACGCAATTCCAGGTCGATGGTGGCCTCATTCATGGCAGCCCCCGCATTCAGAAAGCTCAGCTCCATCTGCAATAATTCGTTCTCTGCGATGGTTCCCAGCTGGTAACGCCCCCTGGCAATCTGAAAGAGGGTATCGTTATTGGCATAATTCTTCCGGGCAATCTCCAGGTTAATCTGGGCCAGGGCAAGGTCGAAGAAACGCTCCACCGCACGCTGACTAACCCTTTCAAGGGCATTGATGTAGTTCATCTTCGCCTCTTCGTATTTCATTGGTTCAATCTTCTGCTCCCAGCGCAAGTGATTGTAGCCGTTGATAGGCTGCGAAAAACCCACAGTTACCGGATAAGCCAGCCAGGTAGTCGGCGACTCTTCTCCAAAATTGTCGTTCCGCTGCAATTGGGATGAAACAAAAACCCGCCCCCCGGTGAGTCCGATATTCTGGTATAACTGCAAATCCAGTCCGGTCTGCATATTTGAGCGGCTCACAAACCTCTCGGATCCATCGGACTGGGTCACACTCTCCATGGAATTGTTCAATGAAGGGATGGTCGCATCGAGGATCAGACCGGGCCGCTTGCTGGCGAGGTGGGTTCGGTAAGCCCAGTAGCTCCGCCGGAACTCGTGTCGCGATATCAGGGCCATAAGGGACTGTTCACGCGCAATCTCTATCACCTCATTCAGGCCCAGTTCCTTTTCCTCGATAAGCTGCCCCGACTGGCTCCATAAAGGCAGCACGCTAATCAGCATAATCCATACCGCTCGTATTCGATACATCTTATTCATGTCTTAATGATTCAATGGGATCCCTTTCAGATGCCCGCTTAGCCGGAGAGTAGCCAAAAATGACCCCCACCGAGGCCGATACCACAAAAGAAAGAATGACAGACACCGGGGTTACAATGGTTTGAATGCCCGCGAAGCGCGTAATCAGGAAGGATGCAACGATGCCTATGATCACCCCCAGCAGCCCACCAATGACAGAGATCAAAACAGCTTCGGCCAGAAACTGAACCACAATGTCCTTCTTTTGGGCCCCGATGGCCAGCCTGGTCCCGATTTCTTTAATGCGCTCCATGACTGAAGCAAACATGATGTTCATAATACCAATCCCACCGACCAGCAAAGAAATACTGGCGATGGCCCCGAGTACAATATTGAATACATCCCTGGTTCGCTGCTCCTGCTTCAGCAGCAACTCCGGAACCGTAATCTCAAAGTCCTTCACTTCCTCATGACGACGCATCATCAGCCGGCCAAGCAACTCGGTCGAAGGAGACAACTCCTCCGATTCATTGACCTGCACAATAATCCGGTCGAGCTGGTGGTAATTCGAAACGGTATTCTGATTGGCACCAAAGCTGACAGACATGCCGGGAAAAAAGACGCTAAAGTCTCCACTCCCTTTAATACGCGAGGCCACAAGTGCACGGTTCTGGTAACGCAACAGCATGGTTCGTACCGGGGTATACACATTGTCGTTCATCACATTCACCCCGACATTCTCGAAGCGGGTAAGGTCCATCTCATTCTTCTCCAGCACCCCAACAATCTTCAGCCAGACCTGGTCGAATTTGATGTACTTCCCTATGGGGTCCTCCTTACTAAAGAACTTATTCTTGATGTTGGCCCCGATCACACAAACCGGAATGCCATTTTCTTCCTGGTAGGGATTGAAAAAACTCCCACGCTCGAGGGGCAGATTGAAAATCTCAAAGTATTCATTGCTTACCCCAAGGAGCTTTGCACTGAGCCGCTTTCCATTCCTGATCACATAGGACCCCAGGATGATCTCGGGCGAAACCATCTTTACTGTAGGCACCACCTCCATGATGGCCTCAACATCTTTGAGGCTCAGTCCCGGCGAAAACTTCTGCACCTGTTTTTCTCCCCCCTCGTCGCCTGCTTCATCGCCCGATTCCACAATGGGCATTATCATGATGTTGTTGACCCCAACCATTTTGATCTGGTCCAGGATCTCCTGCTGTGCCCCGCGTCCGATGGCCAGCATGGTAATCACGGCTGCCACTCCGAAAATGATACCCAGGGCAGTAAGAATACTGCGCATCTGGTTTGCCATAATCGACTCAATGGCGATAAGTACATCGTGTAAATACCTGCCCATGACCTAGCCCCGGCTTCGTAGTCCAACTGACACCGGCCTTTGCTGAGGCCGTGTCTGCTGCATCTCCTGCTTCTGTTTTTCCTCTTCTTCCTTCCTCTTCCTGATTTCTCCCATCAGTTCCAAACCCGCATACTTGAAGCGATCCGTATCTTCGGGCATGGAAAGGTATAGCCGCTCTCCCTTGCTCAAGCCCTTCTCCACTATGATGTTGTTTTCATTGGATGGTCCCAAAAGCACAATCTGCTTCTTCCCATCACGGGTATAGACGAAGCTCACACTGTCGTTGGCATGAACAGCCTCAAGTGGAACGAACAACACACTGTCGAGTACCCGGGTAACGACCTCATTGCTGGTGGTCATTGCAGGCCTCAATATCGTGTCCTTCTCGTTCAGTTTGATTCTCACCTCAAAAACCTTTGCGTCGGTATTGGGGAGCTGCTGACCAATGTTGGCGACGTCGATGACCTCCCCGCTATAGGCTTTCTCGGGAAAAGCATCCACCCCGATTTTCACCTTCTGGCCCTTCTTCAGCTTGCTGATATCGATCTCATTCACGTAGGTCAGCGAGATCATGGTCGACAGATCGGGCAAGGTCGCTACGGCCAGGTCCCAGGCATTGATCTCCGAACCTACGGTCCGTTTCTGCCCGTTCCAGTCCTTCTTGTAAATGACCATGCCGGAAGAAGGCGCGGTAATATCGAACTGCCTCATCACCGCCTCCATTTCTTCCTTGCTCCGCTGATCCCTGGCCATGTTAATCTCGGCCTCACGCATTTTTGCTTTCGCTTGTTGAACCCGCAGGCCATAGTTCTTCTCGGCTTGCTCATAGGCACGTGTAGCCTTCTCCAGCTCAATTTCTGCCTGGCGAATGGTTGCCGGAGGTTCAAATCTCGATTGCTCAAGGCTAATCCCGGCCTCCTCCATTTCAAAATGCAGATTGATAAGATCGTCACGCAACTGCCTGAGCTGCATTGTAGTATCGAGCTTAGTCCGCATGAGCTCGGATTCCTTCTGCTCCAGATTATCCATGAGCTCTTTCAGGGAATTGTCGGCTTCGGAACGGTCGAGTGTAGCTACCCAATCGCCCGAATCAACCACTGTTCCCTCGGCAATCAGGTCCTGAATCTTAACGCTCCGGATTCGCAAATGGCGGCTTCTCAACTGCGAGGGGCCGCTAATCTCTGTCTCCCTGATAGCCTGCAACTCACCGGTCACCATTACGGCTATTTCGAAACTTCCCTCCTGCACCTGGGTTTCAAGGACCAGTGCTTTCTCTTTCCCTGAAAGCACAGCATAAAGGATGAGGGCCGTCAGAACGACCGTCACGGAGATGATGGCATAAAGTGTTCGCTTCTTCATGAATACTCTCGCTTAAAGCTTTGCTATTGTTTCCTGAATCACTTCTTTTGCACTTCCGACCAGGGCCTCCAGCTCCTCTTTGCTCTTTGCCTCAGCATAGAGTCTGATAATGGGCTCGGTATTCGATTTACGCAGGTGTACCCAGCCCTCGGGCATATCCACCTTCACACCATCCACTGTGTTGATCTCGAATTTGCTGTAGGCCTTCTGAAAGGCCTCCAACACCCTGTCTGCCTCTACTCCTTCGGGCAGATCGACTTTGTTTTTCGAGATGAGGTAAGCGGGATAGCGATCGCGCAATTCGCTGCAGCTGCAATCCTGTCCGGCAAGGTGTGAAAGGAACAAAGCAATGCCAACAAGGGCGTCACGGCCGTAGTGGAGCGCGGGGTAAATAACGCCTCCGTTGCCTTCACCACCTATCACACAATCGTTGGCCTTCATGGCTTCCACCACATTCACCTCTCCGACTGCCGAGGGGAAATGGTGCCGGCCATAGCTTTCAGTTACATCCCGCAGAGCACGGGTCGAAGACAAGTTAGATGCTGTATTGCCAGGCGTTTTGGAAAGGACATAGTCGGCAACCGAAACCAGGGTGTATTCCTCCCCAAACATCGTACCATCCTCACAAACAATCGCCAGGCGGTCGACATCCGGATCGACTACAAAGCCCACATCGGCCTTGCGCTCGACCATGGCAGCACTGATGTCGGTCAGGTGGGCCGGCAGGGGTTCGGGGTTGTGTGGAAAAAGGCCGGTCGGCTTGCAATAGAGCTCTTCAACCTCCTCAACGCCCAGGCGTTTAAGCAGATCTGGCAGGACAATGCCGCCAACTGAATTGACACAATCAATAACCACGCGGAATCCCTTTTTTCGAATCAGATCGGTTTGGACCAGGTCCATTGCCAGAACCCGATCAATGTGTTTGACGTTCATTCCCTCCAAAGGTTTAACACTGCCCAGCTTATCGAAGCTGACATAGGAAAAATCGCCCTTCCTGATCCTTTCCATCAACACTCCGCCATCAGCAGCCGATAGAAATTCGCCCCGGGCATTCAACAACTTAAGCGCATTCCATTGGGCGGGGTTATGACTGGCTGTCAGGATAATCCCTCCATCGGCTCCGCTTTCCACAACTGCCATTTCTACCGTGGGGGTAGTTGCATGTCCCATCAGGAGCACATCAACCCCCATGGCGTTCAGGGTAGAAGATACGAGTTGTTCGACGAGAGGGCCGGAAATCCGGGCATCCCGGCCCAAAACCACTACGGGCTTTTCATTGGCACTGCCGGCCCTGAGCCAGGCTGCATAGGCCGATGAAAACTGAACAATATCAATGGGGGTCAGTCCTTCGCCCGGATGGCCTCCAATGGTTCCCCGGATTCCTGAAATAGAAACAACTAAGCTCATTTTTTATAGATTATTACGGATGATTCGGAATTTGCCAGAAGGCCATCAAAGTTAGAAAATAGTTTTCCAAGAAACTTCCCTTTTTAGCCCTATCTTTGTGGGTTTAACAAGCTGCCGGAAAGCACTATGGTAAAACAAGGAGGGAAGCGGAAGCAAAGCGGGGGTAAAACCACCGCAAACCGGGGACGCGCCCGGAATGAAAGCAGGCCGTCGGGGCAGGACCGGACGGGGGCCGGAGCAAGGACCGGAGCAAGGACCGGAACAAGGACCGGAACAAGGGCGAAAGCCGAAAAGGAGTACAGGCCTCAATCTAAACCCGGAGCCGGGGAAGGGACCGGAGCAAGGCGGGGAAGTGGAACAAAGGCCGGAGCCCGTGCAGGAACAAGGGCTGCTTCAGAAGCGAAAAGCAAAACCGGGAGCCGGAGCCAAACGCGGCCGGAACGGGGAAGCAGAGGGACCGGAGCGGGAGCAAAAGGCAGAGCCGAAAAGGATGGACTCGTCCGACTGAACAAGTACATCGCAGCTGCCGGTATCTGCTCGCGCCGGGAGGCCGATGAGCTGATCGGTGCCGGCCTGGTTACCGTAAACGGAAAGCCTGTGACTACCCTGGGAACGAAAGTGGGCCACGGCGACGATGTCCGCTACAATGGCGAAAGCCTGCAGAACGAACGAAAGGTTTATCTGCTGCTCAACAAGCCCAAGGACTATGTAACCACCACCGACGATCCGAAGGAAAGAAAAACCGTGATGATGCTGGTCAAGAATGCCTGTAAGGAACGCATCTATCCGGTGGGCAGGCTCGACCGGAACACCACGGGGGTACTGCTCTTTACCAACGACGGCGACCTGGCAAAAAAGCTGACCCATCCGGGGCATAAAAAGAAAAAAATCTACCATGTCTTTCTGGACCGCGCCTTTAGTGCAGGCGATATGCGAAAACTGGCCGGCGGACTCACCCTCGACGACGGATTCATCCAACCCGATGCGGTTTCCTATGCCAGCAAAGACAGTAAGAAGGAGGTCGGACTTGAGATTCACTCGGGCCAGAACCGCATTGTACGCCGCATGTTCGAAGCCCTCGGCTACCGGGTCAGAAAACTCGATCGGGTCTATTTTGCAGGGCTTACAAAGAAAAACCTCACACGCGGACAGTGGCGTTTTCTGACGACCCAGGAAATCAACCGGCTGAAAATGAATGCCTATGAATAAGGAAAGTACACACAAGGCTGGTTTTGTCAACATCATAGGCAAACCCAATGTGGGTAAATCGACGCTGATGAATGCCATGGTCGGCGAGAAGCTCAGCATTATTACAGCCAGGGCCCAGACCACCCGTCACCGCATACACGGTATTCTGAACGGGGACGACTACCAGGTGGTCTTTGCCGATACCCCCGGCATCCTCAACCCCAGCTACAAGTTGCAGGAAGCCATGCTGAAGGCTGCACGTTCGGCCCTGGTCGATGCCGATATTCTGATCTACATGACGGAAATCGGAGAAAAGCCCGACCCGGAAAACGAATTTCTGCAGGGTCTGGCCAAAAGCGAACAGCCCGTCATTGTGGTCATCAACAAGATCGACCTGCGTAAGCAGGAAGAGGTTATGCAGGCCATAGAACTATGGAATGGCCTCCTGCCCAGGGCAGAGAAAATCCCGGTAAGTGCAAGGGAAAAATTTAACGTGGACTACGTCTTCCGGCGCATCCTTCACCATCTGCCCGTCTCCCCGCCTTATTACGACAAGGATGCACTCACCGATAAGTCGGAACGCTTCTTTGCCGGAGAAATGATCCGGGAAAAGATCCTGTTGCACTATAGGCAGGAGATCCCGTACGCCGTAGAGGTGGAGATCGGGTCCTTCAAAGAAGACCGAAAACTCATCCGCATCGAAGCCATGATCTATGTGGAAAGAGACAGCCAGAAGGGCATCCTGATCGGGAACGAGGGCAAGGCCCTGAAGCGTGTGGGGCGTGAAGCAAGAATCGACATGGAAGGCTTTTTCCAAAAGAAGGTCTTCCTGGAATTGCGCGTAAAAGTGAAAAAGGACTGGCGCAACAGCGACTATCAGGTAAAGAAATTCGGCTACCACTAAATCAATTTGGAATGGGAAACATCGTTGCCATCGTGGGAAGGCCCAATGTGGGCAAATCGACCTTTTTTAACAGGCTGACCGAAACCAGGCAGGCCATTGTGGACGAAGCCAGCGGGGTGACCCGCGACAGGCACTATGGCCGGGTCATTTGGAACGGCCAGGAATTCAGCATCATTGATACAGGGGGCTATGTAAGCAACTCCGACGACATCTTCGAGGGAGAAATCCGGAAGCAGGTCCAGCTGGCCATCGATGAAGCCGATGTAGTGGTTTTCCTGGTCGATGTCACTTCGGGCATCACCGATCTGGACAGTACAGTGGCCGAGCTGCTCAGGAAGATTAAAAAACCTGTACTACTGGTGGTTAACAAAGTAGACAATGCTTCGAGGCTCTACGATGCATCGGAGTTTTATGGCCTGGGGCTGGGAGAATACGCGCCGGTATCCTCCATCAACGGCAGTGGCACCGGGGACATGCTCGATCGGCTGACTGCCATGTTTAAAAAGAAGGAAGAAGAGCCGGAAGAAGAGGTCCCGCGCATCGCCATTGTCGGGAGGCCAAACGTGGGCAAATCATCCCTGATTAACGCGCTCATTGGCGAGGAACGCAACATTGTAACCCCCATCTCCGGAACTACCAGGGACGCGATCAATACCCGATACAGGAAATACAACCATGATTTCTACCTGGTCGATACGGCCGGCCTGCGAAAAAAAGGCAAGGTGAAAGAGGACCTGGAGTTTTATTCGGTGATGCGAACCGTGAGGGCCATCGAACACGCCGATGTGTGTATGCTGTTGATTGATGCCACGGTGGGCATCGAAGCCCAGGATGTAAACATCTTTCATCTGATCGAGCGCAACCACAAAGGAGTGGTGGTGCTGGTCAATAAATGGGACCTGGTGGAGAAGGAAACCCAGACAATGAAGGCTTACGAAACGGCCATCCGGAAACGGCTCGAACCCTTTGATGATGTACCCCTGCTTTTTGTTTCGGCTCTGACCAGGCAACGCATTCACAAGGCTCTCGAACTGGCCGTTAAGGTGTACGAGCAGCGCAGGATGCGCATCCCTACCTCAAAGCTGAACGAGGTCATGCTGACAGCCATCGAAGCCAATCACCCCCCGGCCATCAAGGGCAAGCACATCAAGATCAAATATGTAACCCAGTTGCCCACCCATGCCCCGACCTTTGCCTTCTATTGCAACCTCCCGCAATACATCCGGGAACCCTATAAGCGCTACCTGGAGAACCAGATTAGGAAGCACTTCGATTATGAGGGCGTGCCCATCCGCATTTTCATGCGTAAAAAGTAGGCGCGATTTTTGTGGTATATTGTCATAAATTTGAAGCTATGTGGCAAAAAGTGATCCCTTCGCTTATCCTGCTCCTGCTTTTCGGGGCCTGCAACGAGATTGAGCCGGAGTATCCGGACGAGCCGCTTATCGACTACCAGAGCTTTGTCCTCTATATCTCCGTAGATGAGCTGGGCAACAAAAGCCTCTTTGGGAAGTTGAGCTTCGAGTTTACCGACGGAGACGGAAACCTGGGCCTTAAGGCACTGGATGATGACTCGACCACTACCAATCTGCCCGATACCCTTAAATACAACTTCTTCCTGCAGGTGCATCATTATGACAACGGAGCCTTTATCAAGGTTCCTGAGGAAGAAGGGGGCATCCTGAAATACCGCATCCCCTACCTCGACAAACATCCCCTGAAGGGAACCCTCGATTTGGAGATTTACTATCCGGTAGTCACCTACGACAGCCTTTTTTACAGCTTCTACATTTACGACAGGGACTTCAATCGCAGCAATACCGATAGCACGGAGCTCGTCATCCTCAGCGGGATCGACCTGGATGCAGACTAAGGAACTAGAGCTTGACCCCCATAAAAAGGACGTCATCGACCTGCTCCAGATCCTCCTTCCAGAGGAAGAAATTATTCTTGATGAGCTTGTATTGCTCATCCATGGGCTTGTCATGAATATCCCGGAGCAGGTTCTTCAGCCGAACCATCTTGAACTTACGCCCCAACGGGCCTCCAAACTGGTCGGGATAACCGTCGGAGAACATGTAGATCAGATCGCCCTTGTTCAGGTCATAGACCTGGTCATGAAACTCCTTCTCTACCCTGTCCTCATCGAGCTGTCCGCCAATGGAACTCCGGTTACCCTTGATATATATCTGTTCCCCGCCCGAATAAATAATCACCGGACGCATGGCCGATGAAACAGTGAGGCGATAGTTGCTCAGATCGATTTTGGCCACGATTATATCCATCCCGTCGTTCGATCCGTCGGTTTCGACATTCTGGTTGAGTGCCTCACGGACCTCATTGTCGAGGGTGGTCAGCATCTCGGCCGGGGAACTCAGGCTCGAACGCAGACAGATGTCCTTAATCAGGGTGGTTCCGATCATGCTCATGAAAGCTCCGGGAACGCCATGGCCGGTCGAGTCGGCGCAAACGATGATGAACTTGTTATCGTCCGTCTTCTCGTACCAGTAGAAATCGCCGCTTACAATGTCGCGTGGCTGATAGAACACAAAGCTGCCGCTAAAGGTGTCGTGCAGCTTTTTGATAGACGGCAGAATACTGGCCTGGATTCGCTGGGCATAGTTAATGGAATCGGTAATATCGCGGTTCTTAATCTCAATTTCCTCCTTCTGCATGACCACCTCGCGGGTCCGCTCGTCGAGCTGCCGTTGGAGGTATTCCTGAATGGCCTTCTGGTTGCGTTCCCTGATCTTAACAATGGTAAACAGTGTTGCCAGTAAGAGCAGAACCACCGACAGGATGAACCACCAGGCCTTCCAAATAGGTATCTTGACCGAGATATTCAACTCCAGGGGCTCGGCAGAACAGTTGCCATTCCCGTCACAGGCCCTCAACATAAAGGTATAGTTCCCGTCGGCCACCACGGGAAAATAGGCCCAGGGCAGAGAAGAAACCTCGGACCACTCGTCCTGATAATTCTCCATGCGATACTGATAGCGCACCTGCTCGGGATCACTCAGGTTAATTCCCACAAACTCGATACGGATGCGGTACTTGTCATAGCCCAGCCTGATGTCATGGGTCGGGTCGTAAGGCTCATCCGAAATGAGCACCGATTTAATACTCAGGCGGGGGGCTACTGTATCCTCCCTTGCCTGGAAGGCATCGTAACGGATAATTCCATCGGAGCTGCCCAGGTACATCCGGCCGTCGCTGGCAGTTGCCGCAGCATTGTGCATAATGTCGCAGCTAAAGCCCGATTCCTTTCGAAAGATACGGACCATTCCCCGTTCCGGGTCGATGCGGCTCAGGCCCATCCGGTGCCCCACCCATATAAATCCTTCCGGATCCATGCTGAGTGCATAAACATAGTCCGACATCAGGCCGCGCTCGGTGTTAAACCAGACCAGGCTATCGGACGAGAAACGAAAAACCCCGTCACCGCCTGTTCCTGCCCAAATCGCCCCCTCCTTGTCCTCTAAAAGGCTCATAAACTCATACCTGGGTTTCCCATCAATCACCCACTTCTCGGTCGCATCGATGGTCATAATACCACTGGTCACGGTAGCCACCCAAACACGCCCCTGGCTATCCACCAAAACATCATTGACCTTGTTGTGCGGCAAGCCATTGACCGTGGAATAGACGGTCCGCTTCCCGCTCACCAGATCCAGGGCATAGACGCCGTTGTTCGTTGCAACATATAGCATGTTGGCATAGCCATCGATGGCATTTACAATGTTTTCAAGCGAGTTGCCCGATACCACTGCCGGCCTAACCCTCTTACTGCCGGCACGGAGTACATGCAGACCACTCCGCTCCGTACCAATATACAAATCGCCGTCTTCCGTCATGTAAAGGGCGCTTACCCTGTCGTCGGGAACCCCCTTGCTTTTGTCGAAGATCACCCTGGAATCGAGCTCACCAGGCTTCATCACGGCGACCAGACCCCTTCCGCCATACCAATGCTCGTCGTCCTCCAGATGCAGGGCGGTCACATCGCCATAATCGTCTGTTTCCCACAAGTCCAAAAAGGTAAAGGCCTGGTCCCTCAGCACGGCAATTCCTTCGCCCTCGGAACAAAACCACTGGTTGCCTTCTTCATCGATAAAAACCTTATGGATATAGGTATTGGGCATGCCGGAACCCTCTCCAAAAAGAATTCCGTCGCCGAGCCGGCCATTTTCATCCACCTCGAAACGGTGTACACCGGTGCCCCAGTCTGAAATCCAGACACGACGTGGCCCGTTAAATACGATGGAATTTACACGGGCATAATCAAGCCCCTTTCCCTCGCCGATTTTCTGCACCTGAAAATCCTGAGGACTAAAGCCCTGCCCTTCAAGCCTAAAAAGCCCCTCATCGTCGGTTCCCACCCAATAAACATTCCTGTGCGGTGTGGCCACCACCACCTGGACAGGCAGGTAGGCCAGTTCATCAATGGTTCCGGTCTCTATGTAACTATCCAGTTCGGGATCGTAACGGTAGAGACTCAAACCATCGCTGGTCCCCACAAACAGATGCCCGTCGGGTAAAATAAAAAAGGTGTTCAGGAACTTTCCGGCGAAGGCACTCTCGGGATCGGCAGGATCGCCCATGTAACTTATTTGCATATCCTCGTCGATCCGCATCAGGCCGCTTTGCTGACAAAGGACCAGGATCTGGCCGTCCTCGTTCTCTTTGATATCCATGACCCTGGACTGAAAATCATCGCTTGGATCAATCAGACGGAAACGCCCGTTCACCAGTACGCTCAGCAAGCCATTTTCATACCCAAACCACAGACGCCCCCGGGAATCCCTGTAGCTTACATGTGCTATACTATTAGGCAGTGAGTCTCCTTCGTAGTGCTGATCGAAGCTCTTTCCATCGAAGCGGCACAGCCCCTGGGAGGTGGACACCCATAAAAAGCCGTTCCCGTCCTGATTCAGGCTGTACGAAAACTTATCGCACAAGCCGTCGTATACACCATAGCCAAAAAACCGGTAACTCTGTCCGTTTGCTGTAAATGGTACTAGAAAAAAAAACAGGAGGAACCTCAATACAGGTTTGCACATCATTCTCTCAGGCTTTGCTTCTTTACTTTCGGCGAAAATAATGAAAATATGGTCTCGATAGCGCCCCCTTCTACATATTACTCAATGGCCTCAAATTCAACCTCTCCTTTGTATCTGGGCACACCCCCGATTGGAACGGTATAAAACGGAAGCGTTTTATCATGTTGGTTGCGCACATTTACAACCACGTTGTTGTTCCTGACCAGGGGGCGGGACTTTACAAAGCGGAAGTCAAGGGAAGTTTTGATCTCATCCTCGCTCATAATTAAATCGTGCTCTACCCAGTCGGCCTCATTGGAAACAGGAATGTCTGCACCCTGTCTGGCCACTGAGATCACCATAATCTTTCCGTCTTTATCCCAGTCAAAATTGCTGATCTTTACAGAAATGGTCCCCTCTTCCACATAGGGATAGATGTGCGACACTTCCTCGTAATCGTTGTGCATGCGGAAGGAGTACTCATAGGCAAAGGCATTGCCCTCCTCAATGGGCCTGTTTTCATCGGCTTCGGTACTTAGGTAATAACGATACATATTCCCGTCGTCTCCCGTCAGGCCTTCACAGATAACCTTGAAAATCCTTCCGCCGAGCTGGGGCACATGCTCTCCCTGGGCCGGGTTAAAGGGGCCAAAGGAATACCAGCTGTTGTCGTAGCGGGGATTGGCCCCAAAGGCTCTCGATGCCAGCAGGGTTCCACTCTTGTAAGCGCCTTTGGGAGAGGTCTCCTGGGCATCGGGCTCGGACCAGACACCTTCACCACCATAGACCTCATAGATCTGCCTGGAATTAAAGGTGCCGGCTACCTCATCCACCTCGCCTCCGGTATCCGGATCGAAGACACGGATGAAAAAGGGATCTTCATAGCCTTCCGGAATCATGAAGAAAAAGGCCTGGGAAAAATCATCATCACCCCAGGAGACCTCTGCTTGTGGACTGAAAGTCATCAAATAGGGTATGTTCTCATCCACATTTGGCACCGGTTGAGCCAGTCCGCCGATCGCGATAAAAACAAGTAAAAGGCTATGTATTAAGCGCTTCATAAACATCCGTTTTCAGTACGGTCCAAAAGTATACAAATTCCGTGCAAAAAAAAAAGCAAGTTCTCGGGGAAGGGTTCTGCTAAACCGAAGGCCGTTTCTTATTCTGAGGAAGGCAAGACCACAATCTCCCTGAAATTTTCGCGGGTCTGAAGCTCCTGTCGGCGGTTGACCTGTCGCTCCTGCACCCCGAGAATCACCCTGAAGCTACCCGGATAAAGAAAGCGGTGGCTGACATCCATCCCCTCACCAAAATAGCCGTCCCCAAATTCCCAGAGATAGCGCCCAATGTTAAAACCGGGCAGGTGGGTCTCCCGGGCTGAAAAGGCGACCTCCTGGCCTACCCTGACCGTATCCGGACAAGTGATCACAGCCTGCTCGTTCAACCGAATGGTCAGGGTCTTGAAGGTGAGGGGTTCGAGCAGGGTGTCGAGCTGGATATCGAACACATTCAGCTTCAAATGATAGGTCCCCGGTTTCGGGAAACGGTAAACAATCTCATGCCCCGGAACCTCCAGGGTATCGTTAATGACCCAGGAGTAACGGAAGAGTTCGGTATTGACCGTATCGAGTTTCCGGTCGGAAATGCGGTACTTGTAATAGGTCTTCTTGATCGGTTTGGGCGAATCAAAGGAAGGAATATCCGTCCCGAAACTAAAGATATCCTTGGATCCGCCAGCCCGGTCACTGGTCAGATAGCCACTTTTAAAATCGGGCATAAAATAAACGTGATAGTCGTTCCGCCTGCTGTTAAAAGGGGCTGCCAGACGCGATGGCCGGCTCCAGACCCCTTCAACCTCGGCCGTTTCATACAGATCGAAGCCATCCCGCCTGTTGCCCCTCCCGTTCGTTGAGAAATAGAGGCGGCCACTGCTGTGCACACATGGGTAGAGCTCCTGTCCCTTCGTGTTCACAGCAGGCCCCAGATTCTCGGGTTTGGTCCAATGCCCCTTTTCAAACCTGGACACATAGATATCGAAGCCCCCAATCGTATCGGGCAGGTTGGCTGCAAAAAACAGGGTTTGACCATCGGCAGAAAGCGCTGGCGAAAAATACCAGGCCCGGTCATCGTTGTGCTCATATGCCCTGATATTGGTCCAATGCTCTCCCGAGCGCTCAGCAAAGTAGAGTCCGAGCGGATCAATGCCGCGATTCCCCGCAGAGGGACGCTGTTGCGAAAAGACCATGGTCTGTCCGTCACCAGAAAAAGAAACCGGGCCTTCATGGGCCTGTGAAACGATTTCATCGACAAAGGGACGCTTCCCGCCACCTTCCTTGTAACGAAAAATGGTAAAGAGACGCCTGCCTTCCCGGTCGCGGGGACTGCTGATGCCAACACTGCTCGACTCGGTGATATAAACAATCTCATCCCCGAGGGGAACGGCTGCAGCCTCGTTCATGGTAGAGGAAATACGCGTGTGCTTCCTCAGCTTATAGTAGTCCTGACCCTGCAACAGAAGCAGGGCAAAAAGCAGGATGGCTGTGGAAGACAGTAGACGTTTCATGACTAGAAATAAAAGGGGTCGTCGACAATGGTCTTGATGGTCGGTTTAAGCTCCCATCGCATCACCAGCTCGTGGCTGCCTCCGCCAAGCTGACGGCTAATCTCGCCAAGGTTAAAGCTGTATGCATAGCCAATCATCCATTTCGGATTCACCTGAAAATTGAGCAGGGCAATGCCAAAGTTGGGATGGTGGTAGGCTCCGCCTACAAATACCCTGGAATTGAACAGGCCCGCATTCAGACTCCCTTTAAAGGTTGTACCGGCTCTGCTGTAATCGATCAGAATCGTGGGCTTCAGACGAAAAGCTTCGCTGAAATCGAACAAATACGATCCGGTAAAGAGGACACGCCACTCCTGCACCCTGAGTTTCCCCAGTGATTCACCTTCGAGAGGAATGGACATGAGTTCGGGAACCGAAATCCCGGCGAAAAACTTGTCGTTGTAATAGAGGAGCCCGGTTCCGAAATTCGGGAACCAGCGCTGGTAATCACCCGCAGAAAAGGCCGGGTCGCCGGGATCCCTGACCTGAACAGCAGACATATTGCTGTTATACCCGTACATGCCGGCAGACAGGCCAAATGCAAGCCGGCCACTTCCCAGATAAATGCGATAGGCATAGGTCGACATCACTGAAACCAGTCCCTGGGGATCGTTGTGGTTGTATGCAACCATGCCTCCGAGGGCCACTTTGGAATTCCCCACCGGGGTATGCATATTGAGCTGCATATCGGTCGGACCCAGTTTCCGGCCGTAGAGCGGTGAACGGTAGAGCGAACTTACGCTGATCACATCCCGATAGCCTGAAAAGGCCGGATTAAAGGTCGTCCAGGTCAGGTGAAAATTGCTCACAGAAGGCACAAGGGAGGTCTGGGCCTGCATAAGAGCGGCCACTGCCAGAAACAATCCTATGAGCCAGGGTCTTTTCATCACTTATTCACGCACCACTACAATGGTTCCGGTAAATTCATATTCATTGGTTTTCCTGCTCTCCTCCTTCTGGTATTGCAAGACATAGTAATAGGTTCCAGACGGGACCAGGGAGCGATTCGCCTTCGAAGGCTCCCCACTCCTTCCGTCCCAGACGACGGTTTCGTCCCGTTTCAGGCCATTCATGATCATCGCGGGGTCAACCTCCAGGTCCTGAAGATCTTCCTTGCTTACATCGTAAACTGTTCCGCCAATGGCATTGAAAACCGTAAAGCGGTAGCTATCGGCATACTTCAGCCCCTGCATAATGTAGTACTCATTGATATTGTCGCCACCTCCGGGTGAAAATCCCCCGTAGCGTTGAACCTCATTTCGGATTACGATCATCACATCGGACGAACTTGTGCAGGTCCCCTCATCCTCCCCGTTGGTCACCGTCCATCGGAAGGTGTTTTCCTGCCCAAGGCCCAGATCATAGGCAAGCGTATTGGGGTTGTGGGGTTCTTCAATGCTGCCCTGCCCCTCGACAAGTGCCCATGTACCCATGCCTGCCGTAGCTGAATCGGCCTTCAGGTAAATCTTGTTTTTCAAAAAGATGGAGGTGTCGGTTCCCGCATAAGCCGGTTCGGGCTGCTCAAAGTAATGGATCTCAATACTGTCTATCCCGTAGCAACCACCCGCTTCACTTTTGAAAGTCAGGAGGTATTTCCCGTAAGCTTCATGCTGATCGGGAATAAACGCGCGAATGTCCTCGTCGGAGTCGGATGGACTGAAGACGACCTGACCGCCTGGTTCACTCAACCAGCTCCCCAGTCCATTGTCGGCTTCCACCCTCAGGGCCACAATGGTATCACAGACCTTAAAGCTGTCGCGAGCCACGGCATCCACCATAATCTGAGGTTCAGGACTCCTAAATACTTCGATGGTTTTGCTGCCGGTCATGCGTCCGGCAGGTGCAACACAATTAAAATCGAGAAGCCCTGTCGAGCCATAGCTGAGCGACTCAATCTGATAGTTCAGAATCTCCGTGTCGAGGGTGGTTGCCAGGCTCACTTCTACCGAGTCGCTCGCCTCGAGGCTGAAGGGCCCGATGTTGGTGTCTCTGCCGTTCTTCAGGGTAAGTACCCATGGAGTCAGATAGGGATGAGCCTCGTCGATATCGAGTTTGATGTAGAACTTGGTGTCCTGCTCACAGGCGTGGTAACTTGAATCCGTCAGCGAGGCTCCGGGGACCTGCATCACCCTGATACGCATGGAATCGGCCGACACATCGTCGCAAACACCGATGTGAGCAATGCGTCTGAAATAGTATTCGCCGTAATCGTTAAAGGGCCCCGCCTCATACTCCTCTGTATTGGAAGCAGCCAGATCGTTCCAGCTTCCATTTCCATTGTTGCGGATTTGCCAGGTAAAGCCAGGGAGAAGTCCACCTTCCCCAACAGGCGTACTCAGCCCCTTCAGCAACTTGGTATGGCCAAAGCAGGCGGCATCCACAGTGTCGATCGCATTGTTCGTGATGGCCGTATGCACGACAATTTGGAGTACATCTGTGGTATCCTTACACATCCCTTCGGGGCCACTTTCCACAATGCGTCGGTAAAAGCGATCCAGGGCCGAGGCAGCTTCGGGGCCGCTGTAGTCCTCCCGATCATTGATGCCAGGTGCGGGATTCCAGGTACCCGGCCCCCCGCTTCCGGTCGATTCCTCCCATCGGTAAGCATAAGTCCCACTGCCATCGGTCGGGGTCGAGCCTTCGATGATGCCCACCTCCTCGAACTGGCATTTCGTTGCGTCGGCCTTGCTCAGGGTGTTCGACTTAATAAGCGGAATCACATCAATGATCAGGGCTTCGGAGGGCTGAATGCAAACATCACCGTCAGGGCCACCAGAGCGGGCTACCCGACGGTACCATGTGGTTTCTGACAGCCCTCCGGAAGGGAAGCTATAGTCCGGTTGATTCGGGTCACCGGGAGCTGTCTGCCAGTTGCCCGAGGCTGTACTGTCCTGCCAGATATAATTGAAACTCCCATTGCCACCTCCCGGGCCGGACCCGCTCAGCGGGGCAACAGGGCTGTTCTCACAGACCACCTGGGAGGCCGAAATGGTATTCCCGGTAATGGCTGACAGCATGTTCAGCCTGATAAAATCACTGACACTGACACAGGCATCATCGCTGCCTGAATAGATCACCCGGCGAAAATAACTTGTTTGCACCACGGGGCCGGGTGCGTAGTCGCGGGTAGCCGCACCCACCGGATACCAGGGCCCTGCACTGCTGGTCGCTGAATCCCAACGGAAGCGGAAATCATCCTGATCGCCACCCAGATGTACCTCCCCCGGTAAAAGCCCCGGCTGAACGCCCTGGCAAATCGTATCAAAGGCCCGAAGGATGGTATTGTTACTGATCTGGTCCCAGACCTTAACGAAAACAGCAGAAGAGGTGTCTGTACAAACCCCCGAACGGACAACCCTTGCAAAATAGGTATCCTCGGTGAGGCCCGGTGCCGTATAGGTCGAAGCAAGGATACTCCCCTCTGCATCGCCATAGCCCAGACCCGTATCCTTTTGCCAGCGATAGCTGTATATGCCGTCTCCCCCGGCCAGGGTGCCCGTGCCAACAAAGGCCTCAGGGGCATTCCCCTTACAGACGGTATCGGAGGCCGAAATGGTATTGCCGGTAATTGCGGGCTGCACGGTGTAGGTCGTAAAAAAGCTGGTATCGGGATCAAGCAAAGCTCTGCTAACAATGCGTTTGAAGTGGGTGGTTTCGCTCAGCGGCTTGTTAAAAACCAGATCTTTGGCATTCGGATTTCCAACAGTGACCGGTTGCCAGGTGTGACTGACAGTACTGTCGATCCACTGATAGCTCGGAACACCCGTCCCACCCTTGGGAACGGAACCCACAAGCGGATCGGGGATGATATCTGAACAAACCGTTGTACCATCGGGAATAGAATTGAACATGAAACCGAGAATGGGAACCGCCAAATCATAAACACAGGCAGCACGCCCGCCATTTGTAGCTCCAAAATTTACCCCGTTGGCCAGGCTTTTTCCGGCAAGACCCCGACGAATGACGTCGGCACTTACCTCCATAGGGCAGTCCCCGGCACTCAGCCAGTAAAAGCCGCCACCGCCACCGCCACCGGGCCCCTTATCCTCCGTTCCGGTCGTACTCCCCCCATTTCCACCTACCGCAGAAAGGTTAAGGCTATTTCCGTAGCCATTGACATCGAGTACGATGCCGCCGCCACCGCCGCCGCCACCACCGCCACCGGTGGCATTTCCGCTAACACTTTCTCCATCGGCACGCAGATAGTTCCCGTTCCCGATGATGCTGTCGGCAACAATAACAATCAATCCGCCCCCATCGCCTCCCGGGGAGGAAACCCCGGAGCCTGTTGAAACACTACTACCGCCACCACCACCAAAGGCAAGCCGGTTCTTCTTCTGTGAATTATTCGGTACGTAGAAATACTGATCGTAAAGGTTATACCCCCCTATTCCCGAAGGTGTTCCTACAAGGTCACAAGTAGCGGATTCATAGCCCCCGGCTCCGCCAAAAGAATAGTTTCCACCGCCACCCCCACCGGAAAACAGGCCATTGCCACCGCCGCCACCGTTTACGTTCCGTGCCCGGCCGCGGGTGTAAACCCAGGTGCTTTCGGTAATACCCTCACCCTTCCGACCTGCGAGAACGCTGCTCTTATGGTAGTAGAGGCTGTCGTATAAACCGGGATTTACGCTGGAGCAATCGCCCGGATAGCCATTGCTGCTTACAGCACCGCGAAAGCCCTTACCGCTTACATCAATATCACCGTTTAGGGTCAGGCTGCGTTGCACAAATAGCGCTACCACTCCACCGGTAGAACCGTTCCAGCCGGGGGCCGTCACCCCCCCTGTCTCGACAAGTGCATGCCGGTAAGAAGGCACCCTGATGAGTTGCGCCACATCACCCTCCTCAAAGGTCGTGAAATCGGTCATGGCTGCATTCAGGACAATCAGCCTGCGGCTTGCTTCAATCTCCTTGATAATCAGAAAGGCGTAGCGCCCGACAACGAAACCGGGATCGGGCAGTTGTGGAATCCCCACGTTTTCATCATCGGCGTCACTTGGATTGTACTTTGCCCCCTTTACCACATAAACCATAACGGTATCGCCCACCGAAAAACCGTTCACCGACTCAACAATGAGGGAGTCATCATTGTTATCGAAGCGGGTATAGATCGAATCGATGGAAACGTAGTGGTTAACCACACCGGAGAGGCGGGCAGTCTGTGCCTGAGCCAAAAGCCCCGATAAAAGCAGTGCCAGAAGTAATCCTATGCGTTTCAGAGTGGCCAAAAAGCGGCAGGTTTAGTCTTAGAGGCCCAAGTTAGTAATAATTATCACGATTGAGCCCCGCTTTTCTCAACCAATACAGGAAGCTCTATAAAGAAAGTGGTGCCGCGGTCTAACTGTGTTTCATACCAAATCTTGCCTCCGAATGAGCCTATGATGCTGTGACTGATGGCCAGCCCCATGCCCATGCCCCTCGATTTGGTGGTAAAGTTGGGCTGAAAAAGTTTGTCGCGGATTTCCTCGGGGATGCCCTTGCCATTGTCTGTAAAGCGGAGCTGCAGGTGCTGCTCATCGGAGCGCAGAAGCTGTATGTGTATGTCTCCGTCCCGCCCCTCGGGAATGGCCTGCATCCCGTTCTTAACCAGGTTAATAAACACCCTCATCAGCTGCTCCTTATCGGCAAAAACAAAGACTTCCTCACAGCCCCCAAGATCGAGGCTGATGCGCATGCGGTCGCTGCTCCCAAAAAGCTGAACCAGGTTCCGGAGTTTGGCCACTACATCGATGCGCTGGTTTCGGGCCGGTGGCATCTGGGCAAAATCTGAAAACTCATTGGCGATGGCCGAGAGGGAATCGATTTGCTCGATCAGGGTAGCCGCCATGCGGTCGACCATGCCCGGTTCGGGCGTGCCATCCTTCAGGGTTCGCTGCAAATGCTGAATATTGAGCTTCATCGGTGTGAGCGGGTTCTTAATCTCATGGGCGATCTGCCTGGCCATCTCCCGCCAGGCCGACTCCCGCTCCGAGCGGGCCAGCAGCCCTGCACTCCGCTCAAGCTCGGCCACCATGAAATTGTATTCCTCCACCAGGCCCCTGATCTCGTCGCGTCTGTCGTAACGGATGGGCTCGTTTTTCGCACTCAGACTCACCCGGGCAATTTTCTGCTGAATCAGCCTGAGGGGCTGGGTAATGCGATCGGCCAGAAATACACTGACCAGCAAAATCACGAGAAAGAGAATCAGGTAGATGTTGATGATGGCCATCACCAGGTTCGTAATGTTCTGGGTGAGGGCATCGGACTGGGTAAAATAGGGCAGGTTGAGGTAGGCCAGGAAATGGTTGTCGCTGTTCATCAAAGGCATATAGGCCGAGATGTATTTCAGCTCGCCAATCCTTTCGCTATGAATAAACTCCGAGGCCCCGTCCTTGCTCAGATTGTCGTAAACCACACGGTTCATCCGGCGGCTCAGCAACTGACGTTCGAAAACCTCGGAACGAGAGGTGGCCAGCAAACGCCCCCCCTTGTCGTAGAGGTTGATGTCGGTGTAAAAGACATTGGAAAACTTGCGCAAGAGCTCATCCAGATTGTAGTAGCTCTCCGAGGACCAGTTCCCCAGGTCTTCCTCGTATTCGAGTTTATGCAAAAGCTCAATGTAAACCGAACGCATGGTGTTGCGCAGGTTATCAAAATCCTTGGCCCGGTTCTGTTTAATAATGAAATAGACCGTCCCCCCGCAAATCATGGCAAAGGTAAGGAAGAGCATGCCCACCATGGAATACTGAATTCGCGTCTTGAAACTCCGGCTGAACCCCCGCCGGAACAGGCCTGCATTGATGAAAAGGTAGACCAATGACATAAAGAGGAAGTTCAGCGCGAAAATGTACGAAAAGGAAATCAGCTTATCGACCTGGGTAACGACCGGACTGCCCACAATAAGGGTATTCTGTTCATCCACATTGTAGATGCTGTGTTCGTACCCCCCTTCCTGCAGCGCCTCGAAGATTTTCTCGCCCCCGGTGTAGAAGGCCGAAGAACGCCTGTAAGGAAAGGTTCCATTTCGGGTAAGCAAATCGCCGTGGTTGTACTTGGCATAGCAAAAACCCTTTGCTGTCTCGATCTGCCCCGGATTATCGAGCAGCAGTTCGGGATATCCCAACTCCTCGGAAAAAATCCGGGAATCAAGCTCAACATAGATGCGGTGCTCTCCACAGGTCCCGTAAAACGGAATACTGGCCAGGTAAGAAATCCGGCCGTTCTGGTTATCCAGAAAATAGAAATCACTGCCGGCAATCTGTATGCCCTCGCTGTAGATCATCTCGTCGAAAAAACTGTAGCAATGCAGATACTCATCCCCGGGCGGCTCGAGATAAAGCTGGTCGTCGGGCCTGCAGACGGTCACCTGCAGATCGTACTTGGTCCAGTAACCCGAAAAATAGCTGCGCCGCAGTCGCTCCACCACCTGATTGATACGCTCGATCGGGATGTGCTCTTCATCGATGAGCCGCGAGAGAATGGAATCGTTCCGCACCGCCATAGTCATCTCACTAAAAAGCATCTCGGCCACCGGGTCATGCTCCGATGAAAGCTTCACCAGGGCCACCATGCGCTTGCGTTCGGTGTTGGTATGGTTGCTGTCGAGAATGCGCAAAGTCATAAAAACCGATACGCAGACGAGCAGGAAGACATAGCGGGAAAAGGGGATGCGGGTATCGGGCAGATCACGGAGGTAGTAAATACCGCCCAGAAACATCAGCATCATGAGCCAGGCCAGCCATGAAGCATTCTTCAGCGGCAGAAAGGCCGCAAGTCCCATCACAACAGAAACCACCAGAAAAGGCAGAATCAAAGCCCTCCATCGCCTTTCGGGCAAGAGTATCAGTGCGGCATCGCTAAGCAGGCCCAGCAGAAAAAACCAGGTCGAAATAATCAATAACCCGACCAAAGTATAGAGGCTGAAGGTCGTGACCCGATGGGCCTCAAAAGAGATGGTTGAATCCAGCACCAGGGCACGGATAAGCCCCTCGACAAAGAGCAATAAAACGCTGGACGCCACAATGAGGAGGATGGCCACGATCCATTTCAGTTTCTTATGATCGGGCAGCAGCGGAAGCCCGAAGCGGTACCAGAGCAGGGCCAGAAAGAGGCAGGCCCCGCTGAAGATGCCCAGCGCCCCAAGGGAAGAAAAAAGGCGGCTGGCATAGAGTTCGGGGCGACAAATACGCAGGCCCGAAAAGAGCTCGGGAAAGCCCATCTTCTGCAGGGCCCAAAGCAGTAAAACCACGATCAGGCTGACCAGCACCATCAGGAGTAGACGCAGACGGGGCCGGCATTTCTTCAGGAGTCGCCGCAAAAGAACAAGCGCAAAGAGCAGGGCCAGCAGGTAACTCAGTATTGAGAGCAAGAGAAGATCGCCACGCTGTGTGCCCCCACGAGGAAAGCGAAGCGAAAAAAGATAAACGCCTTCGCTGTTCAAAACCGGGAAGGATCCCTGTTCTTCCAGAAACTCAATTTCAACCCCCTTGCCAAGCCTGAAGTCTCTTTGCCAGTGATTTTTCAGAAACTTATTCTGGAAGGGATAGTGGCTGCGTAATTCAATCAGAGCGAGCAGGGTACCCACTTCTGTCTGTTGCACAACAGATACATAGTCGCGGTTTCGCATGGGCATATAAGGCCTTCCCATACGGGAGCCCCAACGTGCCTGAACCGGTATGCTGTGGTCGGACCAGTATTTGAGGCCTCCATCCTGGTAGTAAAAAAAATAGATGCCCTGTTTTTCGGCCAGCCGTTGAAATAGCGCAGCCTGCCGGTTCAGGACCTCAAGGGCTTCCCGTCCGGCAAAGTCGGCTTCCAATTGCCTCAGGACCTCCTTTGCCTTCTCCTCCTTTTGACGGAGAATTTGCTGGAACCCGGTACTCCGTTTCAGGGCCTGTTCCCCAGCCTGGCTGAGCCCTCCGCTCACCAGGGCCAGCAAAAGGAAGAACAGAGCACCCGCCAGAGGCAGGAGCTGTCCCTTTGGCCTAAGGGCTTGTCCGTTGTGTTTCTCAGACTCCATTCGGTTCTCAGGAATGGTGGTAAGGCTCCCCTTTCAGGATGGTAAAGGCCCTGTACAGCTGTTCCATAAACAAAACCCGTACCAATTGATGCGAAAAGGTAAGCCTGGAAAGGGCTATTTTTTCATTGGCCCGCGCATAGACCCGGTCGCAGAAGCCGTAAGGCCCGCCAATCACAAACACCAGATTCGATACCCGGCCCTCGAGCTGGTTCAGGTGCCGGGCAAAAGCAATGGAGTCGAATTCCTTTCCCTGCTCGTCGAGCAGCACCAGGTAATCCGCGCCTTTGATGCGCTTCAGGAGCTGATCTGCCTCCTTCTCTTTCACCTCCTGCATGCCCATGTTCCGGCTGTTTTTCAAATCGGGCAGGGTTTCCTCTTTATAAGGCACATAGCGCTCGACCCGTTTGCGAAAAAGGGCCACACCTTCCTGAATAAATGCATCCCGGGTTTTGCCATGCTGGATGAGCGTGATACGCATAGAATCGTCTCTAAGGTTTTTTGTATCTTGCAATCCGCGTCAGAACTGGTCTGATTGTTGTGGTGCCATACAAACATAATCCATATTTTGGACAAGTCATGTACAGGGTTTTAAGTATTTTTCTTCTGGCCGGCCTCTGTCAACTGCAGGCCGGTGCTCAAATCATACCGGATGGTATGGGCGATGCTTTTGGGAAGGGCGATGCCAAAGCGTTGTCGGCATTTTTTCACGAAAGTCTCGAAATGACCATCACCGGGACAGATCATCATGTCAGCAAGGCCCAGGCCACCCGCATTCTCGACAGCTTTTTTAAAAGCAACCCGCCCCTGGCCTTTCAGGTTTCTTTCGAGGGCCTCAAAGAAAACTCCAAATATGCCATTGGCACACTGAAAACCGAGAACAACACCTACAGGGTAAATATCTTTTTCCTCGACAGGGAAAAGCAAAAACTCATTTACTACCTGACCATCGAAAAGGCATCCCTCTATGAACTCGAACCATGAGTTAGCCTCACAGATCGACCGCTGGTTTGCTGAAGACATCGGGGAGGGGGATCACAGCAGCCTGAGTACCATCCCGGCAGAAGCTGAAGGTTCGGCGCAACTGCTGGTAAAGGCGAAGGGCATCCTGGCAGGGATGAGGGTCGCAAAGGCGATTTTTCGACGCTTCGATCCAGGGCTTTCCCAAGAGTGCTTTCTGGAAGACGGGGCAGCCATTCGGCCCGGAGATGTGGCCTTCAGGGTGCACGGAAGTGTGCGTTCCCTCCTCCAGTGCGAAAGGCTTGTGCTGAACCTCATGCAGCGCATGAGCGGCATTGCTACCACCACCCGGCAGTACGCAGAGCGTATCGAAGGGACGGGTGCGCGGATTCTGGATACCCGGAAAACCACCCCCGGGCTTCGGTTCCTGGAAAAGGAGGCGGTAAAACTGGGCGGCGGGGACAATCATCGCTTTGGCCTTTACGACATGATCATGATTAAGGACAATCACATCGATTTTGCCGGCGGCATTGAAAAGGCCATCGACAGGGCCAGGGCTTATCTGGCAGAAAAGAATCTGGCCTTGAAGATTGAGGTGGAGACCCGCTCTGTCGAGGATGTCGGCGTGGTGCTCCATCATGGTGGTGTCGACCGTATTATGCTGGATAATTTCAGCCTTGAGCAGACCCGCCAGGCGGTGGAGCTGATTGACGGGCGGATTGAAACGGAATCTTCCGGCAGCATCGATCTCAACAGCATCCGGGCTTATGCCGAATGTGGCGTAGACTACATCTCGGTAGGCGCACTCACGCACCAGATCCGCAGCCTGGACCTTAGCCTGAAGGCCAGCTTCTAAACCTCTTCGCCAACTGAGCCGGACGGATCTTCTGCCCGCAGCGGAAGACCGCATACCGCACTTGTCGAAAACTGCCGGAAAAGCCGGCATTTAAGGCCTGCGTCGCAGCATGCCGTCTTCCGAACCTCTTCACCAACTGAGCCGGAACGATCTTCTGCCCGCAGCGGAAGACTGCATACCGCACCTGTCGAAAATTGCCGGAAAAGCCGGCATTTAAGGCCTGCGTCGCGGGATGCCGGCTTCCGAACCCCGCCTGTCTGGATGGTGATTTCAGGCCTGGTGTTCGAGCCGCTGAATCTGGGCCTCGAGTGCAGCAATCTTGCCCTCCGCATCGCCCTGCTTCTTACGCTCCATGTCCACCACCTTTTCGGGGGCGTTGTTGACAAAGCGTTCGTTACTCAGCTTTTTGAGGACAGAATTCAGGAAGCCTTTTACGTAATCCAGTTCCTCCCTGAGCCGGGCCAGCTCCTCTTTGCTGTCAACGGCCTGTTGAACCGGGACAAAGTAGGCGGTGTTGCCCACCATAAACGAAACCGCATTCTCGGGCTCTTCCTGGCAGGCTTCAACTCCGTCGAGCCGGGCCAGTTTCAGCATGACGGGCTCCAACTCCTTCCGGTGCAGTCCTTTGGATCCACTTTGCACATAGAGAGACAGGGCTTCCCTGGGCGATATTTGCCTGTCCTTTCGGATGCTTCTGACAGCGCTAACCACCTCTTTCATGTCTTCGAAAGCCCGAAGGACCTCCTCATCAAAGGCCTCAGGAGAAGGCATACGGGAAACCATGAGGCTCTCCCCCGGTTCCCGTTTGCTGGTGAGCTGCCAGATTTCCTCAGTGATGAAGGGCATAAAGGGATGTAAAATATGCAGAAGCTGCTCCAGATAGCCAATGGTTTTTTGCAGGCTAAGGGCATCGATGGGCTGGCCATAAGCCGGCTTTACTGTCTCAAGGTACCAGGAGGAAAACTCATCCCAGAAAAGCTTGTAGATGATCATAAGTGCATCCGACACCCGGTACTTTTTGAACTGGTCTTCGACCTCGCTCAGGGCCTTCTTCAGTTGCTCGCCAAACCATTCAACAGCCAGGGCTGAATGCTCCGGCTGAGGCAGGGTTTCGTCTACTTCCCAACTCTTCACCAAACGGAAAGCATTCCAGATTTTATTGCTAAAGTTCCTCCCCTGCTCAGTGAGACTTTCGTCGAAAAGCAGGTCGTTCCCCGCAGGTGAACAAAGAAGCATCCCCACACGCACGCCATCGGCGCTGTATTTCTTCATGAGTCCGATCGGATCGGGCGAATTACCCAGGGACTTGGACATCTTACGGCGCTTGCTGTCGCGCACAATGCCGGTCAGATAGACCGAATCAAAAGGCTTTTCATTGCGGTATTCATAACCCGCAATAACCATTCGGGCCACCCAGAAAAAGAGAATCTCGGGTGCAGTCACCAGGTCGTTGGTGGGATAATAGTAACGGATGTCTTCGTTTTCAGGATTGCGAATGCCATCAAAAACAGAGATAGGCCAAAGCCAGGACGAAAACCAGGTATCAAGTACATCTTCATCCTGCTTCAGATCGGTCATGGCCAAATCCGGATTTCCGGTTTTTTCAGCCGCCAGTTTAAGGGCTTCCTCCCCGGTCGCGGCAACCACATAATCGCTGGGACCCTCGCCGAAGTACCAGGCGGGAATCTGGTGCCCCCACCAAAGCTGACGGGAAATACACCAGTCCTTTACGTTTTCCATCCAGTGCCGGTAGGTGTTCTTGAATTTGGCCGGCTGAAGCTTCACATCGTCGTTCATCACATGCTCCAGGGCGGGAAGACTCAGCTCCTTCATCCTGAGAAACCACTGCAGGCTGAGCTTGGGCTCAATTACCGCATCGGTACGCTCGGAAAAGCCCACCTTGTTCACATAGTCTTCTACCTTTACCAAATTGCCGGCCTCTTCCAGCATGGGCACAATCTGCTTCCGCGCCTCAAAACGGTCGGTGCCGACCAGTAGCTCTGCAGCTTCGTTCAGACTGCCATCATCATTGAAAATATCGATGGAGGCCAGGTTGTGCTTCAGCCCAATCTCGTAGTCGTTGATGTCGTGGGCAGGGGTAATTTTCAGCGCTCCTGTACCAAACTCGCGATCGACATATTCGTCCCGAATAATCGGCACGGCCCGGTTGACCAGCGGAACAACAACCTTCTTCCCATGAAAACGGCTAAAGCGTGCGTCTTCGGGATGGACGCATACAGCAGTATCGCCCAGGATGGTTTCCGGCCTGGTGGTGGCGATCGTGATAAAGTCCTCTTCGCCTTCCACCTGATAGCGAAGATAATAGAGCTTCGATTTCAACTCCTTGTAATTCACCTCCTCGTCCGATACGGCTGTCAGGGCCTGCGGATCCCAGTTTACCATCCGAACCCCCCGATAGATCAGGCCCTTGTTATGGAGATCGACAAAAACCTTCACTACGCTCTCCGAACGTGCTTCGTCCATGGTAAAGCAGGTGCGGTCCCAGTCGCAGGAAGCGCCCAGCTTCTTCAATTGCTCAAGGATGATGCCGCCATGCCTGTGGGTCCATTCCCAGGCATGCGCAAGGAAGGCTTCCCTGCTCAAATCCGTTTTGTTGATTCCTTCCGCAGCCAGTTTGGCCACCACCCTGGCCTCCGTGGCAATGGAAGCGTGGTCGGTACCCGGTACCCAGAGGGCATTCTTTCCCTGCATGCGGGCCCGACGCACCAAAACATCCTGTAAGGTATTGTTCAGCATATGCCCCATATGCAGTACGCCCGTCACATTGGGTGGCGGAATGGTGATGCAATAGGGTTCACGCTCGTCGGGGCTACTCTTGAAAAAACCGTGTTCCATCCAATAGGCATACCACTTGTCTTCCACACTGGCCGGATCGTATTTTGAAGGAATGTTCACAGGTCGAAAGGTTTTAATATGAGGCCCAAAAATAGAAAAAAAACGATGATCCGGGAAGCCTCATTCCTTTCACCGACCCTGACTTACCATTCACCGATTTTTCCATTTTTTTGAAAGAAGAAAGCAAACAAACCAAAAAAAGTTTTCATATACTTGCCGCGAAATCATGGACAAAGCCCTTTTCCGCATCATTCGATCTTTTTGGGCAGCACAGCGGGCCAAGTATACAAGGCTGAATCACAGGGGTTTTTCCGCCCGGCATCGTACCCGACGATAAGCTGCAGATTACTGCCGGAAAGGGCTGAAAGAGTCCCGGTAAAGGCACCATAATGTTCAGAACACGACATACCGAACAGATGAAACAGATGATGAGAAAAGCAGCGTTCAGCCTCCTTCTGGTTTATAGCAGTCTTTTTCCGGCAAAAGCACAGGAAGTTGCAGAAGGGCCGCTAGTGCTGAACCTTTCGGAGGCCATCGAACATGCACTTCAGCACAACAAGAGCCTGCAAGGTGCAAGAATGGAATTTGACAAGTCCGACAAGGCCGTCTGGGAGTCGATTGCTCAGGGCCTGCCCCAGGTCGACGGAACAGTCGATTACATGACCTACTTCAATTATGAGATGTCCTTTTCCTTTGATATGGGAGGATCGGGAAATTTTACTCCGGCGCAAATGCAGGAGGCCCTGGAAAAAACGCTTGCTGCTTTTCCCGGAGTAACTACCGAGGATCTTTTCGCTTACCGTGCGGGCACCTATTTCGAAGGCATACTCGCCGATATGATGCCGCCATCGACCATATTGATGAGGGACCAGTCGTCGGCGAAGGTGCGGGTCTCGCAGTTGATTTTCAGCGGGCAGTACATTATCGGCATTCAGACAGCCAAGCTGGCCAGAAGGATCGGGGAACAAAACCTGAAAAACAGCGAGCTGGATATCAAGGAATCGGTTATTACATCCTACTACCTGGTGCTCATTACCGAGGAATCGCTCAGAATTCTGGAGATGAACAAAGCCAATTTGGAAGAGACCCTCGACCAGACCAGGACCATGTTTGAAACAGGTATGGCCGAACAAATCGATGTCGACCAGCTCAGCATTACGGTCAATCAACTCGAAAACAGCCGGAAATCGCTGGAGCGTAACCTGGAATTAAACTATAACCTGCTGCGCTTTCAGCTTGGACTTGAGCCAGATGTGGAATTGAGCTTAAGCGAGGGACTGGAGGCTCTCTTTAAGAGTGCCCGGCCCGAAAGCGCTCTGTTGGCCAGCACCAGCTTCGAACAAAATCCGACCTACCAGATGTTGAAAACACAGGAGGAGATCAGCAAAAAGATGCTGGCTATGCAGAAGTGGAACTATGCGCCCACCCTGGCCGGCTTCTACAACTACAATGCAAAGATCAAAACCACCAACTTTGATATGAACCCGAACCATCTGGCCGGCCTGACGCTTTCGGTGCCCATCTTCTCCAGCGGCATGCGAAAGTCCCGGGTCGATCAGGCGAAGATTGATCACCAGATGGCCCGGTTGAATGTGGAGATTCTGGAAGACCAGCTTTCGATGCAGGAAAAACAGATCAGGTACAACCTGCAGAGTGCGCTGGAAAACTACCAGACCCAATGGGAGAATGTGGATGTAGCCCGACGGGTCTATACCAACTACGAACGAAAATATGAACAGGGCATGGCTTCAAGCCTCGACCTGACTCAGGCCAATGGGAACTATCTCGATGCGCAGAGCAACTATCTGCAGGCCATCCTGGAAGTGATGAATGCCAAGCTGGCCCTCGATAAACTGTCCAATCAGCTCTAAACCAAAAGAAATAAATGCCATTGAACCCGATAACAAGCATCAAAATGAAAGCAATACACCTTGCCCTTCTTGCCCTCACCAGCCTCAGCGTCCTGAATTCCTGCAAGCCAAAACAGGCAGGGGGAACGACAGAACCCTCTCAGGAAACCATCGCTGCCAGGCGGGTCCGGCCGGTTAGGACCATGAGCGTGGACTACCGGGAAACCGCAATCCTGCAGAACATCACTTCGACGGTGGCAGCTTACGAGGAAACCTATCTCTCACCGGCACTTTCAGGCAAGATTCGCGCGATCAATGTGGAGGTAAACGACCGTGTAATCAAGGGCCAGCTCCTGGCTGAAATGGACCGCACCCAGCTCGATCAGACCCGCTTACAATATGAAAGCCTTAAGACCGACCTGGCCCGTATGGATACCTTGTTGCTGCATGGTTCGGTTACCCGGCAGGCTTACGACCAGATGAAATCGAAGGTCGAGACCACCGAGCTGGTTCTGCGCAATCTGGAGGAAAATACGCTGCTGCGTGCACCCTACGACGGTGTAATCACCGGGAAATACTACAACGAGGGAGAACTCTACTCCCCGGCCCCCAACACCCCCGCAGGCAAAGCCGCCCTGCTTACCATCATGCAGCTCGACCCGGTAAAACTGCTGGTCAGCCTAGGTGAAAAGAACCTGCCTCTGATCAGGAAAGGCATGGAAGCTACAGTCACCACCGATGTCTATCCCGAAGAAAGCTTTACGGGAAGGGTCTTCCGCATCCATCCGACGGTATCAGCAGCTACCCGCACCTTTATCGCCGAGCTGAAGGTTCCGAACAGCGCTCATAAGCTTGCACCGGGCATGTTTGCCAGGGTGGGGATCAAACTTGGTGAGAAAAAAGCCCTGATTGTTCCGGCCATTGCCGTACTGCAACAGGCCGGCACCAACCAGCGTTACATTATGCTGAATGAGAACGGAAGGGCCCGAAAGGTCGTGGTCGACATTGTGAATCGTTACGACAACCAGCTCGAAATTGCCTCACCCGAAATCAAGGGAGGAGAAGAGATGATCTATACCGGCCATGCCAACCTCGAAAACGGTGAACCGGTAAACGTAGTTTCCGAATAGAAAAAAGCGATAGCAATGAGCATATACGGAACAGCGGTCAGACGACCGATTACAACCATCATGGTATTTGTGGCCTTGCTGGTGCTCGGGGGCTATTCCCTGAAAAAGCTGCCCATCGACTTCTACCCGGAAATCGACTTCCCGGCCATCTCGATGATCACCACCTACAGTGGTGCAAGTGCAGCCGACATTGAAACCAATGTGACGCGTTTGATCGAAAATGGGCTGAACTCTGTAAGCAATCTGAAGAACATTACCTCGGTTTCGAGAGACAATATGTCGGTTGTCGTATGTGAGTTTGAATGGGGGACGAACCTGGATGAGGCCTCGAATGAAATCCGGGATGCCATTAGTTTTGTCCGGCCCTTCCTTCCCGAAGAAGTGGATGATCCCGCCCTGTTCAAGTTCAATTCGAGCGCCATGCCCATCCTTTATTACGGGGTGACAGCCGACGAAAGCTATGCGGCTATTGAGAACATCCTCGATGAAAAGGTGGTCAACCCCCTCAACCGCATCGAAGGAGTGGGTTCGGTCGGGCTCATTGGTGCGCCTGGCCGTGAAATTCAGGTGGACATTGATCCCCGGAAAATGGAATCCTACAACATCACCGTGGAAATGATTGCCGCAGTACTGAACGCAGAAAACCTCAACCTGCCGGCCGGAAACATCGAAATGGGGATGATGGACTATCCCCTGCGTGTTAAAGGGGAGTTCCCTTCCTCCGATGTACTGGACGATATAGTGCTGGCCAGTTTCAACGGGCAGACCATTTACCTCGACGATGTGGCGACCATTACAGATACCCTGAAGGATGTTTCAATGGACGAACGCCTGAACGGAAAAACCGGAATGCGTATCGTGATTCAGAAACAATCCGGGGCCAACACCGTGGAAGTAGCACAGGAGATTCAGGCCATGATGCCCGAACTGATCAGGACCCTGCCCGAAGACATTGAAATTACCCCCTTCTTCGACAGTTCGGAGTTCATTGTCGATTCGATCGATAACCTGACCCAGACCCTGCTCTTTGCAGCCATTGCCGTTGTCCTGGTGGTGCTCTTCTTCCTGGGCCGCTGGAGGGCCACCTTCATTGTGATCCTGACCATCCCGATTGCCCTGATCGTATCCTTCATATACCTCTTTATGACGGGATCGTCCATTAATATTATTGCCCTCTCCTCGCTGTCCATTGCCATTGGAATGGTGGTGGACGACGCCATTGTGGTATTGGAGAACATCACCAAGCATGTGGAACGGGGAGCGCGCCCGAAAGAGGCTGCCATCTATGCAACCAATGAAGTCTGGCTGGCGGTTATTGTAACCACCCTGACCGTGGTTGCGGTATTCCTCCCGCTGACCCTGGTTGGTGGTATGACCGGAGAATTGTTCCGTCCCCTGGGCTTCATTGTCACCATTACAGTGGTCACCTCAACCATCAGTGCCATCACCCTGACCCCTATGCTGGCCTCCAGGCTCATGCGCCTGCGCAAACAGCCCCTAAAGCCCAAACGCTTTAGCTACGATAACAGCATCGGACGCCTGCTCGACAAGCTGGACAGCTTTTATGCCCGTACACTGAAGCTTGCACTCCGTTTTCGCTGGGGTACCCTTATCATCGCCCTCTTGATTTTTGCGGGATCCATGTTCCTGACCCGTTTCATTGGCTTCGAATTTATGCCCGAAGCCGACCAGGCATCCATGACGGCAGAGATAGAATTACAGACCGGCCTTCGTGTCGAAGAAACCGTAAAGGTCGCCCGCCAGGTAGACCGCTTCCTGGCCGAAAAGATGCCCGAGGCGAAGTTCTACTATACCTCCTCGGGAAGCAACGACGAGGGAGGCATCCTGTCGCTGTTTATGGAATCGGGATCGCACCGGATCAATGTGAGAGTAACCCTTACCGACCTGGAGGAACGCAGCAGGGATGTCTGGACCCTTGCAAACCTCCTGACCGAATACCTGGAAACGATCCCCGAGATTGTGAGCTACGAGGTAACGCCAAATGCCGGATTTGGGGGCACCACCGAAAACAAAGTCGAGGTTGAAATCTATGGCTACGACTTCGAGTCCACCACCATGATTGCGATGGCCCTGAAAGACAGTGTCAGCGATCTGCCCGGTGCCACCAATGTGAATGTGAGCCGCGATCCTTCAAAGCCACAGCTGCAGATTGTCCCCGACCGGGAAAAACTGGCCCAGCATGGCCTCAACACCTACACCATGGCCAATGCGGTCAGGAACCGGGTCGAGGGCCCCTTTATGAGCCGCTACAGGGAAGAGGGAAAGGAATACGACATCTCGGTGCGCTTCATCGAAGAAGAGCGAAGCTCGCTCTCCGACCTGGAGAACATTGCTCTGGTCAACAACCGGAACCAGGTCATCCGCCTGGGAGAGGTCGCGACCATTGAAGAAGAGTGGTCTCCCCCGAACATCGAACGAAAGAACCGTGAACGAATGGTCAGTGTAAGCATCAAGCCCTACAATGTGCCTTTGAATGAGCTGGCTGAAATGGTGCAGGCCGAGATCGATGCCATGGACATCCCGCCGGACATTGCCATAGAAATGAGTGGTGCAGTTGAAGACCTGCAGGAATCCAAGACCGACCTCCTGCTCCTGCTCCTGCTCAGTTTGGTCCTCACCTATCTGGTGATGGCCTCCCAGTTCGAATCGATGAAAATGCCCTTCATTATCATGATTTCCATCCCCTTTGCCTTCACCGGTGTAATTCTGGCACATATTGTAACCGGAACCACGATGAGTGTAATTTCTATGATAGGTGGAGTGATGCTGGTAGGGATCGTAGTGAAAAACGCCATCGTACTGGTCGACTATATTAACCTGATGCGTGAAAGGGGGCTCGGGCTGAGCGAGGCGATTGTAGAATCGGGAAAAACGAGGCTTCGTCCCGTGCTGATGACCTCGATGACCACCATCCTGGGAATGTTGCCTTTAGCCATGAGCACCGGGTCGGGTTCCGAGATCTGGAGCCCAATGGGAATCGCAGTCATCGGCGGACTGGTTTTCTCGACCATTGTTACCCTCGTCATTGTACCTGTGATCTATCACCTGATGCTGCGGCGAAGTGATGCACGTAAAAAGCAGGTGGAATACCATTTTCTCAAAGGCCTCCTCAACGAAGAGGGCCTTATAAAGACAACGGAAAAATGAAAACCGTATTTCTCGTATACAACCAGGCACACACCGAAAAGGTCGAATACCTCTTCGACAAGTTGAATATCAGGGGCTTTACGCGCTGGACCGGCCTCACTGGCCGGGGCAGCGTGGAGGGGCCTCCCCACATGAACACCCATACCTGGCCCGAGCAAAACACCGCCCGCATAGCCATCGTAGAAGATGATGCCGTAGAGGATATTCTCAGGGGGGTCCGTCTCCTTGATGAGGAAAACAGGGACATTGGCATCCGCGCCTTTGTCTGGGACGTTGTGGATGGCTATTAGAGCAGGAAGAAAGTCCTCGCCGGGAAAGGCTGTTGCAGCTAAACTGAATATCCCGCCTCGTAAGCATCCAGGGCTTCTATGGCTGCCAAACGGCCCTCCTCCACCTGCTGCTCGGCTTTGTAAAAGTCGTAAACCCCACAGGAATCACGCGAAACCTTTACCAGAATTTCAGGGGCAAATTGCTTCATCTTTTCCTGGGCCATGTGCATGGTCATCACATCGAGGGTTCTCGAGATCAGAGAGAAATAACTATAACTGTCTTCCTTTTCCCTGGAGACATGCTCCTCAAGAGGCAGAAAAGGCTCGTCCGGCGCCACAGCCTCTCCCCCTGGCTGTCCCTGCCTGTGGAAGGGCCCAAGGTGAAAATCGTATCTCCGGAGCTGCTGATAGAAGTCCCTGATTTTATGTTGATAGCGTGCCAGCCGTCTGGCATGTTCTTCCGGCTCGGCCGGTTCCCGAACGGGCACATCGGCGTTTACATACACGGCCATCATGATGTCCCCTTTCTGGCGCTGAATGTGAGACATGGGCAGATTGTTCAGAACGCCGCCATCTACCAGAACCTGTCCGTCCCGTTTCACAGGTGTAATCACAGACGGAATGGCAATGGAGGCCCGGATGGCATCGTAGAGGCTACCGCTACGAAAGACGACCTCCTCCTTGCTGACCAAATCAACGGCTACAGCCGCAAAGGGAACACTCAGGGATTCGATCGGCACATCGGGGACATACTCCTGCAGCTTTCTCAACACCCGGTCGGCCTTCACAAGGCCCTGGCCACGAAACGAAAAATCGACCAGACGAAACACCTTTGCACGATCCAGAGCATAGAACCACTGTTTAAAGGCATCGAGTCCTCCGGTCGCATATACGCCTCCTACCATGGAGCCCATGGAGGTTCCTGCAATGGAACCAATCTCATAGCCCCTTCGTTCCAATTCTTCAATAACCCCGATATGGGCGAGTCCGCGGGCTCCTCCGCCTGAGAGGACAAGGGCAATCTTTGATTTTGTCATTTGGCTGATCGAAATTTAGGGTTTGTATTCGGGACACTTCTGCTTTGTCCTTTCTATAGAACTCAAAGCAAAGGCATAAGCACCTGGTGCAATGGATGCACAAGCACCCCTGGTGCTGGTGGCGAGGGCGAGGCCTCCCTTAAGCGCATTGAACACCTCCCTGGTTCCGCCCGCATCGAAGGTGAGTAGTACCCTGGAGTCGCTGTAAATGTCCATTTCAAGGTATTTTTCACAAAAAAAGCACTATTCCGGCGTAAACGCAAGCATGACCGGTCAGAGAAACAGGGACAAAAGAATTTCGGTAAACCGGCCCTTCGTGGCCGAAGATTCGGTATATTAAGGTACTTTTAAACAGATGATCCATACCATGAAAAACCGCTTTATCCCTGTCCTTCTGATCGCTGTGCTACTCTCGGGATGTAGCACCGGCTCGGAGGAAAATGCGATTTCAAAGGGCATTGAGCTCTATTTTGAAGAACCCGTTCACGACTATGGAGAGCTCCCCAAAGATGGTGACGGAACCTGGATCTTCCGGTGTAAGAACCTGGGGGAAGAGGCCATTGTGATCAACCGGGTGCGTTCGACCTGCGGATGTACGGTCCCCCAATGGCCAAGAGAGCCTCTGGAACCCGGAAGTACGGGAGAGATCGTGGTGAAGTACAACACCGCCCAGACCGGTACTTTCATGAAATCGCTCTATGTATACTCTACTGCGGCAAACACCCCTGTAAAGCTACAGATCAAGGGGAAGGTACTGCCAGAAGCCTCATAGCATTTATTGTCACTAAACCCATCGATAAGCATGCCCGGAATTTCAAACAAAGGAAAGCAGATGCCCGCCTCGCCCATCAGGCGCCTGGTCCCCTATGCCGAAGCAGCCAAAAAGAAAGGCCGAAAGGTCTATCACCTGAATATTGGTCAACCCGACATTCCCACCCCTTCTGTGGCACGCAATGCGGTAAAAAACATGAAGGATGAGGTCATCGAATACTCTCATTCTGCGGGCATGGAAAGCTACCGGCGCAAGCTGGCCGCTTTCTATCAGGGCATAGGCATCCATGTGGACCATACCGAGATGCTGGTTACAACAGGAGGTTCCGAAGCCATCTCTTTTGCCCTTATGTCGACCATAAACCCGGGTGAAGAGGTCATTGTACCCGAGCCCTTCTACGCCAATTACAACGGTTTTTCAGTGGCTGCCGGTGTAAAGGTGGTCCCCATTACTTCCTCCATAGACGATGGGTTTGCCCTGCCATCTGTCGAGGCCTTTGAAAAGGCGATCAGCCCGAAAACGAGGGGAATTATTGTCTGTAATCCCAGTAACCCCACCGGCCATTTGTACTCAAAGGAAGAACTGGAACGCCTGAGTGTGATTGTAAGGAAATACGACCTCTACCTCTATTCGGACGAGGTCTACCGGGAATTTTGTTACGATGGTGAGGTACATTTTTCGGCGATGAACCTGCCCGGACTGGAACAAAATGTGATCATGACCGACTCTGTTTCGAAACGCTACAGCATGTGCGGAGTCAGGATCGGCACCATGGTTAGCAAGAACAAAGAGCTGATTTCTACAGCCCTCAAATTTGCCCAGGCCAGGCTCAGTCCGCCCTCCTATGGGCAGGTGGCAGCAGCGGCAGCACTGGAAACCCCCGACAGCTATTTCAGGGAGGTCTATGAGGAGTACATCGAACGCCGTAATTTCATGGTGGCAGCCCTGAACAAAATGCCGGGTGTGAAGTGTCCGATGCCCAGGGGGGCATTTTATACCGTCGTTCAGCTCCCTGTGGATGACGCCGACCATTTTACCCAGTGGATCCTGAGCGATTTTGAATACAAAAACCAGACCGTGATGATGGCCCCGGCCTCGGGGTTCTACAGCACCCCGGGCCTGGGTAAACAGGAGGTCCGCATTGCCTACGTGCTAAAGAAAGACGACCTGGAAAAGGCCATGGAAACCCTGGCCGAGGCACTGAAAGCCTATCCGGGCCGCACAATCTGAAAGCCTTCGGCAGACACCAGGCCTTCGTTCATGAATATTTAACTACTTTTGTGGCTTAACGTTTAGCTACAGAGATTTGAATTTTCGTGAATTCGGTTTCCATCCCGACCTGCTGGAAGGGATCGAAGCCATGGGCTTTGAAAAAGCCACCCCCATCCAGGAACAGGCCATCCCGGCCATTCTGGAGGGAAGAGACATCATTGGGTCTGCCCAGACCGGAACAGGAAAAACAGCCGCCTTCCTCCTCCCCGTCATCCAGCACATAGTGGCCAACCGCGAAGACAACCGCACCCGCGCAGTGGTCATCGTTCCCACCAGGGAGCTGGCCCAGCAAATCGATCAGCAGATGGAGGGCTTCTCCTATTTTACGCCCATCAGCAGTATTGCCGTTTATGGCGGAGGCGACGGCGCACTGTTTTCCAGGGAGAAAAAGGCCCTGAGTGAGGGTACGGAGCTGGTGGTCTGCACCCCCGGACGGATGATTGCCCACCTGAATAACAACTATGTCCGTTTCGACGACGTAAAGTACCTCATTCTGGACGAGGCCGACCGTATGCTCGACATGGGCTTCTACGAAGACATTGTCAAGATTATTCAGTATCTGCCCAAAGAACGGCAGAACCTGCTCTTCGCGGCTACCATGCCGGCGGAAATCCGGAAGCTGGCCAAAACGGTGCTCAGGGATCCGGTTGAAATAAACATCTCCGTTTCCAAACCCGCTGAAAAGGTACTGCAGCTGGCCTATTCCGTTTATGAAGCACAGAAGCTTCCCCTGGTAACGCATCTGCTGAAGGGGCAGAATTTGCAAAGTGTGATTGTGTTCTGCTCGACCAAGGCCTCGGCCAAGCAGCTGGGAAGGCAGCTAAAGCGAGAAGGGCTGAAGGCCCAGGACATTCACTCCGACCTCGACCAAAAGGCCAGGGAGGAGATCATGCTGAAGTTCCGCAACCGCCACCTGAATGTTCTGGTGGCCACCGACCTCTTATCGCGGGGCATCGACATCGACAACATCGAACTCATCATCAACTTTGATGTGCCGCATGAAGGGGAAGACTACATACACCGGATCGGACGAACAGCCCGGGCCGAATCGGATGGTGTGGCCATCACGCTAATCAGCCGGGAGGAGCAATACAAGTTTGCCCGCATTGAAAAGCTTCTGGAAAAAGAAGTCTGCAAGTCGCCGCTTCCCGAAGGGATGGGCGAAGGCCCGGCCTACGATCCTTCCAGCGGGCGCAGAAGCGGGCGCAGGCATGGACATGCACGTGGTGGGAAACAAAGTGGTGGAAAGAGAAGCCGGTATAAAGGCAAGGAGCGGCAAGGGGACAAAAGCAGGCAGCAGACCCGGGGTAGTCAGCAACACCAAGCTGAAGCACAGGCCAAGCGCAGGCAGGACAGCCCGAACAAAGGGCCTGCAACCAAGCACAAGCGAAAACCGGATCGGAAGCCGCGGGGAAAAGCCGGTAACTAAGCCACGGGCGGCATCAGGGATAGAGCAGATAGGGTTTTCGTTGCCGTTTATAGGTCTCCAGTCCCTCCTGCCATGAAGCCCGGATACGTGCCTCGTCCCAACCCGCTTCAATCTGCTCCCTCAATTCTGAAGTTCCAGCCAAAGTATCGAAGTAGCCGGTAAAAAAGGAATCCTTATCGGGGAAACGCTCCCAGGCTTCGATAAGCCAGCCCAGGTAGAGACGTGAAAAACCATCCTGCGGGTTAAAAGCCCTGAGATCCCTTCCCCTGCATTCCACGTCTTTGAACTTTGGATTGCCCGAGACCCCGGGGATAGTCACCGGCGTAAAGCGAAAATCCATGTCCAGATCGGGATGCCCAAAAACCTCAAAGGGCATGGCTGTTCCACGGCCCTCGCTAAGTACCGTTCCTTCAAAGAAACAGGTGGAGGGATAGAGCCTGATGCTGTGATCATTGCCCAGATTCGGAGAGGGCCGGACCGGCATTGAATAGCTGCTTTGATGGCTGTAGTTCAGACAGGGGATAACCTTTAAGTCGCATTCCACCCCATCCTCGAGCCAGCCCTCACCGTTGATCATCCCGGCAAGTTCACCCATGGTAAGGCCATACACCACCGGTATCGGATGCATGCCAACAAATGACCGGAAGGACGGATCCAGGACGGGCCCGTCGATGTAATTTCCATTCGGATTGGGCCTGTCGAGGACCAGTACACTGACCCCATTTTCGGCGCAAGCCTCCATGACATAGTGCAGGGTGGAGATATAGGTGAAAAAGCGTGCGCCCACATCCTGCAGATCAAAGACGACGATGTCCACATCCTTAAGGTCTTCGGGCCGCGGTTTCCGGTGCGAGCCATAGAGCGAAACCACCTGAACCCCGCTGATGGGATCCCGATTGTCTTCGATGCGGGCTCCGGCGGCTGCTTCCCCCCTGAATCCATGCTCGGGACAAAATACCCTGAGCACCTCATTCCCATCCTCCATAAGAACATCAAGCAAGTGGCTTTCACCTACGAGTGAGGTGTGGTTGGCCACCAGTGCAATCCTTTTTCCTTCAAGCAGGGGAAGGTACTCAGACAGACGGCTGGCCCCGGCAGCTACTTCGTCTGGTTTATGTTGGCAGGCAAGCGATATGGAAGCCAGGCTGAAAAGCAGGATGAGTGAGTAGCGCATGGTTTTTAGCGAGCTTTGCATGGCCCTAAAATTAAGGAAAGATAACTACATTTGACAGACCAAAGTGCAGATCATTGAATACTGAATTATTCATTGCCCGCCGAATCATCAGCGGGCAGGAAAAGGGGAAACAGCTCTCGCAGTCGATCGTAGCCATTGCAACCATAGGGATTGCACTGGGACTGGCAGTGATGATTGTCGCTGTATCCATTGTCACCGGTTTCAAAAAGGAGATTTCGGACAGGGTTATCGGCTTTGGTGCCCATATTCAGATCCAGAACCTCGATTCCAATCTGTCTTACGAAACCCTGCCTGTTCCAAAGCACCTGGATGTCCTTGAGGAGGCAGCCGGGCTGGAAGGAGTCAGGCATATCCAGCCCTTTGCCCTCAAGGCCGGGATTATTAAAACAAAGGATGAAATCCACGGCTCGGTACTCAAAGGGGTCGATCCCACTTATGATTGGTCCTTCATTGAGGAAAACCTGGAAGAGGGAAAGGTGCTCTCCCTGAGCGACAGCCTGCGAAGCAAAGGGGTGGTGATTTCCTCCTCCACGGCCCGGCTCTTGAAACTGGGACTGGGCGATCGCTTTTCAATGTATTTTATTCAGGAACCCCCCAGGGCACGCACTTTCACCATAGAGGGGATCTACAGTACGAGCCTGGAAGAATTCGATCAGCTCTACATCTATGCAGACATTCAGCAGGTTCAACGACTGAACGGCTGGGACAGAGGCCGGGTGAGCGGGCACGAGGTGATGCTCGAAGACATCGGCCTTCTTCCGGAGATCCATGATAAAATCCGGCGTCTCGTGGCCACCGAGTTTCTGGATGACGGAAGCCGGATGAAAGCAGAAACGATTGAAGAAAAATACGTCCAGATCTTTGACTGGCTCAATCTCCAGGACATGAACGTGGTCATCCTCATTGTACTCATGCTTACGGTTGCTGCATTCAACATGATAGCGGGGCTGCTGATTATCATCCTCGAACGGACCAATATGATTGGTATTCTGAAGGGCCTGGGCGCAAGCAATAGGGCCATCCGCAGAATATTCCTTTATCAATCGGGATTTCTCATCCTCAAAGGGCTGTTCTGGGGGAACCTGATCGGGCTTGCGATCTGCCTGTCCCAGAAATACCTCGGGCTGGTTTCTCTCGATCCCGGCTCCTACTATCTCGACACGGTTCCCATCAACCTGTCCTTTCTCAGTATTCTTCTCCTGAATCTGGGAACCATGGCCATTACCATCCTCTTTCTGCTCCTTCCATCCATGATTATCGCCCGAATCTCACCGGATAAAAGCATAAAATTCAATTGATGAACGCTGCCGATCTGCAATACTGGCAGGAGGTGCTGGCAGGTCCCCTGCCCGGGAAAAGGGCACAGCAAAAGATGGAGCCCGAACACCGAATGAATCCCGGAAGGGCAGGGAAGCCAATTGATGCTGCCGTGCTGGTGCTGATGTATCCCCTGGACAGGTCCACCGCAGTGGTGTTTATCAAACGAAACAGCTATGATGGCCCCCACAGCGCCCAGATTTCCTTTCCGGGAGGAATGAAAGAGCATAGCGACACTGATCTTGCCGCCACGGCCCTGAGGGAAACCCGGGAAGAATTGGGCATTGTTGAAGAACCCGTAGTCCTGGGGCCCCTGAGTCCCTTATTCATCCCGGTCAGCAACTTCATGGTTTACCCCTTTTTGGGGCTGCTTGAAAAACGACCCGATTTCCAGCCCGACCCCTCCGAAGTAGCCTATGTCATTGAAGCCGGTATCCCGGTTCTCCTGGCCCCCGAAACGCCTCGGCAAGAACGCTGGTTGCTTCATGGCCAGGAAGTTGATGTCCCCTTCTATCAGATCGGAAAAGAAAAGATCTGGGGGGCGACTGCGATGATCCTTAGCGAATTTCTGCAATTGGCGGCTGGACTGCCAGTACATCGGCATTGACGATATTCTGATAGTGCTCATAGCGCTCGCTCACCTCCCTGACGTAGTGATAGGTCTCAATCCCCCGGGCGTAGCCATACTTAACCACCGGGAGCTGATAATAGGCGGGATCGGCTTTCTTCAACAGCCACTCTTCTACACTTCCAAACCAGACATTGGGATTGTCTCCATGTTTTCTGGCAAGCCTTCGTGCATCCTGGATGTGTCCATAGCCGATATTGTAAGAGGCCATGACGAACCTCTGCCGCTCGTCCCGGTCGCTAATCTCCTCAAAAAAGCGATCGTCGAGCCACTTGATGAAACGGGTCCCGGCCCTGATTTGCTCGGCAGGTTTAGAGTCCGGCGTAACTCCATACCGACGGGCAGTTACCGGCATTAACTGCATAAGGCCAAAGGCGCCTGCCCAGGAAACAGCTTCAGGATTGAATCGCGATTCCTGGTAAATCATGGAGGCCAGAAGCCGCCAGTCCCAACCAATCCTTTTACCCTCGGCCCGAATAAGTTTATCGTAGGGAGAAATCCTGCCTGTGGCCAGGGTATAGTTTTCGCTGTGGATGCTCCTGTAGGTGCTTCGGTTTCTGAAATAACGGTTCTTCAGCCGGACATAGGCTGTACTGCGTATCTGGGTTCGAAGCCAGGCATTGATCTCCGCTTTCAGGCTATTTGCTCCGATGGGAAGCGCCCAGGCTACCTGCTGGGCAAAGGAAATCGGAGTGGAAACATCCAGCTGCGGAAAATAGGTGGTATTCACCAGGCCAACATTCTCATCACAAATGGCATAATCGATTTCGCCTGTGGCTACCCGTTGAACGAGTTGCTCCGATTCGATCTGCACCTCTCTGATCTCTATCCCGCCGCCAATCTCATCCGAAAGGCTTTTCAAACGGCAGGCATAGACCGACCCGGCTTGTACATAAACCGTCTTCCCCCTGAGTTCGAGCTGACGTCTTATGAGCTGCTTTTCGATCTGCCTGGCATTCATCTTCTCCCAGAGCTCGGGTTTTCGCTGCACCAGGACCTGCCTTGTCTCAAGGATGGGTTCACTGAAGGCGGCCATCTCCTTACGGTCGGCTGTGACGGTCAGATTCATAGCAATCAGATCGATATCCCCCCTCTCCAGGTCGGCAAAATTCTCCTCCAGATCGTTGCTTACCTTAACCTCCAGCTCGAGGTTCATGTAATTGGCCAGTTCCTGCAGCAACTCATACTGGAAGCCCACGGGCTGACCCTTATAAATGAAATAGCTGATAGAATTGTATTCGGTTACTACGCGGAGCACTCCCCTTTCCCGAATCTGGTCGAGTTGAGTGCGGGCTCCACCTGCCGGTTCATCCGTTTCGCCTTTACGGCTTTCCGGGGATGGCTTGCAAGCACTTGCCAGCCAAAGCAGAATGAGCAATACGAGATATGTTCCTTTAAGTATTTTCATGTTTATTGATGCTAGCCCTAAGGCTGTCTAATCGTAAAATGTCCAGGCCAATCCAAAACGCAGATACCTGGATTTCATTGGATAGAGACTGGTTGTAAAGTAATTACGCCCGAATCCACCCAGGCCTTGCAGCAGGTTGCTGTAAGACGTAAATATCCTCGTCCGCGCGATCTTCAGCGTAAGGAAGACATCCAGATAAGGATAGCCTCCCACCGTTTGCGAATCTTGCAGATGAAATACACCCGTAACCGGCATATAGGCACTTGCCCGGTAAGTGGTGGTGTAGTAGAGATCGAAACCCAGATCAAAGACTAGTGCGCCTTTGAAGAGGGATTGTTTCCAATAGTTTGAGGTATAGGCTGCTGCCAGTGGCAGTCGCAATACCTCATGGCCGGTTGTGGCCTGTAACAAGAGTTTATTCTCGGAGTTAAAGCCTCCCAGCTTAAAGTGCTTGGCGAGATAGGCCGACAACAAGAGCAGATCCTTGTCATAGACCCTGGGTTCAGCTTCTGAATCCCAATAGAGGTAATTGCTTATAAACGCCGCTCCCGCCCGAAGTTCCATTTCCAGTTCGTTGGAGTGGACAAAGGCCTCGCCCTTAATCTGATAAGTCGGGGAAAAATCATTGTCCCAGCGGAAAAACGAGGAGCTGTAATGATTGCTGAAGTAATGGGGCTTTCGCGACGAAACGCTTCCCCGCAAACCTAAATCTACCTTGCCTGTCAGGGATCTTGCAAAGGTCGCATCAAGCTGGAAGTCGTTCTGGTAGTAGCCTAATAAATAGTATTTTCCATTGATAACCCAGTCCCACTTTCCGGTAGTAGGCCCGGCAATATGCCCGCCGATATAGACGTCGTTGTACCAGCGACTGTTAAAGCCGGCAACAGCAGAATCCCTGAAAGTTGTATCATAGCGCATGGGGAGGACACCAATTACGGCCATTGAGACAGGTACAGCTTCTTTCCCGGGTGACAACATCCCAAAGCGACGCAATTCGTGCCCTGCATAAGCCCTGATAGAAATCTTATCATAGTCGGGGTCTCCCAGAATCAGCTGAAAGACATTGGTCAGCTTGTTTTCTATCGCCGAATCTAAAGGAGTACTGTGTTCATAGTAGTAGTCCGGAGATGTCGGATACTGCTCACCTTCCACCCAGTGTTCGTCGCTGAACGTGCGGTAGTGGCGGTCGTATTTCAGCTGGTGAGACAGTGAAAAGGTTTTGCCCTTGCTGCTGGTATTCCCGAGGCTGTCGGTAATAAGCTGTTTTTCGACTAAATGGTACTTATGGGTAAGGAAAAAGGACAGGTTCTGATAATGGGAGCCTGTACTATCATTCAGATAGACAGGATACTGAAATTCACGCTCATAGCCTTCGACAAGAAAGGTGTCCAGGTTGGAAAGGCCCCCATTTTCCTGCAGCCTGAAATCGTTGTAATAAACAGAGCCAAAGATGCTGTAGCGGTCCCTGGCATAGCTGCCGAACAAACCTGTCCGGGTAGCCTTTGCACCCTCGTTATTGTAAAGGGGCCTACCCGACAACACATTAAAGACCAAGCCAAAGTTGGTGAAGGGATTCAGATTCTGGGTATGTAAAGCTGTAACATTCTCCTCCCGCGCATCGACCAGTGGTGTAAGGCTATAGGCAAGCGTAGTGAAGGGAACCCTGGTATTGAAAAACATCGTCCGCCCGGGAGTCTTCAGATAGGGCTCATAGGCACGTCCAAAGAGAAAGAAATCGTTTGCCGGGCGCTTGAAAAAGTCCAGGTGATTCACAGCCTGTGCCAGAATACCCAGCTGCTCGTAAGCAAAACCCCGCTCGAAAATCGGATGGTAATCACGCTGAATCTGGTGCGTGTTTGTATCCAAAGCCACCTCCTCGAAACGTGTAAAGTTGTGCATCAGCTGCCAGGTATTGATCGTCTTCGATGTATCAATGACCTGCGCCTCGATTAAAACCGGACAGACTGCAATGATCAGCGTTATGTAGAATCGGCGTTTGCGCACCTGTTTGAAATTGTCGTGCAAATATAAGACTCTGAAAAAGAACAAGATGTATATATCCCGGATAGAAATCAACAAAATGTAAACCTTCGTCAAAATTATTCAGCATCGGGAATCACTGACTGGAACCCGGCCTTTTCGGTTATTCTCGGCACCCTGAGCATGCAGCCTTCAATCCTTCCCCGTTGCGATAGAACAATCAAAAACAGGGCCAAAAAAAATCCCACCCGGGGAACCCGGATGGGATTCA